>Ga0315275_10006952_pt1 | contig 10896 bp, 27 predicted proteins | sample YL17G03_0_MG_FD_205557 | JGI IMG/M metagenome (GOLD analysis project Ga0315275, IMG submission 205557) | Sediment microbial communities from Yellowstone Lake, YNP, Wyoming, USA - YL17G03_0 | ecosystem: Environmental > Aquatic > Freshwater > Lake > Sediment | place: USA: Wyoming | collected...
CCCGCCACGTTCGGAGGCCCAACTGGGTAGGCGTCTGGTACAAGCCCATGTCCCTGTCGCACCGGGTCGGCGGCTCACCTTGGCTTCCTCATTGGGAACCCATCATGGCGTTTGGAAAGGCCTGGGGCGAAGGCGGACGCGTGCCAGCCTACAGCCTGCCCGACGTGATTCGGTGCAACCCAGCCGAGCGGAATGAACATCCGTGCCCGAAGCCCATTCCCTTGCTGGCCCGTATCTTGCGGGACATACCGGCGCAAGTCGTGTTTGATCCCTTTGCTGGCAGTGGGAGTACGGGGGTGGCAGCTGTTCGGGAAGGGCGGATGTTCGCCGGCTGCGACCTAAACCCCGACTACTGCGCGATGGCCGAGAAGCGCATCGGCCACGAGCGGGAGAAGATGAGACTGGACTTCGGAGAGGCGGCGGTGGCCGCAACAAAAGGGAGCGCCGAGCATGTGTGACTGCTACGGGCACAGGTGTGCGGCGGAGGAGTGCGAGGAGATGATTCCCATGCACATCGGGGACTTCGCCTATCCACGATGGCGATTCACGGTCTGGTGCGCGGGACACCTGCGCGAGGCAGACCCCGCAGCCGTGCTGTTCACCGTTACGCGGCCGAGTCACGGCGATACGGCAGAAGGATACGGCCGCGGTTGGCAGTGCGCTATCCTGGGGCCGGAGGTCGGCTGGAACGGAGACAACTCCCCGAACCTTGGCGCGCGGATGAAGTGCGAGTACGTCGGGCGGAAACGGGCGGCGAAGGCCGCGGAAAAGGAGGCGAAGTGAAGACTGAGAGTGCGGCGCAGAGGTTGCTGACTTGGATGCGATCCGCGGGAACCATCTACACGACGACGGAGAGGGAACGCTACCTTCTCGCGGCCGAGGCGGAACTGGCGGGGGAGCGGGTACTGGTTGTCTCCCCGCACTCGTTGGGTGCGTGCCACTGGGAGAATGAACCGACTAAAGAAGTGGGAATCGTGGAACCTGACGGCGGCTATCTGACGCAGTTCCGTCCAGGTCGTTACGCCATCCGCCCCATCACCGGGCCGAAGCCGGAGCCGGACCGGACTGCGGAGCGGCTGGTGTGGCCTGCTGGCCGCCGCCACATGCTCAATCCACAGGTGAACTGCTCGTGGTGCGGGACGGCCACGAGACTCGAAGCGCAGGTCTGCCTAGGGTGTCGGGCCGTCTTCACCGGCGACCGGCAGATGGGCGAAGCGCCCAAGCCCGCGACCGTGGACGCCAGCAGCGGCCGGCCCACACCGCGCGAGGCAGACAGGATAGACCCAGCAGACCGGCATGGTGGCGACACCGCGCTCTGCCTGTTGGGGATGACCCGCCGCGCCGACGCGCTCGCGGCGGAACTGGCGGAGGTGAGGGAGAGACTGCGCTTGGCGGAAGAAGACGCGGTAGGCCTAGACCATGCGGTGGTATCCGTACTGCGCGGCCGGGCTGGATCATATACCATGTTATCGGTAGCCCACGCTGCCCATGAGGAGCGCCTGCACCCGGCGGCCGAACCGAAGGAGGCGACCCCATGAGCGACATGGTGTACGTGATCGTCTCGGGCCACTACTCGGACTTCCAGGTCCACGCGGCTTACACTGCGAAGCCACGGGCAGAAGAGGTAGTGTCTCGCCTCAATGGCTTTGGACTCGGCGTGTACGATCGCTTCTGGGTCCAGGAAGTCCCGCTTGATACAGAGCCTCGACCGCGAAAGCGGCACACCGTGTTTATCGCGCTTTCCGACGGCGAGGAAATAGACCGCTTCTGCTACAGGCTCGATCCGTGGTCGAATGAGCCTTCGGTCAGGGGGATCGAGGACGAAGACGACAACGACACAGTGGTCGGCGAGTCCACGCGGAGTTACGACGACGCACTAAAGGCCGCACAGGACAGGCGGACGAGGATTCTGGCGCGACGGGAGGGAGTGGCATGAGTGAGAGTGAGTGGCCCGACTGCTCTTATGCTGGCGAGACCTGCGCCGAAGCTTATGCGCGCAATCCCGCCTCGTTCCACGGCTCCGAGCCTTGTGAGGGCCGAGGGTGCAACCTGCCCTATGCGGAGGGGTACTGTGTCCAGACCGACCAGTGCCTGGCGTGCCCCGTTCCTGCGCTGGTGAAGCGACGGGCGGATGCGGTGGCGGCGGTGGCCATACTGCGGGGGACGTGGGAGAGATCGCGCGAAGGAACCAACATCGAGGTATCGTGGGAGGATTGGGAGGAAACTGTGCGGCAGGCACTGGCCGGACTGGAGGGCGACGATGGCTGACCTGCGTTGCGGGGAGTGCCCGTGCTGGGAACCGTGTGGCGATGCGCGCTACCCCAATGAGGGCGAGAGCGAGAGGAGAGAGGCGCTGGCGGCAGAGATGCACGAGTCATGGCTGAGAGTCATGCGGGCGTGGGGTAGGCACTCGCCCGACCAGTGCAGCGCCGGGGGATGTGGCTCCTGCCACGCCGGTATACGGCCCTGGTCGGCCCTCACTGAACAGGTCAAGGAGATCAACCGAGAGGGGGCACGCGGAATGCTCCATTGGCTCGGCTTCGACCCCGAGAGGCCGCCGCGGGAGGGGGCAGTGGCAGAGGCACTCGCTCTGCTCCGCGCGATAGACTTCGGGGACGTGAAGTCGCGCGGTGGGTTCCTCAGCGCGGCGATCAGGCTGCTGGAGGGCAACGGTGGCTGACCCCTCGCGTATCATCGCAGACATCGCGCGGGTTGGGGCGCGGCACGCGGCAGTCGGCGTCGAGTGCAACTTCACTGAGAATCTGACGCGGCGGCTGGCCCTGGGAATGAGCCTTAGGGAGGCCGCGGACGAGATTCTCAGATACGCGTCATGCCTCGGCAGCGCGGCTCGCTCGATGGCATGGCTAGGCGGGAGGATCAAGGCGGCGGCAAACAGACTGGAGAAGAACGGTGGCTGACCTCCGTTGCGGGGAGTGCCCGTGCTGGGAACCGTGTGGCGATGCGCGCTACCCCAATGAGGGCGAGTGCGAGATCATGGCGATTCAGACGACGCGTGTCAGGAAGTGTTTCCCGCGGGCAGCGGACATCGCGAAGGCTGTTGACAAGTGGCGCGTCTGGCGGGCGGAGCGCGAGGCGGAGGAGAAGAGCGGTGGCTGAGTGGCAGGCGTTGCGTTGGGCTCGTTGCTGCTATACGTGCAGATCATATGAGGATCGCGCGCTCGGCTGGTGTGGGATTCATGCCGAGTTTCGGCGGAAGATAGCAGAGCATCCCATTGAACCCACTCGCGTCTGCGATGATCACGAGTACGCGGATCATGTGGTCGAAGAATATCGGGATGCGCGGGCCGGGAGGCTGGAGGGGGCGCTGGGGATATGAACACCGTCCGCAAGGGAGATCGCTTCGCGCTGGAGATCAAACAGGCCGCAGAGGCTAAGGGTCTTGACACGCTCAAGGTGCGCTCATCGGGCCACATGGGGCGGCGCGGGGGCATACCCGCCGACCTCGTGATTCAGGGCTGGCGGATCGAGGCGAAGCGGTACAAGGCGGGGATCGGCAGCAAGGCCTGCGAAGAGATACTGACCGGCGACCAGGGTGTGCACGCGGTGGCTCACCAGTCGGACCGGGGTATGCCCATGATAACACTCGGGCTGGCCGACTTTCTGGACTTGCTGATGCCCGAGGGCGCGGGCAGGAAGAAGGCGACTGATGCCTAGCGGAATCGCCTACTGCGACGAGACATGGAATGTCGTGACGGGCTGCACGCCGGACTTCCCCTGCTGGGAGCGGTGTTGGGCGCGTGGGATGTGTCAGCGTTTCCCGAAGGCATTCGGCGGAGACTTCACCCCGCGCTTTCACCCTGAGCGCCTAAACCAGCCGCTCCACTGGCGAGAGCCCCGTGTGATCCTGGTGGCGGCCATGGGGGACCTGTTCAACGACGCGATAGGGGACGACTGTATCTTCCAGGTGTGCGGGGCAATCAGGCAGGCTCCGCGCCACCGTTATCTGTTCCTGACGAAACGCTGGCAGCGTATGGCGCGCATGGTTCTGCCAATGCTGCATCACCTTGGGGCCAACGGCGATCCCGTATGGTGGGGTTTCACCGCGTGGGACAATGACTCGGCGCGGACTGTCGTCAACATCGTGCGGGACCGTTTCTTCCAGTCCGATCAGGTCTGGCTGAGTCTGGAACCGCTGCTTGGGCCCGTCAATCTGGGAGATGATCTGGGCCTTTTCAACCAAGTCATCGCGGGGTGCGAGAGCGGGCCGGGGGCGCGGCATACGCCCTGCGCGTGGTTCCGTGATGTGCAGAGCCAGTGCCGCGAGGCTGGTGTGCCGTGCTACGTCAAGCAGGCCTCTGGCGAAGCGGGAGAACCGAAGGTGATACACTTCGAGCCGGAACCCGGCGACTTGCCGTGGACGCTGCGGAAAGGGGCGAGGTGAAGGGGTGATGATCTGGGGAATACTCGCCGGCGCCGGCTAGGTGACGATCCCGAGCGGCTTCCGCTCCCGCGCTGACTGCTCCCGCTGCCCGTCCACGAGGTGCAGGTAGATCGCCGTCGTACTCAGCCACGAGTGGCCAAGGTCGGCCTGTAACTGGTTCAGGGGAACCCCGCGGGTTAGTTCGGTGGTCGCGAATGTGTGCCGCAGCATGTGGGGATGCACGCGTCTCACCCCGGCGGTCTTGGACGCTCGCGCCAACATCTGTTGTATCCCCCTGGACGTGAACTGGCCCGCGTAGGTGGCGGTGCCATACCCTCGCACGCCGCGCCGGAGAGAGCAGACCAGCCATTCACCAGCCGGGCGCTTCTCCAGCCACAGCCCGACGACGGCCAGCAATTCGGGGTCAAGGAATACGGCCCGGTCTTTGTCTCCCTTGCCGTTGCGGATCATCAGCCGCGCGGTCTGTCGGTCAAGGTCGGCTGGCCGCAGGTGGCTGACCTCCGACACGCGCAGGCCTGCCCGCAGCATGAGCAACACGGTGGCGAGGTTCCGCAGGCCGTTCAGGGTGGCCGGGCGGAACTGCTGGAGCAGCGCGTAGACCTCCACCTGTGAGAGTGCGTCAGGAAGGCGTCGCACGCTTCTTCCCTCGGGGCGCGAACCGGCCGCGCTTGTCGCGCGCCTGCTGCTGCACGGCGCGTTTCCGAAGGGCGGACGCCCTCTCCTTGCTGCCCGCCTGTTCCCAGCGTTCACGCGAGCGACGCGCCATGTCCTGGTGGTACTTGTCCCCGAGGCGCTGGCGCTGCACCTCGTGGCTGCGGCGGGCTAACTCCCGGCCGGCTTCACTGGTCATGGGTCAACCTCCTCGTCTCTTCGGCCACGCGCTCCTCATTCCAGTCGGGCCGGCGCAGGTGCAGCAGTTCGTGTAGCACCAGTTCGCGGATCTCCGCTGCGTTGCGGCATATCCAGAGCCTGACGAAGATGCTGTGACACTCAGGACATGCCATACCCTGCACGCCGGGGCCTGGTGCAGTTCCCACGATTAGCACAGTCAAGGCTGGGCAGTCCCTGCGGACTCCGATGTGTGCCCGCCTCCACTCATGCCAGTTCCAGTACAGGCTGACGTTGTGCAGTTTCAGATCGAGGGACAGGGCCTCTAGCGCGTCCAGCGCGGCCTGTCGCTTCTCCCATGCCCTCATGGGGCTTCACTGGTCATGGGCCCGGGCCTTCGCGTAGGTTTCTGCGGCGTCCCGGATCGAGGCCAGCGCGGCCTGATGGGCTCTCTCTCGCCGGCCCAGTTCCTCGCGGAGTCCGGGTAGGATGGATCGTCGGATCACATCCGCGCCACCTGGCCTCCCTGCACCCTGGAGGCGCTGAGCCTTGGCCTCCCAACGGGCGATGCGTTTCCGTAGAGTCGGCGGATCAGTCACTCGGTATCCCATGGCCCTACCTCCTGGCGCTCACTTTCTGCGCTCGGCCCTCATTCCATGCGGGGGCTGTTGACGCCTCTCCCCTCTCGCAAGCCTCCATATGTTCGCACAGCCTTGTCCACGCGGTATCCGCGCCGTTGGCGGTCAAACACTGCGCGGCGAAGCGCCACATCTCCCAACCTCGGGCGCAGTATTCGCTCTGGTCGCCGTTCCGCTTGCAACGGTCACTGGTCATGCCAACCCCCAGGCCGCGGCTGCTGCCCGCAAGTGAACGGTCACAAGCCAGAGCTGCCAGGTCAGGTAGAACAGCCCGGCCGCGCACAACATCCCAACTGCGTCTGCTCCGGTGAGTCTCATGGTTTCGCCTTTCTGCCTCTCGGCTCGGCCCAAGGTCCGCGAGGCCCTGGGCCCGGCCGGGAGCCGGGGTGCTACTAGAGCATCCTCGCCAGCAGATCGCGTACCATTCCCGCGGCAGCGCGAAACGCGTCGGCCTCGCCCAGGAGGCGGTAGGCGGCCCCCTTGCCGAGCGCGTTGCGCGCCTTCGTCTCGGCGGCAGATTCCCGGCGGTCTAGGCCCTCCGCCAGCTCAAACAAGGCCCTGAAGATGGTGTCTGTCTGCATGGTCTCGCTCTCTCCTTTCCCGTCGTTTACCTGCGTAGCCCCTCTCGGGGCTTTCGGGCTTCCGGCCTCGTCAGCGCAGGACTCCAGCAATCCGACCTCTGGTGGGGGGGAATCCTCTATCCTCACCATTTCGTACAGTCGTCTCATCTCCCTACCTCCTCGGCGCTCACTTTCTGCGCTCGGCCCGCTTGCAACGGTCAGAGGTCATGCTGGTTCCTCTACGACAGGCCCCCGCGCCTCGCGCAACTGAAAGAGCACTGAATCAACCGCGAGGTCCACATGGGTGCAGTACTCGCGGCCTCGTCGCCTCGCCTCCTCAGGAACGGGCCAAGTCTTGGCATCCCAGTAGAGCTTTATGGCAGCCCCGCACTCTCTTCGCAGAGAGCCGTTTGTCGGGCTGTAGACTGCTACGCGGCAACCGCACGCTGCTCGATATACCCGGCTCGTGTTCCTCATGGTTTCGCCTTTCTGCCTCTCGGCTCGGCCCAAGGTCCGCGAGGCCCTGGGCCCGGCCGGGAGCCGGGGTGCGTCACACAAGGGCCGCCCGGAAGGCCAGCATGGTCTGGGCTGCCTGCCGGAAGGCCTCGGCCTTTCCGAGCATCTTCTCGCCGTAGTGCGTTGGCGAAGCCCCGGTGCCCCGTTTGGCACTCAGCCGCAATCTGTCAGCGATCTGGGCTTCGCGCTCGAAGCCCTCCGCGTACTCACTCACGCGGTCAGCAATGCGCGCCTTAGTCATGGCCTTTCTCCTTTCGTCGTTCACCTGCGGACCCGCCCTCCGTCTGGCGGGTTTCGGGCTTCGGCCCTCGTCAGCGCAGGACTATAACCGCATAGGCGAGACCGCCACGATAGCCCCCGGCCGGTGGGGCGAGGTGAAGGCGAAGGGGTGAGTCTCGGAGTACGGGAAGTGCCAACGCACTTCACCAGGGCCAAGGAACTTGAGCGTGCTCAACAGGTAGCCGGCCTGCACCGCGTACCAACCGTCACCGTCGGGATCGAGATAGTGGCGGCCGAAGTGGACGTTCGCCCCCAGCAGGGACTCATAATGCCCGCCCTCGGCGGCGGCCGTTAGCTTGAGCGCGCTGCCAGCGAACGTCAACAGGATCTTGTCAGCGTCTAACTTTGCGACGCCGTGGGCTGCCGTTACCTCTGCGGTGAGTTGGTCGCTGTCCACGCTCACCACTGCCCCTTCCGTGGCCCCCAGACTGCGCCATATCCCCTTGCACGCCGGGAACCGGCCCTCTATCAAGCGGGAGCTGAAGGCGAACCGGCCGACCGGGCTCTGCCAAGTCACGTTGATCTGCAGGTCGCCGATCCGCACCTCCGCGAGTCCCTTGGCCTTCCCGATCATCTTGGCGAGCTGCGTCGCGCACTCTGCCGGGAGAATGGCCGTCGCGCTGCCCTTGCGCCCACGCTGGCCTTCACCGGAGACCGGCAGGCGGGCCAGCCGGCAGGAGTCGGTGGCCGAGACTATCAACCGGCGGCCCTTCACCTCTAACAGTACGCCTTGCAGTATGGCCCTTGTCGGGTCCTTACTGGCGAAGGGGGCAACGCGGGCCAGCGCGTCGGCCAGCCGATCAGCCCGGATGGTGAGGCATGGCTTCCCGGTTAGCGGCGGTATGACTGGATACTCTTCGGCCGGTAGCGTCCCAAGGCTTGCCGGTCCGATCTGGGCAGTTTCGTTCGTGGCCGCGAAGGTGATCGCGTCCACCTTGAGTGCTGCCAGCAGGTCAACGGCCTGCCACGCGGCTAGTGTGGTGGCCCCTGGGTCCTGCACCTCTGCCGCCATGGATAGGCGTAGACCGCTCTGCATATCGTAGCCGGTCAGCGCGACAGTCTGCTTCTCCTGGTCGGCTTCTACCAGGACGTTCGCCAGAATGGGCAGTGTGCAACGAACCCCTGTCGCTTGCTTCGCTAGGCGGAAGGCCCGCAGGGCCTCCTGCCGTTCGACTGTAAACCTCATGCTTGCCCCTTTCCGCTGTCTGCCAGCTCGCCCCCCGCCTCAGCAAGGCGCGGGGCCGGCCGGCAGGGCCGGCGCACGGGGGTTAGTCCAATGGCCACCCGCAGGCCCGCAGCGTGCGCTTCGCGGCTTCCACGCGCTCGGGCCAGTTCTTTCCCATACTGTTCGCCGCGCCTGGGGGTGCCTGGGCCTCCGGTACGTCAACATGGTAGGGTAGCCGTCGCCCGCCGCGCGTATCGTCCACGAGCACATCACCCTCGCGGGTCAGCGCGTAGGTCATCATGCCCCCGCGCCCGTACGCGAAGACCGTCGCGTCTTTCCACTCCTGTTCTGTGTACTCTGCATACGCTGTCATCATCTCTCCCCTTTCCCCCCTCGCCACAGCCCCCCGTGAGGGGCTGGTGCAAGGGCCCGGCCCGCGCCGGGTCAGCCCATCAAGCAATCGGGACAAGCAGGCCGTCCATTTCGAGCCACCGTGCGGGGACGGTACGGAGTTCCCCGCAGGACGCGCAGGCCGCGTACGCGCGGTGCGCGTTCTCGAATCCTGGTGGAGCTATGCCGCCTTTCCAATCCGGCGTTTCCTGCGTGCTGATAACCCGAGTCGCCGTGCGCTTCCCACACTTGGTGCAGACCTCTCTTGGCGTGTAGTCTCTCCCCATTCTCGCTCCCCTTTCCGCCCTCTCGGGCTCGGCCCTGCGCCCCTCGCGCACGGCCCGGCCCGCGCCGGGTCAGTGAGTGCTGATCTTTCGCAGGAATGCCCGCCCCACTTTCAGGCAGCACTGGGAGCAGAGCATATGGGTGTCTCGGGGGTGGACGCTCTCACGTGACTTCTGGCCGCATTCCGGGCAGGTCACGTCTTTCGTCACGCGCCTCCGGCTGTCGGCTATGATTCTATCTACGTCCGCCTTAGTCAGCTTCACCCTCTCTCCCCTGTTCTCCCCTCGCCACAGCCCCCGGCTCGCAGGGGCTGGTGCAAGAGCCCGGCAGAGCCGGGGGTTAGCCCCACGCGTTCGGCAGTTCCTTGATTGTGCAGTCTCTGTTCACCTGCACTAGGTAGAGCTTTCCGAATCTCCGACTGCGCTTGGCCACCCAGTGGTAGAGGTTGTCAAGGTTCGTGGTTCGATGGAGCGGGACTAGACCCTCGATGGTTTCCTTGTATGCGATGTAATGGCGCCGGTTTCGGCTATAGGCCCGCAGGTTCGGGTGGTCGTAGGCTATGTAGATACTCCGCATTCTCTCTCCCCTTTCCTGGCGCCCTCTGCGCCTGCTCTTCTATTCCATAGTCTAGCGCAAGGATACCATCCCTGTCAAGGCCCTGGCCGAAAATAGTTGGCCTGCCGGCCCAGAACCCCGATCCGCCGCTTTTCACCCGAAAACGGCTCGCTACGTTGGCCCAGGACGGGCGCTTAGCTGTCGGGGATAGGTAACCCCGCCTGAACTTGACTTGCGCCCCGCAAACGTGATATTCTTCTCCCAGGATGAGGTAAACGTCGTAGGACGGCTGTACCGTCGCACCGTCGTATAGGCCGGACCTTCCGGCCCACCTCATCGGGGGTTAGGACTATGGCAAAGCGTAGAGGGCACCCCGGTATGAAGCGCGGCGCGGCCTTCGCCGCGGTCGCGGCCGACGCGGCCGCCTCTGGCGCGCGCAACCCCGCGGCCGTCGCCGCGGCCGCCGGCCGCCGGAAGCTCGGCCAGGCCGAGATGACCCGCCGCAGCGTAGCCGGCCGCAAGTGGCACAGCCGGCGCAGAGTCGCGGCGTGAAGACCTTCGCGCTCCGTTGTGATAACTCCTACCCAGACTGCGGACCCGCCTTCCCCCCGCGCACGGCCATCGCTGACTTCTACCGCCGCACCCGCTGGCCCTTCCGCTGGCCCTGGTCCTGGGCCTGGCGCAAAGTCGCTACACGGCCCGTCACCCTCGTCGCCGACCTAGCAGAGGAGCCATAGCCAATGGCCCGCCAGGGTGTAACTGCCCCGCCCGAGCAAGTGGCCACAGCCCTCGCTGCTCGCGAACTGGGCGCTTCACACCAGGCGGCAGCTGACCTCGCTGGCGTCAGTGAACCCTCGGTCATCCGCTACGAGAAGGGCCAGAGCCCTCAGGCCCTAGAGCCGGTATCTCCAGAACTTGTAGCCCGGGTAAAGGCTCAGCTGTTCCACCTGTTCAGCAAGGTGGGCGTGGATGCGTTGACGGGCCTAGAGCCGAAGGACTGGGCTACCCAGAGCCCTCTACAGCGCGTCACAGGGGCTGCTATCGCCACAGACAAGATTGAGGTCATCACAGGGGTAGGCAGGTTTGGGGGTGTAGCGGGTGAACCGAACGCACTGGACGAGCTGATCGAACGACCCGGCGGCCGCGAAGTGATCGGCGAGCTGCTGGTCAACATGAGCCGCGCGCTGTCGGACCTCGCGGCGCGGCCCGCGAGGCAGGTCGAAACGATAGACGTGGAGGCCGTTTCCCTCCCCAGGGAAGGTGCCGTGGGAGAGAGAG
>Ga0315275_10006954_pt1 | contig 10895 bp, 11 predicted proteins | sample YL17G03_0_MG_FD_205557 | JGI IMG/M metagenome (GOLD analysis project Ga0315275, IMG submission 205557) | Sediment microbial communities from Yellowstone Lake, YNP, Wyoming, USA - YL17G03_0 | ecosystem: Environmental > Aquatic > Freshwater > Lake > Sediment | place: USA: Wyoming | collected...
GGCCAGGCTGAGGTGGGGTGGCGCTCCCTCGGGCCGGGCGGCGTGCGAGCATCGATGTCCTTAGCGGCCAGGTGCAGCAGGATCTTGCGGATCACCTTGGGCTCGGTGATGAACGCGACGATGCGCATCGGCCCGCCGCAGCGGGGGCAGACGGGAGGATCGACTTCGTAGGCGGGGTGGATCAACACCGCCCAGCGTCCACACAACTCCGGCCCTTGGAAGGCCCAAGTAGCCCACCGGATGACGATCGGTGCGAGCAAAACCCGCCGGGCCTCTTCGAGGGGTCCATCCAGCGCGAAGGTCGCGATGAGGGCAAGTCCGGCCAGCGGAGGCGTGCGGGTCTTCACCTGCCGTAGACCGACATAGGTCTCTCCGAGAGGACGGGAAGGTCTCGATCAAGCGCGACGGCAAGACAACCACAATCTCTGACCGGTTGCACGGGAGCGCGAGGAAACGTCAGCTCTTGCTTCACACGCGGACTACCTGATCGCTGTCAACTGCGAGGCCCAAGCCTGCCCGGCCCGCGAGGGAGCGCGGTAGAGCGTCGTCTCTTCCTTCGCCATAGTTCACGGGCAACAAGCCACAGGAAGGTGGAGTTGGTTTGCAGGTATCTCCGGTGAAGACGCCGCGGTTCGGTCGACAGGCGGAACAGCCATTCGAGGCCTCGATCCCGCATCCACCTCGGTGCCATTCTCTTCTCGCCCGACAGGAAGTCGAATGCCGCACCAACGCAGACCTGCACGCCTTTGATGGAGTCCCGGTGTTGATGTGCGAAGATCTCTTGCTTCGGACAGCCGAGCCCGAGGAATACAATCCGTGCACCGCTCCCGTTGATTCTGTCAATGGTTTCGCGGTCCTCCTCGGGTGTGAGGTCGCGGTAGGGAGGTGACTCAAACCCGACGATCGGCAGGCCCGGGAACATTTCCTGGAGTCTGGCTTTGAGCTTCACGACTGCCTGGGGACTTCCTCCATACAGGTAGACGGGATGGCCGTCACGTGCCCCGTGTCCACAGAGCCTTTTCATGAACTCAGGCCCGTAGACGCGGTCCGGCAGTGCCAGATCGTGGAAGAGGTTCAACGCCCACCGGACAGGTTGTCCGTCCGGAGCAAGGACGGTGAAAGCGTTGAGCACGTCCATAAGGGAAGCATTCCTGACAGCTTCGACAAGGCCATGTACCGGCATGTGATCGACAGTGGCTGGCACGTTGTACGTTGCAGCCTGGAGTACCCGGTCGAGAAGCTCGTCATAGGTGGTCGCGCTAACCCTGACCCCCCAGAGGTCGTACTTTACGGGCCACAGTACACGTCGGGTGGGGAGACCAGAATCAAACATTGATTTCTCGCAGGGGCAGCCACCCCGGGTTCAGAAGCGATCCACGCTTTTCGGCTAGTCCTTGAATGCCATTTGGGAAGGTGGTGGGCCGCTCACACGGAGCCAGCAGCGCCCCAAGACCGCATTCGACGCCCCGCCCCCGGCCGAATGCCCAAAGAACGCGGAGACAGGGGACGACCTGGACTTCGACCCGGATCGCTGCGGTAGACCCAGGATTATCCGAGTGCCTTGTCTCTCCGCGCACGACCGCGCGCGGTCGGCCATCGGCATGCTGGCAACGACGGGCGTACGGTGCCATGTAAATACGATACCCCACCCACGCCCGGTCTGCGGGCGACACCCTTGGGGGCTGGCGGGGTCGTCCTTGCCGACCGGCTGAAAGGTCGCTCCAAAGAAAACCCCATGGAGACCGACAATGCCCACCTCCACGAGAGTTACCTGTATGGGTCTTGAGCACACGTCGTCCCATGAGCGATCGGCTAGGTAGCCGAGCCGCTTACCATTGTCCCCTCACACTTTCAGGGGTGCAGGATACCCGTGTCCCAAACGGCAGAACCGGACTTTGCCCGGGAGAAGCCGTTTGAGGTTCTTTTGGCCCTCATGTGGGAAGAGGAAGGGTGGGTCCTTTCATTATTGCGCGGGAGGAGACGGAGTTGGGGCGCTGAGCGCCTGTTGCGGACGACTACCTGAAATACGCTCGTCGAGCATCTTCTGAATCATAGGGCCAGCATAGGACGCAACAATCTTGTTCCCGTCGCGAGTGAAATGCATGTCGTAAAGGTTGTACGTTTTCTTGGTCTTATCCTCCTCCACAAGAGCGCCGGTTGTGTCAATCATGTTGACTCCGTTACTGCACAGCATGCTGGTAAGCATGCCCGCCTTGGTGCGCTCATAGAGCGGATTGATCCTTATGCCGTGGTGAGGTACGCGGCTGATATCAGCCGGCCTGACGACCCATGCGGGGGGAATGCAAAGGAAGACAATCTGAGGTCTGTTGCTAACTGCGGCGTAGACAAAATCCATGTAATCCTTGTACCGCGCAAGAGTGGCGGTCTGCATGCCGTTCTCGGCAACACCCATCTTTCCGTAGAACTCCCTTCCATCGCCGACTACCGCTGTATTGGCTGCGGCTTGCCCTGAGAGCATTGCGTAAAGATGCCACCCGTAAAACAGCGTTGCTGAATATAGGCGAATCTGCTTGAGCCACAGCTGGAATGTCCTTTGCTCTGTGGAGTACAAGTATCCATCCTTGACATGAGGCCTGTCTGCAGGCAACTTGTCGTCAGTATCGATATCGGGAATGTTGCCGTACACCGTTTGGAGTATCAGATCCGGCTGACAGCCGCCGCTATGCTTGAGCCATCTCAGCTGATAGGACATGGGCTGAGACGGTGTCCCCATGTTGATCAGCTCAATCCTCTTGCCGGGTACCCGAAGCGCTTTGGCTATCTGGTATATGTAAGAATCTTCATAATTGACTCCCCATCCGAACGCGAATGACGGCCCCAGGGAGAGTATTCTGAATACATCCTTCGGCTTTGGGTCTTCCGGGAGTCTCCTCTGTGCGTCAGTGCGCATGCCAAGCGCGTTGGTGTAATACCTGGCCGTGTACTCCCTGGTCTTGTGCACAAAATCCAGGTTTCCTTTCACTCTGTAGAGACGGACGGGATCCGTTTCATAAATCGGGATGGCCCCCCATCGTATCAGCCACGTGCCGACGCTTGCCCTGTAGAACAACTGCAGGGATGTCTCCGTAAAGGCCAACAACAGAGCCACAACTATGAGAGTAAAGACCACTCGTTTACGTCTTTGCATGTGTGCCAGGGAGCGAAACTTGTTGGATTCGTGGATAGGAATTCCCTTCCCCCTTATTGGTAATGGTAGCACCGGCCAAGGCGCTTTTGGAGCCGCTCGAGGGCACTCGGTGGGTGGTTCGGCAGTGGCATCAGCAAACGCGAGGCGGGAAGGAAGACAGGAGGCCCTACCCGGTGAGGGAGCCGGGAAGGGCCGGCCCCCCGGTCGGGCCTGCATCGGTCAGGATGGGAGTCGAGTGGGACTGGCGGGAGACACTGGGGGACACGCGGGCGGTAGAGCGCACAGGGGGAAGCGGCCAGGGCTCATTGCCGATCCGTGGCGTGGACGGATACAGCCTGGCTCCCACACGGAGATCGAGACCGTCACGGCGACGCCCCCGCGCCAACCCGGACTCAACAATCGTGGCGTGTGGCTCCTTGTTGCCAGGCCCTTATGTTTCGCCTCGGTGTTGGTTAGAGCCACAGACCAAAACGGCTGCTCGACAAAGCTCGGATTCTCGGGCGACCTTGGCAACCAACGATCTCCGCTGTAGCTCGGCCCTTCTGCTTTGCCGAGCGTCGAAGCCGTCTGGGTCGATAGCACCAACGGCGGGACAGAGCAGGATGCGCTCATCGACTCGGAGTTGCCAAACGGGTCGGGGAGATGCACGTCCCCCCGCACCCCCCCAACGCCACCACTTGACGAGGCATGACCCATCCGATATGAGGATCTGTTGTTGCCTGGCGTGGCCGGACCGCCATCTGTGCTAAGGACGCAGAGTACAGCCTTGAGATCTCCTTGTTCATTCAGCCAAAGAAGGCGGGCTAGGACACTCCGCTCCCGCTATCGAGAGAGTGCGAGCCGACCGTTGCGGAAGTGGTACACAGGGCACCCAGTGTTTGTGAGTCCTGAAGGCGACATGAAGAGCGTCACCCTCACGCCCCGGTCGCGTTCGAGACGGTCGGCGGTTTCGAGGACCAAACGGAGAATCGTGGACGGCCGACGAAGGATCACCGAGTATTCCCACGCATCATCCCCGCCAGGATCGACCACTGTCAGAGTGCAGTTGTCCGGCGTGCGTTTGAGCGCCGCCGCGACGTCGAGGTAGAGCTGCTTGGAGAGCTGCCCATTGCGGACCATTTGTCGGGTGGTGTCGCTTGCCGAGACTGCGTTGACGACGATGAGTGCGGTGATGGCCAACATGGCAACGCCTCCTCGTCCGGCTAGCTCGGGTCCGGCCTTCCTCACGATGGCTCCGGTCGCCAGGCCGAAAAAGACAGCGATGGGCGGGATAAGGTTGTAGGCGTAAACCTCCGTGACCCTGTGGAGTAGCACCATTGGCAGCGTTGCGGCCACCGCGCTGGCGAGAAGTGAGATCAGGATCGGACGGCGGACGCGCCGGAGCCCGGTAAGCACAATTCCCCAGAGGATGGCGGTCAGCATTGTCGCTGCCGCCAAGTGGACGTGTTGCCCGGCGTGCCACCAACCCAGAAGGCGCTGGGGGCTAATCGGTGAGATGACAGAACCAAATAGCATGGCCGTGTTACCGACTGTGTTCAATCCCAGAACGAAGCGGTAGCGCTCACCCAAGCTGAGCGGGGTGCTCTCAACGATACGTTCACGCCAGAGTGCGTACAGTACGAAGACCACCATGAAGGGCAACAGCCGCCGGGCGATACCCCAGGCTAAAGCTGTGTGCTTCCCGGCCCCGCGCGGGGCGACACCGACGAGGACGACGGCAAAGAGCAAGAACCCACAGAAAGCGGTTTCCTTCATGAGTAATGCAGCCGCGAACAAACCCACTGCCGCCCAATAGTGTCGAGACTGGTAAAGATCAGCAACGCCGTGCAGCTTGATCGACTGGCAGAGTGCCGCGACAGCCAAGGTGAGAAGTGCGGTGGCCCCCACCTGCGAAAGCGTATCGACGCCGACGACGGCTTGCGCGGCGGACTGAGAAACAGTGCAGAAAAGAGCTGTGGCGAGAGCGCCCACACTGTTGGCACCAAGATACCGTGCAAGCCACCAGGTGGCGATAGCGAGGGCCGCATGGAAGCCCAACTGGAGGAGGTGGCATGGCCAGACTGCGAGGCCAACCCCAGCCTGCTGGGTTGCGAGGAGGGTCGACTGGATGGGGCGCCAGAACTTCGCGTTGAACGGGTTGGCCTTCATAAACTCACTGCCGATGACACCCAGCGGGTCTGGTAGGAAGAAGTAGTCGAAGTCGTCAAGGAAGTACCACGCGGAAAGCGAATCAGCGTAGAGCAGAGCCACGAGGAGGGCAACCGCAATCATCGGAAGTGCTGAGCGCCGTGACCGCTCGGATGCTGGGTGCACGGGGCGCCGAGAAGTCATGGCGTCGACTTGTAAGGCAGAAACGTCATGAGGTCGGCCCCTTCGTACTCGCCTGCTTGGATGAGAGGGCGGCCAGCATCATGATTCGGGCGATCGTTCATCGGTGAGCGCCATCAGCGATTCCTGACGAATCCGCCTGCGAGTCCCCTGTTCGGATAAGCGAGGGACACGCCGCTCAGGGGTCGTGCAGCAGCGCGTAAGGAGGTGGGTCCACAGATATCGGTGTTGATCGGATAGTAGTAGACGAAGCCGTCGACCTGATCCTGCCTCAAGTCCACGGTGAAATGGTTAGGCATTTCCTTTCTTACCTGGACCGATACTACCTCGGTGAGGGGAGGCGTCAAGGCGTTAGGCGGGCACGCGGCGGGCGGTTGGCGAGCGCGCGCGACCACGTGGAGGGGTGAATGAGACAACAAAGGCGGCGAGGCCTTGCCCGGCGGCGGAGCCGGGCACAGCTTCGCCATGGCGTCGAGGACGTCAAGGGAGGAGCGGCGCCAGGCCCCGCGAGGCCAGGCTGCGGGGGGTTGGTGCTCCGTCGGACTGGGGGGCTCCGCGCGTCGCCGCCCGTGGCGGCGAGGTGGCGCAGGATCTTTTTCATCAAGAGCGGCTCAGTGATGAACCCGATAATCCGCATAGTCGCCTCGCATCGTGGGCAAAAGGGGGGATCGAGGGCGTACATGCGGCGGAGAAGCTCGGCCCGCCGCCCACACAGCGTCGACGGCGGTTTCAAGGGTACTGCCGTCGCGTCTTATGGGTGGCCCACACTTCCAGGGTGCAGGACAGTGCTACGATCAGCAAAGGTGAGGAAGGTGCTTCCTATCCATAATTGGTCATTGTGCTCCACGCAAAGACTCCAGCAAGAGAACGATTCCTGTAGTGTTAAAAGGATCTGGCGGGGTTAGCTGGCCTTATATGCCTGAGAGAAACAGCATCAATGCCTATGAGCGACTCACGGGCGGGGGGCTCCTCGTGCATAACACGGTACTCAACTTCATCGGCCAAGGAGTCCCCCTGGTCGTCGCAATCTTCGCGATTCCGGTACTGGTCAAAGGACTTGGCATAGATCGCTTCGGCGTGCTGACCCTGGCGTGGATGGTGGTTGGCTATTTCAGCCTGTTCGATTTTGGGACAGGGCGCGCTTTAACCAAGTTCGTCGCAGAGAAACTGGGAGCCGGGCAGGAAGAAACGCTTCCTGCCTTGGTCAGGACATCATTGTTACTGATGCTCATCTTAGGTGTGGCGGGAGCGGTTGTATTTGGCCTGTTTTCCCCTTGGCTGGTGCGCCGAGCGCTCAACATCCCAATGGCGCTGCAAACCGAGACCTTGCACTCATTCTACGTGCTTGCTCTTGCTATCCCTGCTGTAATCACCACAGCGGGGATAAGGGGTGTAATCGAGGCAAAGCAACGCTTCGGATTCATCAATGCACTGCGCATCGGCAGTGGCCTGTTTTCATACTTGGCTCCGGTTTTGGTCTTGTTCTTCTCGAAGAGTCTCTTTCCGATTGTGGCCGTTCTGGCGGCAAGTCGTTTGCTTGTATTGCTGCTACATTGGTCATTCTGTCTCCATGTAATACCTGCGCTGCGTCGGCGCGTTGCGGTTCAACCAGCTATCGTGGCGCCGTTGCTCCGATTCGGCGGCTGGATCACAGTGAGCAATATTGTCAGTCCCCTCATGGTCTATGTCGATCGTTTCCTGGTCGCTGGCTTGGTCTCGGTCGCGGCAGTTGCTTATTATGTGACTCCTTACTCCGTCGTGACCAACCTCTTGTTGGTCCCGAGTGCAATAGCAGGGGTGCTGTTCCCGGCTTTTGCCACCAGTTTCGTGCAAGACCCTGATCGCACGCAGCGGCTCTTCGCTCGCGGCGTCAAATACGTCTTTCTAGCCATGTTTCCGATGGCTCTCCTTCTTGTGGCTTTCGGGTCTGAAGGTCTTGATATATGGCTAGGCAAAGACTTCGCCCAACACAGCACTCGCGTGCTGCAATTGTTGACCGTCGGTGTCCTTGTCAACAGCCTCGCGTACCTCCCCTTCTCTCTGGTCCAAAGCGCAGGCAGGCCAGACCTGACCGCAAAACTTCATCTTGTTGAATTGCCTTTCTACCTTCTCGCAGTCTGGTGGGCGACCCGCAACTTCGGCATAGTAGGGACGGCCGTGGTGTGGTCCGCGCGGGTGACGGTTGATGCTCTCATTCTGTTTCGAATGGCTCGACGTGTATTGCCACGAGGCTCATTTGCTTTGCGACACGCCGAGCTCCCAGCGGGTCTGGCGCTGCTGGTGTTGGCACTGGGGATGGTTCCGAATGGGCTGATCACGAGAGTGGTTTTCGTGACACTTGCAATGCTTCTATTCTTGTTCTCTGGTTGGTTCGTGCTTCTGAATTCAAAGGAGCGTGGCTGGATCCACAACCTTGTGCGAGCGGGTTCTTCCTCTGAGACTGGCTATGGGGCTCCTGAAAAATAGACGGAGGCTCACAGGCCGAGAAAGAGTTCGGGCCTGAGGTGCTTGTAAGCCGACCACGTGCGCTCTCGTTGTATCTGTGCTTGGTCCTTGGCGTTGTGCAGGGCTTAGCCTTGGTCCTTTTCGGGATCAAGGGCGCTGCTGTGACACTAGCAGCAGGGTATGTTTTCGCGGTCTTCCGCTGGCCACATCTAGCACTCATTGCCGCTCTATCCATCATTAATGGGTTAGATCTTTTTAGCGCGGAGACTGTTTTTCACATACCGGGTGTTTTCAAGCTGAAGGACTTGATCTTCATTTCCCTGTTCTTGCCACTATTCTTGAACGCAAGATGGCAAAGGCGCGCAAAACGCATTTTTCGTCACTGTCGCGTTCTGGCATTTCCGATTTTGGCCATCTTGGTCTTGACCACGCTGCAGATGATTCGAACTTCGCTGCAATATGACCTCCCCTTGAACTCATGCATCATGGCGGGCCGGCACTACTGGTACTACGCGTTTGTTCCATTAGCGGCAATCTACCTTGATGATCCAAGAAAACGAGATGTCACCTATACGCTATTTCTGTTGGTCATTTCAGTATTGGCAACCGTTGTGATCATTCAGACAATCATTCTCTCTCAGGGCGGGACGCTCTTCGTCACCGGCATTAATCTGGTGGGACGTTCGGAATGGGGGTCTCTTAGTCTAGCCAGGCTATTCTCTGCTGTTGCGCCAGCTCTTGTCTTGGGGTTTGCGCTGGCCTTTTGGGGCGGGGCGCTGACACAAGTAACGCGGAAGAAGATATTCTATGTTTTTGTCGTGTCGTTGTGTGTACTTGCCACTCTACTTATGAACTCAAGAATGAGGTGGATTCATACCTTCCTCGTTGTGTTGATTCCATTGGCATTCCTATGGCCTCATTTACCAAGAGCTGGGAGGCGTTTAGGGGCTGCCATGTGTGTTCTTGTGCTGGGTGTGGTTTTGTTCTCTGGATGGCCTGATCGTCGTGGTAGTTTTTTGTCTGGAATCGGGGGAAGGGCTCTCTCTGCGTGGACCGATTTTAGAGACAAGGAAGGTACTTGGGAGTACAGGCTCGAGGATAATCAATTCAGATTCGAACTGATAAGGGAACATCCGTTGTTCGGTCTGGGGTTCGTTCACCTTGACTATGCATGGCGGTTTGGGGCCGGTGGCGAGATTAAGCAGGCCGATGGGAGTACCTACAAGCGAGGCGTTACATCGACAGACTCAGGCATTGTGGACCTACTCGTTCATCTTGGTGCAGTTGGTGTGATATGGGCCATGTGGTACTTCGTCAGCGTGCTGCGCTTCTGCTCTCGGATGATGAAAACGATGTCTCCGCAGAGTGGGCTCTTGGGTTGGGTCCCCATTCCTTTGATCGCTTATATGGCGGGAGGTGTTCTTACCTTTGTTACGCTCGGACTTTTCACGGAGGCGGGTGATATCATCAGTCATTCTCTCGTCTTGGGTATGCTTTGCGCGGTGCCGATCGTCAGTTCAGGTCTGCGCACTAAGAAAGAGGTTCATATCTAGTGAACCACTACTTGCCACCGTAATAATTCACTGAGGCTCTCCGAAGATTACGCATGAGTGAACGACACCATCCGGTCCTGGTTTCCTTTCGATTCGGGCCACTCCTGGGACATTGGCAATGATGTAGTGACCCCCTCATGTCAAGCCACCAGGTTGAGTTGTTGGGCGCGCAACTCGGCTGGGCTCCTGTAGCCGAGAGCCGAGTGCGGGCGCCGGGTGTTGTAGCGATGAATCCAGGTCATGACCTCCCTTCGTGCGTGGGTGAAATCGGTGAAGTTGTGCAGCCAGACGCACTCCTCCTTGAGGGTACGGAAGAAGCGCTCGATGATGCCGTTCTGTTCGGGGGTGTAGGGCGTGATGTACTCCTGGCGGAGGCGGTAGTCCCGACACGCTGCGCGAAAACGCCGGCTCTGGAAGATCAGGCCGTTGTCGGAACGCACCGTCGGGGTGGGCCCAGCAGGGCGCAGGGTACCGAAGCGTTTGAGACACGCCTCCTCGAGCGCACGTTCGGCTTCCTTGGCGCGACCACGCAAGGCGAGTTCCACGCCGATGACCTCGCGGTCGTGGCAGTCAATGACGGCGGCGAGGTGCGCCCAGCCGTCGTCGCCACAGGGGATGTGTGTGACGTCCATGGCCCAGCGCTGGTCGCTCGCCTTGGATCGGGAGACCATGCCCCGCACGCGCGGGCGCGGCGTGACCGACCGCTGGTGGACCAGCCACCCCTTCAGCCTGAGGATGCGGTACACCGCCTTGCGGTTGACCACCAGGCCATCCTTGCGCAGCCAGGCCGTGAGCAGGCGGTAGCCGTGGGTGGGGTTGGCCTGGATCAAGAAGCGGATCCGCTCGACGGGCGTCGGATCAAGGGCTGTCCGGTGGGCCGTTGCCACCCGTCGGCAGGACAGCCGCGAGCGGGCCACGCCAAGCGCCCGGCACACCAGCCGCTGCGAGCTCCCCGCCACCGCCTGCCTCACTCGTCCGAGCTCGGCTCGGGAAAAGGGTGCAGCTTGAGCGCCTCCCGCGCGATGTCCAGCTCCATCACGAGCTGCCCAACCTTACGCTCGAGCTTCTTGACCTGCTCCTGGTGCAACGCCTCTTCGTCTTTCGGCCGCGAGCGCAGGGCGTTCTCCGCGGCCAGCAGGAAGGTGTCCCTCCAGCTCTCGATGTCAGCCACCGTCAGGTCGTGCTTGCGCGCCGCCTCAACCACGGTGGTCTCTCCCTTGAGGATCGCCAGCACCAGCGCTGCACGCCGCTTGGCGGTCCACCGCTGGATATCCTCGGGAAGTCCCGAGGTGGAGCCGTTCTCGTCCCTGTCGTCGTCCATACGCCACCTCCAGCTGGGCTGTGGAACCCGCGGACCTCGCTATGCTCGGCCCGCCGTTCCCTCGAGTCTGTCCGGCGGGTTGTCATGGAGGAGATCGACA
>Ga0315275_10006956_pt1 | contig 10893 bp, 10 predicted proteins | sample YL17G03_0_MG_FD_205557 | JGI IMG/M metagenome (GOLD analysis project Ga0315275, IMG submission 205557) | Sediment microbial communities from Yellowstone Lake, YNP, Wyoming, USA - YL17G03_0 | ecosystem: Environmental > Aquatic > Freshwater > Lake > Sediment | place: USA: Wyoming | collected...
GTTGAACCAGCACCGCCAGTAGATCATTACTGGGGGCGTAGCGCCACGAATGTCGGTTGGTTGGGGTTCCGGTTAGCACGCCGTGATGCTTTGACAGACCGCCTGCACCACGGTACCACTGCACGAACCTCTGCGCCATTTGGATCTGACCCTCGGCAAGTAGAGCTACTACTCGGCCGATGTCCGTGTCGGCCGAGTTCGTGATGTTGTCCAGCCAACTGAAGTCCTCCGGTTCATCTTCAGTACTGCCGGATGAATTCTCCTGCCGGATCCGATTCTCATCCGTTCGTGCGGAGGCAGCGAGTTCTGGGCCGAAAAGCGGGTCAGACTGCAGCAGAAGCAGTCCCTGCAGATAGTGGGGTCCTGAGCGATCGGGGTCGAGACGGGTGTCCAACACGGCTCTCCGGCGTGGATCACGACCCAGCGCCTCGACGTAATTGTGCAGTTGCCGCAAGAGGAGGTTGGACAGATGAAACTGCTGATAGGCCTCCATATCTCGGCGTACGCACGCGGCAGCCATCTCGAAGCTCAAGCCGGTCCTGGTGCCAGTAAAGTCCAGATAGAGATGCGGCGGCGATGAGACGAAACTGTCCTTCATCGCCGGCGGTAGTAGATCCGGTCGAGCAACCAGTGCAGTAACCGCATTGACAAGCTTGAGCGTGTAGGTGAAGAGCTCGAAATTGATCAGAGCGAGCAGATTGTGGGTGAATGCCTGAGTCGGCATCTTGTCATAGAAAGCAAACAAGAACCTTAGCAAATCAGCAGCTAACTCATTGGCCAGCATGGGACACGCACTGGGTACGGCTCTGGATCTGGTAGGGGTTCCGGCGGCAGTGGGTTTCATGCCGTCCAAGAAGGCAATGGATAGGCGTGCTAGCGTGTCCAGCTCCGTTGTACCATCATACGCCCCGCCGAGATCGGGCATCCTACCAATTTCCACGCCATGTCCGAAGGTATCCTTGAAATGCTGAAGCAGATCCTGCTCTGCCCCATATCTGTCGCCACCGATCTGGTCTCGCAAGGCCTGATAAATCAACGTGTCCGCGCCGCGCAGGCGGCTGGCTTGTGTCGGAAACCCCGGCTTGTGGTCAAGCAGAGTGAAGGGCACTGTGGAAAGGATCTGTTCGCCGTGGTGAGCTTCTCCAACGCGGCCTGTAACGATCAGGGCGGTATAGACCAGTCGTTCAAGAACGCGGCGCCCTTCAGGATCGTCAAAGCCCACCAACGCAGGATGCTCGGCTAACCGGTCAATGTATACTGCGATGGCCGCCGGATCATTAACGCGTCTCGCCCGTGGGCGACCACTTGCTAAGACCTTGAAGAAGAGCGTAGGGAGGAACAAGTCTATGTCGAAATTGTTGAGTTCGATTGGCAAGACCCTGGGGAATACAACCCCTCGAAGATCTTTGGGAAGCTTGATTCTCATGATACTGCCTCTATCGCTGACGGGATGCGAACGATCTTGCCGTCACGTTGAGTCACGTGATGTAGCCGTCGTTGGTTCTCGACGAGAACGAGGTTGCGGCTTTCCTGGAGCAGCAACGCGCTCTTGAACGGCAGTAGGTCTTCCAGTAGAGGCTGGAATTCTGGAGCGTTGGGCTGCAGACCCTCGGCCATCCGCATCAGCAACTCGAACAAGTCCAGCGTGATCTCGAGCCGCGGCGTGCCACTACGATGCTCCAGCAACAACATTTCCGGAATGGTCTCGATCAATCCTCGGCTTAGCGGTCGAACAACCTTCAGCCTGAAGTCATCGAGCGGAAACTGTTTCAGCACCGTCAGTTGATACTGGTGCGAGGTGATGACCACGATGCCGAGTTGCCTCGACGTATCCAATCCGCCTACGCCGTCCGAACGGAGTATGCCGACGGCGATTGTTTGACGAAGAGACGCCAAGTCGGCGCGTCCCATCAGAGCATCCACGAAGGCGGACGCATATTGATACGGCAGAAGCGATGCCGGGAAGGACTGACCTGGGAAGGGAGTGATGTCGTCGAGGTAGGGACTCGACTCTCTTGCTTCGAAGTAGAGTCGTCGCTTGGCGGCGGCAACCCAGCATTTGTCATCTGCAAATTGCTGAGGTGAGAGGTCATGCCCATCATAGAACAGCTTGGCGCGGGTTTCTGAATCGACTGCGGACCGATGGAAGTACAGGAAGCGGTCGAGCCTGGGCTGTGGGAAGCGTGCCGGATCTAGCGCCATGAGGTCGGCCAGTATTTCGTCGCCGGTCTCAATCGGCGCAAACGCAGATTGCCAGTAATGCCGATCGACAAGAGAAATGCCTGAGTCCTCGCCGTGGCGAGCGGCGTGCACCTGGGCGCAACTGATGTTGGCAGTGATGAGGTAGGCCAGTGCAGAGCGCAGGTCGCGCACGGTGATGTGGCGCTGCCGGCGCAGATGGCTCAGGAGAAAGAGGTTTTCCAGCCGCTCGCCGACCACGTTCTTTGCAAGCGCAAGCGCGTTGTTGCGAATGGGGCATAACGCTTGCGCGCCACAGCCTTCACACATGCCCCAGGCTTCCGGGGCCACCAAAGTCTGGAGTATCTTCCCGAATAGGGATGGTGCTCCCGCACTGGCGGGTCCGACAAAAGCGCGTCGCTTCAGGTCAACGACCCACACGTCCGACAGCAGAACATCGTCGTAGCTCTGAGCCGAATCGATTTGTTCTGCCAGCCAGCCAAATCGCTTCTGATGCCTATTGAAGAAGTCAGCAAGGCGACCATCGTTGATGGCCACGAGGACCGTCAGCGCGCCGAGAGGTTCGTCGTTTCCTTCTAGTCCCTCCAACCTGGCAGTGAGTTGCTCATCGGCACTTTGCAGGCCGCACGCCTCGGATGCATCGTAGCAGCTTCGTATTGTGTGTCCCTTGTAGCGCCACTCCCAACCGCTTTCATCCTCTGTAATGAGCTGGGCTCCCTGCTGCTCCAGTTCGCCCCTGACCTTCTCCAGGAATGCGGTCTTGCCATCGCCAGGGTTGCCAGAGAGGAAGACGGCCTTGGGTAGCTTTGTGAGCAACTGAGGCAGCAATTTCGTGTCGAGAGCCGTCGGAACGTAGGTCCTGCGAACGAAGGGGGTATCCAAGCCACGGTTGTTGGCGTTGCCGACGCCGCTGTTTCGGTAGAGACCGCGGAGTTGATCCACCCAAGGGTTCACCAGGCTGGGACCGCCTGGCCCTGGCTCCGCCACGATTGCATTCTGTAGCAAGGTGCGGAACTCGCCAATGCTGGCGGGTCGCTGCGTTGGATCGGGTGAGACTGCGCGCAGCAACAGGTCAGCAAGCCGCTGGATCTTGGCGTCCGCGAACGCAGAGGTTGGGAGAGGGATCCCTGCCACTGCAGCGGATTGCTCGAACGGCAAATGACCGGTAAGCACTTGAAACAGCACCGTAGCAAGGGCGTAACGGTCAGTAGAGGGTGGTGGCTCAGTGCTCGTCAGGGCCTCGGGGGGCAAATACAGCGGTGCGCCGGCGACCTGGGCTTCGAATCCCAAACGCACCGCAAAGCCGAAGTCGATTAGCACAGGGCGTCCGTCCTCTTCCCGGAGAATGATGTTCGAGGGCTTGATGTCTCGATGTAGGAGGTGGTGCTCCTCAAGGACTTGGACGGCGCTCAGCATATCCTGAACGAACTCCCACCACCGCTCGAGCGGCCAAGGAAATTCGCGCCTAACCTCCTGTAGGGTGGGGCCCTGGATGTAATCCATCTTGACATGCACATCGTTCTGGGGCGGAAAAACATCGTAGATGCGCGGCAGGTAAGGGCTGCTTATTCTGCGCAACACATCGAACTCGTTCCCCGCATGTACCCGGACGGCCGAGGGCCATAGGTATTGCTTGAGGGCGAAGACGGAACCGAATTCCTCATCTCGCGCCAGATAGGTACGTGCTGTGGAACCTTGCCCCAGCATGCGTATCACCCTGTAGCGTTGATCAAGCAGGCGGCCCTGCCCCGTCTGGGCCTCGCCACGCAATCGTTGCGCAAGATCGGTTAGCGCAGCCGCGGCATTTGCGGCATCGAGTTGCCGATCGAGCAGTAGCCTCAGCAACCTAGCTAGATCATCCACAACAGCGCTTGGCAACGCTTTCCAGATCATGGGAAGGTCTGGGAAGGCGATTTGATGACTGGGTGCTGGCATCAAATCGGTGACAAGAGCCTGCGCGAAGCGCTCTAGAAAGACAAGCGCCAGGCTATAGCAATCCGATGACGCAGAAGCATAGCCGTAGCCGCCTGCAAGTTCCGGCGCAGCGTAGGGATCTTCGATGGCCAAGGCATCCAATGACGGTGCAATAGATGCGGCATCGATGCGTGCAGCGTAGAAGCTGCCGAACATCACTCTGGGATCAGCCCCGCTTGACACTACATAGACGCTGTCCGGCCCGATCGCCCGGTGAACGATTCTGCGCTTGTGTATCTCCGCCAACGCCTTGAAACTCGCGGCAGCAAGCGAGAGTTCGTTGATGAAACTCTCTGGCGTTTCAGGCTGTAGATAGGCGCGCAGCGGGCGGCCGCGCACCAGCGCGATGGGGAGAACCAAGAAGTCGTCGGACCACGGGAATGGATCGAACACTTCCGGCACAACACCGGTATCGCGTAGTTGTCTCAACGCACTGAACTCGCGCAGGTAGAAGCAGCGGAGATCAGTCGCCGCAATTGGATCCTTGCCGAGATCGTAGACCATTAGCATCCGTTCTTCGTCCTCGACAATGGCCCGGAATACACGGCATCCGGAACGTCCGGGCAACGCTTCCGTGATCTGATAGGCACCTATCTGCAGCGGCGTGATGGAACGGTCAGCCAGACCTGTGAGGGTGTGTTCGATCTCAGCACGATGCTGGCTGATGATCGGCGAGCCGCTCTTGGCATCCACCTCAGGCAAGCGCTTCAGGATCGTGTTCTTGATGAAGACGCCATCAACAGCGCGCGGGTCATCGAGCTCTGGCGATTGATCGGATAGAGAAAGCAGGACCGCACCGCGGCAGAACTTCGGCGCCCCTTTCAGCTCCGGCACGCCGGCTTTCAGCTCATCAGCCAAGATCTTCCCAATCATCTCGGCCTTGTTCAGAGGATTAGGCCGCACTTCGCCTGAAGACAACACCCAGTTCTGTTTGTTGCCCGCGATTTTGCCCCACCAGGACTTCTCGTCAAGCACATAGATCCAGTTAGCGCCGACGACAATGAAGTCAACCTCGAATGATCGGTCACTGCTGGCAACAACCGTCTTGTTGGCAATAACGATCCAATCATCGGGTAACCGTCTCAACAGGTTTGCTGCCTGTTGTTCTCCCTCAGTGGCGAATGGTCCAGTACTGATCAGTTTAGCCATCGGCTACTCCTGCAAGCGGCACTTAGGAATGTATGCTCTCGCACACCTTGAATCACGCCTCCGCGCAACAGGAAACACAGCAGGAAAGGGGGGCTCAGTGAACAGGTCGCCTGTCGCAGCTTCATCTCCTCAATGTAGAGCACGGTCATGATCGCCCTGCCGGCGCCGGGGTCGTCGGCCAGCATAAAACACAAGCGAGGTTGCGGCAGCATCCGTTCGTAGACCGCCTCCACCTGGTGGGGGAGCGTGCGAATGCCGGAGAGGGACACGGCAAACTGCCGGTCGTGGGAGTAGGCCAGGCAGATGCGCGCCGATTCGACCAGGAGACGTAGAAGGTGCGGATCGGCCAGGGACCGCGCAACTGCACCCGTTACGCGACCGAGCAGATCCTCCAACTCCGCGCCGGACAGGGTTGTCTCGTCGAGTGTGCCTTCGCTACGGCGCACCCGTATCTCGTACGCGTCACCGAACCGGCACAATGTCTCCACTATGACCGGTTCCGGGTAGTGGTGCGGAAGCGTGATGCGTTGGCGGATCAACGCATCGGTGGAAGCTGGCAACGCGCCCCCTTTCTCAATGCCAACCGCGACGGGCCACCGCACAGGCTGAGTAGAATGCGAAGGACCGCCCGCGGCAATGACCGGGGCGGCCCTCTCAACTATCCTACCGCTTGTCAGGACGCCCCTTGTCCTGTCCATGCCCCGAGTCGCGACCGGCTGCGGGGCAATGGTTCTGCACTGTGTATCACCAGCTACCCAGCAAGTATAGCACCGCCCGCAGGCGCTGACAAGCGCGGCCCGCGGCGGAAGCCCGCTGCGCCAATGACGCTAATGACGCCAATGTCGAGGATAGGCTGATCGTGGCATTCAAGACCATCAACAAAGGGCGCTTGAGATTCCGACAGAGTATGCAGAAGTAGAAGCGCGAACGGAGCCGTGGCGCGCATCATTGGGAGGTCATGCAGAGCGCGCTGGATGCCTGGGCGCGGGCCCATGGCGCGCGCCCTCCTCGAAGATGCGCCAATGAATGACGCCGGGTTGCACCCCCGGAAGAAGTTGGCGCAGTTGGCGCGGTTGGCGCAAACGAGGTTAAGCGGGAGGTCTTCGACCGGTGAGGATCTCGCAGGGCTGGAACCGGGCAGGCGCGGGCGGGGACGCGGAGAAGCGGAGAAGCGCGGAGATCGGGGCGCGCCCGGCGAAAAACGTGCGGGGCCCGAGACGGGGATGGGGCGCAGCGTTAGCGGCCTGTGACATACCAAGCACCAAGAAGTGTTGAGTTCTGGTAGTTTACCTCAATTCACGGCGCGAACATCGCGGCCAGGGTGGCCAGCACCGCCTCCTGGACGTCGTCGGCGATGAGCAGGCGCACCGGGCTCGATCGCGGCGCCATCAATAGGGGCACAAGCTGGTAAGGGCGCGGTTCCACGTTCAGCCGGCCGAAGGAACGGAATGGGCCCGCACTGGAGCGGAACCCGAGCCGGACGGTATCGCGCAGCAGCCAGCAAGAGCGGAAGTCGCCGGGGCGGGCCGGATCAGGCAGATACAACAGAGCCAGGGACATGGATCATCATATACGCGCTCTGACTGCCTTGCCGAAGGCGCCCAGATCCGCTATAATTGAGCTGGCTGCAGCGAAAGGAGCAGAGCCATGTTAAAGTCTCAGCATGTCACCTTCGATGAGTTGAGCGAGCGATTGCGCTCCTACGAGCAGAAGTACGGCTATTCGACGATCGAATTCTATCGCCGCTACCGCGACGGCGAGTTGGGCGACGATGACGATCTGATGATGTGGGCCGGTCTGTACCATCTGTACCTGACCTCCCTGCCGGTGCGCCAGTTCATGCAGAGCGAGTTGGCTGCCGCGTGATCATCGACGACTACTTCGCCTCGCTGGAACGCAACCTGGTCCAGAGTCCCCTGGTCAGCCGCCTGGAAGATCCCTTCACCTGCCTGGCCTCGGATGATCACAATGGCCTCGTCCGGGGCCGGGTGTTCTTCTGGGATGACTCATACCTAGTTCTGTACGAAGTTGTGAGCACTGAGCTCGGCTACCCAGTCAGGGTCAGCTACGCCTACACCTACTTGCAGGCGGGTCAACGAGCTTTCCGTTACGACAACGCGCCGCATCACCCCGAGATTCTCACTTACCCACACCATAAGCACATCGGCCCCCAAGATCGGCTGGCGCCGGCCGATCAACCCACTCTCAGCCAGGTCTTGTCGGAAATCGCGGGCTGGTTGGAGCAACAGTAGGAGCAGTCCCCGGCCATTCTGCCATGGGTTCTTTATTGACTAACCCCGTTCCTCACCTGTTTATCACGTCACCCCTCAGGCGATTCCCTGCCAGCTCGCGGTAGCGCGGGACAACCAGGTCGAACAGGAGCTCGCCGGGGGCCAGCTCGCACACGCCGCCCAAGGCGCGGGCCAAGCCCGGGCCGTGGATCCTGGCTTGCAGCTCCCTTGCGGCCCGTCGTCGGGGTGGTCGAACGGCAGGCCGGCGGCGATGCCGGTCATCTGGTGGATGGCCTCTGACTCACCTCCTCCGCTCGCTTCGGGTGATCACTGCGCCTGCGACCGACCTGGCGCCGCCGGACGGCCCTCCTGTTGCCTGGCCTTCGCCTTTGCCGGCTTTTTCGCCGGCCCGCGCGCGGCAGCCGCCTCCAGAAGCTCGGTCACCCAGCTATTCAGGCTCTTGTCGGAAAATCCCCGCTTCGTCGTCGAACTCTACCTTGCCGATATACCCCTTGTACTCCATCATGGCTTCACCCCTGCAGCTTGCAGAAAGCGCCGCACGGATGTCACCGCCCCTTCATTCGAACTTAAGCTCATGGGAAGATACCACATATTGATACCAGATGCATGTGCGGGGGGCTTTGCACGTTGCCTTAGGGATATCCCGTCCAGAGAAGTGCGAAGGCCACCCTGGTCTTGATGACCGGGGCGGCCCTCTGTTTTGTCCTGCTGCTTGTCAGGACGCCCCATTGTCCTGCCTGGTCCTGGCGTGGCGCCAGCCAGGCCAGGGGCCGTGCCCCGAGTCGCGACCGGCTGCGGGGCAATTCATTTGTCAACGGAATTCGACTACGGCGCAAACTATAGCAGAGCCGGACGAGCGGAACAAGAAGTCTCAAGCGCCGCGGCCGCATCAGCGCCCGTTGCGAAGAGGTCCCTCAGATCGTGGCGGAAAGATGAGGTTGTCCCTGATCCCGCACAGCGACCTTGTGAGCCGATCCATCGGCGCGGCGAAACCCCTTTGCTCAAGTGGCCTGGCGCGCCGCCTCCAGTATTGCCCGGACCTTCGCCTTCAGGTCGGGCAGATCATCTTGGACGATGTCCCAGATCTCTTCGACGTCGACGCCCAGGTAGTCGTGAACTATCACGTTCCTGAATTCGGCAATGCCGCGCCACTCAACCTCGGAGTGAAGGGCCTTCAGTTCCGCGGAAACCCGTTGGGTGGATTCGGCCAATGGTTGCAGATTTCGTAGCACGGCATCCTGGGTCCGAGTGTCGATCAGAAATGCCTCGCGACCTTCGGAGGTGTACTGTTCGATGCGCTGAATGCACTCGGCAATGTGGATCAGATAGAGGCGATCGTCCTTCATAGCGGTATGGCCTCACGCAGAATCCGGTCCCGGATGTACCAGTGCAATGCACGTTCGGTGACCACATCGACCCTGCGCCCCAACAGGAGTTCGAGATCAGCCATCAAGCCCGCAGGGAACCAGGGGGAATGCACAGCGCCCACGTCCACAAGGAGATCGAGGTCGCTCTGAGGTCCGGCCTCACCGCGCGCCACGGAGCCGAACACACGCACGTTGGTGGCGCCGTGCCTGGCCGCTAGGCGCAAAATGTCTTCTCGTCTGGCTCTGATTAGCTCTCCGCTGTCCATTGATGGCCTCCGCTGGGTTCTCGCCGTCCGTATTATACACCCGTTTTCGCAGCAGTGCAGCGCGTGGGCCAGGGTGAGGCCGGCGGCTCGATCTTGGCACGGCGTGCCAGGGGGCTGCTCAGCCCGGCGCGGCTCCTGCCCCGGAGCTGAGAAACGTCTCACCACGGCGGCACTCTGTCCGCTCGCGGCAAGGCGGTACTATCCTCTCGAACAGCGGCTCGCCCGCAGAGATCTCGCACACGTCGCCCAGGGCGCGGGCCTGCCGTAGCCGTGGATCCTGTCCAGCAGATCCCTTGCGGCCGGGTCGTCGGGGTGGTCGAAGGGCAGTCTGGCGGCGATGCCGGTCATCGGATGGGTGACCTCTGACGAATCTCCTCGGCTCGCCTAGGGTGATCGCTACGCCCGCGAAGGACCTGGCGCCGCCGGCCGGCCCTGCTGTTGTCTGGTCTTCGCTTTCGCCGGCTTTTTCGCCGGCCCGCGCGCTGCAGCCGCCTCCAGCAAATCGGTCACCCAGCTATTCAGGCTCTTGATGGATAATCCCCGCTTCGTCGTCGAACTCTACCTTGCCGATATACCCTTTGTACTCCATCATGGCTTGCGTTTCTGGCCTGCTAGGAGAACTCGATCTCCAGCCTCTCCAGGTCGATCATTGCACCGGCTTGCAGCATGAAATCCATGCCCAGGATGCCACCGATCGGAAAGCCGTAGTCCATTCCGCCGATCTCGACTTCGAAGTCCTCGACGGACGCCAAGCCAATGTTGCTCTCGGATGTCCAATACCTCGCGCGCGGTGTGTACGAAGTAGAGCTCCCGCTCCGGGTATTGCTGATGGAGCAGGCGATAGCGCTGAAACGCGGCGGCGCCATCAGCGCACGTCTCCACTACGGCAATCTGATCCAACCTGCGCCAATCCTTATCCGTGTGTGCCGACAGGGCCTCGATGATGAGCCACTGATCGGGATATGTTTTGCGGACCTCAGGCCATTGCATAGGCGCCTCCTTCCGGCCCAGTATACCGCGTCCTCTGCCGAACGCATCACTCGCATCGCCTCATTGCCGCGCGAGTCGATCACCCTGACGGCGATCCGCCGCTGTTCGCCGGCGGACCGCCCGCGAAGCCCGTTCGGTTGACGGGCAGCTCTTTGCGACAGCGCATCTTATTGTCGATTATGTATATTTTACACCCGAGAGGCTTCCCTGTCAGGTCCCAGTTTCTGGCCGAGTCTACCGGATCCGGCTCCCTGCCAGCTCACGATAGCGCTCGACAACCCTCTCGAACAGCGGCTCGCCGGGAGAGATCTCGCACACGTCGCCGAGGGCGCGGGCCAGGCCGTAGCCTTGGATCTTGGCCTGCAGCTCCCTGGCGGCCGGGTCGTCGGGATGGTCGAAGAGCAGGCCGGCGGCGATTCCGGTGACCTGGTGGACCGGGTTGACCCCTTCCGCCAGGCAGTTCAGCGCCGCTCCGACCAGGCGGTCGGTGCGCGCCAGCTTGCGCAGCGGGTCGCGGCCGAGGCGGAGGATGGTGTCGCCCAGGGCCCGGTTGCCGAAGCGATGGAGCAGGTCCTCGATGTTGGCGAGCAGCGCGCCGGCCGCCGGGCGATACTTGCGGGCCAGCGTCCGGGCCGACTCCTCCATGGCGCCGCGGGCCTGGAAGTAGACATCTTCGTCGCGTAAGGCCCGGTAGCC
>Ga0315275_10006957_pt1 | contig 10892 bp, 6 predicted proteins | sample YL17G03_0_MG_FD_205557 | JGI IMG/M metagenome (GOLD analysis project Ga0315275, IMG submission 205557) | Sediment microbial communities from Yellowstone Lake, YNP, Wyoming, USA - YL17G03_0 | ecosystem: Environmental > Aquatic > Freshwater > Lake > Sediment | place: USA: Wyoming | collected...
TGCGGCTTGCCGCGCTGCGTGCATCGGCGGTTTCAAAATCTTTGTCTCCGAGAAGGACGTTCACATTGGTAATACAGGAGGCAGCGCGTTGTGATTTTTACTCTCAACGGCAAAAAGACATCTTTTGAGGGTGATCCCGACCTGACACTCTCGACTTACCTGCGCGATGAGGTCGGGATGACATCGACCAAGTCCGGATGTTCGGGGCAGGGCGCCTGCGGCGGCTGCACCGTGATGATGAATGGGAACGCAATCCTTGCCTGCGTCACTCCGATGAAGGTGGTGCAGGACAGGGAGGTTATCACTACCGACGGACTGGAACAGAAAGTCCAGGATGCTTTTGCCCGGTCATTCGTCCTGAAGGGCGGCGTCCAATGCGGATTTTGCACTCCGGGCATGGTGATGGCTGCCCGGTCGCTGCTCTTGAAAAATCCCGACCCGTCACGCGCCCAGATCAAGCAGGCCATTCAACGCAATCTGTGCCGCTGCACCGGATACAAAAAAATCATCGATTCGATTCTGTATGCCGCTGCTATTCTGCGCGGCGATGAGAAATATCCCGAGGAAGAGATTTCCGGTAAGGTCGGCACCAGGCTGGCAAGGTATGGGGCGGCGGAGGCGGTTCTGGGGAAAAGACCATATGTCTTCGACCTCAGAGAAGAAGGGATGCTCCACGGCGTCCTGCGATTTTCAGACCACCCGCGCGCCAGGGTTCTGGCCATGGATTCCTCCGCAGCGGAGAAAACGCCGGGGGTGGTTCGGATTCTCACGGCCCCCGACATTCCGGGCAGGCGCGTCAGCGGGGCCATCGTCGAGGACTGGCCGTTGATGGTCGCGGTGGGCGAGATCACGCGATATATCGGCGACGTTCTGGCCATCGCCGTGGGAACGACGGAAGAGGCCGCGCGCGTTGCCGCCGGAAAATTCAGGGCGGAGTACGAGGTGCTGAATCCGGTTACCACCGTGGAACAGGCCCTGGCAGAAGGTGCGCCCCGAATCCATTCCAGCGGCAACATCCTGTCGGAAACTTTGCTGGTCCGTGGCGATCCCGATGAGGCGGTCAGGACTTCCGCATTTGTCTCCCGCGGAACCTACCGCACCCAGCGCATCGAGCATGCCTATCTCGAGACGGAGTGCGCCCTCGCAAGACCGTGGACCAGCCGTGAACAGGGCGGAGTCGAGATCTTTTCGCAGGGCCAGGGGGCGTACGAAGATCGCGCCCGAATTGCGGGAATTCTTGGCCTCCCCGAGCAACAGGTGCGCGTGATCCAGGTGCCCAACGGCGGCGCCTTCGGCGGCAAAGAGGATATTACGGTCCAGGGGCACGCCGCGCTGTCGGCCTACCTGCTCAAACAACCGGTGCGCATCCTGCTCAGCAGGGAAGAATCTCTGATCATGCATCCGAAACGCCATCCGATGCGCCTTGACTACACCGTCGCCTGCGACCGCAGTGGAAGGCTTACGGCAGTGGTCGCCGAAATAACCGGCGACACCGGCGCTTATGCATCGGTGGGGATGAAGGTGCTCGAGCGCGCGGCGGGACACGCCGCGGGCGCCTATGTCGTCCCGAGTGTCCGGGTGCGGTCGCGCGCCGTTTACACCAACAATATCCCGAGCGGGGCCATGCGCGGTTTCGGCGTTCCCCAGGTCACATTTGCCATGGAAGGCTGCATCGACGATCTCTGCAGACAAGGCGGTTTCGATCGCTGGCAGTTCCGCTACGACAACGCTTTGACCGAGGGCGAAGAAACCGTCACGGGGCAAATCCTGAAAGGCGGCGTGGGCTTGAGGGAAACTCTCCTGGCCGTGAAGGACGCATTCCGATCGTCGCCTCGCGCCGGGATCGCCTGCGGGATAAAGAACACGGGGATCGGCAACGGCGTTCCCGACGCCGGACGGGCCAGGATTGTCGTCGAATCGGGAGATAGGGTGATCGTCTACCACGGCTGGACGGAAATGGGCCAGGGGGTTCACAACATGGCCATGCAAACGGTGTGCGAGCGCACCGGGATCGATCCGTCGGTCATCGAAGTGCGCGTCGATACCGCATCCGAAACCGTCTGCGGAATGGCCCTCGACCTGCGGGACCACCGGATCGAGGAATTGTCCGGGAGGCAATACTTCGGCGAGTGGATCTATGACAAGACTTCGCAGATCGGAAAAGAAAAGCCCGGGGTGGGGCACGAGACCCATTACTCCTACAGCTACGCGACTCAGGTGGTTACCCTGGACAAGCAGGGGAAGATCGAGAAAGTTTATGCAGCCCACGATGCCGGCAGGATCATGAATCCGACGCTGTTCGAGGGCCAGATCGAGGGAGCCATCCACATGGGGCTCGGGTATGCATTGACCGAAGACTTTCCCATGAAGGATGGAAGGCCGGAATCATTGAAGCTGGGGAAATGCGGCGTGATTCGCGCGCCGCAGATGCCGGACGTTGTGGTCATCGGGATCGAAGCTCGCGATCCGAACGGGCCTTTCGGCGCCAAGGGCGTGGGTGAAATAGGGCTCGTCCCCACGGCTGCCGCCGTGGCCAATGCACTGTGCGCCCGCGACGGCATCCGCCGCTTCTCCCTGCCCCTGGCTCGGGATTAGCCTGCATGTGCTGCCGGGCCCTCCGGCCCCGGCCGGCAGAATCTAAGGCTCGCAGCGATGGGATAGAAGCAGGATCGTTGCATATAATTGAGTCACGTACCACCCCGCGCTGCGGGATGGTCTGAGGAAGCCCCCCAGAGGAGGGCATCAGGCTCAACGTGGCCCCGGAGGGGCCGAAAGAGAATAGCCCCGGGCAACCGAAGCACCGCCCGGGGTAGAATATTAGAATTGAGAATTAGCCCCGGCAGGGGCGACAGAACGGATTGACGCGATACCATTTCTGCCGCCCCTCCAGGGCGCACGTTCATTGCATATTGAACAGCCACAGGTGATGGCACAAAGTCCGAAGCCATCTTCCTAACGCCGGAACGGCTGAGCCTTTTGGTGTCTCACCGCCAGAGGCGGTGGATTACCTGAGGGGTTTATGATCAGGTATCTTCAACCGGAGTAGCGCGCCGTGGGGTCTCAAGCCCCCCGCACATGATCATTGCTGAGGTGCGATGACTCGACTGCTGATTAAGAATGGCATCATTGTCACTCTGGAGGAACCCAACCGGATCCTCACCGGTCATGAACTCCTGATTGAAGACGGGCTCATCAAATCGATCCTCCTGCGGCGGTCGGCCTCGAACATCCGGGCCCGGGTGATTGATGCCCGCGGCAAGGTGGTGATGCCCGGATTCATCAACACCCACATGCATTTTTATTCCAGCTTCGCGCGCGGCCTGACTCGGGCCGCCCCGTCCGCGGACTTTCCACAGGTCCTGCGCAATCTCTGGTGGCGCCTCGATCGCCGGCTGAGGCTCGATGATTGCGACTGCAGCGCGCTGGTGGCGGGTCTGGAAGCCATTCGCCACGGGACGACGACGATCATCGATCACCACGCCTCGCCGAACGCCATCAAAGGCTCCTTGGGAAGAATTGCCCGGGCCGTAAAAGAGCTGGGACTGCGTGCCTGTCTCTGTTACGAGGTTTCGGATCGGGATGGAGGGAAGATTGCGCAAGCCGGGATTGAGGAGAATCTGCGTTTTTTGAGGCAATGCCAGGAGCAGAGCGACAACCAATTGAAAGCGCTCTTCGGATTGCACGCCTCCTTTACTCTGAACGAGCGCACCCTCCGTCAATGTGCGGAGCGTGCCCGCCAATACCAGGCCGGCTTTCACATCCACTGCGCGGAGGACCTCTCGGATCAGACGATTACCCAGAGGCGGTTTGGCAAAAGGGTGGTTCAGCGTCTGCATGATCATGGCCTGCTGGGGCCGAAATCCCTTTGCGTGCATTCCGTGCATCTTGAAGACGGGGAGTGGGATCTTCTCGCCGAAACCGGAACCGCCGTCGTCCACAATCCGCAGTCGAACATGAACAACGCCGTCGGGACGATGGATCTTTTAAAGGCGGTTCGCAAGGGTGTGCTGGTCGGTTTGGGGACCGACGCAATGACCGGCAACATGCGCGAGGAATTGCGCAGCGCCCTATGGGCACAAAGGCTGCTGCGCAGGAATCCCGGCGCCGCTTTTGGGGAGGCGGTGCAGCTTCTGGTCCGGAACAACCAGCAGATCGCGAATCGATATTTCCAGAAAGTGGGGCAACTCCGGGAGGGATGGATGGCGGACGTGATCTGCATCGATTACGATCCACCGACGCCCATGAACCAGGCCAATTTTTACGGCCACCTGGTTTTCGGGCTTTCGCAAGCCACGATCGACACCACTATCGTCGGCGGCAAAATCCTGATGAAGGACAAAAAGCTTATTTCGCTGGATGAGGAACAAATCGCCGCCCGCGCAAGAAAACTGTCCCAAGCGCTCTGGAAGCGGTTTTGACCCTACCGAAACCGCAGATGCACGCAGCGCGGCAAGCCGCAACCAAAGAGAGGTTCAAGCCGGATTTACCCAAGCGGCTTGCCGCGCTGCGTGAAAAAGGCAACTTGAAGATTTCTTTCCGATTCGAAAAGAATCTGACTGTTAGCAGCGCAGATAAACGCCGATAAGGGTGGCGCGCCTTTGGCGCTATTTCGAGAGGCGACACGAATCTCCCGGCCTCACGGCCGGGTCGAGTAGGCGGGGTGCTCCCGTCGCCGTAGCGACAGTTGCCGCCCCGCCCCTCTCGGAACCGGACAAGTGGATTTCCCAGCATCCGGCTCTTCAGCAGTTCTCCGAGCCGACAGGTCGCCGGAACGGATCGAGATGGTGCACGATTCGAACCGATGGCCACCGCACCCAGGCGAGAGCATCATTGAAGCGCTCCCAGTTGTAGCTGCGGCGCGCAGGCGCCCGGTCGAGCCTAAAAATGTTGTTGAAAATGCTGGGACTCCGCATAAAGTCTTGTTGAGGGTCTTTGCGATCACTGAGAGGGCAAACGGCATGAAGAAGCAAATTCGCATAGGAATCTGGTGTTTGTGGGCGGTCCTACTCTGTTGGGGTGCGGGGAGCGGAACGGCCGATTCCGGGCCCGGATCCCCCGTGCAATCTACCGCGCCGAAAATCGAGAAGGTCGGGCCCGTCATCACACTCAAAGCCCGTCCCTTCGATCTGACGCAGGTTCGCCTGCTCAAAGGTCCGTTCAAAGATGCCATGGAACGGGACCGGAGTTATATGCTCGGACTGGACTCGGATCGCCTGCTGCACATGTTCCGTGTCACTGCCGGCCTGCCCTCGAAAGCTGCTCCCCTTGCGGGCTGGGAAGCGCCCGTAATCGAATTACGCGGTCACACCATGGGGCATTATCTCTCCGCCTGCGCCCTGATGTACGCCAGCACAGGCGACAGCGCCATCAAGTCCAAGGCCGATGCCCTGGTGGCCGAACTCGCAAAGTGCCAGACCGCACTGAAGCGCGGAGGCTACCTGAGCGCATTCCCTGAGGATTTCATCGATCGGGTGGAGACGGGCAAAAAGGTCTGGGCGCCCTGGTACACCCTGCACAAAATCTACGCCGGCCTGGTCGACGTGTATGTGCACTGCGGCAATGAGCAGGCCCTGCAGGTGGCCATGGGGATGGCGGCGTGGGCGAAGAAACGAACCGACCGGTTGAACGACGACCAGATGCAGCGCATGCTCAAGGTTGAATTCGGGGGAATGAACGAGGTCCTGCGCAACCTGTATGCTCTGACGGGGGAGAAGTCGCTGCTGGAGCTGGCCGGCCGATTCGATCACCGGGCCGTGCTGGATCCCCTGTCGGAGCACAAGGATCAGCTCAAGGGCCTTCACGTCAACACGCAGATCCCCAAAATCATCGGTGCTGCGCGCGCCTATGAACTTACGGGAGAGTCCTACTACTACAACGTGGCCTCCTACTTCTGGAATGAGGTGACCCAGGCTCGATCCTACGCAACCGGGGGCACCAGCGACGACGAGCACTGGCGTGCGGAGCCCTACCAGATATCCAGCCAGCTGGGTCCGGAAAGCCACGAGACCTGCTGCACCTACAACATGTTGAAGCTCACGCGCCACCTGTTCAGCTGGGAACCGGATCCGGCATATGCCGATTACTACGAGCGGGCCCTGTTCAACGGCATCCTTTCAACCCAGAATCCCGCCGACGGCATGATGATGTACTACGTCCCCATGGTCTCGGGATACTACAAGACCTTCATGAACGAGCTCGATTCATTCTGGTGCTGCACGGGCACGGGCATGGAAAATCACGCGAAGTACGGCGACAGCATTTACTTTCACGACGACGACGGCATCTATGTCAATCTCTTCATCGCATCCGATCTGAGCTGGCCGGAAAAAGACCTCAAGCTGCGGCAGGACACGCAGTTCCCGGAGAAATCCGGCACAACGCTTCTGGTTCAATCCGAAAAACCGCGGGATTTCGGCCTGAACATTCGCATCCCTTCCTGGGTCAGCGGCCAGGGTAGTGTAAAGTTGAACGGAAAGCTGCTGGAAGTTTGGTCCAGCCCGGGCAGTTACCTGAAGATTCGACGCAGCTGGAAAAAGGGCGACCGCGTCGAGGTCGATCTGCCGATGGATCTTCGCCTGGAGCGCACGCCTGACGATCCCAATGTCGCGGCGGTGATGTATGGACCGCTGGTCCTGGCCGGCAAGCTCGGGACTGCGGGCATATCGAAACAAAACGTCTCCGGCAGGATGGGACCCGCCGGAGATCCGGTTCCGGCGCCCTACTTTGTCGTGGATTCGATCAATCCGAACGCATGGCTCAAGCCCGTGGCGGGAGAACCGCTCACATTCCGCAGCCTGAACGCCGGTGCACCACAGGATGCCACGCTGACGCCATTCTACAAGGTCTTCGGCGAACGCTATGCGATTCATTGGAACATCTACACCAAGCCGGAATGGGCCGCGATGGCGGCGCGTGCGCAGGTGCTCCCGGGTGGGGTGATGGATGCTCTGAAGATCGGGGATCCGGCGTTTGAAGAGGAGCGGCATTTTACCAGCGCCGACGTGGCCTGGGGCGCAGAATCGGGCATGCGGTGGGTGCGCACCATGAAATTCCTGCAGTGGGAAATGAAGATTATTCCCAGCCAGAACGTGCTCCTGCGCTGCACACTGTTTCAACCCGACAGGAACGACGGCCTCGACGTTCTGATCGATCGGAAACTGGTTAAAAAACAGCCATTCAAGCCCGCGAAGACGGGAGGACTTTGGGAGGTGGAATACCCGATCCCTCCCGAATGGACCGCGGGGAAAAAGAAAATCGTCGTGACCCTCAAAGGCGAAGAGCGCAAAACCACGGGCCGGATCATCGGCTGCGAACTCCTGAAGCGATAAGACAACGGGCCGCGGTTTTGCCTTGATTGCCCGCCAGCTTTCAACTTAGGCTAGCTCTCCATAAAGCGGAAGGTGAAACCATGCGAGCAAGTCGAACCGTCAGTGTTCCAAGAAGAGAATTTCTGAAATCGTCGATCGCGGCGCCCGCGGCAGCATTTCTGGCGCCGGCATTTATTCCTTCCTCGGTTCTGGGTGCGCAGGGTCCGGGCAAACGGATCAACATCGGAGCGATCGGGGTGGGGAGAATTTCGCGCGAGCACGATCTGCCCGAGATCGTCAAGTACGGCCAGGCCCGCATCAACGCGGTTTGCGACCTCGACTCCACACGCTGTTCCCAGGGCAAGCAGTTCGTAGAGGAACTGTATGCGAAAAAAGGCCTCAAGGTCAGCGACGTGCGCATGTACGGCGATTATCGCGCACTCCTTCAGAACAAGGACATCGATGCGGTGGTGATCAGCACTCCCGACCACTGGCACGCCAAGCCGGCCATTGACGCCATGCAGGCCGGCAAGGATGTCTATCTGCAAAAACCGGCTGCGCTGACGATCCCTGAGGGTAGGGCGATAAGCGATGCCGCGCGCAGCACGGGCCGTATATTTCAGTTGGGAACCCAGCAGCGCTGCTGGAATCAGTTCCGAATCGCCTGCGAACTGGTCCGCAACGGCCGCATCGGGCGGATCCACACCATCAGAATCGGGCTCCCGACCGATCCGGCGGGAGACGTCGAGCCCGAAATGCCTGTGCCGAAAAACCTGAATTACGAAATGTGGCTGGGATCGACGCCGCTGGTCTACTATACGGAAAAGCGCGTCCATCCCCAGAACGACTATTCACGTCCGGGTTGGCTGCGTTGCGAGCAGTTCGGCGCCGGCATGATCACCGGCTGGGGCGTTCACCACGTCGACATCGCGCACTGGGGAATGGGAACCGAGCGGACCGGACCGATCGAAGTGGAGGCGAGGGCCGAATTCCCGACCAAAGGCATCTGGGATGTGCACGGCAAGTACAACATTACAGCCAAATACGAAAACGGCGTCACGCTCCTGATGAACGATGAGTATCCCAACGGGATCCGATTCGAGGGATCCGAAGGATGGATATTCGTCACCCGCGGCAACTATGCCGTCACCGCCAGCGATCCCGCCTCAAAGGATCGGAACGCCAAAGCCTTGACCGCCAGCAATCCGAAAATCCTGGGCTCGGAAATCAAGCCGGCCGAGATCCACCTTTACCAGGCCGCCGAGCAGCACGGAGACTGGCTCGATTGCATCATTTCAAGAAAAGAGCCGATCTCGCCCGCGGAGGTCGGCCACCGCTCGACCAGCGCATGCCTGGTCAGTCACATCGCGATGAAGCTCCGGCGCAAGCTGTACTGGGATCCGGCAAAGGAGCGGTTCAAGAATGATGACGAGGCCAACAAGCTGCTCGCGCGCCCGCAGCGCAAGCCTTATCAGATTTAAACAGTGAGCCGCGCCGGGGCCGCGGCATGCTGCGGTCTTCCGGCTCCAAAGGAGGAAGATGCGGCGCAACGCTATCCTACTGCCCGCGGCGGGATTCCTGGCCGCGATCTTCATCATCGCCCAGGGAAACGGGCCGCTCGCGCTGGGTATGAGGCAAGCGGCAAGCCGTCCTCAACCGATGCTTAGCGCCGAGCGGCTGGACGACAGGATCATCGTCAGGGTCGATGATCAAACCTTTACCTGCTATCGCTTCGGACCGGGCCAGAAGTACCCTTACTTCTACCCGGTCAACGGACCGGCCACCGGGCGTTCGATTACCACCGAATCCTCGCTTCCCTATCCTCACCACCGCTCGCTCTTTTTCGGATGCGACAGGGTGAATGGCGGCAACTACTGGCAGGAAGGAAACGAGCAGGGGCAGATTATATCCCGGGGGCCGGTCGTGGCCACCAACGGTCCGGCTGTGGTGCAAATCCAGGACAGCTGCGATTGGCGACAGCCCGGCCAGAATCCGATCATTTCCGATCGCCGGGAGATCCGAATCGAAGCTCCGTCGCAAGACCTGCGCATCATCGACTTCGCCATCGTTCTGACTGCCCTGACAGGCATCAGGATCGAGAAGACGAACCATGCGCTTTTCGCCGCTCGCGTGGAACCGGATCTTTCGGTCAAGGGCGGCGGCATTCTGATCAACGCCGAAGGCGCCGCAGCCGAAAAGGGGACCTTCGGCGTAACCTCACCGTGGTGTGACTACTCGGGAAGGCACTGCGGCAGCGCGGAAGGGATCGCCATTTTCGATTCGCCGCAGAATCCCTGGTTCCCCTGCAAGTGGTTTACACGCGATTACGGGTTCTTCTCCCCCACCCCTATGGAATGGCTGGGTCCGGATGGCTTCATACTCAAACAGGGGGAGAAACTTCAACTCCGATACAGGGTCGTCGTTCATGCAGGAGATGGCAAACAAGCCGGCATCGAACGACTCTATCGGCAGTGGAAGAGCACGGAGAAGAGCGCGGCGGAGCAGTACAACCCGGGAAAAACAAATGAGCGAATGGCACAGTAACAGTCGGCGGGATTTCCTCCGATCCTGGATTGCAGGTGCTCTCGCCGCTGCCCCGACGGCTGCGGTTAAATCAAGAGTTGTGGTTGCCCACGATGCCAAACTGAGGCCCGCGGGATCCGGCGTCGATTCCTCCCGTCTGCTGGCAATGCTGGATCGGACCATGCAGGCCCTCTGCGAATCGGATTCGCCCGCAGAAGCGTGGAAAAGGGTGGTGCGGCCCGGCGAGGTGGTCGGGCTGAAGATCAATTGCCTGGCCGGAAAGGGCATCTCGACCAGCATCCCCCTGGTAGAAGCCGTGTGCGAGCGCCTCCGGCAGGCCGGCATCCCTGCGAAGGACATCGTCATCTGGGACCGGTTGAACGCGGATCTCGAGAGCGCAGGCTTCAGAATTTCCACGCGGCAGGACTCCATCCGCACTCTGGGAAACGACGTTTTCGGATACGAAGATGAACTTGCCCTCCACGGTTCTGTGGCGAGCCTGGTCTGCAAAACGCTGACGCGTACCTGCGACGCCGTCATCAACCTGCCGGTGCTCAAGGACCACGGCATCGTCGGCGTGACGATGGCCATGAAAAACCTGTTCGGCGCCATTCACAACCCGAACAAGTACCACACGGATGCCGGCAATCCCTATGTGGCGGATGTGTGGATGCTCGATCCCATACGGAGAAAACTTCGTCTCACCCTGTGCGACGCCACAACGGCGCAGTATGAGGGAGGTCCCTCCTTCATGCCGCAGTGGACCTGGCGCTGCGACGGCCTGCTCGCTTCCCGCGATCCCGTTGCCCTGGATTACGTCGGATGGCAGATGATCGAAAGCCAGCGCGCCGAAAAGGGGATGAGGTCGCTCAAAGATGCGGGTCGGGCGCCCGCATACATCGCGACGGCTGCCGACGCGCGGCACATGCTGGGGACGAACGACCCGAGGTTGATCGAGCGAGTCGAGGTTTAAGATTTTGGGGTGCAGTGATGGCAGCGAAATCTGAACTGGATCGCAGGCGGTTCATGAGGAGTGCGGCGCTACCCTGTCTCGCGTTCTGC
>Ga0315275_10006959_pt1 | contig 10889 bp, 9 predicted proteins | sample YL17G03_0_MG_FD_205557 | JGI IMG/M metagenome (GOLD analysis project Ga0315275, IMG submission 205557) | Sediment microbial communities from Yellowstone Lake, YNP, Wyoming, USA - YL17G03_0 | ecosystem: Environmental > Aquatic > Freshwater > Lake > Sediment | place: USA: Wyoming | collected...
TGTCCGGCGTCAGCGTTAGTGGGACAGAAGGGGGTCTTGGGTTAGCTACACCTCCGATGTTCCCGCTCTTGTATCTTTGCACTGTCCCCTCAGCCTTCGATAGCGTTCCCGGCGCGCCACCAGGGCGCGGATCTGCAAGGCCTTTCGCCGGGCCAGGAGGGCCTCCCTCCGGCCGAACCAAACATCGTCCGGGGTGACGTTGTGAAGCGCCTCGTGGTAGCGCTCCCGGTTGTAGTAGGCCACGAACCGAGCGATGGCCGCCCTTAGCTCACCCGGGCTCATCCGCACCACCAGCTCCACGTCGTCCTTCATGGTGCGGTGCATGCGCTCGATCTTGCCCGTGGTCTGGGGATGGTGGGCGCGGGCTCGCACGTGACGCAGGCCCAGCGCCTTGAGATAGCCCTGCATGAGCTTGGAGATGTACCCCGAGCCATTGTCGGTGAGCAGCGTCGGTCTCTGCACTGGGGGCGCCGTGATCACCCCAGTGGCTTCCACCGCCTGCTGGATCACCCGCGCCAGGCTCTCCGCCTGGACATCCGAGCAGAGCTCCCAGGCCAGGATCCGCCGGGAGTAGTCGTCGAGCACCGATACCAGCCAGTAGTGACCCCAGCCAGGGATGAAGAAGCGAGTGGCATCAGACTGCCAGAGCTCGTTGCTCCGTTTGGTCTTGTGCCTCCACTCTTTCGCCGCTGGCTCCTGCTGGGGCGCCCGCCTGGGCAGCAGCCCGTGGGCTTTCAGAATGCGCGCCACCGTGGACTCGGAGACGCTGAAGCTGGCGTGGTCGCAGAGCCAGCAAGCCAGCTCCCGGGCGCTCAGCTGCGGTTGCGCCAGAGCCTGCTGGAGCACGATCTGGCGCTCCTCCGCTCGCAGTTCGTTCCATACCGACTTCCTCTGGCGGGCCGGCCCAGACTCGCCCCGGGCGCGCCAGCGGTAGTAGCTGCTCTTGGAGACCCCGATCTCAGCCACCGTCGCCCCCACCGTGTGGGGGGAGCGGGCCACCAGCTCCACGATCTCCTGACGGCGCCCCTGGGTCATGACTCCGCCATCAGACTTTTTTTCAAGGCCATCAGGTCAAGGGCATAGTCCGCTACCAGCTGCTTGAGCCGGGCATTCTCTTCCTTCAGGGAGGCCACTTCCTCCCGGCCCGCCTCCCGCTGGATATCCCCTCGCAGCCGCCGCTTCCCCGCCTCCATGAAGTCCTTCAGCCACTTGTAGTAGACCGTGGTGTGCACCCGCTCCCGCCGGCACAGCTCCGAGACCGGAAGCTCCCCCCGCACGCCCTCCAGCACGATCCGAATCTTGTCCTCCGCGCTGAAGTGCCGCCGCGTGATCCCCTTCGCCTTCCGGATCTGCTGGCGTGGGGTCTCGCCCTGCCGGCGGACCGGGAGGGCGGGCGGCGCAGCCGCCTCCTGCCCCTCTCCCATCACCTGGCTCTCGTCTGCCATCTCTCCTGCTCCTTTCTCGCCTGTACATTTCGCCGTCCAGGAGCAGGAACACCGGGCTCAACCCAACTCAAAGCGTAGCTTGCCTCGTGTCCCACAATCGCTGAAGACGTACACTCCAGAACGAGCCCGAGTCGGATGCGGACGCTCTGGTGCCCTACCTTAAGGCGCTGCATGTTCTGTGGGGCAGTGTGAACACCGCTGACCTTCCAGAGATGTGGGCCAGTCCGACTGAAGTTAGGCGATTTGGGGTCAGAAGGGGTGATCTTCTCGTGTGCGAGGGGGGCGAAGCCGGAAGAGCAGGCATGCTGGACTCCGCTCCTGACCCATGTATCATCCAGAACGCCGTGCACAGGGTCCGTGGCAGAGGAGCCGATGTTCGATACCTCCAGTACGTTCTTCACGCGATAGGGAGCGGAGGCTGGTTTGGTGTTCTCTGCAATCGGGCGACCATCGCACATCTGACAGGCGAGAAGCTCGCGGAACTCCGAATCCCTCTGCCGTCCTTGCCCGAACAACGCGGCATCGCCGCCTTCCTGGATTGCGAGACGGCGAAGCTCGACACGCTCGTAGAGAAGAAGCGGGCGCTGATCGAACTTCTCAAGGAGAAGCGGAGCGCGCTCATCTCGCGGACCGTCACCCGCGGCCTCCCGCCCGAGGCGGCTCGCGCCACCGGCCTCGATCCGCACCCCAAGCTCAAGCCTTCTAGTGTTGAGTGGATCGGGGAGGTGCCGGAGCATTGGGAGGTCTGGGAGCTTTCTCATGCCTTCCGGCGCATCGGGAGCGGAACTACGCCCACGTCAGGCGACTGGTGGTACTACGATGATGGCACCGTGCCCTGGGTGACCACCTCCGAACTGCGGGAGGCAGTGATCCTGGATACGGCAGCGAAGGTGACCAGGGCCGCTCTTCGGGATTTCCCGGCGCTGAGGGTCTACCCGAAGGGAACGCTCCTGGTGGCGATGTATGGTGCGACGATTGCGCGCGTTGGCATCCTCGGGATAGAGGCATGCGTCAATCAAGCCTGCTGTGCATTCGCTGACCCGAGTGCGCTGGATACGAGGTTCGTGTTCTACTGGCTACAGGCGAGACGCCGCGAGATCATCGCCTTCGCTTCCGGCGGAGGACAGCCAAACGTCAACGCCCAGGTGCTTTGTGCGCTCCGTGTTCCTGCGCCTCCGGTTCCCGAACAACACGCCATCGCCGACTTCCTCGACCGCGAGACGGCGAAGCTCGACCAGATGGCGGCCAAGGTCGAGGAGGCTGTCGAGCGGTTACGGGAGCACCGCGCCGCGCTGATCACCGCGGCCGTGACGGGGAAGATAGATGTGAGGGGGGCCGACGTTCGCGCATCCTTGTAGCTCCTGACTCCGTTAGGGTATAGAATACTCACATGATGCGTGTGGCACTGAACCCGGAGTTGCTGCGGTGGGCGCGTGAGCGGGCCGGGCGCACGCTGCGTGACCTCGCGTCTTCCTTCCCGAAGCTAGAGCGCTGGGAACGTGACGAGGAGCAGCCCACGCTCAAGCAGGTCGAGCGCTTCGCCAAGACCGTTCATGTCCCCGTTGGCTACCTCCTTCTGCCGGAGCCGCCCGTCGAGCGCGTGCCCATCCCGGACCTCCGGACCGTCGGTAACGTCCACCTCGAACGCCCCAGTCCCGATCTCCTCGACACTCTTTACGTCTGCCAACAGCGCCAGGAGTGGTACCGAGACTACGCGCGGTCCATGGGTGAGGAACCGTTCTCGTTCGTCGGCTCTGCGCGGGTTGTGAACGACATAGAGAGGACCGCCGCGTACATGCGGCACGCTCTCCACTTCGACCTTGAGCAACGTCGCCTGATGTCGACCTGGACGGAGGCGCTGCGCCGCTTCATTGGGCAGGCGGACGCGCTCGGGGTTCTCGTCATGTGCAGCGGGGTCGTGCTGAACAACAACCACCGCCGCTTGGACTCAGAGGAGTTCCGCGGCTTTGCTATTGCGGACGACTTGGCACCACTCGTGTTCATCAACGGCTCCGATACCAAGGCGGCGCAGATGTTCACGCTCGCGCACGAGTTAGCGCACATCTGGCTCGGGCAGTCTGCGGTCTCCGACGCGCAGGCAGCGTGGGTGCCGGACCACGCGGTCGAGCGCTGGTCCAACAGGGTCGCAGCCGAGCTGCTGGTCCCGCTGGAGATCATGCGCGCCGAGTACGATCCGCACGCGGAACTGGCGACCGAGGTTGATCGCCTTGCCCGGCGCTTCAAGGTCAGCACGCTGGTGGTCCTGCGCCGCATCCACGACGCTGGCGGGCTCACGGACGAAGAGCTCTCGGAGGCTTACGACGCCGAGCTGGCGCGCCTGCACGCGCTACCGAGGGGAAGCGGCGGCGACTTCTACTTGACGCAGGCCGCGCGCCTGAGCAAGCGTTTCGCACGTGCGCTGGTGGTAAGCACGCTTGAGGGGCAGACGCTCCACCGCGACGCGTTTCGGATGCTCGGCTTCTCGAAGGTGCAGACTCTCCACGAGCTCGGTCGAAGCCTGGGAGTGGAGATCTGATGGCGTACCTGCTCGACGCCAACGTCTTCATCCAGGCGAAGAACCTGCACTATGGCCTCGACTTCTGCCCGGCGTTCTGGGAGTGGCTCATCGTGCGCAATGCCGCGGATCAGGTTTTCAGCATCGAGCGGGTCGGGGATGAACTCGCAGCGGGTGCCGACGAGTTGGCGACGTGGGCCGCTGCTCGCGGTCCGAGCTTCTTCCTCAAACCTGACCCCGCAATGCTCCCGGCGCTACGGGCGGTCAGCTCTTGGGCCACGAGCCAGCACTACGAGCCCGCCGCTGTCAACACTTTCCTCCAGGGGGCAGATTACTACCTTGCGGCCCATGCGCTCGCTCATGGACACACCGTCGTCACTCACGAGATCGCCTCGACCTCGGCTAAGAGGATCAAGATCCCTGACGCTTGCATCGGGCTCGACGTGAAGTGCGTTACGCCATTCGAGATGCTACGTACGGAGCGGGCACGGTTTGTTCTGGAGGGGTAATCGTGGTGCAGACCAGAGAGCACGCCTTCGAAGCCCACGTCGCAGAGATGCTTCTCCGCCATGGCTGGCAGCCCGGCCGCACGGAGGAATGGGACCCGGAGACGGCCCTCTTCCCGGCGCGCGTCCTCGCCTTCCTCCAGGAGACCCAGCCAGCGCTGTGGGCCGAGATGGAGGCCCTGCACGGCGCGGGCCTGGACCCCCTGCTGCTCACCACCCTTGTCAAGGAACTCGACCTCAAGGGTACGCTACACGTCCTGCGGCACGGGTTCAAGTTCTATGGCAAGACTCTCCGGCTCGCTCACTTCCGGCCCGCGCATGGGCTGAACGAAGCAGTGCTGGCGCTCTATGCCCAGAACCGGCTGACCGTTACGCGCCAGGTGCTGTGCCATCCCGGCCGGCAGGACACAGTGGACTTCGTCTTCGCCGTCAACGGCCTGCCCGTTGCCACCTGCGAACTGAAGAACCCCGCGACAGGCCAGCACTGGCAGCACGCTGTGCGGCAGTACCAACAGGACCGAGACCCGCGGGCGCCGCTCTTCGGGTTCAGGACGCGGGCGCTGGTACACTTCGCCGCCGATCCGGAAGAGGTGCACATGACGACGCGCCTCGCCAGAGAGGCGACGCAGTTCCTGCCCTTCAACCGCGGCAGCCATCCCGGCGAGGTTCAGTGCGGCAAAGGCAATCCCCAACACCCCTCGGGCTACCGCACCGGGTACTTCTGGGAGGAGGTGCTGGCGCGCGACAGCTTCCTGGACATCCTGGGCCACTTCATGTTCATCGAGAAGCGGGAGGAAAAGGCTGACGACGGCCACGGCGGCCAGCGGCGAGTCGTCAGGGAGGCCGTGATCTTCCCGCGCTACCACCAGCTCGACGCGGTGCGGAAGATCGTGGCCGCCGCCCGCGCGGACGGACCGGGCCGCAACTACCTTATCCAGCACTCGGCCGGCAGTGGCAAGACCAACAGCATCTCCTGGCTCTCGCATCGCCTCGCCAGCCTTCACGACACCGACGACCGGAAGGTCTTCGACTGCGTGATCGTGATTACCGACCGCCGCGTCCTCGACCGACAGCTCCGGGACGCCATCTATCAGATCGAGCACGCCCAGGGCGTGGTGAAAGCCATCGACGAGGACTCGCAGCAGTTGGCGGCGGCGCTGGTGGACGGCACCCAGATCGTGATCACCACGTTGCAGAAGTTCCCCTTCGTCCTGCGCGGGCTGCTGAAAGTGGCCGGTGCGGACAACCGCGAGGCGGCGACCGAAGACCAGAAGCAGCGGGCGAGGGAGTGGGAGGCCGCAATCGGCGCTCGCAGGTACGCAGTCATCGTGGACGAGGCCCACTCCAGCCAGACGGGCGAGACAGCTCGCGAGCTGAAGGCGATCCTCGGGGCGGCCGTGCCTGAGACAGAAGAAGGCGAAGCCGACTACGAAGACGTGCTGAACCAAGTGATGCAGTCGCGCGGGCGACAGCCGAACCTGAGCTTCTTCGCCTTCACCGCGACACCCAAGGGCAAGACCATCGAGCTGTTTGGGCGCCCGGGGCCGAGCGGGAAGCCGGAAGCCTTCCACATCTACAGCATGCGCCAGGCCATCGAGGAGGAGTTCATCCTCGACGTGCTCACGAACTACACCACCTACGCCACCTACTATCGGTTACTCAAGCAAGTTGAGGACGACCCGGAGTTGCCAAGGAAGAAGGCAACGCGGGCGCTCGCGAAGTTCATGACCCTACACCCGCACAACCTAGAACAGAAGACGGAGGTGATGGTCGAGCACTTCCGCCGCAGCGTCAGTCACCGCCTGGGCGGCCGGGCGAAGGCGATGGTCGTCACCTCGTCTCGGCTGCACGCGGTGCGCTACATGCAGACCCTCCAGCGGTACATCGCGGAGCACGGTTACAGCGATGTTCACCCACTGGTGGCGTTCAGCGGCACCGTCCGCGACCCAGAAACGGGGCTGGAGTACACCGAGCCGGGCATGAACATCGATTCTGTAACCGGCAAGTCGATCAGCGAGGCCCAGTTGCCCGCTCAGTTTGATTCACCCGACTACAACATCCTGCTGGTCGCGGAGAAGTACCAGACCGGCTACGACCAGCCCCTCCTGCATACGATGTACGTGGACAAGAAGCTCGAAGGCATCCACGCCGTGCAGACGCTCTCACGGCTCAACCGGATGATCCCAGGGAAGGACGCGCCGTTCGTTCTCGACTTCGTCAACAACGCTGAGGATATCTACCTGGCGTTCAAGCCCTACTATGACAAGACCGATCTGCAGGAGGGTTCAGACCCGGCGCAGCTTGAGGCGCTGAAGCACGAACTCGACCAGGCACAGGTCTACCACTGGAGCGAGGTGGGGGCCTTCGCCCAGGTATTCTACAAGCCGGCAGAGCGCCAGAGTCCGGCTGACCACGCGCACATGCAGCGGCATCTCCAGCCGGCTGTGGACCGCTTCAATGGCATCAGGGAAGAGGAGAAACGGCAGGAGTTCCGCGACAAGCTGAGCGGGTACGTGAAGGTGTATGCGTTCCTCAGCCAGATCATCCCCTATGCCGATCCGGACCTGGAGATGCTCTATAGCTTCGGCCGGTTCCTGCTCCCGCACCTGGCCGTCGACCGTGACGCGGCGATCATCAAGCTGGGCGATGAGGTGGACCTTCAGTACTACCGGCTGGAACGCATCTCGTCGGGCCCGATCGACGTCAGCGACGGTGACGCCCAGTACGTCAGAAGCCCCACGGACGTCGGCACCGGCAAGGCGAAGGATGAGAAGGCGCCGCTGTCCGAGATCATCGAAGTGCTGAACGAGCGCTTCGGTACGAACTTCACCGAGGAGGACCGGCTCTTCTTCCAGCAGATCAAGGAGCGGGCCGTCCACGATGATCGGGTGGTGCAGACCGCGCTCGCCAACCCGCTCGACAAGTTCGAGCTGGGCATACGTAAGCTGATCGAGGACCTGATGATCGAGCGGATGGCAGACAACGACAAGATTGTGACGCGCTACATGGCGGACCGCGAGTTCCAGGGGTCCGCCTTCCCAATCCTCGCGAGAGAGATCTTTGAGGCGGTGAGGGCGGAGGCGGCCGGCGCGGCGAGTACTCCTTCTTCGAGTCGTAGCGAACCGAGGAAGGAGCCCGAGGGCTGAGGAGCAGCGGAGGACGCAAAGACCTCGTGCTCCGGTATGAGGTCAAGAAGAACCCGGACGACGCGAGCCTGCGGGGAAGCCAGACCGTCTTCGCCATGGGAGTTGTGCGCGGTGATGTCGGCTACCTGCCACCGGAAGACCCACCATGCTCGCGTCAGTGGCGCCGCTTGGGTCCTCGCCCGTCGGCCCGTCAGGATCAACGGGGAGCAAGTGACGGTCGCAGTCAGTCCGGAACACTTCGGCCGATCAGGTTGACACAGGAGAACAGGCATGGGCAAGAAGAGTCGATGGAGAAAGGAGCGGCGGGAGCAGAGCAGCCCTGAGGCACAGGGCAGCGCGGGTGCTCGGTCACAGGTGGGTGCTGTGCAGTGAGGACAGGGCATGTGGCGAACGCAAGTATGGTCGTGGTCGCAGCAGTAGTGGCCGTCGTCAGTTCAGTCCTGACCGTACTGCTACTGCGCAGGTGGCCTGGGGCCGCTCTACGGGGCAGGCAGCGCGACGCTGGTGCTTCGGATGCGGAACGGCACGACGTAACACAGGAGCCTCCCGAAGAACGCCGGCAGTCACTCCTGGAGGAGTATAAGGAGGTAGGAGAGTACCATCGCGCCGAGGGCAACGTCTTCTGGCAGCGACATGGCCAGTACCTCGCCGTCAACACCGGCCTACTGGCAGCCCTGGCACTGGCCAAACCGGAAGGTGCTGGCAGCGCTACTCTGGTAGCCGGTGTCATCCCTCCCACTCTCTTCGTGAAGGGCGTATGCATCATCGGCTTGGTCGCGTCCTTCGCATGGCTCATCACAACGGCAACAGGGGGATGGACGGCTCTCATGTGGGCTGACATGATGCGGCGGATTGAGTGCGAAGCCAACCTGCCGACGAAGTTCATGCATGCGGCAGTCCCACGGCACAGCCGATGGCTGCTCCTCCTCCGGTTCATGACCAGCATCCGAGTCTGGTCGCATGCCCTGCCGATCGGGTACGGCTTCCTATGGGGTTACGGCCTGTGGTGGATCTTCCATGACTGCTGAAGCAGCGCTGGACACTGAGAGTGCCATCAGATCATCCGGCGTTGTCCCACACCCGGCCTGGCGCTGCTCTCGCGTCTTGGCATCTGCCCCCCAGAATGAGAACAACTGCCCCTGGAGAGGACAAGTGCAACTCCCCCGTGACGCTGCCCTGACCAGGGAGCGCTACTCGCCCGTGCCGTTCCCGCCCTCGCCTCGGCCGTCTCGCCGCTCGTGACGCTGGTGACGGTACTGCCCGGCCCTTCACGCCTCCGCTACGACCCGTGGTCGCCGTCCCTGCCGAGGCAGCTGCCACCGTCGCACCAGCACCGCCACAAGCGCGTTATGCATTGCTACGTAGCACGCCCCCGCTACGAACCTGCGACCTCGACGACCGCTGCAGGCCTCCGCCCCTTCCCTCCCACACAGCGCAGCAGGACCCGTGCGTGCTGAGCGAGTAGTGTGCCAATCACTGCGATGCGGGCCGCCGCCTTTCCTTAGCGACCGCCCGTGAAGCCGGCGTGAGAGCATGCCCCGACTCCGGCTACCGCATCGGCGTGGGGTTGCTGTACGGGGTCCGGTCGCGGATGCGTCCCGTGTGGCACGGCGGCCGCGCCACGGCGGCGATCACCGGTGGCCCCACCCGGTCCGGTCTCTGATCACCATCCGTCTCCATCCTCGTCAGCCTCCCAGCACAAGGGTGTCCACGAAGGGAGAGATCAGCACGAGGCGGGTCGCAGCGGCGGCCGGGGCACCAGACGGGTTCCCGGACAGGACGCGACCGGCTGCGGCCCTCTGGCCTTATGCTGCGGCAGTACCCACATGATCTGCTGAGGCCCGCAGAGCCGGGTTGGGCCAGAAACGCCTCAGAACCGCCCTGGAAGGACTCTGGAACCGCCAATCCGACTGACTGTGATATGCGAGACTCAATGGGCATGAGCTGCCGCGCTCGCCTTCAAGACGACGAACTCAGGTTGCGTGGCATCTTCCCTGCCAGTGAGCGACGGGAAGCACTGCACGTCGGCGAAACCTGTCTCTCTCAGCAGGGATTCGTACTCGTCACTGGAGTAGCCCTGCGTTGTCACGGCGTGTCGGGTGACGCAGCCACTCGACGCATCGACCACAAACAAGCGCGTGGTAGCGGCCTTCATCGCGGAGTCCCAGAAATGCTCCTCCAAGACAAGGTGCGGCTGAGGCGAGAAGAGGCCCCGCGCGCCGGAGTGCCACGACATCCCGACGCTGCCCATGCGTTCTACGGCAGTCAGCGTATGTGCCTCCAAGACCAGATTGCCGCCGTCGACGAGCGCTCGCTTTGCTTTGCCCAACAGGACGCGCACTTCGGCCCGCCGAAGGACATTCACCTGACCGAAGACCATCATCACGAGTCCGAAGCCATCGCCGAACTCGACCGACCGGACGTCATCCTGCACGTACCGGCACACCAGTCCCTGAGCAACCGCCTGCTCCTCAGCGTAGCCAATCGCCGCCGGCGAGAAGTCGATCCCGAGGCACTCGTGCCCCAAGGCGGCCAGCCGGCTGGTGTACAAGCCCGGGCCGCAGCACAGATCTAGGACCCGAGCGCTCCGGCCCCCCAGCACCTCTGAGTGCAGCCAGGATACGTGCTCGTCTATCTTCGGTGACCGTCGGCTTGCCGCGTCGTGTTCCTGGGAGAGGTGCTCGGCCAACATCCGTTGGCTGAACCCCGGCTCATCCCAGGGGATGTTGTCCCCCTCTTGCCACGGCTCAGACACCGACCTTCGGTTCACGAGATCCAGTAGGGTCTCCACGCTATCATCCCCGCATGGCGTTGACTGCTGGGAGCCAACCAGTTCCTTCACGCCAAGTCACCTGCGGACGTGAGGTCATGTCGGTTACTCAGCGGCTGCCGCCGCGTGCTGCCGATACCAACTCGCCCACACCATCGAGTGCCGAACCGCGCCCCCTCGGTCTACGCCACCGCCCATACGCTCGACGGCTGCTTAGGGAAGAGGATTCCGACTAGCGCTTTAGCGTCTCCGTTGCAGGCGTAACAGTCCGGGTTGAGGTGGCGGAGGTCCTCCAGCGAATGCAGGCCAAACAGCATATGCAGGAACGTCCCGTCGCGGAAGCACGCCGATTCGCCACCCTGGCTCGGCGACCAGGGCTCGGAGGCGGTGAGCTTGCCCCCTTTGAATGCCATCCTTATGCCCTCGCGGAAAAAGCTGAGCTTCAGCTCGCCTGTCCATCCTGGCGCGATGGACTTCGCGAGCCGCGCTTCGAGCACTGGCGCGATC
>Ga0315275_10006960_pt1 | contig 10889 bp, 9 predicted proteins | sample YL17G03_0_MG_FD_205557 | JGI IMG/M metagenome (GOLD analysis project Ga0315275, IMG submission 205557) | Sediment microbial communities from Yellowstone Lake, YNP, Wyoming, USA - YL17G03_0 | ecosystem: Environmental > Aquatic > Freshwater > Lake > Sediment | place: USA: Wyoming | collected...
GAATGTGAATTTCCATGATACGACAAAAGGAGGTGAGCTCTTTATGACAGATTCGTACATCGGATTGAAATTTATATTTGCTAGGTCCATCGATACGGAGATAGGTATTGTTTCTTTTACCTCCATGTTCGATATTATGCCCGTCTTGCCGCTATATATCCTGAGGATGTTTGTGACTATGTATCCTACTTTCCTCTCAGCGGCGATCTCTCTCTTCACAGTCAGATTGTTCCCAATCTCTACGGGCTTGAAGAAGGCGTAATACTCATCGAAGACGCCGTCATTATTAGTGTCCACACCCCAAGCCCTATCTATTTCCTCTTTCTGCGAAGGATGCTCTACTTTCTCGACACACCCCGACAGGAATACCAGTGAGAATACAACTAGTAACATTGACAGGTACACTGCACATCTGGCCATACCTTAATCTTTCATTTGTTTTTTAAACATTTGCGGATATGTCAATGCATCGTCTGGGATGGATTCATGGCTGATTTTATAGAGATTAACGCTGATTTGCATCTGCACGGGCTCTATTCTGGGGCAGTTTCGGCTGACATGGTGCCGGCGAAGATAGGCGAGCAGGCCCCGCTAAAAGGCCTTCAATTGGTAGGTACAGCGGACATACTCAACGCGAGATGGATAAAGATGATCAAGGAGCAGCTCAGCCCCGTGGGGGATTCCATCTTCCAGCACGGGAACGGGACTAAATTCATCCTTCAGACAGAAGTAGAAGACGCAGCCCGGGTGCACCACATAATTCTCTTCCCTTCTCTTAGCAAGGTCGATGAAGTGAGGGAAAGACTGAAGGACAAGTGCAAGGACCTGGATGTGGAGGGGAGGCCAAAATTATACATCGGCCCCGAAGAATTGGCGGAGATATGCTTATCCGCAGAGTGCATGATAGGCCCCTCACACGCGTTCACTCCATGGACCTCTATGTATAAGGAGTTTGATTCTGTCAGAAAGTGCTACGGCAGCATGGCTGACAAGGTGCATTTCATAGAATTGGGCCTTTCGGCAGATACCAACATGGCAGACAGGGTCAGCGAACTGCATAGGATGACATTCCTCTCCAATAGCGATGCCCATTCCCCGTGGCCCAACAAGATGGGCAGGGAATTTAACACTCTCCTCATGCAGGATATTTCCTTCGATGAGGTGGCCAAGGCGATTAGGCGTGAGGAGGGGAGGAAATGCGTCCTGAATGTGGGACTGAATCCTGCCGAGGGCAAGTACCACAGGACAAGATGCATAAATTGCATGACTTTCTTCAATGTGAAAGATGCTCAAGTATATAGGTGGAGGTGCCCTTCCTGCCATTCTTCCATAAAACAAGGCGTGGATGAAAGGATCGAGGAGCTGGCAGACCTTCCAGAAGGCAATCATCCCGAGCACAGGCCCCCATACCTGCACACAATTCCATTATCAGAGATCATAGCCATGGCCCTGGACATAAAGCTAGTGTATTCAGACAAGGTCCAATCCTTGTGGCGCAGGTTTATAGACAGGTTCGGCAGCGAGATTAATGCCCTCCTGCGCGCCCCAATAAGTGAATTAATAGAAATACATGCATCCACAGCTGAATTGGTGGAATTATTCAGGGCCGATAGGTTCAGATATATCCCTGGCGGCGGAGGGGCATATGGAATTCCTGTTCCGCCCGGGAAAAAATTAGAGATGAGCTTCTGGGTCAATGGACGGGTCAAGAAGATAGCTGATGAGATAAAAGAGTCAGGACAGAAATCCCTAGATGAATTCTTCTAGGCTTAAAAATCCCTGCCTGTCAAAACACCAAAGACTATCGCTATTTCTGCGATTCAGTTCGCAAATTTAGACTCCTACAGATTTCCTGTCGACTACTATGTAGTCGGTCGCTGCAAGAACGGCTGCGTAGGGGACGGTCACATATCCTTCGTCCTTCTTCATCTTCCTCACTGCGATGTTATCTGGGTTCGGCTCAATGACCAGCATCTCTAATCTGCCGTTCCTCTCATTGATTGTTATGTCAACGAGTCTGCCGAGCTCTTCACCATCGTTCGTGATGATCTTCTTTCCTGCCAACTGCCTTGCGAGTAACAATTTTACCATTACGTCACCTCAATTTGTTCTTGATTTCATTTTTAAATGACAAATTTAAAAGGCTTTCGTTTTATCCTCGTTGGAAGGAATATGGGGAATACTCCTCTAACCTAGGAATAAATTTATAAAGAAGATGAGAAAGTATCCCCATGGGTAACCTACCCAAAAGCGCATTCTCAGATATCCTGCCTTGCATTGTCCTTTTTGCATCCCTAGCTGGCTGCATCGCCGCCGTTCCGGGATCATGCGTGGTCGACCAAGGGCAATCTCTAGGGGATATAAAGAGGATGTCTGAGCAGTACGATTATGTGTGCTCAAATCCCCTAATGCTGAATTTCGGGAACTTCTCCTGCGCAGTGGCTGTAGACAGGCTCTGCGTGACATACATGATAAATAATACAGCCCAGATAGAATCGATCCTGAGGGACGATGCTGAAAGGCAAGAGTTCGCAGAGGCAGTCTCATATCTAAGGAACTCATCTTTCTACGTGAAAGAGGCTAACAACAAAAGAGACGGGATATTCGGCCGCATGCGAGCATATTGCTATCCAGATATCTCCGAAGGAACTGTCCCGCAAGACACCCTCGTAGTAGAGTACATACACTCCATGAGTGGCCTGAATTGCATAATATTCAGCAATCTTTACCAGTTCGATGCCGATGCCGTGCTCTACAATACTAAACTCGCTTTGTCATATTCAAGCAAGGCAATAAACAAAGCATTGGATTCGCTGCAGGATGAGACAGACACCTTGTACTGCATGGGTGCCGGCGACCTGAATTATACAGGACCCGAGAGAGCTACATATGCGAAGATTAGGGACATAATCATAGATTCAAAGGTAGAGGTGGATACGCACGGCAGCTACACTTCGCTTTCAAAGAAATTAGCTGTACTTTCAAGGAATTCATGGGATATGTTCAATTACTTCTACACTACGGATCAGACCTGCACGGCATCTGCGATGATAAATTCATCCCTGAGCGAGACAGGGGCATTCGCGATGATACTGGATATGTATAGGGAAGTCAGGAATGCCGAGGAGAGCATGGATTCCTCATACCTCATAAAAGAGGAAACCATTGGGGGCAGGATAAGCAAAGTCAAGTCAGATATAGCCACAGCGCAAAACCAAGGATACTCAGACATGAGCCCTTACGAGATCAATTTCTTCCTTGCAAGCTGGGAACAAGGTCTTGAGGAATTCCCGGACCCGGCAAGGCTGCTCATGACTGTGTCCGAGACCACCTACTCGGGGATAGGTGACAATGCCGAATCTCTCCATAAACAAGCTGTGTCTATGTACAATGAAGGGAAAAAATTCCATGTCTCAGAGGCATTGAGATATCTGGGCGAATCCGATGACAAACTCGTCTATTCTGAGAGAAAACTCGCTGAGCTCGATGAATTGGTAGATGTACTGCTCTCAGACGCTGAGAACAAGACAAAAGGCATGAGAGGGCAGGCAATGAAAGCCAGAGATGAGTTCAGGCTGACGAAGCTGACAGCAGATGCCTCAAATTTCGCAGCAGAGAAGTGGGACTTAGCAGAACAGAGATACACCAATCTAAAAACAATGCCGAAAGGACAGCAATTGCATGAATATTACCTCGCATACTGGGATTTCAAGGCATCCTATGATGCCACAAAGAAGACATACATCCAGGACGCGTATTCCGGGGCCAGCTCGGATTGCAATGCGCTTTCACACGTGATTGGGCTGGCAGACACGGACGGAATCGACACTTCCGGAGCTGACATCGTCCGCAGGGCAGCGGTATCGCAGCTCAACAGGTCGTCGATTTCAGGTAATGTAACAGAACTGTATCTTGCCGGAGAATTCTGCAGGAACGAAACAGCAGCACTATATGCCCTCGCTTCCAGCAAGTATCAATATTTATTGGAGAAGAGAATGACAGTCACAGGAGCGATTTCATTGTTGAAATCAGTTGGGCAGACCGACACAAAGAGCCAGGAGGAGTTCTCGAATTATGAGGGGTATATCTACACAGGAAATTTCTCGAACTCAGCACTTGGCAACTACAGGAAGATAGATGCACTGTACAACAAAATCATGCAGTATTTCAATGAAAGGAAGGCAAGCATATTCAGCACTTATTTTGCATCACACACATACATCAAAGAGGGGATTGTCCCCTCGGTGATTTATGCTGACCAGATTGCCGAAGTGATAATCAATATAGAGATACGGAACGAGATGTCATTCAGCAACAACGACAGCTTCTCATACAAGATTGCGGGTGTGGGGCTGGGTCCTGAAGACAATGTCACCGCTTCATCTCCAACAATCGATGTTACGGGAGACAGCTCGAGTTTGAATATATTCTTCAAGAATTCAAACGCGAACACGTACTACTACATAACACTCAAAAAGAAGGAAAAAGTTGTAATCTCCTCATCTTCAGCATGGTCAAGGACGCTGCTCGACACCACGGAGCTCAGGGAAAGAAAGGCATTCGATCTCACGGCCACACGGGATGCAACCAACATAATCCTAAGTGTCCCTTATTCGAGGCGCCCAGACTCCTGCGAAGCATTCCTTGATGGTATAAGATATTTGGCCACAGTGGACAGCCCATTGAATTCTACTACATCAACAGTTTCAGCCACATTCAGAGTGGCGAAGAAAGGCAAGACAAGCGGACACTTCGACTGCTATACTGCCAACCCCATGACAATCACAAAAAACAATTACACTATCGAGAATTCGAGCGTAGTGTACCAGGCGCTTGTAAAAAGCAATATAGGCAATCTGGAAGATGTGGATATATCATTCAATGTCGCTTCCCCCGTGGAAGGAGAAACAGTTAGAGTCTACAGTCCAACGGGCTATCTCGCCGATGGGATGAGCTACAAGAAATATGGGGATGAGTACCTAATAAAATGGCAGATTCCATCGCTTTCGAACAATATCATATCATACAGGATAGTCCTGCAGACCTCTGACACGGCCAATTACGCACAGAAGAGGAGGGACGAGGTGGCGGCAAAGGCCATCGCGGCAGGATTCAACATTTCATTGTATCTTGACAGGGCTGATGCTGAGATACGCACCCTCCAATACAAGGAAGCATTGAACACCCTGAGCACAGCAGATAGGCTGACAGACGAGTATGTCTCAGCAAAAACAAAGAGAGATGCATTATCCAAGCAGGCATCAGCGCTCTCTGGCGTGATGAACGACTCTCTCACAGGGACATCAGCGCTCAACGAAGCAGGATTAACAGATATCTCTATAGAGATAGACAAGAAGAAGAACGATTTCGATGAGAAGATGAGGCAGTTCATCTCGGCACTGGATGATAGTAGTCCAGATAAGGCAGCCTCTCTGCTCAGAGATATGGAGAAGCTGTCAGACCTGAAGAACATAGATACGATGTTATATTCCAAGGAGACAGAGGTATTCGATGACTTGAATAAATTGAAGACAAGCCTTCTGAACCTGGACAGGATAAAGGACATGTCGCAGAGCATAGACGAGCTCAAGGCGATGGAGCCGAAGATACCTATGCTCGGCAAAGCCATATCAGAAAGCGATTATCCTTTGTTTGCATCAATACTTTCTGAGATCAAGGCAACTATATCCAGAGTGAGCGAGACCGATAACTTCGAGAAGGAAAGATTGGAAGATGAAGTATTAGAGAAGTTGGCTAGCATAGACTCTATGAATTCAGCATGGAAGGAGCTCAAGTCCAAAATAGCCAAGGCGATAGAAGTGGAGGATGACAACCCGGGCATGGCAGGCAATCTAAGCGATGTCGAGGCCAGCATATCAGAGATGAATTCTCTGATGTCCGGACTGAATGCAGAATACGCTTCGTTCAAGAAGATGGATGCAAACGAGATAGTCAGCAACATCGACAGGCTCGATTCGCTGCAGTCAGATATATCCTCTGCAAACAGAACACTCAATTATCTCAAGGCACTAGAAGGAAGATACAGGGGAGATGCCGAAGCCGTATTCAACCTAGGCAGGACAGCGCTCGAGGGAGCACTCACAGAGCTCAGCGACGAAGACAAGAGCAAGGCGAGCCAATTGACTGCCTATCTCGGTAAGGCCAGGAATTCTTATGAGACAGGGCAATATCTCGATTCGATGCTGTATTCCGACTACGTGCGCAAGAGCGCAGACACATTGAAGAGGAAGACCACTGTGCAGTTCGATCCGATGATCATACTCCTGGGCCTAATAGTTCTGGCTTCCGCTGCGCTCGCTGCATTATTGCTCAGGAAAGATAAGCCGAAGGAAGCTAAGGTCGTTGAGAAAGTACGGGATTAAGATCAGATTATTTACATATCAAAACACACTGACTAAAAGTAGGCTTGAAACTGCTGTTAATCGTCTCCCATGTCCTCGTCTTCTTCTTCCTCTTCCATCTCTTCATCTTCCCAATTTTCATCTTCCTCTTCATTCCAGTCCTTGTCATTTTCTGCCGGCATCTGCAATCACCTTATCCCTATAAAGAGAATAAATTTAAAAAAGCTACCTTGACTCTCTCGCCCTTCTCACTCTTTTCCTCTCTCTTTCAATCAGCCAGTATATCACCTTTTTCCAATCCACCAATATGACTGCTGCAGTTGCGATTATACCTAGAATACCCATCAGGACGAAATGCCCGGGATCAAGCGTCACCTGCACGGCATTGACATATACAAAATTCGAGAAGAACTCCCCAAAGAAGAAACCAGCTAATATGAATGGCAGCCTGAGGTGGGCGGCACCCGCCACCATAAACAAAGTGTTAGTAGGCAATGGACTCAGCCCATAAAGGAAGGATATGGCGAACAATTCGATCGGATTCGTTTTGTTGCCTATGAAATCGGCTATGTATCTCACATTCTGTTTCTGCTTCGAGGGCAAATATTTGTCAGTTATTTTTCCAGTGTATGTGGCAAGGATATACCTCCCGAATGTTGCCACAGCGACCCCCACAGCAGTCATTACAAGTATCGCGTCCCCATTGTTCATTGCAAAGAAAGAGAGGATAATCCATGTCGGCATGTTGAGCACAGGCTGAGCATTCAGCAGAAACAACGTGACAGCAAGCAACGCATAATCAACCATACAATCAACAATAAATCAACAAACAATCTTTACCTATTTGATTCAAAGCACTTTTCCAGCAAGGATTTTAATCCTTGATATCATTCCCATAGTATGTCATGGACAAGCAAAGCCAGCAGAAAAGGCGAAGAAAGATTGATCAACAAGCCGAACACCATCTCTTTATTGCGGCTACCTCTACTGTTCATCGCAGTCTATCTCATCCTGGCAAATTATGATCCAATAGTATCGGCAGTGTTGATACTGCTGGTATTCGTTGCGGATTTCATTGACGGTTATGTGGCAAGAATATTCCACGAAGAAACAAAATTCGGAAAGGTATTGGACGAGATGATAGACAGGATAGTCGAGAACGTGCTCTTCATCACATTCGCATTCCTACAATACATCCCGTTATGGGTTCCGATAATCATGGTCATCAGGGCAGTCACAGTAGACACAATTGTGCTTTACTACAGGAAAGAAGAGACCAAATCCTACAAACAGCTCATCCGCTCAGACTTGTCAAGAGGGGGATACGGCCTGCTGAAGATGTTGCTTTTCATAGGACTTGCTTTCTATCCAATTCTCAGCGCATACGATTCCTACTTACTAATAGTTACTATCATAGTAGTCGCATTCTCAGTGTTCAGGGGAATTGTGAAAATAATAGAGTCAATAAGATAGTGAGCGGAAAAATCCAGTCTCATTTCCTTGACCATTCGCTCATGTCTATATTCCCTGTCTTGCCGTCGCCAGGCCACGACTTGAAAATAAGATCACCATAAGTCTCTTTATCCTCTCCCTTCCCTTTCTTCTTCCCCGCCATGGATACGGGCTGTTTGTTCTGCACCTGCTGTCCAACATTCTTACCTTTCTTAACTTGCTCATCAACCCTTTTCCTTGCCTCCGCCATCCTTTCCATTAACTCTTCTTCTGTGAGCATATGTACTTCCGGTCTCTTTGCAACTTCACCATCCAATTTATTCCTCTTTGATTCTTCCCATATGATATTGATTTGCCTTGCTGTTGCCTCTTCCCTCCTAGTATTCCTTGCTTTCTCCTCCCCCATAATCCTTTTTTCCTCCAAAATCCTGAGTCTCTCCCCCTCTATCTTCCTGATCTCTTCCTCTGCCTTTCTCTTGAGGTCCTCCTTAATCCTGGCACTTTCCTCCTCCCACATCTTACGCTCCTCTTCCTTCCTTATCTTCTCCCGCTCTCTCTTCTGTCTCAATTCCTCCAGCCTTTCCTTCTCTTCCTCTAGCTTCACCAATCTCTCGTCCTCTGCTTTCCTCCTGGCTTCCTCCCTCTGCAATCTCAATTCATCTATCTTCTGCTTCATCTTCTCTCTTCTCTCTTTCTCTTTCTTCTCCTTGTCTTCCTGCTGGAGCTCCACCTCTACCTCCTTTCTAAGTCTCTCCTCCAGCATCTTCCTCTTTATCTCCATCTTCAGCTTTCGCCTCGCCTCAATGAATTTCATTCTCTTCTCTTCTCTCAACTTTCTCTCGTGCTCTATCCTCAGCCTCCCCTCTTCCTGTCTTTCTGCTTCCTCTTGTTTCAACTTCTCCACCCTTGCTTTTCTCTCCCTCTCATCCCACCACTTGCCTATGGACCTGAAGAATCCAGGGTTCTCCGGCTCTACAAAATATCTTTCGAGCATATCGTCCTTCTCTTCCATCCTCTTCAGCATCTCTCCCCTAACCTCCTCCTTTATCCTGCCCCTCATCTCTCCTGGAGTCTCCTCAATATCCGTTCCCTGTGGGGTAGTGAATATAGAGTACTCCTGGAAGGAAAGAGGTCTAACATTCCCTTTCATTTGATAATTATCCAATTCATTCTCTGCAGATAGTTTCGGTTTTGATCTGAAGTATTCCACAACCCTCAATACGATTCCTGCAGTCAGCCATAAGTATGAGAATATCGCTACTTGTTCGGCAACGATATTCATGCCCGCAACCATAATCCCGAGGCATGCGGCCGATGTAAGGAGTGCTGCCGCGATGCTGAATCTAGAATCTATCCTGAGGAAAAGTGAAATGAAGAAGAACAACCCAATGAAAGAATATATCACAAAGGAATATTGAACATAACTCATTCCCGGCAGGTACTGATTAAGTGCCTCTGGCAGATAAGCTACACTTGCAAGTTCCATGGCCAGTATCACCAGCCCGAAATAGAAACAATTGAACCAATCTGCCATTTTCCCACATACTACTAGAACTGTCGCTGGTGATGATTTGTCCGTCGATTTTAAAAATATAATTGCGTCACGACCACCCCTTCCAGTAATATGTGGTCCCGCGGCTATTGGTATGTATTCAGTTAGGGGATGATCCTTTCTATCTTATAATAAGTTACATCACCCTCAGAGTCGACCACAGCCCACAACATCTTCTTCCTGACGCTGTGCGAAAGGCGGACGGCCCTAGCGAATTCATAAATAGAAGTCTGTTTCTGTTCCTGGATGGGGTGCACGAGCCAGTGCGAGTGCCCTTCTCCCACACGGATTCCTTTTTCATAAACCCTGAAATAAGTGCCGAATTTGAGGCCTGTGCGGACAACATATCCCCTCTTCCTCAAATCCCTATAAACATAGTATTTGGTGGCTATTTCCTTGTCTTGCTTCTTCAATTCCGTGAAGAGGGACATGACATCATACATTTTCTTTGAGCTAGCTGCTCCCTTTCGGGCCTTAATCCCCTCTCTAATTATCGATATTTTCTTAATCTCTGTCAGGTATATGGCCTCTACTGGCGCAAGGACGAGCAACCCGCTACGGACCTGCCCAAATCCCCTATCATGGAACTCCCGGATCTGTTTTGCATCATCTTCGATTATATTGTCACCAACTATAGTTGCCATGCGGATATTTGGTGGAAAGCTATTAAAACATGAGTCAAATACGAGACAGGGAAACCCGGGCCCCTCGGAAAAATTCAACGTCGGTGGAACACCCATAAAAGGTATTAAAAACCTATTTGAGATATATGCTGGAAGGGCAGGTCTAGGAGAAGGATTGCTCTCAAATGAATTCTCAAATATTTTCATGGGGTGAAATTATGGCGGCAGAGGAAGAACTAGAAAAAGAAGCAGTAGAGACAGAGGAGTTGCCTCCAGAAGAGGAGGAAAAATTGCCATTCCCTACAGCAAGAGTTGTCAGGATACTGAAAGAGAACATGACAAAGCCCCACCAGATAAGGGCAGAGGCCAAGGTAGCCGCCAACGAGTTCCTAGGGGCAATCCTCAGGGATGTCGCGCAGGAGATGGACAAGGAAGAGGTCTTTACCCTAACTACTGAGCACTTCAACAAGGCCATAAAGAAGTACAAAATGATTGAGTACCAGCAGAAGAGGATCGACAGGATAAAGAAGCTGCTGGAGAAGCAGAGGGCCGAGATAGATGAAGTGGTGGCTGAGATAGATATCACAAAGGAAATGTGATCTTCAAAGCGCACTAGCACCACCTAACATAAGGAATTTAATTTCTTCTAACGTATACTGGTGGGTGGTATTATGGAGAAAGTTCCGGTGGGTAAGGTCACGCATTTCTTCACACACATAAATGTGGCGGTAATTGAACTGTCAGATACCCTGAATGCAGGCGACACCATATCTTTCGAAGGAGCGTCTACCAACTTCCAGCAGAAAGTGGAATCTATGCAGATTGAGAAGCAGACAATCCTCACAGCAAAGAAAGATCAGGCGATAGGCATTAAGACAAACGACAGGGTCAGGGAAGGAG
>Ga0315275_10006961_pt1 | contig 10888 bp, 8 predicted proteins | sample YL17G03_0_MG_FD_205557 | JGI IMG/M metagenome (GOLD analysis project Ga0315275, IMG submission 205557) | Sediment microbial communities from Yellowstone Lake, YNP, Wyoming, USA - YL17G03_0 | ecosystem: Environmental > Aquatic > Freshwater > Lake > Sediment | place: USA: Wyoming | collected...
GTAGACGATCAGGATGGCGATCAGCATCGCGATCCCGAGCGTGCGGAACACGTCGGTCGTCATCTCCGTGGCGCCGGCGAGCGCCCACGTGGCGCCGGCCGGCAGCTCGAGCTTCTCGAGAGCGGCCCGGGTGTCGCTCGAGGCCGCCCCGATGTTGTTGTTCACCACGGCCGCCGTGATCGTGGCGGTGCGCTGCCCGTTGACGTTCGTGACCTGCACGGGGGAGGTGACCTCGGCGACCTCCGCGACCTGGCTCATCGGGACCATGCCCGCGGCGGCCGGGACCGGCAGCCTTCGAAGCAAAGCTGGGACGGCCCCCGGAAGCGGCGGCACGGTGAACTCGCCCACCGTCAGCTGGGCGGGCAAGACACCTCGCGTCATCGGGACGTTGCCGAGTGGGAACCCGTCGAGGACGAGCGTGGTGTACTGGCTGAGCATCGTGGGCTCGACGCCGGCCGCGGCGGCCTTCGCCTGATCGATCCTGATGACGGCCGAAGGGCGGCCCTCGCTCAGGTTCGAGGTCACGTCGGCGAGGCCGTCCACGGTCTTGACCGCCTCCAGCACCGTCGCGTTGGCGGTCTTGAGGACGGCCGGGTCGGCGGCCGAGACCTGGACCTCGATCGCCGAGCTGCTGGCCATCGAGGCGTCCTCGCCGTTCACCGTGACGGTCCCGACCCCCTCGAGCTCGGCAACGCCCGCGCGCACGTCCTCGATGATCGCCGCCTTGTCCATCTCGGGGTCGGTCTGGATGGTGAACACGGCCTGGCTCGAGGACGCCTCCGTGCCGCCTCCGGCGCCGAACAGGCTGCCGGTGCTGCCGCCGGTGACCTGGAAGATGTCGATGCCCTCGGTGGCGGCGAGCACCTCCTCGACCTCCGTCGCCGCGGCCATCGTCGCGTCCAGACTGGTGCCGGGCGGCATCTGCTGCGTGACGGTCATGGTGTTCTGCGCGGAGTTGTCGAACAGGTTGGTCTTGAGCAGGGGGACCAGTGACATGGCGGCCGCGAACACGGCGACCGCGAGCACGATGGTGACGATCTTGTGGCCGACGGCGAGCTTGAGCACCGGCAGGTACCGGCGCTGCATGCCGGTGACCTCCGCGGGGTCGCGGTGGCCCACCTGGCGCTTGGAGAGCACGAAAGTGCAGACGACCGGCACGACCGTCAGGGCGACCAGAAGGCTCGCAAGCAGAGCGAAGGTCACGGTCAGGGCGAACGGGCGGAAGAACTCGGAGGCGATGCCGTGGACGAAACCCAGCGGCAGGAAGACGGCGACCGTCGTCAGCGTGCTCGCCGTGATCGCCCGGGAGACCTCGCGCGTCGCCGTGAAGGCGGCGGTGTGGATGTCGTCGCCCTCCTGCAGGTGGCGGTGCGTGTTCTCGATGACCACGATGGAGTCGTCGATGACGCGCCCGATGGCGATGGTCAGGCCGCCGAGCGTCAGCATGTTGAGCGACTCGCCGCGCCACCACAGAAGGGCGAGCGCCCCGACGACGCTGAGCGGGATCGAGAGCCCGGCGATGAGCGTGGAGCGCCAGCTGCGCAGAAAGACCCAGATGATGAGCACCGCGAAGACGGCGCCCGCGAGACCCTCGCGCCACAGCGAGGTGATGCTCTCCTTGATGTAGACCGACTGGTCGAGGACTATCGTCACCTCAGCCTTGCCGTCAAGGTCCTCGCTGATGGCCGGCAGGGCGTCGGCCACCGCGTTGGCGATGTCGACGGTGTTGCCGGCGGACGACTTGCTGATGGAGATCCCGATGGACTCCTCGCCGTTCGTGCGCGTGATCGCCGAGGGCGGCGCGGGCGCGACGCGGATGTCGGCGACGTCGCCGAGGGCCGCCGTGGACGTCCCGGCAGGGACGACCAGCTTCTCGAAGGCCGCCGTCGTGGTCGCGGCGGCGCTCACCGTCACGGGGTAGACGAGACTCCCTGAGGCCACGGTGCCGGCGCCGGTGGTGAGGTTGGCCTGCTGGACGGCGGTCATGATGCCCTCGGGAGACACGCCCAGACGCAGCACCTTGGCGGGCTCGAGGCGTATCTGCAGCTGCTGCTGGGTGACGCCGGAGAGCGTGACCGCCTGGACGTCGTCGATCTCCTGCAAGGCCGGCACGACGTCGCGCTGGAGGAGCGTCGCCACCTGCTGGGCCGGCAGGTCGGACGTGACCGCGAGCTGCACGACGGGCAGAGAGTTGAAGTTGAGCGCCGCCACTTCCGGCGGCAGAGCGCCTTGCGGCATCGCCTGTTGGACGCTGCCGACCGCCTGCTGGACCTCCGCCTCCTTCGCCCCGATGTCGGTGCCGAACTCGTACTCGACGGTCACGATGCTCATGCCTTCGTTTGAGTACGACACGAACTCCTTGACGTCGCTCGTCGCCTTGATCGCCTGTTCGATGGGGCCGGTCACGTTCAGGGCGACATCCGTGGCCGAGGAGCCGGGGGAGACGGTGACGACGGTCAGATACGGGAAGGTGAGGTCGGGGATCAGCTCCTGCTTCAGCGAGGTGATGCCGAACAGGCCGAGTAGAACGACCGCGAGAACGGCGAGGACGACGATGGACCGGTTGCGCAGCGAGATCTTCGTCAGCCAGCTCACGCGATGCCTCCCGAGTCTTGGACGTGCCGAGCCGCTCCGCGGCGTCAGCGACGTACCCTACACACTCGGGGAGGGGCTGACGACCTGGACGCGTGCGTCATACGCCGGCGCGGTCGGCGAGGCGGTCGGCGACCGCGCGCAGCGGCTCGCGCAGCTCGAGCGGCGCGAGCCAGCGCGCGGGGATGCCCGCCTCGCCGTACAGGGCGCCGGCGAGCGCCCCGGTGATCGCGCCGACCGTGTCCGCGTCGTCACCACGGTTCACGACGAGGCAGGTCGTCTCTTCGAAGGTGGCCGAGCGCAACACCGCCCACAGCGCCGTGCGCAGGCTGTCGACGACGAAGGCCGAGTTCTGGACCTCCTCGGGCTCGGCGTCGGGTGCCTCGCGGAGCACGGCGCTGATGCGCCGGTCCTCGTCCTCGAGGTCCTCGGCGATCGCCGGCAGCTCCTCGCGCAGGCGGTCGCGCAGCGCCGCCGCGACGAGGTCGCCGTAGGCGATGCAGGCCCAGCCGGCGAGGCGGTCGAAGTGGGTCAGCATCGACTCGCCCTCCATGGCCTCGCGCCGGCGCGCGGCGTCGCCGTGGAAGAGGAGGGCGAGAGGGGCGCAGCGCATGAGGCTGCCGTTGCCGGCCACCGGGTGGCCGAGGATCTCGTAGGCGCGCCGGGAGGCGAGGTCCCACGGGGTACCGGCGCGGTAGCTGAGCATGACGGTACGCACGGTCAGGCTCACGTCGCGCGGCCGGCCCTCGAACCACTCGCGGTACCGGCGCATGACGTCCTCGGGGTCGTGCTCGCCGCGGTCGGCGAGGCTCTCCGCAAGGCGCAGCGTCATGTCGGTGGCGTCGGTGGTCTGGCCGGGGGCGACGTCGTGACAGCCGCCGCCGACCATGTCGGCGATGTAGCCGTAGCGCTCGACGACCTGGTCGGGGCTGAGGAACTCGGCCGGCGCGCCCAGGGCCTCGCCGACGGCGAGGCCGAGCAGCGCGCCGCGAAAGCGGTCGCGAAGGTCAGGTGAGGAGGTCACCGACGACACGCTCGAAGAACAGCGCCTGGTAGGTCACGTCCTCGACGAGGATGCGCTCGTCGGGCATGTGGTCACGGCCGCCCTCCATCGCACGCAGGTCCTCGCAGGGGAAGGGCGCGAAGCCGTAGGCGACGCAGTCGGGGAAGGCTTCGCGGACCCAGCGCGAGTCGGTGAAGCTGCCGGCGCACATCGGGGCGAGCATCGCGTCGGGGAAGTCGCGTCGCAGGAGATTCTCGATGCTCTCGCTGAGCGCGGTGGGGGCGGCCGACGCGTTGGGCTCGGTGACGTCGATCCACTCGAACTCCCAATCGATCCCGAGCGGGTCGAGGACCTCGGCGACATAGGCGCGCGTCTCCTCGCGGGTCATCTCGGGGAGGATGCGGCAGTCGATGCTCGCCTCGGCGTGTGTGGGGATGACGTTGACCACCCTGCCCGCCTCGAGGATCGTGGGTGTGAAGGTGGCTCCGAGGAGCGGCTCGATGAGACCGGCGACCTCGGGGTCGGCGGCGCGCAGCTCGCGCGCCGCGACGCGCGCGGTCGCGGGGTCCTTGAGCCGCGCCGCGAGCCCGTCGCCGACGAGGACGTCGATGAACCGCTGCGTCATCGGCGACACGATCGCGGGCGGGTCGGTGAGACCGAGCGCGACGACCGCCCGGGCGAGGTCGATGACGGCGCTCCGCTCCTTCTCTGGCAAGGAGCCGTGCCCGCCGACGCCGCGGGTGCGGACGCGGAACTGGGCGAACGCCTTCTCGCCGACGGCGAGCAGGAAGACCTTCTTGCCGTCGATCGGCAGCCACAGGCCGCCCATGCCCTCGTTGAGCAGGTAGTCGCAGCGGACGAGCTCGGGGCGGTGCTCGCAGAGCCAGCGGACGCCGCAGTGCGTGCCGTCCTCCTCGTCGACGCTGGCGATGTAGACGAGCTCGCCGCCGAAGTCGGCGCCGGCCCGCGCCAGGCGGGCCGCGGCGACCGCCTCGGCGGCGAGCTGGTTCTTCATGTCGGTCGCGCCGCAGCCCCAGACGTAGCCGTCCTTCACGACGCCGCCGAAGGGCGGCACGGACCACTCGGCCTCGTCGGCCGGGACGACGTCCATGTGCCCCATGAGGACGAGGGTCGGTCCCGGACGCGAGCCCTTGAGGCGGGCGACGAGGTTCTGCCGCTCGGGGAGCTCGCCGGCGAGCTCGCAGGGGACACCGTTCGCGGCCAGATACTCCTGCAGGACGAGGGCGCAGGCCGTCTCGTGGCCGGGCGGGTTCGTGGTGTCGACGCGCAGGATGGCCGTGAAGAGCCCGAGGACCTCGTCCTCGAGCGCCTGCCACTCCTGGGCGCTCAGTCCATAGCTCCTCACGGACGGCGTCCTCCTGGGAGGGTCGCTCCTCGGAGGCCTCATGATACCGGTCTGTACGAGGGCCCGCGAACCTCGTAGGCTTGGCGCCGGCAGACCACGCGCAAGCGTCGAACAGGAGGGAACCGCATGCGGATCGCCGTGATCGGCGCCGGTGCCATGGGGCGCTGGGCCGTTAAGGAGCTGGGCCTCAGCCCGCAGGTCGACGAGATCGTCGTCGGCGACTTCAACGAGGAGCAGGCGCGCGCGGTCGCCACCGTGCACGGTGGCGACAGGGCGCGCCCCGTCTTCGTCGACGCCAGCGACCAGAAGAGCGTCGAAGGCGTCATCGCCGGGTGCGACGCGATGATCAACGCGACGCAGCACTTCTGGAACATCACCGTCATGCACGCCGCGGTGGCCGTCGGCGTGCACTACACCGACATGGGCGGTCTGTTCCACGTCACGAAGCAGCAGGTAGAGCTCGACGACGAGTTCAAGAAGGCGGGCGTCACGGCAGTCGTCGCCATGGGTGGCGCCCCGGGCGTGACCAACATCCTCGCCCGCTACGGGGCAGAGCGGCTCGACACGATCGAAGAGGCGCACGCCTTCTGCGGCAACGTCGACCACACCGACTGGAGCTCGTACGGCGGCTGGGTCGTGCCCTACTCGCTCGAGACGCTCTGCGACGAGTTCAGCGTGCCGGCGCCGCAGTTCGTCGACGGACGCTGGAACGAGGACATCGTCGGCGGCGAGGGCGTCGCCGACGTGGACTTCGGCGAGCCCGCCGGCATCCTCGAGGCCCATCACACCATCCACTCCGAGCCCATCACCTTCTGGCATGCCTGGAAGGACAGGGGCCTGCGGTCGGCGACCTTTCGCCTCGCACTGCCGAGCGAGTTCACGGAGCAGATGCGCTTCCTCAACCGGATCGGCATGACGCGCACCGACGAGGTCGAGGTGAAAGGCGGGACCGTGCGGCCGCGCGACGTCCTGCTCAAGGTCGTCGCCGAGCTCCCCAAGCCGGTCGACGTGGTGCTCGACGACGCCGACTACCTGATGGGCGTCGTCCGGGGGACGAAGGACGGGCGCCGGCTCGAGTGGCGCGTGCGCGCCGTGATCCCGGCGCACAAGGAGTACGGGGCCGGCGGGGGAGACGTGGACACCGGCATCCCGCCGGCCATCGTCGCCAAGATGATGGCCGCCGGAGAGATCGCGGGGCCGGGCGTGTTCGTGCCCGAGCAGATCGTGCCCTGCGAGCGGTTCTTCGCCGAGTTCGCGCGCTGGGGCGCCGTCGTCGACGCGCAGATGCGCGAGATCCTGGCGGCGCCGGGGGCCTGAGGGAACGGGACGGCGACGGGCCGGCGAGGGCGCCCCGCGGGGCGCCCTCGCCGGCCCGTCGCGTCACCGGCTGCTACTTGTCCTTGCCGCCCTTGGCCGCCTCGCCGGCGCCATCATCATCTTCATCTTCTTCGCCGTCGTCGCCACCCTTGCCGGCGTCGGAGTGCGCCACGGCTGACACTGCCTTGCCGTGGTTCGTGATCTCCTTGCCGGCCGGGTTGACCCACGTGGCCGTCTCGTCCGACTGGGCCACTTCCGATACCGCGGCGCCGTGGTTGGCGTACTCGACCGGCTCCGGCTCGGGCAGCGGTTCCGCCACGGGCTCGGTCGACGGCTCGGTCGAGGGCTCGACCGACGGCTCGGTCGACGGCTCGGCCGACGGCGACGCCGACGGAAGCGGGTCGGTCACCGACGCGAGGACGTCCTCCGCGGTGCCGGCGACGGTGGTGAGGCCGTCGCGCACCGTGGCGGACGCGACACCGGCGACGAGGAGCGCGATGGACACGGCGAGAGCGAGGATCTTCAATACGCGCATAGGTCCCTCCGGGGGTCTCGAGGGGTCGGCCATCTGTCTCCCCCTATTACGGCACGAAACGGTCGCGACTTGCGCGTTCGTCGCCACGACCGGCAACGCTTTCCGCTGCCGTCACGCTCAGAGCAGCGTGCCCTGGCCCTCCTTTGTCACGCTGCCGGCTGGTCCGTCGACGCCGTCCTCGCCGCCGAGGAGCTGCGTCATGCGGCGCGCGTTGCGCATGCCCCAGTCCTCGTAGTTGTTGTTGAAGAGGACGTGCACGTCGTCTGCGCGTCGCTCCAGCTCCCGTACCCGCGGCACCCATTCGGCGAGCTCGTCCTCGGAGTAGAGGTACTTGAAGCGGTCGGAGGCGGCCGCCGTCCGAGCCTCCCACGTGTCGGCGTTCCTCCCGTGCAGACGCGCGACGGCGAGCGGCGCCGTGGCGGCCACGACCGGCGGGGTGCTCGAGCGAAAGCCCTGCGGCTCGTCGACGCTGACATAGGCGAGCCCCGCGTCCTCGAGGAGCCGCAGCGTGCCGGCCGCTGCCTCATCCGCCATCCATCCGCCGCCGCGGAACTCCACCGCGAGAACGAGGCCCGGCAGGCGCCCGGGCAGGTCGCGCAGGAAGCCCTCGTTCGCGGCGCTCTTCACGAACCACGGCGGGAACTGGAAGAGCACCGCGCCGAGCCGGCCCGCGGCGCGCAGCGGCTCGAGCGCGGCGCGGTGGATCTCCCACAGCCGCTCGACGGCGTCGGCGGCCACGTCCTTGCGGTAGACGTTGCGCTTGCCGAGCGCCTCGGGCGCGACCCCCGCGCGAAGCCAGGCCGGCAGCCGGTCAGTACGGACCGGATGGCCGGTGAGCAGGCCGTACGCCTTGACGTTGAAGACGAACCCGTCCGGCGTGCGCTCGACCCACAGGCGGCTGTTGCGTTCCGAAGGCGGCGCGTAGTACGTCGAGTCGACCTCGACGAGAGGGAACCGCGTCGCGTAGTGGCGCAGACGGTCCTCCGCGCTGGTAACGCCCGGCGGGTAGAAGCGGCCGCAGGCGATCAGCGTAGGGTCGGTCCAGGAGCAGCTGCCGACCAGGGTGCCGGTCATCGGGGTCGGGTCCTTTCTCGCGCGCGGACAGGTCTCATCAGACACCTTGTGCCCGCCGGGCGGCGCCGACTATACTCGAACGGCAAAGCTTAGTCGGCGCCACGGTCTGTGCGGACCACGTCCTCTTGTCCTTGAGGGCAGAGAGGTACTGAAGGGGGCGCCGCCGGTGGGCGGGCTGGACGAACGTGAAGCCCGCCCTCCGTCTGCCCGGTCCCGCGTTGACCGTCTCCAGAGCGTTTCCTATACTCTGGACGTGCGTGTCGGAATGGCGGAATTGGTAGACGCGCTAGGTTGAGGGCCTAGTGAGGGCATTACCTCATGGGGGTTCAAGTCCCCCTTCCGACACCACCTCTTCCCCTCCTGCGACAGCTGCCGACGCGCACCCGCACGCCGACCCCGCACACCGGCACGTCGATCGCGTGCGCGTGCCGGCAGCTCAGACGTTGCCCCAGAGCGGCAGCCCCGTCTCTTCGTCGTAGGCGCGTTCGAGCGCCGCGCCCCCGGTGAGCTCCTGCAGGAAGAGCTCGCAGGCGAAGACGACGCAGCCCGTGGCGACGTGCCCGCCGAAACACACGCCGTCGTGGTCGGCCAGCGTGGCGTGGACGTGGACCGCCGTCGACCCGTCGCGTCGCGACACGTTGCCGAGCAGGGTCACGAGCTCCAGCGGCTGATCGAGGCTCCACTCGCCGTACGCCCGCGTCTGCTGGTCGTAGAAGGCCAGCCGGGCGCGCTGCAGGGCGCCGATCGCGCGGACTTCGCCGACGAGCACACCGTGCTCGTCGGCGACCCGCGCGATCGCCTCGAGCAGGTCGGCGCCGTAGGGCAGGCGGGCGACAAGCCGCCGCCCCCGGGCGAACTCGCGTGATGCCATGGTCCCTCCTCAGTTCCGCTACCTCCCGGACACGCTGCGGAGTCTACTCCGGCGCCGCGGTTGCCGAGCGGCGGCCGCGGGTATCAGCCGTCTGGACCTTGGGCGACGCCTGCCCTGGCGGTCGCCGCCCCGAAGCGACGGAGGGACGATGAGCGAGACCCGGAACCTGCGCCACCCGGAACCCGGCGACCCCGAAGCGTGGCGCACCGCGTTCGACGAGCTCGAGCTGCGCATGGACGCCCTGCGCCAGGCCTTTCTCGACGGCGTGCGCTCCTTCAACATGACCGATGAGGTCGTCGAGCGCATCCACTCGAGGTTCGACGATCTGGGCGAGCAGGTCCACGCGATGCACTGCACGTATCCGTTCGGCGGGTGGCCCGGCCAGGAGGACTGCCGGTTCGAGCCGCCGGTCGCCTACGAGACCGACGCCGGCGCGCCCGCCGAGAGCTGAGCCGGACTCGCGCGCGGCGTATCGGATCGGGAGACGATGACGAACGAGGTGACGGCGGAGGTCCGCGGCGACGTCTGCGTCGTGCGTTGCGGAGCGTCGGGCGGCGAGCTCGCCGGTCCCCTCGGCGACGAGCTCGCGCGCTGTCGCGCGGCGGGCGTCCGCGACGTCGTCGTCGACCTCGAGCCCTGCCTCCTCATCACCGCCGACACGCTCGAGGTGCTGAGCGACGCGGCGCACGCGTTCCGCGCCGACGGCGGCGAGTTCGTCGTCGCCTGTGAGGACCGCGCGATGCGCGAGAGCCTCGCCGGGGCCGGGCTCGCAGGCGGCTGCCCGGAGGCGCCGGCCGGCCCGGCCCTCGAAGGCATCGAGCACGTCACCCTCCCCGACCGGCCGCGCTGGCAGCACCAGTTCAGCTTCCCCGCGGTCGACCACGAGCTGCCCAACGCGCGCCGCCGCATCGTCGCCTTCGCCGAGATCTGCGGAATGGAGGGGTCCGATGTGTTCGAGCTCCAGGTCGCCGCCGGCGAAGCTCTCGCCAACGCCCTGGAACACGGGTCGCCGCGCGGCGCCGACGACGACATCACCGTGCGCTTCTTCTGCTACGCGGACGAGGTCGCCGTCGAGATCGGCGACCAGGGCGAGGGGATGGACGCGGCGCCGATCTGCGCGCCCGGCCCAACGCAGCCGGCTGGGCGCGGCATCCACTTCATGCGCACGATGGCCGACGACATGCTCTTCGCCTGCGGCCCCACGGGGACCCGCGTCCTGCTCGTCAAGAAGCTTCGCTGAGGTCGTCACGGCGGGCCGCGGTCGTCCGCGGGCGCGGGGTAGAATCCGGTCATGGGCCCTGACACCCTCACCGACCGCCTCTACCTGCTGGACGGCTCGAGCCTCGCCTTTCGCGCTTTCTTCGCCCTGCCCGACTCGATCACGACCGCCGACGGCTTTCCGACCAACGCCCTGTTCGGGCTCAGCCAGATGCTCCTCAAGATCGTCGCCGAGTACCGTCCGGCGAGCGTCGTCGTCGCCTGGGACGGGCCCGAGAAGACCTTTCGCCACGAGGAGTTCGAGGACTACAAGGCGCACCGGCCCGAGATGCCGGACCTGCTCTCGCAGCAGTGGCCGCACTTCCCCGACCTCGTCGATGCCTTCGGCTTCGTGAACCTGATCCAGCCGGGGTACGAGGCCGACGACATCCTCGGCACGCTCGCCGCGGCGGCGAAGCGCGAAGGCGTGGGTGCGGTCGTCGTGACCGGCGACCGCGACGCCCTGCAGCTCGTCGGCGACGACGTCTGGGTGATGACGACGGGCCGCGGCATCACCGACGTCAAGGTGTACACGCCGGCGGCCGTGGTAGAGCGGTTCGGCGTCCCACCGGCGAGCATCCCCGACTTCATCGGACTCAAGGGCGACAGCTCGGACAACATCCCCGGCGTGCCGGGGGTGGGGGAGAAGACGGCCGCACAGCTCCTGCAGCAGTTCGGCAGCCTCGAGGCCGTGTACGAGAGGATCGACGAGATCACGTCAGAGAAGCGGCGCGCCTTGTTGCTCGAGCACGAGGGCACGGCGCGCCTCTCGAAGCGTCTGGCGACGATGGTGCTCGACGTGCCTCTCGAAGCCGACCTCGGGCAGCTCGTCGGCCGCGGCGGTTACACGCTGCCGGTCGACCAGGTCGAGGC
>Ga0315275_10006962_pt1 | contig 10888 bp, 12 predicted proteins | sample YL17G03_0_MG_FD_205557 | JGI IMG/M metagenome (GOLD analysis project Ga0315275, IMG submission 205557) | Sediment microbial communities from Yellowstone Lake, YNP, Wyoming, USA - YL17G03_0 | ecosystem: Environmental > Aquatic > Freshwater > Lake > Sediment | place: USA: Wyoming | collected...
TGAACATGTTGACCTCCTACGCCAGGGTAAAAGATTCTCGCAATTCTCTGTTGTCGGTCATGTTGTAATCCGCGAGTGCCAGCCCAAAAGAGATGGATTCAGAATATCATGTCGTGATAGGCTCTGTCAACGAACGTAGGACGGGGGTGGGCGGCGGTCTTGAGTACGTGGGGCCCGAGCGGGTTGCCCGATGGCGACGCGCTTCGGAACCGTCACAAAACCATAACTCGGGAGAGAGTCATGAAACACCGTATTTCATGGGTTGTGTTGCTTGTCCTTCTGGTTACGACCATAAACGCTTTTGCCCAGGATGCGCCGAATACCCAGGGTGCACCGAAACACCGGTTCGAGATCACGCCGTACGGCGGCGCCGCGTGGACGCGCGGGTACGAAGTGCTGCTCGGAGCGCAGACGGGGAACCTGGACACCAGAGAGAGCGCGATCTGGGGGATCTCCGTCGGATACAGTCTTCGGGACAGCCTCACACAGATCGAGGTGCTCTACAACCGTCAGGACACGGACCTCTTCTTCGAGTTCTCCGGGGACGAAAGCGAAGTCACGGGGGTTTCCATCGAACATCTTCACGTCGGAGGCCTCCTCGGAGTGCCGCGGGGGCGCAGCGTGTGGTTCACCACGTTCAGTCTGGGGACATCGCGCTGGGCTCCCAAGAGTGGCGACGGCGATGACGCGTGGAGATTTTCCCTCATGTTCGGCCTCGGGGCGAAGTACCCGATCAATGAGAGATTCGGACTGCGGCTCCAGGCGCGAGCCCCTTATATGTTCGTGGAGGACTCGGCGAATTTCATCTGCGGCCCGAGCGGATGTCTCAAGAGCGCCGGCGGCAGAGGCATCTGGCAGTTCGACGTGTCGGTCGGACTCATCATCGTCCTCTGATCGCATCACCCGTCCCTTCCCAAAATTCCATCCGTTCGGAGAGGCGGAGAAAAAACGCGCCCGGCTACAAAACCACCGGCCAAGCGGCCGATTGGCTGATACTTTCGAGATTGGACGCTGCTCTACTCCAGCAGCTTCTTGACGGTATCCCCTGCTCCGGTAACGGCCATCCATCGCTTCTCGGATAACACCGGCAGCATGGCCACCAAGGGCACCAGGAGATAAACAGCCCCAACAGCGATTCCCACAATCGCTTTCGTCTGGGGCTCCCACGGCATGAAGAGCAATAGCGCGAGAGGGATCAAAACCAAGCCAGCGCCGATCAGTGTAATGGTGAAAATCAGCAGACAGAGCAGAATGACAACGCGGCGCGCTCCCTTGATTGCCTCCAGATAAACGACTGCCGCCTGGGCCTTCAGCGTCCGGATCAACGGCTCAAGATAGGTCTTCTTCAGCCAGTCGATTAACACCTGAACAAATATACTCACGACTGTCTAATCCCTTCGTGATCTTCCTAGCAGAAGTCCAAGCAGCAGCGCCGCCAGCGCGGCGCCACCAACATAAGCCCATGGATTGCGGTGAACACTTTCGTCGATATTTCCTGCAACATCGGCCACTTTCTGCTTGCCGGCCTCAAACTTGTCGGCCGCCCGACTCTTGACCTGATCGCCGAAAGCGCTCACCAACGATGTAAGATCGGTGTATTTGTTCTCGATGGCCGCCTGAAGCTCCGCCTTCCTGTCACGGGCAACTGCATTGAGCAGTTCAAGCGCTTCGTTGATCCGCTTATCCTCGATTCGATCCATGCGTATCCTCCGTCTGTGTGTGACCGCGTCAATTCGCGTCGACCAGCCGCCAACATTCACCATATTGTACACAATTTATCAACCGGTGGCAAAGTCGCATGACGCCTTGAGGCAGGTCAGCGAACAAAAAGCGTGTAATAGAATGCTGGCTAAGCGTTTAGTCGGTGATTAGTGGAATAAACCGCTTCTGCCGACGTGCCATCCCGAGCGTCCGCTAGAACGCTTCGGACATGCCCAGGAAGAACCCCCTCGAACCCGACATCCCCCAGCCGTGGTCGATCGTGAGGTTCGTGTCCGTATGCTTGCTGAACTTGATGCGGAGTCCCACGCCGCCCCCCAGGTCCGTCCTCCCGAAGACCCCCGATTCCGCTTCCGTCGTGGCCGTTGCGTTCAGAAACGCCACGGCGCCCCACAGCCCGTCGCGCGTGAGTGCCCGGCGATACTCGCTCTCCAAGTAGATCTGGTCCGCTCCGCGAATGCGGCCCTGGAGATAACCGCGCGCACCGCGGCCGTACGTGTCCCAGCCGTTGGACGGGAGGTTGAGATAAGGGGCTTGTCCGAACGTCAGCCAGCCGTAGAGCCAGAAGGCGAGCACGTTCCGGCTGGCGCTCGGAAGGTGCGGATAGACCCGCATCTCGACCCACATCTCCTGCCAGTTGCCATCGGAGCCGACGTCGGTAGTATAGTCGCGAAAGCTCCCGCTCAGGTAGTACCCCGACGATGGGTTCACCAGATTGTCGCGCGTGTCGCCGAGCACGTTCAACGAAAAACCGGACGCAACCGTGCGCGTCAAGGCGCCTCCGCTGTAAACCGTGAACGGCGTGGCTTCCCCTTCTTGCGCCCGCGAGTCGACAATGTCGTTGAATTCGTCGTAGTGATAACCAACCCCGATGAACACCGGTCCGCTGACCCGGCGGTACAACGTCGCATACGTGCGGACGAGCGTGAATTCCATCGGGTATTCCTCCTGATCCCGCGAGAGCGGCCCGAGGCCCCACGTCGATCGCTTTGTGTCGAGGTAGCGAAAGTCCACCTTCAATAGGTAGTCATCCGACGGGTCAAACACCTCGCCCCGAAGTTGCGCCTGAATCTGTCCAGTCGTCGAGATATTGCCGGAGATGGAAAGCTGCGAGAATCTGGACGACGCGACCCCTCGCCGGCCTGCGCCCGAGGTCATCGCGCCGATGGCGAAGCCATAAACCGGGTTGTAGCTAAAGGTCGGAAGGATGGCCCACTCGAGACCTGTCTGCAGGGTCCCCCCGATTTCCGGTTCCACTCGGCGATGAAGGACGTATTCGTTGAGAAAGTCGAAGGCGTCGCGCTGGGGGACTTCGGCGGCAGTGGTTGAGTCGGATACCGCCGCGGAGACGGTTGAGTCGGGTGTCGCCGCGGAGACTGCCCCGCCGGTTCGCGGTCCGAGCGCGGCGAACAGCGCACCGGAGAGAAAAAGGACGAGAGCTTTCACGTGGGGACCCCGGTTGTCCAAGCGACTGAATGAACGAGTGCCCGGTCTCTGAAACAATAAATACGTCGGGCTATTCTTACTCGTGGCGACTGGCAGGCGCAAGGGGTTTTTGTCTCATGGAACGAGTAACGAGGGAACGTCTTGCCGTCGATTTGCCGGCAGGCACGCGCTGTGTCGCGCAGGAGATCGTGGGCGTCGACGATCTCCGCATTGCTCGGGAGGGGCGCAGGCGTCGTTTCGATCCAGTGATTTATGAGGAGCAGGGAACCAGTCTTCCGGCCGCGATTGGGAGCGTTCGAAAACTCCGATAGGTTTTTGAACCCGTAGGGCGTTTCCTGGAATACTTCGAAGGCCGCGTGGTACCACGGCACGCCTTCCGCATGGTTTTCGGCGAACAGCAGTACGCGTTCGTCCCTCTCGATCATCTCGATCTTCACGTTCAACGTTGACTTCGATTAGCCTGTCGCGCTTCGAACTCAACGCTCGCCCATATGGCTTTGTGGTCGCTCGCGTCCCGGTTGTCCTTGACCACGCCCGCGGTCCCTGGTACCGACGCTCGGGAGATATCCCTGGCGAAGACATGGTCGTAGCGGAATCGGAGAAGAAACCGGGACTCCGTCGGACCGGTATCGCGGGTCAGCCAGGTGAAACCTGCGCTCTCGAATTCATGACCGATATCATACGAGTTGAGATCGCCGGTGATGACCACCGGATCGGGCGAAGCGGCGGCATCGGCGATCATCACCTGCGCTTGTTCGCGCCGCGAGGATCCCGAAATCGAGAGGGGAGCGGGCAGGTGGACGGTGTAACACCGAAAACGCTCTGCGCCCCGGACCACCGTCGCCACCACGGCGGACCGGCGCAGGCCCGAACCCCGCGCCCCGTGGGGGAGCACGATCTTCCGCGGCTCCTCGAGGGGCCAGGATGAGAGAATCGCGCAACCGAAGTCACGGTCTTTCTTGGGGTGAATCCCGCTCGGGAAGTAGACGTAGTTGAGGCCCATCTCGCGGGCGATCCGTTCCACACCCGGGGCGTCCATTTCCTGGAGCGTGAGCACGTCGAAACCGCGCAGAGCTTCGCTTTCCTTCAGAACCTCTAGCGCGCGGTCGATGTGGATGGCGAAGGCGATGTTGAAGCTCACCACGCGAACGGGGCCTTCAGGCTGAAGCCGGTTGACGATCGCCGGGTCCGTTGCGGCGAAGTGATCGACATAAATGGGTCCCGAGAGGTCGAGATAATTCGTGGTGGTCGTGCACCCACCCGCCAGTAGCGCCAACGCCAATACGGCGAGACACCATGTGTGTCCGCAACGACCGTTCCGACGGCCCAGAACCCCATTCAGACTCTGCATATCCGCTCCTCAAAAGTTTACGGAAGGATAACGGGGTCCGGCGGCCGCTGTCACGGGATTAAAAGGACGGGAAGAAGGATACGGGTGTTCCGGCTTCCTTTCGGTGTTGAGAGAGAGCACGGTTAGGAATCTACTCCGCCCGTAATGTGTCCGGCTTCTGATGGGCACGGCAGCCAGTTCGATCCTTATGCCGCGCCCGGCGACTTGGCGCCCATGGAGTGAGCGAGCCAGGCCTCATCCGAGGGTCTCACTTGAACTGCGTGTTGAGCGCGAAGAAGATCTGCCACTCCGGCCATCCGGCGCCCTTGTCCGCGACCGACCACTGCGGCTCGATAAATGCGTTGAAGGTCACCTTGTCGCGGGAAATCACCTTGCCGATGCCGAGCCCGATCGGCACGCTGTAGGTGCTGTTCTCGAAGTTGTACGGGCAGACCGCCGACGAACGAAGGTACGTGCCGCCGCCGAGCTGGAGGAACACGAACGGCTGGAAGGCGCCGAGGTTCACGTCGGCGCGGTCGTCCGCGCCGGCGACGCTCGCTTGCCAGCTCAGCAGGTAGCCGTACTGTAACATCCGTGAGCTGATCTTGAAGAGAGTGTTCACCAGCCCCAGGGACCACTTCCCGCTGCCCAGCGCGTCCTCGGTGGCCGTCGGCGCGGTGACCTGCGGCCCGACGCCGAAGGCGAGCGCCGGGTTGCCGGTGTCGAACAGGTAGGCCGCGAAGACGTTCAAGTCCCCGAGCCCGGTCTCGAGGTCGAGCGCCGGCGGGACCGGGTAGGTGTTGATGGGGAGCGACGCGCGCATGAGCCAGTTCGTCTTCCCGAGCGAGAAGGGTTTGGCGAAGCGAAGCCAGACTTGATTGGCGTCCTCGTCCGAATCGGTGAGCTTGCCGATGTAGTAGTTGTGCACGTTGAATGCGGTGAAATTCGCGAGGGGATTGTTCGCCTGGGCCTCGGCGCTCACTGCCGGCTTCTCCTGCGCGCTCGCGGCACCAGCGAGACAAAAGATCGCAGCCGCGAGAAGGGCGATGTCGCGCAGCCTGTTACCATCGGTATTCGAAAACATGGAACCTCCGTTTCAGGATTCTATCAGTTCAGTTTTGGCCGCGCCGTCCCCCACAGAGCCACTGCCCCCACCACGAGCACCCAGAAGGGGAAAACGTTGAGGCCGGGAATCGCCTCCATGATCAAGCCGGGCAGCAGAATCCATTGCCAGCCCAGCACTATGAAGAGCACGATCGCCGTCAACAAATCGACCGCCCACTGAACGGGCGGCGCGAATGCCAAAAAGCCCGAGAGCCCATCGGCCAGCGCAGCCACCGTGAAGGCGAAGACCAGCCTTTTCCTGGAGAAGCGTGGGCGGGGCGGAGGATGGGGTTCCCCGCCATGCGGGATTGGTGTTCCCAGCGGCATTGCCTTGACCGGTCCCTCCGTACCCGTGGGGCTCACTAGAACTGATTGTTGAAGCCGACGAAAATCTGCCACTTCGGCCATCCGCCGCCTTCGTCCGCGATCGAAATCTGCGGCTCGATGAATACGTTCATGGTCACCTTCTCGCGGGGGATCACCTTGCCGAGGCCGAGGCCGATCGGCACGCTGTAGGTGTCGTTCTCGAAGTTGTACGCGCAGACCCCCGTCGAACGAAGGTACCAGCGGCCTCCGAGCTGGTAGAACACGAACGGCTGGAAGGCGCCGAGGTTCACGTCGGCGCGGTCGTTCGCGCCCGCGACGCTCGCCTGCCAGCTCAGCAGATAGCCGTACTGGATCTTCCGTGAGCCGAAGCTGAAAAGCGTGTTCACGAATCCCAGGGACCACTTCTCGCTGCCCAGGGCGTCCTCGGTGGCGGTCGGAGCGGTGACCTGCGGCCCGACGCCGAAGCTGAGCGTCGGGTTGCCGGTGTCGATCAGATAGGCCGCGAAGACGTTCAAGTCGCTCAGCCCGGTCTTGTGGTCGAGCTCCGGCGCGACGGGGAAGGTGTTGATCGGCAGCGACGCGCGCATGAGCCATTTCGTCTTTCCGATCGAGAAGGGCTGGGCGAAGCGCACCCAGTTATTTCAACATAGTCCTCGGCGTTTCGCGAGGCGTTTTTCCGTTGAACGCTCCATGCGGCCCATCGTAGTTGCAGAATCGCTCCCATTCGGAGAGTTTCTCGTTCACAAGAAAAGGCCCGTCGCTCGACGGATCGTGCGGCAGCGCGAAGCTGGTCGGGCGGCGGGCCTTTTTTCCTGTGCGCCTGGGCGTTGGTATTATTTCACGAGAGGGATCTGGTCGGCCAGATCATAGTCAACCACGGCCCGGACCTTGTTTTCGATCTGGTAGTAACGGGCGACCTTCTTCATCGGGAGCACCTTCTGGAATTTGGGCAGATAAGTCTCCTTGATCTTGACCTGCTCTTTCTGAATGCCCATGTATTCCTTCAGGAGCGCGCCCGCTGCCTCGTCGGTCATGGTTTCGTAGTTGGCGGCGTAGTCCTGGATCATCTTGACCGTGCGATCGACCAACGGCTTCATGGCATTCTGATACTCCTCGTACACCGGCCAGAACGCGGTGGCCTCGGCTTCCGTGAGCTGCATGTTATCGGCGATGAGTACCTTTTTCTGCGCACGGATGGCGTCGCGGACGATTGCCATGTTGTCCGCGGGCTTCTCCTGCGCGAGGACCGGCAGGGCGAGCGAGGCGATCAAAAGCACGGCGAGAATCGAGATGCACCTCATAAGAGGGTTCCTCCTTGCCAAGGGATTAGGGTAGACGGAAAAACGCCGGGGTTGGGTGTGTTCTCGGCGAGAACCCGATGTTGTTGTCGATAGGGATGTCGGTAATTGCTCGTTGGAACCCCAGCGTTGCACACACGAGACTATTGCGCATAAACTACGTCCGAAACGATCATTCCGCAAGAGTTATTTTGACCTGACCTGCCGCCAACCCTCGGTCCCCGCCGTCACGGCACCGGAGGGGAAGCCGGCTCCTTGATCCCGTTCAGCGTACGCACGACCTTGAAAAGGTCGCCCGTCCGGTAGAAATCGACGGCGATGAGGTTGGGCATTATCCCGCGCTCCCGTTTGCACGCACGCGCTCTCTTCAGGAGAAAATCGTAGGCGTTGACGATCTCCGCGTTACTCGGGAGTGGCGCCGGCGTCGTTTGGACCCAGTGGTTCATGAGGAGAAGCGAGCCGCCCTTACCCCCGCGACCCCGTGCATTCGAGAACTCCGACGGATCCTTGAACCCGTAAAGCGTCTCCTGGAATACCTCGAACGCCGGGTGGTACCACGGGACGCCTTCCGCGTTGTTCTCGGCGAACACGAGTACACGTTCGTCCGTTGCAATCATCTCGCGAAGCGTCGGCCACGGCGGTTTGACGCTCCCTTTGTAGACGAACGCTTCGAGCCCGCTTTTCGCGAAGCACGCCGCGACATCGGCCGGTGTGACCCCTTCATCCTGTATGACGATGATTACGATCTCGTTCGGGTTCGCGACCAGAAAGTCGCGCATCTCCTCCAGCGAGGTGACAAACCGCGTGTCGCCGAGCTCGCAGAATCCGTGGCAAAGGTAGATGTCGCGCTCCCCTTCTTTTTCGCCCATCAGCCGCTCACGGATCCGCATGGCGGCCTCGACGCCCTCTTTCCCAAGCACCTCTTCGTATTTCTTGCGCGTGTTCTCCTCGTTCTCGATCAGCGTTTTAACGCGGTCTCCGGCGGGGACGCCGTAGTGGATATCGATCAGAAATCCGCGCACCCCATCTTCAAGCTGTCCGCGAATGCCCCGTTCCTGGTTTGGAAACATCCAATCCGGAATATCCGCTGCGGACATCGAGTTGTGCGTCGTGGCGAATACGACCTGATTGAGCCGCCGGTCGCAGAGCTCCGGGTGCCCGTTGCATGCGTCGATCGAAGTGGATGCCGCCACGGTCTCATCGCCGTTGTGCATCAGCCAGAAAGCCCCAGCACCGGCGATCACGAGCACCAACGCGCCCACGACAACCCCCGGCGGAACCGAAGCGCGTTCTTTCTTTTCCAGCACGGCGAGCGCACGTTCCACGTGCGGGGTGAGCCGCACCGCGGTCGTGAACACCTCCTGAATCCCGATAAAGAAGAGCACGCCGCCGATAACCGCCGCGAGCACCACCAAGGACTGCGCCGGATGGAACGCAACCAAGACCCCGCCCACGATCAGCAACAACCCGCGAATGATCGCCCAGCCGGCGCGGGGGTCCGGCTTCGCGACGCCGCCCCAGACCGTGCGCCCGAAGACCTTGAGATCGATTTTCTCCAGCAGTGAAGTGACGGCGGCGATGAGAACGATCCCGATACCGGCGAGAATCAGCATACGGATCGCGAGAGGACCGACAAACACCGGCCAGAGACCGCGGACAAGATCCGCTCCCGCCGGTGTCCGGGCCAGCAAGGCGGCAACGTGACCGCCGAAATATGCCACACCGGCGACCAACAAGGTCGTGATTGCGAGCCCGATACCGAACCGAAGCAAGTACCGATGTTTCCGGCGCGAGAGAAGCAGCCCGCACGTGCCCAGCACGAGCCCGCCCAGGAAGATCAAAATCGCGCGCGCCCGCATCCGCTGCCCGATGCGAAGAAATGCGGCCAACTTATCCGCGATCGTCGATTGTTCCATGAGCGTGACGGCGACTTGAACCTGCTCCGGCACCTTCGCCGCGATATCCGGGTACATGGAGAGCGCGTTGCGGACAATCAAGCCGATATCGGGGACCGCGAGCGAGAGGTCCTTTCCCGTCTGCGAGAGCAGCGTCTCGTGGGCCTGCCTGGCGGCGCGTCTCACCACTGCGCGAAACGGCGCCGACGCGACCACGTACTGGACGGTACCGAGGAGGATCGGGCGGTAGGGGGTCAAGTCGCGGTGCAACTCCACGACCTGATCGACGATCTCGCCTGCCACGACGCGCGCGACGGCGGGCCGGGCCAGGCTGTCGGCGACACGATTGGAGAACATCGAGGGGTTGAAGATGACCCTCGAGCTGTAGATGTAGACGGTGCCGACGACGAGCCCCAGAACGCAGAGCGCACCGCACAACCATGCGAGGAAATCACGCACGTGTTTCATGCCACATCCACCCTCCTTACGCCGCTCGTCGCGGCCGCGATCGGGAGACGTGTGCCCGCAATCGGCGAGTTTCGACGATCACCCGGTTTCGCCGCCTAGAAGCCGACGCCGACCCCTGCGCTGATGAACGGGGCCCAATCCTCGTACGGCGACTTGTCGTCCTGCAGCACGTCGAACAGAACTTCCACGAACACCGATGCGTTCTGGCCTATCGGCTTGACCAGACCGCCGCCCACGTAAAGAAAGGGCACCCAGAATCGATCGGCTTCGGCTTCGGAGACCTTGTACTTGTAGCTCATGTAGGCGAATTCGGCGTGGCCGTAGATGGCCGGTCGCGGGAAAACGCGGCTGAAGACGCTTCCGCCGTAGTTATGCGACGTCAATGTCTCGTCGTATCTCTTGTCCTCGATGTACTCGTAGCCGACTTTCCCGCCGATGTGGAGTTTGGGAGTCAGCTTGTAGCCCACGAACGGCACGATGCTGAAGCGAAAGTAATCGCCGAAGCTTAAGCCCACCGTTCCACCGTAGTATACCTTCTTCGGGCCGGGTTGAGTTGCCTGTGGCGGGGCGGTGGGCGGCGGGGTTGTCGCAGGCGGGGTTGTCGCAGGCGGGGGCGCCGTCTTCTGCGGCGCGACCACGGTCGTCGTGTCCGCTTTCTGCGGCGCGGTGGTGGCCGTGGTGTCGGCCTGTTGCGCGAAAGCGCTCACGGCGCACAAGTTCAGAAGCACGATGAAAAACAAAACCCTTAACATGTTGCCTCCCAATACAAAATTCTGTATCTCACTGCGCGGTTCTGACGGGCAGACCGCCAGGGCGATCTACAGCTAGAACCAAACGACGGCTCCAAAAGTGACCGAGTCGAGGTCCTCGCTATCGACGTCCTCGGCAACGCTGGTGCTCATGAACTGGTAGTTCGCGTTCACGTCCACCTTAACGGGTCCCAGCGGGAGGTTGACGCCCGCGCGGAGAGTATAGATCGGGTGATCGAACCACTCTTGGTCCAAGTATCCGGCGCCGATGCCCGCTCCTCCGTAGAACAGTCGAAGGCCCACCAGCGCGAAGACCTGGGGCAGCCAAAGCGTGTGGTCCGAACCGCCGTAGTCGAGGGCCCATTCCGAGTCGCCCTCGATCGTGATAAGACCCAAACCCATCTTCGCTGCTAACAGAAAATTGAGCGCGCCCGAGTCGAATCCCTCGGCATCCTTGATGTCGCCGACGGTCTCCATGTAGTGGACACCGGCGCCGAGCTTCAGCCGGCGGCTCTTGCCGGAATCGCTCGATTGCGCCGTTGTCGTGGGCGG
>Ga0315275_10006963_pt1 | contig 10886 bp, 6 predicted proteins | sample YL17G03_0_MG_FD_205557 | JGI IMG/M metagenome (GOLD analysis project Ga0315275, IMG submission 205557) | Sediment microbial communities from Yellowstone Lake, YNP, Wyoming, USA - YL17G03_0 | ecosystem: Environmental > Aquatic > Freshwater > Lake > Sediment | place: USA: Wyoming | collected...
GGTCGGCGGTGAGGACGACGAGCGTCCTGTCCATGAGCTGCCACTTCTCAAGCTCGGCGAATAGAACGCCGAGCTGGGAATCGACGTAGGCCACCTCTCCCGAATAAGGATCGTCCCGATATTGGGTCAGGAACGGCTCGGGCGGAGTGTAGGGGTCATGAGGATCCCAGAGATGAACCCAACAGAACCACCTGGCCTTTTGCGCCGAGAGCCATTGCAGGGCGGCCTCGATGGTTTTTGCGGCCAGCCGTTCCGAAAAGAGCAGACCGGCCCGCGCGATCGATGGATAGTGGTCATCGTAGACGTCGAAACCCTGATTCAATCCGAAGCGGAAATCTAGGGGAAACGCGCTGACGAAGGCGCCCGTGGCGTAGCCCTGGCCTTTGAGGTGCTCGGCCAGGGTCAGAAATTCCGGAGCCACAATAGACTTGCTGTTCTCGCTAACGCCGTGGGCTAGGGCGGTCATCCCCAGAAGGATGTTCGTGTGTGAGGGGAGAGTCTCGGGATCATGGGCGAAGGCCCGCTCGAAAAGGACGCCCCTCGCTGCCAGGCGGTCGACCTGCGGTGTCTTCACGTGCTCGGTACTGTAACAGCTGAGCCGGTCCGGGCGCAGGGTGTCGATGGTCACCAGCAGGAGGTTGAAGTCCGTGCCGGCCGCTCCGGCGGCACCTGCCAGCAGCCCCAAAAGCGAGGCGGAGATCAGAGCCGCAATCCCGAGGGATTTTCTCATCGTCTGTCTCCGTGGAGTTCGTCCGAGGCGGCTGCCCTTCCCTCCGCGTCCCGGCATTTCGCGATCAGGTCCAGGATCCGGTTCCGCTCTTCAGTGGTCAGGGTGTCTTTCTTGAGGTCGAGATAGGTCTCAAAAGAGCGGAGGGCCCGGGCTCTATCCCCCTTCTTGAGATACGCTAGGCCAAGATTGTACGTGGAAAGGTCGTCCTTGGGGTTGGCGGCGACGGCCTTCTCCCAGACACCGATAGCCTCGTCGGTGTTTCCCGAGGCCATCAAGGCCGCTCCCAGAGCGCGCAGAGCGGGGGTCAATCCTGCGTCTAAAGAGACCGCTTGGCGGAGATTCTTGACGGCCAGAGCCAGATCGTCCGGATTGCGTCCGCGGCCAAAGTATAGGTCCAGGCGGAGCAGGCCGATGTTCAGATAAGCCAGAGTGAACTGGGGATCCAGAGAAACAGCCCTCTCGAAGCACTCCAACGCCTTCTCCTGATCTCCTTTCCGCATCCGGACCCCGCCCAGGTTGTTCCAGGCATCAGGATCGAAGTCGATGATGGTCAGGGCTTTATCGAGGACCACCTCGGCCCGGTCGTCCCTCCGGCTCATGACGAGAAGCAGGCCCAAGGTGGAAAGAAGAGCATAGTTCCCGGGGTTGTCGCGGACGCCCTCTTCGAGCGTCCGGACCGCGTCCTCGGCCCGGCCCTGGGCCATGAGCGTTTGGGAAAGGTAGACATAGGCAGGGGTAAAGTCCTTTTTATCATGGACCAGGGCTTCGAGCTCGCCGACGCTCTCAGCGGCCCGCCCGCTGTCGGCCAGGAGGATGGCCCGTTCGAGCCGTTGCTGGAACGGGAGAACGCTCTTGACATCGTCGGCCGGCCCGTAGGACGCCTTCGGTTGGGACAGGGGAGAAACTGCATAGCCCAGGCTCCTCAGCCGCTCCAGGGTCTGAGCGTCGGCCACCGGGCTGTCGCGTCCAGCTAGCGGCGGGGCGAGTGCCTTCCTCATCCCGTCGAGTTCCTCCCGGAGCCGGGCCAGGTCGCTCTTTGTCGCGATGTTCGTCGACTCCCCGAAGTCAGTCCCCAGATCGTAGACCTCGGGAATGGGAGAGTCCGTGAACTTCACCCGGCCCCGGATGAAGCCACGGACCGGAGCGCAGCCCTTATCGAGAAAGGGCTCGAGGGACTCGAAATAGAGGGGCCGCTCCTTCTCTGCCCGGCCGGTTTTCATAAGGGCTGCCAGGGACCGGCCCTGGAGGGCCGGCCGCGGCTTGAGGCCGAGGAGTTCGCAGACCGTCGGCAGGATGTCGATATGTCCCACATTGGCCGCCACGCGCCGTGGCGCGATTCCGGGACCGGCGATGATCAAGGGGACATGGAGCGTGCTGTTGTAGGCGAAGTAGCCGTGCGTCATCTCGCCGTGTTCACCGAGCGACTCGCCATGGTCGGCGGTGAGGACGACGAAAGTCTTCGGCATGAGTTGCCGCCGTTCGAGTTCGCCGAACAGGAGGCCGAGTTCGGCGTCGACATAGGCGACCTCGCCCGAATACGGATCGTCCCGATATCGTGTTAGAAAGGGCTCGGGAGGCGCGTAGGGTGCGTGGGGATCCCAAAGGTGGATCCAGCAGAACCATTTTCCCGGCTGGCCGGTCAGCCAGGCAGCGGCCGCCCGGACAACCGCGTCCGCTCGGCGTTCTCTGGGAGGCCCTCCCGGTGCTGGATGTATGGGAAACGTATCGTTATAGACATCGAAACCCCTGTCGAGGCCGAAGCGGGAGTCTAAAGGAAAGGCCCCGATGAACGCACCCGTGGCATATCCCCGGGCCTTGAGGTCAGCGGCCATGGTCGGGCATTCCGGGGGGAATTTCGATTGGGCATTCTCGCTGACGCCGTGATAGGGCGGCGTCATCCCCGAGAGGATATTGGCGTGCGAAGGCAAGGTCGTCGGATTGTGGGCGAAGGCCCGCTCGAAGAGGACGCCCCTCTTGGCCAGGCCGTCGATCGAGGGGGTCGGGCAGCGGCCCGCGCCGTAGCAGCTCAGCCTGTCGGCGCGCAGCGTGTCGATCGTGATGAGGAGGACGTTTGCGTCCGAGGCCCTGGCGGCATCTGCGCCGAAGAGGAGTCCGGCCGCGAGGAAGGCCTTCGTCTTGAGATTCATGGCGATATTATACAATAAAAAAGCCCCTTCCGCCTCGGGGCGGAAGGGGCTTCGTGCTTCTGCTTGAGCTGGGGTCCTTGACCTAGAACTGGAATCTCAGGCCGATCCGCATGATGATCGGATTCATCAACTCGTTGTTCACGCCGCTCGTGCCGGGCGGATCGCTGTAATCTGTCAGAGTGGGCGTTCCCTCGTAATAGTATGTGCCATAGCTAGTGTCCCGCTTGCGGAGGATGACCGTGCTGTTGATGACGTTGAAGACGTCGGCGGACAAATACATCCGGCCCACGTCGCCGAGCTTGAACATCTTTTCGAGTTTCAAGTTGAGGAGCCAAACGTTTCCCAGCTTCTCCCGGTCGTTGTACTTGGTCGTGGCCATGGAATTGCTGTAGGAGTTTTCATTCCCGTACGTATAGTCTCGAAGGTTGAAGTACGTCTGGTAATAGTAGCCTTCGTGGCCCGAAAGCGTGCCGGCGATGTTGATGTCAAAGGGGAGCTGGTAAAGGCCCATCAGCTTGAACATCCAGCGGGTGAAGAACGGACGCGAGATCTTGCCGCTGCCGCCGCCCATGTCGAAGGCGTAGATCTGGCTTTCGTTGGCCCAGAGCATGCTGGGATCCGTGTAGCCGTAGTCGCCGAAGTAGTTGCGCTGATCCTGATAGGTAGCGGAGCCATTGAGCATCCACTTGTTGGAGAGACGCTTGGTAAAGATGAGGTCGATACCCCAGTACGTGTTGTGCCGCTTGGGGTCCATCATCTCGGTCATCGTGTAGCTTGTGTACTGCTGATCGGGACCGTTGGCCAGGAGGTACCAGGGCCTCCCCGCGGCCTCCCCGGGATCGAAGGTCGTGCCGTCGGGCGTTGTCAAGGTGTCCGGCACGGTGCCGGCGATGATGTAGTCATCCTTGTTCCGGACATGGCCCGTTTCGGGATAATAGTCCTGAGTCCAGGAGAACCGTTGCATCCTCTTCCAGTTGAAGCCCAGGCTGACTCCGAAGTCCCGCATGATCTCGCGCTCGATCGAGATGTTCACCTCGTGGGTCAGGTCGGTTTTCCATTTGTTCAGATCGATATAGTTTCTGGAGGGAGAGAGAGTGGTGGAACCCCAGGTGAAGCCGCTGTACATGTAGCCCTCTTCGCGGGCCGTGTTGCCGGCGAATTGGCCGTTGGGTAAGAACGCATGATAGGCGGTAAGCGTTTCGTCGTACTTCGCCCAGTAGAGCTCGTCAAGGGTCGCGACGCCGTCGGGGTTATTTCCGTCGGCGTTCCCGCCGTACCCGTAGCCGTCGGCCCACCAGAAATATAAATCACCGCCCGCGCCAAACGGACGGTTGTACGACTGGCTCGGGCCGTAGCCGGGATAGAGGGTGTAGGCAACCTTCAGGATGGTCTTGCCGTCGCCGCCGATGTCGTAGGTGATGCCGAGGCGGGGCGAGAAGAACCAGTACGTCTTGGGGGGCCCGCTGTAGGGCCTTTGCGTGTCAGGCAGGAGCGCGGAGATCGCGTTGACGTTCGCGGCCCCGCCGAAAAACTCTTCCGTGAGTTTCCCATAGTTGTCCATCTGCGGGTAGGCCGCCGCATCAGACGCTTTCCAAAGACTTCTGAAGGAGGAGGGTTCGTCGTAATCCTTGGCGCGGTCGAAGCGCAGGCCGATGTTGAAGTTGAAACGCTTCAGGGTCATGGTATCGCTGAAATAGAAGGCGAGACGGTCCGTTCCGTCGGTGGTTTGGATGTCCCAACGCCTGATCCGGATATTCGCCAAGTCGATGCCGAAATCGTCCTGGACGATATCAGGCGTGCCGTCCCCGTTCCAGTCGATGGTCTGAGTGTTGTAATCGTGCGTGACGGAAAAGTTCCCGTTGCCGTACCATGTGCCCTGGTAGGTCCGGGTGTTGTTGTTGACCTCGAACCCGAACTTCATCTCGTGGGCCATGCCGAGGAGGTCGTCGTTGAAGTACTGGGTCTGGAAAACGCCGTACGGATGCGGGCGGTCGGAGTAGAACCACCAGTACGAATTGTACCAGAATCCCCCCGCGTAATCGTAGTAGGCCACTTTCTCGGAGCTCAGGTCACTCTCCGGCCTCATCCCGAACCCGGCATTTGAGGTGCCCAACCGAAGGGAAAAGAAAAGGTTGCTGCCGATCGTCTGCTCGTCCTGGATCTTCAGGATGGGGGCGCCGAAATAGCCCTTGCTGCCCTGCCTCCACCCGGGCACGAAGTTTTCCGAGGAGCTGCGGCCGAACTTGACCTTGTCGTTGAGCTGGTAGAGGATCTCGAGACGGTTCGACGGAATGATCTGGAAGTTGAGCTTTGCGCCGTAGTTGTTGAGGTAGGTGTCGTCGGCCACGTTGAGCTGGTTCCACGTCTTGATCTGCTGGATGCCGTAGCTGATCCACCACCAGGCCTTGTCCTTGACGATGGGACCGCCGGCGTTGAAGCCGAAGTCCTTGATGTCATTGGCCCGGTTGTAGCCGGAGAGGCCAACTTCGTCCAGCCGGGCCTGGGGGACGTCCAACTGAAACATCTCGTTGGTCCAGTAGAACCTGCCGCCCAGGCTGATCTTGTTCCCGCCGCGGCGGGTGACCAAGTTGATAACGACCCCGGCGTCCCGGTGCTCGACGTCCAGCGTCCCCGTGGAGATGTTCATCTCTTCGAAGCTATCGAAGTCGTAGTAAGTGGGCGAGCCTCCCGAGCTGCGGTCCGTGATCTGCATGCCGTCGATGGTCCACTCGTTGGTCGTGCTGCCGCGGGCGGAGAAGTCCGACTGCTGTCCGGATTCGACGCCGCCGACGTTCTCGCGGTCGATCGTGACCGCGGGCGTCATCTGCAGGATGACCCAGGGATCTCTCGCCGAGGGCAGGTCCTGCAGCATCTCATAGCTGATGGTGTGCGTGATCTGCGTCTTTTTAGTGTCGACGATGGGCGTCCGGGCGACGACCGTCACCTCCTCTTCGAGGGAGCCCTGCTCCAGGACGACCGTGATGTCTGCGCTTCTGGCGACGTTGACGATGATTCCGGTTGAGGTCTTGGTTTTGAATCCCTGGAGCTCAGCCTTGATGACGTAGTCGTTGGCCGGGAAGAGGGACAGGAAGCGGAACTTGCCTTCTTGGTTGGTCGTCTTGGCCATCGGAGCGATGGTTGCGCCCGTCAGGGTCACGGTGACCCCCGGAAGCGGGTTCCCTTGTTCATCGACAACTGTGCCGTAGATATTGCCGGTTCTTTGTTGCCCCATGGCGGCGAGCGGAATCAGCAGGCAGCAAAGAACCACAAGGAATCGTTTCATTTCTCCTCCTCTTTGGAGCACATTCTCGTTCTTCCCCATCCAGAGGCGGATCGTCCGCCCCAACCATTCCCTTTGTTTGACGATTATTGCATCTTGGACTAATTCCTCCTTTCATTAGGCAGAATAATACTTTTTCAATAATGAAAGCAATAAATGTGCCAGGTTGAGTGAATTCTTATGTTGCTCTTTTTAAATAAAATAACGGATTGCTTCCCCGCCGAGAAATCCAAAATATTGGATACCGCCCATTTTTTTGGATATCTAGTGTCGAAAAATGTGGAAATCCGGCCTGGTTTCCGGTATATATGAATAATAAAAAAATCGCCGATGATCTCTAAATACGCACTTGGTGTTGAGCCGGGGTCTCGCCGGTTTTCCGCCGTGTTCCTAGCATTTGTCCTGATTCTTGCGTCGGGGACGCTGCTTTGCACAGGCCAAAACAAGGTTAATCCGAAGGACCTGAGCCTCCCTTACCAGGAGTGGCTCAAACTCGTGTCCTACATCATCATGGATAAGGAAAGGGACGTTTTCCTGCGGCTGACGAACGACCGTGACCGCGACCTTTTCATTCAGGCGTTCTGGAAGCTTCGCGATCCCACTCCGGGGACCCCAGAAAACGAGTTCCAGTCCGAGCACCTGAAGCGTTTCAAGGAGGCCAACCGCAAGTTCAAGTTCGGCTCGGCCCGGGAGGGATGGATGACCGACCGCGGCCGCTTCTACATTCTGCTCGGCCCGCCCATCAGCACGGTTTCGATCGCCGGGAGCAACGACGTTTATCCGGTCGAGATCTGGTCCTATTACGGGGATACGACGAAGGGCATGCCGGTCCATTTCGAACTTGTATTTTACCAATACAAGAACGCCGGGGAGTTCAAGCTTTACGACCCTGTTTCCGACGGTCCGGCGCGCCTGCTCGTCAAGGGCATGACGGATTTCACGCCTTCCGATTATGAAGGCATGTACAAAGGGCTTTATAGGGTTCAGCCAGAACTGGCATTGGTCGCCTTTTCTATTATCCCGGGCGAAAGCGGGTACGGATTTCAACCCTCGATCCAAACCCCGATCTATATGGCCGCCATCATGGACTCGCCGAAGAAAGGGCTGGATGAAAGCTATGCCACTCATTTCCTGAACTTCAGGGGAGTTGTCAGCACGGAATACCTGACCAACTTTATGAAATGTGACGGCAGAGTGGCCGTCGTCTTCGATCCGTTGACGGGCTTGGCTTTCTGCGACTTCGCCGTCGCTCCCGAGCGCCTCTCCCTTGACTACTATGAACCGAAAGAGAAGTATTTCTGCACCTTCCAGATCGACGTCAGCCTCCGGTCCGGCGACAGGACAATTTTCCAATACGGCAAGGACTATCCTGTATCCATTCCCAGGGATCAGGTGAAGGACATCGAGAGTATGGGCTACTCGATCGCCGATTCCTTTCCCGTCATTGAGGGCAAATACGGGCTGACGGTCCTCCTCAGAAACACGGCCGGGAAAGAATTTGCGGTCTTCGAGCACGACGTGGAGGTCCCGCCTCTTGACGGCCCGCCGCGGATCATGGGGCCGGTCATCGGAGTGAAACGCCTCGACGTCCCGGCCGGCGTGCGGCTGCCGTTCCAGGCCGAGAACACGAGGCTCAGCCTGGATCCCAAGAACCCGTTCTCCGCCGCGGACCAGATCGTGTACCAGTTCAGTCTCATCGGGCTTACGGAGGAGCTCTTGAAAGGAGGTCGGGTGGAGGGAGCGATCAAGGGGACGGCGGCCGCCGGCGCGCGTCTGAAATCCTTCATCATTCTCCTCGCGGGCCAGGGCTCCCGCCGCGCCTTGAGTTTCATCGACTCGATACCGGCGGCCGATTTCCCCCCTGATTATTATGACCTGGTCCTGGTGCTCAAGGATGCGCAGGGCAACCCGCTCGACGAACGGAAGGCCAATTTTATCGTCTCGCCGGAAAAGACCATGCCGCATCCCGCCGTCGCCGCCAAGGCGTTCGCGCTCAGCAACGGATTCTTGTTCCGCTACATGCTGGCCCACCAATATGATCAAATGGGCCGGATAGCCGAAGCGGAAGCAGCTTATAGATCGGCCTATTTGGCCAACCCCGCCTATTTGCAGAAGATCCCGGAGTACGCCGCCTTTCTCCTGAAGGCCCAGAAGCCCGAGGATGCCCTGGCCGTGGTCGAAGCGATCAAGGACGACGCCAACGTCCGCTTCCAGTACTATCTCCTCAGGGGGCGGGCGCTCCTGGAGCTCAAGCGCTATGAAGAGGCCGTTCAGAGCCTGTCCATCGCGAACAGCATGTATAACAGCGACCCAAGTCTCCTAGCCGCCCTCGGCTCCGGCTATTACAGGCTGGGACAAAAGGAGAACGCACTCGCGGCTCTCAGGGCTTCGCTCAAGTTGAATCCGGACCAGCCGGAGGTCGAAAAACTCGTCCAGGAGATCGAAGGGAAGAAATAGCCCTCCGGCCTTGGCCGGGCTTTTCCGCGAGGTCCCGAGATCGCCGAAACCGGGTCGGGACGCGGGATCCTCGGCGTCATCGATGGCATCAAGACGAAGGGCGTCGAAGGCGAAGCCGACATCAAATGGCGGAAGGACTTCCTCCGGAAGATCGGCTATAAGTTCTGAAGAGATCCGGTTCTTACTTGAAGCCGAATTTCTTCAGGAGCTCCGGCCGGGTCTTCAGGCCGTCGAGATAGACATGGAGGTTGATGATCTCGTCGGCCATGGCGCCGGCGACAGAGCCTATGCCCCGCTTATTTTCCCCCTTCGCCTCGAGCGATCCCTTCTCCCCGGTGACATCGTCGACGAAGGAGTTGATCTCCCTGACGATGAACTCGTCCAGTATGCCTTCCCGATCGTAGGGGCTGTCGATGATGGCCAGCTTGGCGACCACCAGGAGCCTCCGGTAGCGGCTGAAGAAGGGGGCGTCTATCTTCCCCTGCGCCCTGGCCGCCTTGGCCTCGGCCATGGCCTCTTCCAGGAGATTGTTAACAACCTCATATCCGCCGGTGCCTTTCTGAGCCATTGTTCTAAACCCGGCGAAAATCTTGTCTAAAAGCAAGTAGCCGGCCTCGTCTTTTGCGGCCGGCGTCGCGGCTCCATCTTCGGCCCACAGGACCCCAGAGAAAACGCCGATCAACAGAACCAGAACGAGTTTTTTAAGCATCTCAAACCTCCTTAAGTTTTTGAAGGAGACCGGCGAAGAACATCCGGAAGTCCTCAGCGGTCCTCAGTTTTGGCGCTTCCACTCTCGGAGAAAGTGCGTCCTCTCCGTCTCGGCCGGAGGCGGCTCGAGAGGCCGCTTCCAGAAAGACGCGGGAAAGCGCATCCGTCATGCTGACATCCCTGAGAGCCTGTCTTTTGCAGGCGTAGAGAACCCCCTTGATGGCCCAACCGAACTCCGTGTACTCGGCTGTCGCTATTCTTTGAGCTGTTCGGTCTAGGCCGGACGTCCCCCGGCCGGCTCCGGATTTGTCGAGGACTGCGCTCATCGCCCTAATCGTCGGCTGCAAAGGGGATGGAGAAAACGTCCGGAAAAGAAGGAAACCGGCAAACGTCAGAACGAGCACGGAGAAGGCGACGACCGGCCCGGGCTTTATCAGGAAGATGGGCCAAGCTGTCGGTCTTCGCTCTCTTGCCTTACGAATTCGCTCGAACAACCGGGCGTCGAAGCGGGCCCCCTCGAAGCCTCGCTCCGCTTCTTCTTTTTCCTTGCGGATGAGCTCCTGGATGTCGTCGACTTGGACGGATTCCATTCTATCCTCCCTGGGCCCGCCCTCTCATTTGGGACTTGATCTTTTCCCGGGCCTCGTTCAGCCGGGACATCACCGTTCCCTCCTTGATTTCTAGGACAGCGGCGATCTCCCTATAAGAAAGCCCTCCATAGCTCCTGAGGATGAACGCGTCCTTGAGTTTCCTCGGGAGGGCCCGGACCGCGGTCTTGAGGAGCCGGAGCTCATCGCGATAGATAGCACGCGTCTCGGGTGTCCTCTCATCCCGGACGTGTCCGCGATAATCCCTCTGCAGGAGCCTCCTCAAGCGTCGTTTTTTCTGATGGTCGAGACAGGTGTTTCGGGCCACACGACAAAGCCACTCGCTATGCCTCTCCGGGTCCCGCAAAGAATCGACCTTGTTCCAGGCCCTGAAGAACACTTCCTGGGTGAGCTCCTCGGCCTCGACAAAGTCTCTTGCGTAGCCCAAGCAGATCCAGAAGACCGTCTTCCTGTTTTCAAGAAGGCCCTGGAACAGCGCTTCTTTTTCCGCAACCGCTCTGGCCACTTCACTCGTCTTTCGGCCGGCCTGAATCCGGACGGCGGGATGTTCCTCCGGCCATGATATCATTTCTCCGGAGCGGGGTTGAACCACTTTTATCCCTCATCCATACAGACGACTCAGCGGGAAAAATATTCGGTTTAGATAGAAGATTTGTCTCGACCGGGGAGACTTGATAAGATCTGGGTTCCGAAGGAGACGGCGATGGCAAGATATGGATGGGTTTCCAGCGTTCTGGCACTGGCAGGGCTAGCGCTCGGCGGATCCGGGAGTCCGGGAGAGGTCATCCCGGGCACGGCGACGACGCCGGCCCAGGCCGGGCAGGGGATGGTCAGCTCCGCGCATCCACTGGCGACGCAGGCCGGACTGAATATTCTCAAGGTGGGCGGGAACGCTTTCGATGCCGCCGTGGCGGTGGCGGCCGCCCTGAACGTGGTCGAGCCGATGATGTCTGGGA
>Ga0315275_10006964_pt1 | contig 10886 bp, 10 predicted proteins | sample YL17G03_0_MG_FD_205557 | JGI IMG/M metagenome (GOLD analysis project Ga0315275, IMG submission 205557) | Sediment microbial communities from Yellowstone Lake, YNP, Wyoming, USA - YL17G03_0 | ecosystem: Environmental > Aquatic > Freshwater > Lake > Sediment | place: USA: Wyoming | collected...
GGTATCGCGTCATAGCCGTTCATAGCATCGACTATCGCGTATGTCACGACCTCTCCGCGGATGCCCGTCGGGCACTGATAGAGTTTTACATTGGGGCAGTATTCGAATAGCAGTCCGTCCTTGACTCGCTTTATCCGGTCTGCTTCTGTGGCGCTCCACCCGGGCCAATATACCCAGCAGTCGTCGTCCTTGTTAAAGCCGCCGGCAGGATCGCCGTCGAGCGACGTGTTGCCGTTAACGATCTTGTCGTCGTTGTCGTCCGCGTACAGACCCCACGAAAGAACCAGCTGCTTGCAGTTACTCAGACATGCGGTGCGTTTGCCCTGCTCTCTGACCCTGTTCAAGGCTGGTATGAGAATCGCCATAAGCAGTGCAATAATGGCGATTACGACAAGGAGCTCCACTAATGTGAATCCACTTCGTTTGTCCATGGCGGCGCCTCCAATTTCCACTGACAACTAACGCGGTTCGTACCTTAGTATGATTGTACATCCTTCGTGGACTTCAATCAAGCAAAATTTGCCTGCTGGCGGACCCGGCAGGGCAATCCCTCAAATCACTTGTAACAAAGCACTAATCCGAACCGGGCGTGAACAGGGCTGCCCGGCTTGCGCCGACTGGCGGCTCGGAGATTCTCTTCAGCCCCGCTCTCTCGGCATCTTCACAAATAGCTCCATACAATTGCTTTCCTACGTGAAACTTCGGTTCGGCAAGGAGATATCTCCCCTCCGGCCTTAGCATCCGATGTACCTGTCCAAAGAACCGCTCTCGATCCGGCACCTCGTGCGCGACCCACATAGACAAGGCAAAATCAACCTGCACAAGGGGAACCCGCTCTGAGACCATAAGGTCATCCTGAGCGCATTGGACAATTTCCACACGCTCGCCGACTCCCGCCTTCCGCGCCTTCCTTGCCGTAACGCGCAGCATCTCAGCCTGGAAGTCAATCGCTATTACCCGACCGTTCTCTCCAACCATCCGCGCCATCTCTATCGCATAGAATCCCAACCCGCACCCGATGTCCGCAACGGTCATTCCCACTTTTACCAGTTCGCCGAGAAACCGCCTCGGCCGCTGGTGCAGACGCCTGAACCAGTCCGGATACACAAGCAGATGATACCACTTTGCAACAAAAACCTTTTCCATATACTCTGCTTCACAATCGTTCTGACTGGAGCGCGCCCCTCTCGATCTATGTTCGTTCATGTCAACGACATCTGTGCTGCTGACAAGCGCTCTGCGGGCCGATCTCCTCGCACCTGTCGTGGGAGAAGTCCTCGATTGTATCGCCCACCGCTGACCGCTCTGTTCTGAACACCCTGATGCCAGTCTCATTGAGCTTCTGCAGTGCCCTTGTGCCGAGCCCTCTGCAGATAACGGCGTCAATTCCCTTGTCTTTCAGACTGCCCGTAGGGTGACATGTCCCGTGTTCATGATTGTGGTCTGAGTTGTTCACTGTTTCATACTGATCCGTCTGCAGGTCATAGATCGTGAAATACGGTGCGCTGCCGAAATGATCACATACTTGCGACGATTGCCCTGCGTCATTTAGTGTTGGAATGCATACCTTCATAATTGTATTCTCCTGCATTGTCTCCTTCCACGTCCACATCCTCTGCCTCGTTCGTGACCTCTATCCTCTTGCGCCCTGTGAGTGTTTGTGCTCCGGCATTTGGGACACTCCGCCGGCCTGAGCGTTCCATAACCAGCCTCCCATGTGTGCGCGCATTCGGAACATCTAAACTTCCTCATCTGAGCCATTTGATAGAAACCTCCTTCAATTCTTATCGCCTTGCCGTTGACCAAAACATCTGCTATTTTCCTGCGAGCAGAGTTCACAATGTTTCCAAAAGTCTGCCTTGACACATTCATTCTCTCAGCAGCGGCATCCTGGTACATTCCTTCAAGATCCGCAAGCCGGATGGACTCAAGCTCATCAACAGTCAGGTTCACCTCATCCAGTCTGGATATAGGTATTCCCCTTGGCTTAAAATACGAAACCTCCGGCTCGCAGCCAATACGTCTGCATTTGAACGGCCTTGCCATGTTTATCCTCAATTATTATTAGCGTATGCCAATAACATATCGGCGATAATCCCACCCGTCAAGAGAATTTTCCGGTAAAAAAGCAGACATCGTCCGCTCGATAGTCTCGATTTCTCAGCCTCCAAAGGGGTTTTCGCACAACATGGGCAAACCGCTTGCCCTTTTGTGTTACCATCGCCGCACAAGGGTCATAGATTACAAAGAAAAGGGGCTGCGAGACCCGGCTGAATTGGTCCCCACATCGCCGCCGCATTGGTCGATCTGTGATGGATTACAGCGGCCTGCGTCGTCGCAGCAGCGCCGCACCGCCGAGGCCGAGCAGCAGAATCGTCGCCGGTTCGGGGATTGCCCCGCCGATGGTTACTACTTCGGTGTCGCCATTGCCCAATTCAAATGCGGCAAAGCTGCCGCCCCAGGCGTTGAACCTCGCGTGATACGACTGACCCCAGTTCGACATCGCGGCTGGGGTAAGGCCGGCATAGACCCCGCTGGCCAGACCGGCAGACGTGAACGAGCTGACCTTCTCGGCTGAGAAGCCGCCCGTTGCGGAAACGCCCCAGGATTCGGGCAGCCACGCAAAGGCCTCGGAATAGTCAGCGAGAGCGACTAAACCCGTACCGCCGCCTGCCTGCCCGAACCAGACGGCCTGCGCCAGAAATGTGTCGGCTGAAGTGTTGCCCCATGGGGCGTGCACCTCGGGGTCGTGCCCCGACAGCAGGACGTTGCCCGTGATGCCGGCTGCCAGCAAAGACGGACTGAGGCCGCTCATGTCGCCGAGGTAGTTCCATCCTGCAACCAGAACGTTGTGCGAAGCCAGGTCCGCCGCCGTAACCGGATTGCCTGGATTTCTGAGGTCGAATACCATCCCCAGGTTTGTCAGGGCAGTCTGGATGCCGGCTTGGGGCCCGCCCCCGTCATAGACCAGTATGCTTGCCGCAAAGGCGCCGGCGCTGAATGTTAGCAGTACGCAAGTAGTCCAGAATCTCTTTATCACCATTTCCTCACAGATGTCCTGAATTCCTGGTCTTCCGTGCAGACCGCCGACGCGCGATATGCCGACACACTACCGCTGCACTTCCGTGGCTGCCGGGGTCGCATAGGACAAAAGACCACCCGATACAAAGGTGAGAAGCCTGACATGACTTTCTCACCCATCCTCCTTGAATGACAAAGACGTTACCAGATTCGACACAGAGTGTCAAGCAAAAAGTCCGAAAAATATCGACTTTTCAACAGGCTGCCACCTGTTTCTCGCAGGGGCCGTAGCGTGCCATCCGGCTATTCAATGCCTGCCAGCCAGCTCCCAGCGAATACGGCAAGGTCCCGCGCGTCGATAACGCCATCCGCCGGCTCGAACATCTCGCAACCGGGGTGGTAATTGCCCTGCCCGACCTCGTTCGACCAGGCCCACGCAAAAACCGCAAAATCAAGGAAGTTCACAAACCCGTCGGCTTACAGGTCCGCCAACATCATAAACGCCGCCCGACAATGACCTTGTGCCGTTCTCTCGGACGTCGCGCCTCTTGAACCGCCTCGAATAGCACCGCCCACGCCTCGCACGCCGATCGTGCCGCAGCGCACAGGCGAGCTTCAGATTATCATAGCATCTTCGCGCCCCATAAGCAAGCAAAAACAAAGGCAGGTGTTGCCGACCGCCTCATAATCCCGTAGAATCGCAAGCATAGTAAACGTCGAAACCGAGCGTCAAGGTGGAAAAAAGGTTAAGGCAGCCATAGGATTCCGCAAGTATCCAGCGGCAGTTGGCCGACCCGACCACGTAATCAAGAATGAGCAAACTGAGAAGACCCAATTCGACTCTGACGACAATTCCCGCCATCGTACTGATCCTGGCGGCCTTTCTCGTCACTGGCTGCAGCCACGGGGCGATCCCCCGCCGCAACAGCGTTCGCGTTGGCATGTCGTTCGATGAAGTGTATCTTCTCTACAAAGATATCGATCCCTTGGGCGCCGATACGTCGAAGTATTTGCCGCAGGGCAAACCTGTAAGCTCGCGCCAAGAACAGGATTGTATCTGCGAGACGTATCGTTTCTATTTGCGCGACCGTGCAGAGCCGGCTGCCCATTTGCTCACTTTCAAAAGCTGTAAATTAAGCGAGGACGCAAGGCGGGTAATAAGGGACCGTGCCTACAGGAAGGTTGAGAATCTCGCCAAAAGACGCAGCGTTGACCCGGACGACATATCTCGCGTTCTGTCCTTGATTGAAGCCTCTGTTCCCGAATACTCCCGGTTTGAGCTAATCGCTATCGAGCCCGAACAATAACCACCACCCGGGTCCGGCCCGTCGTCGTCCCACATTCCTCATTTGATATTCCTTCTTCTCCACGCTTTCTTCCCCTTCGCGCCTCGAGCTCTCATTTTCTCCGCACCGGCATCGAGTATCGAGCATCGAGACACGTCATTGCGAGTGAAGCGAAGCAATCTCCAGCCCATCGCACGTCTGAGATTGCCACGGCCCGCGTTGCGGGCCTCGCAATGACAGAGAGCATCGAGTATCAAGTATCGAGCATCTCTACTTGTTTCTCCAGCGATTTGCTCTTGGCGGGCGCGTCCTTGATCGGCAGGGCTTTCTCAACAGTTTGCTCCACCGGGTTGGCTCGTTCTGCCGAAACGCTGTCATTGCTCTGGACCTTATCGATTATCGAGTAAGTCTCGACCATCGCCAGCAGGCTCAGGAGGAAGCTCAGCGTGCTCTCCGCGCCCTGATTGATGTTAGCGCCCGCGCGCATCAGCCCATCGGTGCATCCTTTCGTCCTGAAATCATAAAGCGGAAGGTGCAGGTCATTCGCCCCTAAAAACCAGTCAAAAGCCTTTCTCTGCAATTTCAGATATCCGGTGTCCTGCGTGGCGTCGTAAGCCGCCCTTAACATCATAACCATACTCGCCGTTTCCATCGGCAGCTGGTCGAACGTGGCTCTTCTTTGGCCGCGCTGATACCAACCATTACACCCAACGAAGCTGAAATGCTCTCCGTTGAAGCTCTCCGCCAACAGGAATTCACATGTCTTTTTCGCCGCCGCCAGGTATTTCTCGTCCCCCAGAGTCACTCCTGCCACAAACAAGGCGTGGCAGAGCACCGCATTATCATAGGTCAGGGCGTCCTCAAACCACTGCCAATTGGAAAAGCTGTTCTCCTCGTACTGCCGCACAAGAGCATCTGCCGCCATCTCCAATTGACGCTTGATATCGCTCGCACCGGGAAACTGCTTGAGATAGTCCGACATCCCTAATATCGAATAAGCCATACCACGCGGATACTGCTTCTGAACAAGCCCCACCGATGTGTCAAAACAGTCCTTGACGGTGGACAAATAAGCCGGCCACGGAGGCCTCGCCATGACCGTCCCAAACGCCCACAGCACCCTCCCAAACGCATCATTCGCCGGCTCGTTTCTCGCCCAGGTCCTGTCGAAATCCATAAAGTTCCTGATTGATCCATCCTGGTTCTGCGAATGAATAATGAACGATAGATACCTCTCGAAAAGCTCCAGAGCTTCCGGACCGGGATGCTGAGCGTGGTATTCCGCCATCGCTATCACGGCCCTGGCATTATCGTCCGTGCAGTAACCTTGCGACCGGTCCGGTATCGTGAACTTCGCATGCTGGAAAAGCCCCGTATCGTCGGTCAGCCGCTTTAGGTGTTCCAGCGAAGGCTCCGGGACTTCGATACTCGATATTGTCTCGGCCGCTGTCAGCGGGCTCTTCGCGCCAATCGGGACAGGAGCTCGCTTTGCGTTAAACAGCTTCCAATACACTTGCCCGATTTTCGGCCACGTCCGAGACCTGCCGTAATCGTAAGCGCGCCTCCGAAGCGAATAAAACAGCGTGTCGTTCTTAAGAAGCTCAACTATCGCCTCGGCGACCTCCCTCGGATCGCCTAGCTGAACCAGTTTGCCGCGCCCGTCCGCAAGCAGCTCCATTGCCGCCCAATAGGGCGTCGAGACCACTGCCTTGCCCGTGCCCACCGCAAACGATAATGTCCCGCTTGTCAGTTGCTTCCTGCTCAGATAAGGCGTCACGTAAATCTCGGCCGCGCACAGAAAATTGTGCAGCTCCTGCTCGCTCACAAATCTGTTGTGGAAAATCACGTGATCCTGCAGCCCAAGGTCTTTTACCAGCCCTTGAAGACCAAACCTGTACGATTCCCCGTCGCTTTTCAGCACGTTCGGATGTGTCATGCCCAGCACGATATAGAGTGCCGACGGCTCCGCCTCGATTATCCTCGGCATCGCCTCCAGCATAACCTCGATGCCCTTGTTCTTATTGAGAAGCCCGAACGTCAGAATGGTCCTTCGGCCTTCCATCTTGAATTTGTGCTTGTAATAGTTGCTGTCAACGAAAGGTAAATCGGGTATCCCGTGCGCAATCAGCTCCACTTTGCTGCCTGATACCCCATAAACGTCCCGCAGCATCGTCACTCCGCGCTCGTTCATTGTGATTACCTTGTGCGACGTGTCGCAAACCTCAACCATCGCCTTGTAGTAAGTCTCCTCCGGCTCATCGAGAACCGTATGCAGAGTCGTCACTATCGGCGCCTTCAACCTGTTGAGCAGCAGGTTCAGGTAAGAGCCGCTCTCTCCGCCGAACAGCCCGAATTCATGCTGAACCGACACTAAGTCCACGTGACTGAAATTGATATAGTCCGCCGCACTGATATAATCCCTCTTCACGTCTTGCCGGATCTCAAACTTCACCGGATCGTCGTATTTCAAATCCTCCCCGGACCGCATTGCCACAACTAACGGCTCAAATTCCCCTCTCGCCGCCGCCGCTGCACTTTTGATCAGATCGCACGTAAACGTCGCAATTCCGCATTTTCTTGGCGGAAAAGAAGATATGAACACTACCCTTTTCTTGGCACGTTTTACCATGCTGCAAAGTCCCTCTTTCTACACCGAGGCACAAGCTCCATTTCATTCTAATGATGCCAGACTATTGTGTCAAGTTAATTGCCGTTGCACCGTATATTGCAGCCTGTCCGCGACCTCAACTGCTCTCGAACGGGACCTTCAAAGGCCGAAATCAGACCCTTTTGCGAATTCCTGAGAAATTTTTCGTCAGTTTTCAGTTTTTTTGCTACCATCGAGTGCTGGATTCGTATAATATACTACTAATTCAGTAGGAATACAGGAGTTGGTATGAAGCTTTCTACACGAACGAGATACGGCGTCAGGGCTATGTTGGACCTGGCTGAAAACGCCTCAAAAGGCCCTATGCAGCTCAGGGAAATTGCCCGTCGTCAGGAAATATCAGCCAAATACCTCGAGCAATTGATGGCTGTACTTAAATCCGCCGGCCTGGCAAGAAGCGTCAGAGGAGCCAAAGGAGGCTATGTCCTTGCAAGGCCCCCGGAGCAGATAAGACTCAGTGACATTTTTCATTGTCTCGAAGGATACGTGACCACCGCCGAGTGTGTCGAGAATGCCGGTTACTGTCACCGGTCCGCCGACTGTGCGGCTCGAAACATCTGGACAAAGGTGCACCGGGCAATTGAAGGTGTCCTCCAGTCCGTTACTCTGCAGGACTTGGTTGACCAGGCTAAGGAATCCGGCGCCTCGGATTATCAGATATGAATGAATGGAGAGACCTATGAGCGCAATATTTGAAAATATCGTTGCTGCAGTCGGCTTTACTCCGCTGGTGAAAATCAACAAGCTCGGCTCGCCTAATGCGACAATTCTCGCAAAGCTTGAGTCGTATAATCCCTGCGGCAGTGTCAAAGACAGAATCGCAAAGGCGATGATACGAGCCGGCGAAGAAGACGGCTTGATAAAGCCCGACACCCTCATTATCGAGCCGACCAGTGGGAATACCGGCATAGGCCTTGCCTTCATTTGTGCAGCAAAGGGCTACCGGTTGATACTCACAATGCCCGAATCAATGAGCATTGAGAGAAGAAAGCTCCTCAAGCTGTTCGGAGCTGAGGTCGTCCTGACCCCGGCCGAGCTCGGCATGACCGGAGCTGTCCGGAAGGCTGAGCAGCTCGTCGCAGAGAATCCCGGCTCGTTCATGCCGCAGCAGTTCAAAAACCCCGCAAACCCGCAGGTCCACAGAGAAACCACAGCAAAAGAGATATGGATGGATACGGACGGTGAAATCGACATTTTTGTCGCCGGCGTGGGGACCGGCGGAACCCTAACCGGATGCGCAGAAGTCCTAAAGCAGCACAACAAGAACTTAAAGGCCGTTGCTGTTGAGCCTAAGGATTCCCCTGTTCTCTCCGGCGGCCGACCCGGCCCACACAAAATACAGGGCATCGGCGCCGGTTTTGTCCCGGAGGTCCTGAAGGTTGAGCTGATTGATGAAATCATACAGGTCTCCAACGATGACGCTTTGGAGACAGCCCGGCAGTTGGCCGCAAAGGAGGGTATAATGGCCGGCATAAGCTCGGGCGCCGCTATGTGGGCCGCGATCCGGCTTTCTAACCGTCCCGACAACCGAAACAAAACAATTGTCGCCATCTTGCCAGACACCGGAGAAAGATATATCTCAACCGGTATGTTTGAATAGTCTTAAACGGTTTTTGCCGGAGAATCCGACAATGCAAAAGAAAAGATTCAACGATAAGAAGATCAAAACCCTCGTCGCCCAAATCGCCGAGACCTACGAAGGCGATTGCGGAATAAACTTCATCGACGCCTCCAACCTGCCCGTCAGGGGCGAGATTCTTGAAATCCTCGAACTGCTCATCGAGGTGCTCTTTCCGGGCCATACCGGAAAAAGGACCGTCACAAAATCGAATATCAATTTCATCGTCGGCGACATCCTCTGCCAGGCGTACGACGAGCTTTCGGCACAGACCGAACGGGCCTTCAAATACCAGTGCAGAATAAAAAAGTGCGACGGCTGCGACTGCCGAACAATGGCCGAAAATGTCACCCGACACCTGCTGACTCGGCTGCCCAAAATCAGAGAGCTCCTCAAAGGCGACGTCCGCGCAGCTTTTGAAGGCGACCCCGCCGCGAAATCTTACGAGGAAATCGTGATAAGTTATCCCTGCATCATTGCCATTGCCACCCATCGTATCGCACACGAGCTCTATCTAAAGCAGGTTCCTCTCATTCCCCGTATCATGGCCGAATGTGCGCACACCAAAACCGGAATCGACATCCATCCCGGCGCAACTATCGGCAAGAACTTCTTCATCGATCACGGCACCGGAGTCGTAATCGGCGAGACTACCGTCATCGGCGACAACGTCAAGATCTACCAGGGCGCCACACTCGGCGCCTTGAGCTTTGCAAAGGACGAAAGGGGAAGGGTGATAAAGGGCGGTAAAAGACATCCAACCATAGAGGACGACGTCACTATCTATGCCGAGGCCACGATACTGGGCGATATTGTCATCGGCAAAGGCGCCGTAATCGGCGGAAACGTCTGGATAAAGGAGTCCGTCCCGCCCGGCGTTACCGTCAGAACCCCAAATCCCGATTTAGTATATACCAAAAACGGCCAGGAGCACAAATTGACCCAACCAAGAACCGCTTGATTCTGCATCTTGCCGCGCAGCTCGGCGGGGAGGCTCTTTTGGACAATAGACTGCTTGAAAAAATTCAAAAACTCAAGACCCGGCGTAACGCCGTCATACTCGCGCACAACTATCAGCCCGCCGAGATACAGGACCTCGCCGATTTCACCGGCGATTCGCTCGGCCTGAGCGTGGAGGCCTCAAAGACCGACGCTGATGTGATTGTTTTCTGCGGCGTGCGGTTTATGGCGGAGACCGCGGCCATCCTCTCGCCGCAAAAGACCGTGCTTTTGCCCGACAAGTTCGCCGGCTGCCCTATGGCTGATATGATTACCGCCCAGCAGTTGCGAAAGCTAAAACAGAGCCACCCCGGCGCGCTTGTCGTCTGCTATGTCAACAGCACCGCCGAAGTCAAAGCCGAGAGCGATTATTGCTGCACCAGCGCCAATGCCGTCGAGCTCGTTGACTCGCTCCCGCAGGATGCCAAAATCATCTTCGTCCCGGACCAGCATCTCGGCCAGTTTGTAGCCGAGAAGACAGGCCGCCGGCTCATCCTCTGGCCGGGCTACTGCGCCACACATATCAACATTACCGAGCACGACATAAAAAACGCCAAGCAAGAACACACCGACGCTGTCGTAATGGCCCACCCCGAGTGCAGCGAGCCGGTCAAGGCCCTTGCCGACCAGATACTCAGCACCTCGCAGATGCTCAGATTCGTCGCCAGCAGCGCCGCCCGCGCCTTCATTGTCGCCACCGAGTCCGGAATAATCCACGCACTGAAAAAACAAAATCCCAACGCTGAATTCATCACCCCCACCGACAGGGCCGTCTGCCCAAATATGAAGAAAACCACCCTGGACAAAATCGTCGCATCGCTCGATGAGCTGCAATACCGGATCACCGTCCCAGAAGAAATCAGAGTAAAAGCGAAAACCTCACTTGATAGAATGATAGAAGTCTTACCAAAAAAATAGTCAGGAGTCAAAAATGGCACAGGAAATTCAACATCATCTCGAGACATTGGCTCTCCACGCAGGTCAACAAATCGACTCCGACACCTTGAGCAGGGCGGTGCCGATCTACCAGACAACCAGCTATGTCTTCAAGGATACCGACCACGCGGCAAATCTCTTCGCGCTGAAAGAGTTCGGCAATATATACACCCGCCTGATGAACCCCACCACCGACGTCTTCGAAAAACGCATCGCCGCCCTCGAAGGAGGCGTTGCCGGCCTGGCGCTAAGCTCCGGCCAATCCGCCATCTACGTCAGCATCTTTAACATCTGCGGCGCCGGGGGACATATAGTCTCATCGAACTCGCTCTACGGGGGAACAGTGACCCTCTTTAGC
>Ga0315275_10006966_pt1 | contig 10884 bp, 4 predicted proteins | sample YL17G03_0_MG_FD_205557 | JGI IMG/M metagenome (GOLD analysis project Ga0315275, IMG submission 205557) | Sediment microbial communities from Yellowstone Lake, YNP, Wyoming, USA - YL17G03_0 | ecosystem: Environmental > Aquatic > Freshwater > Lake > Sediment | place: USA: Wyoming | collected...
ACGAGGCAGTTCGCGGACAACGCGTTCGGGATGGTCCACTCGTAGCTCCCGTCGTTCGACGTCGCGGCGACGATCATCGTCCAACTCGTCCCGCCGTCGATCGAATACTCGATCTTGACGTTTCCGAGGGTCCCGGCCGATGTCCAGCCGATGGTCCGTGTCGTCCCGACGCCCCAGACCTCGCCCCCGTTGGGCGCCGTCACCGTCAGCGCGGCAAAATGGGCCGTGAGCGACTTGTTGATATTGACGGCGAGCGAGAGGGGGTTATCGTGCTCGTGCCCGACCGGAACGTCCCCTGTCCAGCCCGTGAATTGCATGCCTGCGGCCGGAAGCGCGTAAACAAGCGCTTCTTTCCATCTGTTATCGTATGTGTACGCTCTCGGCGCCGGATTCGTTGTTCCCCCAGACAAGCTGCTAACGGTCAGGGTGCTCCCGCCTCCATAGGCTCCCGCTGTATCAAAATACCAAACCGAGCTTGTGGTCACCGCGCCCTCAAGATCCCGAGCAACCACCTTCCAATAGTATCGAGTGCTGGCCGCGAGTTTGTGGAATGGATCGGAAAGGTAATTCTGGCTCAGTCCTCGGGCATAGAGGGGAGGATCGGGAATCGTTCCCAAATACAGGTCGTAGGTGACGAAATCCCCGGCATCCACATCTCCTCCCGACCAGCCGATATAGTGCATCGTGTTAAAAAAACCTCCGACGGCGCCGTTGGCCGGGAAGCGTACAGAAGGAAGGCTGGGCGGCGTGTTCGCGAGGTCGAGCGTATTTGTTTGGACGAGCGCCGTGGCCGATTCGCCGGAGTCGTTATATGAAGAGATTTGGAAGGAATAGGCTTGATTCTTTGTCAGGCTATCGACGACGAGCGTTGTTTGGTTCGCGGGGATATATGCAAGTGCCACGAATGACGCGTCTTGGTCTTTTTTATATCTGAGGATGAATCCCATTTCATTATTGGAATTGTCCTGCCAACTCAGGTCAATTTGATGGTTTGAGATCGCCGCCGCCTGAAGCTGGGACGGGGCCGATGGGGAATCGGAAGCGATGTTGGCCGTGAATCGAAGCACCCGATCCCCGAATTTGAACTCGGAGATCCAGAGGTATTTGCCGTCGAACGAGATCCCCCAGGGAAAGGTCATCTTAGCATCCGTTTGGCCTGCGGTCGTGCCAATCAGGTCGGTCTGGCCCAAAACGGCATCGTAGGGTTGATTGGCGTCCGTCGGGATCGAGTTGTAGATACAAACTCGATTATTTCCGGTATCCCCCACGAACAGCCTGTTCCCTGAGATTAAAACACCTTGCGCCAGGTTGAATCGGCGGGGGGATCCCGCCAGAACGAGATCGGGGGCCTGATTGTTTTGGGTCGGGAGATTATTCCAAATGAGGATACCGGCGAATGTCGCCGCGGCCAGCCTGACTCCGTCGGTTGAAAGATGAAACGGAGAGCTCAGGCCGCTGATTATGATGTTCGGGCTCTCGCTCTGGCCTTCGTTGGGCAGGGAATTCCAAATCAATATTCGATTGTTCCCCGTGTCCGCGGCGAATATTTTTTCCCCGAAAACCGTCAGTCCCTTGGGAAGGCCCATCAATCCCGTCGGATTGATGATCCTATCCGGCAGGACTTTATCTGCTTGAGGGATTCTGTTCCAGATGAGGATTCCGTTCGAAGAGTCGATCGTAATCAATCGGAGTCCGTCGCTCCATATTTGCTGCCCTCCATTGGCGAGGAACGAGTCTCCGATAACGGCCTGGAAGGTCCCGAAATCGACGTAAGAGATGATGTTGTCCGCGTCATGATTGTTCGAGGGCGGGAGGTCTTGGTGAATGACCGTTCGGTTCGCCGCACCGATGAAGAGTTTCTTGCCCGTACTGAAGACGCCCGCGTTCGAAAACACCCCGTTCTTGCCATAGAAGGCATTCGATTCGAAATCGTCATAGCCCAAAACGAGATCCGCCGGCTGGGTCGCGTTCTGCGGGAGCTGGTTGAAGATCAGGATCCGGCCGGGATCGATGTCGGCCAAATAAAGGCGCTGTCCGTCATAGCACATCCCCCAGGCGCCGATGGCCGTCCGGGGCAGATCCCGATCTCCATGAGAGATGTCGGGCATTTGATTGTTCACGGTCGGAAGGGAATTCCAGATATAGTTCTTTTCTCCTGAGACGATGAGGACATCGCCTTTCATCGCCAAACCGCCATGGCCGACATTCATTCCCCAGACCGGCTCTTGAGACGCAAAGCTGGTTTTGAAAAGAACGATGTCTGCCGGCTGTCCATTCTGGGAAGGCATCGCTTTCCAGAGCAAAACGCGATTGAAGCTGTAATCACTCACCGCCAACGCGGTTCCGTTGCTGGCGATCGCTCGCGGCGTGCCCATGTTGGACGCGGTCGGGTCACCGATGGGCGTGGAATCAGTAAAATCGCTTCTCCCGAGGATGAGATCCGCGGGCTGGTTGTTTGCTATGGGCAGATTATTCCAGACAAGAACCCTCCCCGCCCTCGTGCAGACGATAAAGAGCTTCCCTCCGGCGCAGAGCACGTCCCAAGGCCACGAAGTCGAAGAAGCGGTCGTCGGCTGTTCGTTGACCGTGTTGAAATCAGGCTGTCCGAGAACCAGATCGGCCGGATGTCCGTTCGCGGTCGGAATGTGATTCCAGACTAAAATCCGGTCGTTGTTCGTATCGGCGACGAAGAGCCGCGTCCCGTCCGAGAAGACGCGGATAGGCCAATTGAGATGGTCCGGGCCGGCCCCCGACTCGTTGTGAGTGAAATCCTGCTGGCCGACGACGATGTCGGCGGGCTGGTTCGTGACAGTCGGGATGGAATTCCAAATGAGGATGCGGTTGTTCCTGGTATCGGCGACGAAAAGCCGTGTTCCATCGGAGGTGACACCGCCAGGAAACTTCAGCCCCGTCTGTGTGCTATTGTTGTGGGCATAGGGACCCAGGAATAGATCCGCGGCCTGACCGGTTTGAAAGAGCTGCGCCGCGGCCGGCGCCGGGCTGAGGGCGAAGATCGCAACGAAGATCAAGAGCGGGGATAACGATTTCTTCATAATTGTCATACGGCCTCCTCGAAACTCGAATCAGCCTCATTCAATAAGCCGCCGTCGCTTGGTATCTAGATGATTTCCGCCTTCATTATTTTCAATGAGGGTCGGTCCTGTCAAGCAAAGTGGCATAGATATTATGCATTTTTTGATGTCTGTCGCGATGAAGAATAAGAAGAAATAGCGGCGAATTTGACCCCCCGTTTCTCCGTGCTATAAGCTCGAATGGAGTCTATTTACCTCATGGATTCGTTCGCCCTCGGAGAGCTCGTCATCGTCGTGGCCGCTTCGGTCCTCATCATCTGCCTCTCGCACAAGATGAGGCTGCCTGCGGCATATCAGACTACTTCCCGAACTTCGGCCGGATCGTGAGCCGGACCGGCACCCTTGCCGTCACCCCGGATCCGCTATCCTTGACGAAGACGAGATCGTAGGCGCCGACGAATCCCGCGCCCGGCATCCAGGAGAAGGTGCCTTTTAATGGATCGAGGGTCGCACCGATGGGAAGTGGGCGGAGCTCATCGCCGACGATTTGATAGCCTGAATAGCGGACATCTTCCCCGGCTTCTCTTATGGTTGAAAGCTGACTTGCTTCCCTCTCTTTTCTGACGTACGTTGCTTCCCCCCCTTTTCTAAGGGGGGGTGTGGGGGGATTATTGCGTTCGAGTCGGCCGTTCCCAATCTCTAAATCGATTTCGATCCGCTCCACTTCCTTCATCTCGATATGGATGGAACCGTAGTTGTCGGGAATGATCGTTTCGGGCGGGGCGGCCAGGTTAAATCCGCGCTTTACGCCGAGGGGATCGAAAGAAAGCGGAAGGTTGAGGATTGAATCTAAATGTGCGATTGCCACGCCAAGAGGCTCGCAATGACCTTTTTCTTTTGTGGGGATCGCCGCGTCGCTTCGCTCCTCGCGATGACTTGGAGTGGCGATGGTGGATGAGATCCCTCGCAATGCTCGGGACGACTCTTCGAGTCGGATTGCCAGGCCAAGAGGCCCGCAATGACTCAATTTTTCCGCCGTCGTCCCTGTATTCACGATGTTGAAATATCTCGATCCAATACCATCCGCCGCCCCCTGGTCGTCTGTTGCGATCCAGAAGATCGTGTGCACCCCGTTGGCGTATTTCGTCGTGTCCAAATAAAAAGCACCCACTGGTCCGCCCGAGTTATTCAATCCGGGAAATGCCGTCGCTACGTCCACCCGATACTGGTTATACACATTCGGCGCCGTCGCCAGATTCCCGACTTTGACACTGTCCACATATGCTTCAATCGTTGATCCGTCCTTCGGCACGGTCTTTGGCATCGGCGTCAGCACCCAACCGAAGCTAACATATGCGCTCCCCGATGCGTCTCCTCCTTGCGCCGGCGTATCAATCGTCCCGAATGGCTTTACCGCCGTCGCGTTGGAGCAGGTTATCGTCTTTGACCCGAGTAGAACTTGGTTACCTTCCTTGTCGGTGGCGAAAGCATTAAGCTTATACGTTCCGTTCCCCTGGTTAGGCAGGAAGTTCGTTAAAAGCATGTAGCCCCAGCCGGCTCGATAGTTAAGTGGATAACCAGGATAGGCGGTCTCGATATCCGGTCGAGCGCCCTCGACGAAGATGGCGTCTCCGATGAAGATCTGGGTGGATCCTTCGCCCGCGATCGGGTCTCGCCAAATCGCGACATTGGCAGTTTCGATATCATCCAGCACCCAGCCCGTTACAGGAATGGCTCCAGAAATCCCAATTGTGCCATCAAGAGGAGTGGCAAATTCTCCAAACGGCACCGCCCCCGACCCCGCAGCCTTCACCGTCAGCGTAACCGAGATCGTCTGCGGACTGTTTGAGGCGTTCGCATCCGACACCGTGATCGTTCCCGGATATGTCCCCGCGGCCAGCCCCAAGGCGTTGACGCTAACGATCAATATTCCCGTTCCCGTCCCCGAGGCCGGAGCCACCGTAAGCCAGCTTTGGTTCGAGGCCGCAGTCCAGACGAGCGTCCCCCCGCCCGAATTGCTGACGATGACCGGCTGACTCGACGTCCATATCCCTCCCAATCCGCAAAAATTCAGCTTCGTCTTGTTTAAGTGAATGACCGTCGGGCCAAAAATGATATTCAACACGGCATCGGAACTGGTCTTGCTTCCTTGAGTATTGGAGACGGAAACCGAGTATGTTCCGGAATCCGAAGGCTGGGAGTTGGCGATGGTGAGAGTCGCCTTTCCGCTGCCGGAAATTCTCCCGCCGTCGCTGAGGGGAGTCCCGTTTTTCCGCCATCCGTAGAGCGGCGGCGGATTGCCGTCCGCGATGACGGTCAACGTTGCAGTTTGGCCGGCGACAATTTCAAGAGAGGCCGGCTGTGACGTAATTGTCGGTGCTTTTCCCTGGGGGACAGCCGGGGTCATCTTTTCCAGATAATGCTGGAGCCCATCAATTTTCATGTTTTTGGTCGTGGCAAACCGGGGATCGATGTCAATTTTCATGTTATCGGCCGAGGCAAGCCGGGTATCAATGTAGATCTGCATGGACGGCACATTGACGGTCATGTCGGTAAGATAACCTTTGGCATCGAAGGAGAGGGAGGGGAAGCCGGTCTGGGAAAGATCGGCAGTGGAAAAGGTCGTGACTCCGCTGACAGCCCCCCTGTTGGCCAGGTCCTGGTCCCAAACCCGGATCTTGGCATTGGTCAGATGGACGGGGGGGACCCACCAAAAAAGATGGTCGCCGTTTACCCGCCAATCCTCCACGTCATAAGAACGGATGCTCGCCTTGTTCTGCAGATAGTCATAGCCGAGATAATTGTTGAAAGTATAGTACTGATTGGTTGAAACGTTCATCAGGTTCCCCGCGAGGGTCATGAGCAGAATCCCGATGTGCCGCGAGATGACCATGGAGTCCAACTGAAATCCCTGGTTGTTCAGAAATTCCGAGCGGCCCCCGGAAAAACGCCCGGCAAAGCCCGCGTGGGGCCCGTTGTCTTCCGGGAAGGCCGCATGATTGGTGAACGTGTAATTAATTTCGGCAATGGACAGTGTGGTTTGGGTGTCCTTCAGCGATTCGATCTTGCTGACGAGCAGGCCCGTCTCGACGTCAAAATAGTATTCGCCTTCGCTGTCGCCGGCTTTGGCGTTGGACAGAATGACCATGTCCCGGGTCGGGCTCAGCGTGAACAGTTCCTCCATCGGCAGCAGTTTCAGAAACGGCAGGGTCGAGGCCGTATAGGAGGTCCGGGCTTTGACGAGGCGGTCCGTGCCGAGCCAGGAAACCTCATCGTTTGCTTTCATGGCCTTGAGGCGCTGAGGATGAATCCAGAAGCTCCCTTCGCTGTAGGGGGAGGGGTTGATCCATTCGGTCGACGGCAGCGGCAAGGTCCAGTTGGCCAGGGCCTGCTGTTGCAACACATAAGCCGAGCCATTCTCGAATTTGGTGATCAGATCCGCTTCCTGGGCGTTACTCCCGGGCGCGCCGCCAGAGACGCCGCCCACATACCAGATCCTGACGCCGGGCTGAAGCCAACCGAGATCTTCTGCGCCCAGGGATTGAATACACAGAATCCCAATCAGGACCGGCAATACTGCCCGCAACGATAAACGTTTCATGATGACCTCCGGGCTTGGCTTATTAGAGAGTGGGAACGCGGTCCATTGTCCCGTTGATCGCATGGAACCTCCTCGGCTCCTTTGGCTGCTCTTGAGTACATTATACAATACTCCGGCGCGGCCGCAAGAGTTTTACAAACCCAAAATTGCCGATAGACGGGGATAGGATTTGCGATCGTTTTCATCGTCCACTCCGGATCCAGAAATCAATAATCAGTCGCCGGCTTCATCCCTCCTTCCCCCTCGATGACTTGCCCGGGATGTTTTGTTTAAAGCGCGAGGCAAATAAGCCTATCTTTTTTGCTTCTCGAACTTCGGCGCTTCGATCGCTGACGAGAGTGCTTGGATTATGGGCTTCGCCGTTCGTCTGTGTTTGGACAATTAAATAATAGGTCGTTCCCGGAGTGAGACCGGTGACCGTCAATTCGGAGGCAAGCTTGTCGGCCGTTTTACCGTAGAACGTATAGGGCCCGCCGCTCTGCGTTCCGAAAGAAACTCTGTAGCCGCCTTTGAATTCATGTCAAGCCTTGACATATTCTTAGCCCAGATTTATGCTTCCGCCCGGTGGAGAAATGGGGCCATCGAGCCGAAACCGTGCCTGCGGACGGGCGGAGCCGAAAAGCGAACTCTCATCCCTGAAATTCAAATAAGAACTGGAGGTCACCATGAAAAAGATTGCGGTATTTCTTTTCCTCGGGCTCGTTTTGTTGAGTTCCGGCCTGTTCGCCATCAAGGCCGGCAGCCTGTCCGTGATGGACCCGGCGCGGCCGGAGAAGGTCGCGGATGCGAGGTCCCAAAAACTCGTCCAGGCCTATCTGGCTACGGAGATCCTGAAAGGCCGTTTTATCATGACGAGATCACAGCGCGACAAGCTGACCGATATCGAGCATATACGTTATCAGCAGGTCAGGAGCGGGCTTCCCGTCTGGGGCGGTGAGATCGTCCAGCACGTCAAAAACGGGAAGGTCCTGAACTACGACGGCGAATACTTCAAGATCGGGGCCCTCGACGTGAGTCCGACGTTGACCCCCGGGCAAGCGCTGGACGCCCTGCGGATTTTCTATAAGGACAAGAATCTCAAGGAAGACAGCGATCAGACCCGGCTAGTGATCTTCCCGCTCGGCGACACGGATTTCCGTCTGGCCCACAAGATGATCGTCCGGAAGGCCGGCCAACCGCTCTTCAATGAGACAGCCTTCGTCGACGCCGAGACCGGCAAGGTCCTTCTCCATTTTTCCAACATCATCCGGGAAGAACTGACCATCGGCCTCGGCGTCGGCAAGCGCGGCGATTCGATGAAGTTTCCGACCACCCTCAGCGACAATCTCTATTATCTGTACGACGCCGCCAAGGTCCGGCCCTTCACTCAGAAGACTTGGGATATGAAGCACTCCTACGGCCAGACAATTTATATTTCTTCGACGGCGAACAACTCCTGGCCGAGCGACGACATCGTCAACGTCCACACTTACATCGGATACGCCTACGATTTTTATTACCTATTCTTCGGGGTCAAGGGCATCGACAACAACAACCGAACCGTGAACGCTTATGCCCACGTCTTCGATATCGGGCAAGAGCTGTACGACAACGCCTTCTGGAACCCGAGCACCGACATGTACGGGCAGGGATTCTATTTCCTCGATCCCTATCAATCCAGCGACGACTGTGGGGCGGCGATCGACATCGTCGGCCATGAGTACAGCCACGCCATTACGACATTCCACTCCGACCTGACCTACTATGGAGAATCGGGCTCGCTTAACGAATCGTTCTCCGACATCTTCGGCACCGTGATCGAATTCATGTTCCAGCCCGAAGGTCAGGGCTACAACAAGGCCGACTGGATCCACGGCGAAGACGCCACCGCGCCCTTTTCCTACAGCCAATGCCGCAGCCAATCCGACCCCAATTCCAACTCCCAGCTGAAGAACGCGGGATATTCCTCCTCCTTCTGGTATCCCGATCCTTGCCATATCTCCCAGAAGATCCCGACACTGTATGATTCGAATGGCAAAGTGATCGACAGCAACAATGTCCACCTCAACGGCACGATCTTTCCCCATCTCTTCTATCTGCTAGCCAACGGCGGCACCAACAAGGTCTCCCGCCTCGCCGTCACCGGCATCGGGATCCAAAAGGCGGCCCCGATCTTTTATGACGCGTTCGCCAACCGCATGGTCGCTTCGACGAATTTCCTGGGGGCCGCCAACGCCCTGCTCAATTCGGCGTTCACCCTCTATGGTTCGGGCTCGACGGAATACGCTCAAATGAAAAATGCCCTCCGGGCCATCGGCTATACCGTGAATTAAGGAGCCGCACATGAAACGCACAAAGATCATCGCTTTAATCGCGGTCGTGCTCCTCCTGGCCCTCCAGGCCTTGGCCGGGGTTGACGCTCTCAAGGTCCGGGTCACGGCCACGCTGGCCAACCTGCGTGAAGGGCCCGATCTCGCCAGCCCGACGCTTCAACAGGTCCGCCAGGGAACGGTTTTCGACGTCATAGAGAAGACGGGGGACTGGTATAGGATCACGTTCGTTCTGGGCGGAACCCAGCTCCAGGGTTATCTCCATAAAACGGTCGTCGAAGAGATCGCCGACGACGCGCCTCCGGCGCAAAAACCTACCCCGGCGGTTCAAAAACCGGCGCCGCAGACCCCGGCCGAACAGCAGATCCGCCCCGTTGGGCCCGCGGTGACGGAGCCGTTCAAGAGATTTTTTGTCTCTCTGGATTTCCTGATGGGATTTTCGAAGGAAAGCCAAAGCCTGCCGTTCAGCCGGATCGTGTACTATGAAACGGCCTCGTACGACCTGGATTATGCGCTGAACAAAAGCCAATCGTTCGGCGCGACGCTGGGATTCCACTTCTCGCCGTCGCTCGGGATCGCCCTGGCGGTGAGCTCCACGTCGCGGACGATCGATGAAACAACGACGATGACCGTCCCCCATCCGCTCTGGCCCGGAAGCAGTCGCTCGGGCGAGCTGAAAGACACATCCCAGAAGCTCAGCGAGTTGGACATCGCCTTGAATCTCTTCTTGAGCCTGAGGTTCGGACCGCTTGGGCTCAGCCTTTTCGGCGGCCCCTGCTACATGATGTCCAAGGCGACGCTGGTTTCGGATCCGGCCTTCGCCGAGCGGGACTATCCTTATCTGGAAGTCACTCTGACCCCGTCTACGGCCTCCCTGACGAGCAACGTCTTCGGATTCAACGCCGGCGCCGAGGTGGGCTACTATCTGGGACGGTCCCTGGAACTCTTTGCCGGCGGGAAGTTCGTCGGCGGCACGGCCAAGTTCAAGCCCGGGACCGACGTTCCCGAACTGTCGATCGCTCTAGGCGGCCTGCGGGCGGGCGCCGGCCTGAAACTCTTTTTTTAGCCTGGAAATAGCATCACTTGCGGCATCGAGACGAAATGACGAAAAAGCCCACGATCGCGTCCTCGATTCTTTGATAATCTTGAGGAATACTTGATTGAAGGGATCAGCGATGGCCGTCACATGCCCGAAATGCCGTTTATCCAACCCAGATACGTCCCGTTTTTGTGCTGAGTGCGGAATGTCGCTTCCGACTTCGAAGGAGATCCATCCGGAAGTCACGGAAACCATTCAGAACTCCGAACGGGAGCTCGCGACAGGGATGACCTTCGCCGGCCGCTACCAGATCATCGAAGAGCTTGGAAAAGGAGGAATGGGAAGGGTTTACAAGGTCTTTGACACGGAAATAAAAGAAAAAATCGCCCTCAAGCTCTTAAAGCCAGTGCTCGCCATTGACCAGGAGATGATCGAGCGCTTCCGCAACGAACTGAAACTCGCCCGGAAAATCAGCCAGAGAAATGTCTGCCGCATGCATGACCTGAACAGAGAGGAGGGCGCCTATTACCTCACCATGGAATATGTCCTAGGAGAGGACCTCAAAAGGCTGATCAGAAAAGTCGGCCGGATGCCGGCCGGAAAAACGATTGCGATCGCCCAGCAGATCTGTGAAGGTCTAACCGAAGCGCACAGTTTGGGAATCATGCATCGGGACCTGAAGCCTCAGAACATTATGGTGGATGAGGCCGGGAACGCCAAGATTATGGATTTCGGTATAGCCCGGTCGCTCACGGTAAAGGGGATAACCGGCGCCGGGGTTATAATTGGGACGCCTGAGTACATGTCGCCGGAGCAGGTCGAGGGGAAAGAGGCGGATTTCCGTTCGGATATCTATTCTCTGGGAATTGTCTTGTACGAAATGGTGACCGGCCGCGTGCCTTT
>Ga0315275_10006968_pt1 | contig 10883 bp, 8 predicted proteins | sample YL17G03_0_MG_FD_205557 | JGI IMG/M metagenome (GOLD analysis project Ga0315275, IMG submission 205557) | Sediment microbial communities from Yellowstone Lake, YNP, Wyoming, USA - YL17G03_0 | ecosystem: Environmental > Aquatic > Freshwater > Lake > Sediment | place: USA: Wyoming | collected...
AACGACCCTGACCGGTTGCGCCGCTTCGAGCAAGAGGCCCGCGCGGCTTCCGTGCTCGACCATCCCAACATCCTTGCTGTCCACGATGTCGGTTCGGCTTCGCTGCCATTCCGAGGCAAAGGCGAGGAATCCCGCGGCGCTGGAGAGGTCGTCCACTACCTCGTCACGGAGTTGCTCGAGGGTGAGTCGCTGCGCGAGCGGCTCAGGAATGGGGCGCTGCCTGTCTGCAAGGCGGTCGAGCTGGCGGTGCATGTCGCCTCGGGTCTGGCCGCCGCTCACGAGAAGGGCATCGTCCACCGCGACCTCAAGCCGGAGAATCTCTTCGTCACCAGGGACGGCCGGGTGAAGGTCCTCGACTTCGGCTTGGCGAAGCAGTTCTTGCCCCAAGCTACGGGCGCGCAGACCGAGCTCCGTACTCAGGACATGGCCCACGGCACCGAGACGGGCGTGCTCCTGGGCACGGTGGGATACATGTCGCCTGAGCAGGTCCGAGGCGAACCCGCCGATTCTCGCAGCGACATCTTCAGTTTTGGCTGCGTGCTCTTCGAGATGCTGAGCGGCCAGAAGGCCTTCCAGCGAGAGACTGCCGTCGAGACCCTGAACGCCATCCTGAAGGAGGATCCGCCCGCGCTCGTGTACCCATCCGGGTCCATCCCATCGAACCTCGGGCGGATCGTGCGGCGCTGTCTGGAGAAACGCCCGGAAAACCGCTTCGCATCGGCCCCGGATCTTCACTTCGCTCTGCAGTCCCTCCTTCAGGCTCCAGCCCTCGAACCCGCCGCGAAGGAGCCTGCGGAGAAGTCGATCGTCGTTCTACCCTTCGAGAACCTGAGCCCGGACCCTGACAACGCGTACTTCGCGGACGGGCTGGCCGAGGAGATCATCGCCGACCTCGCCAAGGTGCGGGCGTTGCGCGTGATCTCGCGCACCTCCGCGATGCTCCTTCGGGGTTCAAAGAAAGACGTACCGACCATCGCCCGGGAGCTGAGGGTCCGTTACGTGCTCGAGGGCAGCGTGCGGCGGGCGGGGCAGAGCCTCCGCATCACGGCTCAGCTCATCGACGCTGCGGCGGACACGCACCTGTGGGCGGAGAAGTACACGGGCACAGTCGAGGACGTCTTCGACATGCAGGAGAAGGTCTCCCGCGCCATCGTGGAGGCGCTGCGACTGGAGCTCACCCCACAGGAGCACCAGCGGATGGCGGAGCGGCCGATCCCCAACCTCTACGCCTACGAGTGCTACCTCAAGGCCCGGCGGGAGATCTTGCGTTTCGTCAGGCCTTCCCTGGACAAGGCGATGGAGTATCTCGAACAGGGGCTCCGCGCCATGCCGGACAACCCGCTCCTGCTGGCGGGCATGGGTTACGTGCACTTCCAGCGGGTGAACATGGGTTTCGCGCAGGAGGACAGCCTGTGGAAGGCCGAGGACTTCGCGACGCGGGCCCTGGAACTCGCCCCGGACCTGGCGCAGGGCCACCTGGTTCTCGGGTTGATGGCTTGCTGGCATCGCGGAATGATCAAGACGGCCATCGCCCATTTCGAGCAAGTGCTGGCGACGGATCCGAACGATCTGGACGTGCTGAGATGGTCGAGCATGTTCTATGCGCATGTGGGGAGGCTCGCCCAAGCCGCCTCAATTGGCGAGAGAGTCATCGCCATCGATCCCATGTCCCCGACAGGTTACCTGCCACTCGTGTTCACTCATTGGTTGGGTGGGCATTTCGATTTGGCGCTTGGTCTCTGGGAACAAGCCTGCAAGGTGGATCCTGGCAATGCCGTGTGCGAGGTGACGGGAGTCTTCTTCCTGATTCCCATGGGCAGGCATGAGGAGGCCTTCGCGCTGGCGGAGCGGGCCGAGAAGGAGGAACCGCTGACCATCATCCATCGACTGGCCTTGCTCTTGCGGTACGCCTTCGTAGGAGAACGGGCGAAGGCCCTGTCCTGGATGACCCCGGAAGCACTGCAAACCTGCAGGCGAGATTTCTCATTCTCGTTGAACGTGGCGTGCGCCTACGTCATGCTCGACGATGTCGACACCGCCCTCGACTGGCTGGAGAACGCCATTGAACGTGGGTTCCTGAACCACCGCTATCTTGGTGACATCGATCCGATCCTGGCGCCATTGCGTGGAGACCACCGCTTCCAAGCACTGCTGGCGCGGGCGAAGGAGCGACAAGCCGAATTCGAGACTCGACGATGACGCTCGCGGCCTCCGCGCTCAATCACCCCAACATCCTGACCGTCTACGACGTGGCCGCTCTGTGTCCTGTGTCGGCGTCCCTGTGCCGGCCGCGCGAAAGCGGGGATCGGGGTCTGACGCCCGCTATGTTCACGTTCGGGCAGCGGCCCGCCCAGGCAGACCGCATCTTGGAGGATGAGCACGCCGCTCAGATCGCACTGCCGCCGCGCTCTCCCGTGCGAATGCGCACGCAATCCTCGAGCGGCGAGATGAAGATCTTGCCGTCGCCGACCTGCCCGGTCCGTGCGCCGCGGATGATGGCCTCGATCGCTTTCTCGACATAACTCTCGTTGACGCCCAATGTGAGCTTGAGCTTTTCGACGAGATTCGCCCGGAGCCGCTGGCCACGATAGACCTCGACCTCGCCCTCCTGCCGGCCGTGGCCCTCCACGGTCTCGACGCTGAGCCGGTAGTGATCGCTCTCGTCGAGCACACCCTGTAGCTCTTGCTGCACGGCCTCCAATCGCTCGGGGCGGATGATGGCGGTGATGAGCTTCATGGCTTCTCCGTCAGGATGAGATGACCTGGTGATACGCGCGCTCGCCGTGCACCGTCACGTCGAGCCCGTCGCGCTCCTGCTCGTCGGTCGCTCGCAAGCCGATCGTCGCTTTCAACGCCGCCGCGATCACCCAGGTGCCGACGACCGCGAACACGACTGCCACCCCTGCCCCGACGGCCTGTTTGACGAGTTGCGTCACGCCGCCGCCGATCGCCAGGCCCGCGACCGGTGTAAAGCAGAACACGCCCGTGAGCAGCGCGCCAAGCAGGCCTCCGACGCCGTGAATACCGAAGGCATCGAGCGAATCGTCATATTCGAAGCGCTGCTTCATCTGCACGGCGCCGTAACAGACCGCCGAGGCGAGTGCGCCGAACAGCAGCGCCGCCGCAGGGATGACGTGCCCTGCGGCCGGCGTGATGGCGACCAGCCCCGCCAGGATGCCGGAGGCAAGGCCAAGACTGGTGGGCCGCCGCTGATGGCGCCACTCGATCAGGAGCCACGTCAGCGCCCCCGCAGCCGCGGCCGTCTGCGTCGTCGCGAACGCAAGCCCCGCGACGTAGCCCGCCACAGGATGTTCGGTGGCGACGGCGCTGCCCGCGTTGAACCCGAACCACCCGAACCACAACAACCCGGCACCAAGCAGCGTCAGCGGAAGGTTGTGGGGCAGGATCGCCGAATGCCCCGGTCGGTAGTCGCGCCGGGGCCCGAGCATGAAGGCGAGCACCAGCGCGGAGCAGCCCGACGAGATGTGCACGACCGTGCCGCCCGCGAAATCGAGCACGCCGTACCGGTACAGCCAGCCGCCGGATGCCCACACCCAGTGCGCGAGCGGGCAGTAGATGAAGGTCGTCCAACACAGGACGAAAAAGACGTAGGCCGAGAACTTCATCCGCTCAGCGACGGCGCCGGCGATGAGCGCGGGCGTGATGATGGCGAACTTGCCCTGAAACATCACGAAGACGAGCTCGGGGATCGCCTTGTCCGCGAAGTTGCGGGTATGCGGGAGCCCGATGAGCCCGATAAGTGACGGGTCCCACCCGATCCATCCGCCCACGCTCGGGCCGAAGGCGAGCGCGTACCCGATCACGATCCACTGAACACCGATGATGCCCATCGCGGTGAAGCTCTGGAGCATCGTGGTGAGGACGTTCTTCCGTCGGACGAGCCCACCGTAGAAGAGAGCCAGACCCGGAACCATCAGCAGCACCAGCGCCGAACTCACGAGCATCCACGCTGTGCTTCCGGGATCCACCGGCACCGTTCCAGTCACAACTTCGGTCATACACCACCTTCGCGGCAACCAAGACGACAGGCGTGATTGGCGGCCTGCCCCGGGGCGAACCGCGTCCCGGCGGTGAACATAACCTCCCATGCAGGGGCGCGTCAACTTCACTCCTGGCGCATCACAATCGAGCGGGACCTCACCGAAGAGAAGCGTCTACAATCCAAGTTCTTGCAGGCCCCGGAGTTGGGTACCGTGGCGCGGCTGGCCGGTGGGATCGCCCACAACTTCCACGACCTGGCTGAGCTTGGCGCCTGCCGAAGCATGAAACAGCTGACTTAGAAGGGCGTCCCGTGTCCAAAGACGCCGGCGGCAGTTGGTTTCACTCGCTTCGCGCCTCAGAAAACGGACAATGTCACCATTTGCGCTCTCGGCCGTGGTGAGGGGCCTCGTGCAGTCACCCGGAGCCAGCAGGCTTCAGGCCAGTTGTCTCGAAAGTTGTACCCGCACGCGGCAGCCCTTCCCGCTCTCGCTTTCGATCGTGATGCGGCCGCCGTGGCGGTCGACGATCCACTTCGCGATCGAAAGCCCGAGTCCCGCACCGCCGGACTCGCGCGAACGGGCCTTGTCGGCCCTGTAGAACCGGTCGAACACCCGCGGCAGATCCTCGGCCGAGATGCCCATTCCCGTGTCGGCGATCTCGAACTCGGCCGTACCGTCGGCGTTTCGCAATGTCACGCGAACCTCGCCCGGCGCCGGCGTGTACTTCGCTGCATTGTCGACCAGGATGAAGACCAGCCGGCCCAGGGCGGCATGCTCACCGTCGATGAACACGGACTGCTCGGGGACCTCAAGGCGCAGTGTCAGCCCGCGGCCCTCGCACAGCGTGACGAGTTTCTCCCGCAATCCGCCGACGAGCGCGCGCAGGTCGACCCGTGACGGACTCCACCCGTCCACGCCGGCGTCCGCCCGCGTCAGCGTCAGCAGATCCTGCACCAGCACCGAGGTCCGTTCTGACTCCTGCAGGATCCCCTCGAGCGCCTGCCGGTACTCCTCCGCGCTCCGCGGCCGTCGAAGCGCAACTTCGGCCGTGGTGCGGATGAGCGACACTGGCGTGCGCAGCTCATGGGACGCATCAGCGGTAAAGCGCGTCGTCTCGGCAAACGCGGTTTCGAGGCGCGCCAGCATGTCGTTCAGGGTCTCCGACAACCGCTGCAGTTCGTCCCCGGTCGCCGGGACGTCAAGCCGGCGGCCAAGTTGCTGCGCCGTGATCGCGCGGGCGGTGCCCGCGATGTGATCCACCGGCGCCAGCGCCCGGCGGCTGATCCAGTACCCGCCGATCGCCGCGGCGATGATCCCGCACGGGATGATGAGCAGGGCGGTCCAGCGGAACTCGTTGATCGCTTCCTGGAGTTCGCCGACCGGCCACGCGACGTCCACCGAATACGGCTGTCCTCCCACCTCGACCCGCGCCGTGAGCATCCGGACGGGCTGGCCGCGCATGACGAGATCCCTGTAGACGCCAGATGACGGCAACGGCGCACCCGGAATGGCGGCAACGGCGTCGACGTCGAACGCGTCCGACCTGTACATCTGCCCGCCCCGGGTGTCGCGGATTCGGATCAGATTCCAACTCGGATCGAGCGCGACGTATTCCCGCAGATCCTCCCGCAGTTCTTCGAAAGACTCCGAGGTGCCGGGTGCATTCAGAAAGCGCGAGATGGCTGCGACACGATCGGCGAGCGCCTGGTCAATCGTGTCGTGCAGGCTGTCATCCAGGACCCACCACGTCGCGGCCGCCAGGACGATCAGGACGAGGCCGAGGACGGCGGCGAACCAGGCCGTGAGGCGTGCACGGATCGACCACGACCTCATGGCGCCGACTCCTCGCGCACGGCGTAGCCGACCCCGCGAACCGTCTGAATGAGCCGCAACTGCCCGCCGGTATCGACCTTCTGCCGGAGCAGGCGTACGAACGCGTCGAGAGTGTTGTCTTCGATCTCGCGATCGTGACCCCAGACGCCTTCGATGAGCGCGTTGCGCGTCACGACGAAGCCCTGGCGGCGCATCAGGAACTCGAGGAGCGAGAACTCCGTGCGCGTCAGGTCGATGCGGTCCGCACCGCGCCACACCTCGTGCGCGCCCGTGTCCAGCCTCAGATCCCCGACCGTCATCACGACGCCCCGCTCGGTTGGTCCGCGACGCGCCACGGCCCGCAACCGCGCCAGGAGCACATCGAAGGAGAAGGGCTTCACCAGGTAGTCGTCGGCGCCGGCATCAAGACCGGCCACGACATCTGCATTGGTGTCGCGGGCTGTGAGCATGAGGATGGGCGTACGGTTGCGCCCCAGGCGCAGGCGGCGGGCGACCGAGCAGCCATCGAGGCCCGGTAGCATCACGTCGAGTACAATCGCGTCGAAATCGCCAGATTCGGCGGAAACAAGTCCGTCCAGGCCGGTGTGGGCCACCTGTACCGCATGCCCTTCCTCCGTCAGGCCCCTGTGGAGAAGCGCCGCCATCTGCCGCTCGTCCTCGACGATCAGGATCCGCATGTCACCCCAATCCCATAATGAGGCCCGTTTCTGAAAACGGGCTGAAAACAACCGGCGAGCCATCCTATCCGAACGCCACGTCCGAGAACGAAGGAAGACGGACAGCTGGGATATCATCTGCCCGTGCCCGCTCCTGGGACGATTGGGAGGCGTGATGTTTGCTGCCGAGACCTACACGAATCGCCGGGTGCGACTGGGCGCCTCGTTCCAGTCTGGACTCTTGCTGTTCCTGGGGAACGACGAAAGCTCGATGAACTACGCGGATAACACCTACCCCTTCCGGCAGGACAGCACGTGGCTGTACTATTTCGGGATCGATCACCCGGGACTGGCTGCGGTGATCGACGTCGATGAGCACCGGACGGTGATCTTCGGAGACGATCTCACCCTCGACGCCATCGTGTGGACGGGGCCCCAGCCCACGGTCTTGGAACTCGCATCGCGTGCAGGGGTTTCGGAAACCGCGCCGGCTTCGTCGCTGGCTGACGTGCTACGCAAGGCCCAGGCCCAAGGCCGGACTATCCGCTTCCTCCCGCCATATCGGGGCGAGCACCGCTTGAAACTCGCTGAACTGCTGGGCCTGTCCCTGGGCCAGGTGGACACGGGGGCCAGCGTGGACGTCATCCGCGCGATTGTAGAAATGCGCGTCTACAAGACCCCTGAGGAAGTGGCGGAGATCGAGCGTGCCGTGGACACCTCGGTGGACATGCATGTGACCGCCATGGCCATGGCACGCCCCGGCCTGCGCGAGAGCGACATCGCGGCCAGGGTCACGGGCATCGCGCTGGCGGCCGGGGGCGGGCTGTCGTTCCCGGTTATTGCCACCGTTCATGGCGAAACCCTGCACAATCACTACCACGGGAACACGCTCGCCTCCGGCGACCTTTTCCTGCTGGACTGCGGCGCAGAGACCGCCATGCACTATGCCGGGGACCTGACGAGCACCTTCCCGGTGGACCCGACGTTCACCAGCCGGCAGAAAGACGTCTACCAGGTGGTTCTTGATGCGCATCTCGCCGCGGTCGCGGCCGTGAAGCCAGGGCGCCCGTTCCGGGAGATTCATCTACTGGCCTGCCGCACGCTCGCGGAGGGACTCAAGGGGCTTGGGCTGATGAAGGGCGATCTGGACGAGGCCGTGGCCCAGGGTGCCCACGCCATGTTCTTCCAGTGCGGCCTCGGCCACATGATGGGCATGGACGTGCACGACATGGAGAACCTGGGGGAAGTCTGGGTGGGTTACGAAGGCCGGCCGAAAAGCACCCAGTTCGGGCTGAAGAGCCTGCGCCTGGCCCGCCCTCTCGAGCCAGGGTTTGCGGTGACGGTGGAGCCCGGGCTCTACTTCATCCCCGAGCTGATCCGGCGCTGGAAGGCCGAAGGCCGCTTTCGTGATTTCATCTGCTACGACCCCCTGGACACCTACGCGGACTTCGGCGGGGCCCGAATCGAGGAGAACCTCCTCGTCACCCCCGATGGCCATCGCATTCTCGGCAAACCCCGGCCGCGCACCATTAAGGAAGTCGAGGCGATTCGGAAGGGTTGAAGCGGAGGCTGCGTTCGGCGGCATCATCCTGTTTCGCAGCGACGTCTGGGCCACGGCGGGGCTGACCGTCGAGAAGGCGGCTTTCCGTGAGAAACACTGCGCCCATCGCGTACGTGCTTACGTTCGCTCAGTTCCGGGTTCGAAGCCAGCGCTTGAGGGCGGTGAGCCGCGTGCGAGCCGCAGCGGGGATCAGCGTCATGAAAACGCCTCTCAGGCGCGAAGGATTGCTCGGATCGGCCTTGAGGCTCTTCAGGAAGAACATGCGTGCCTCGGCAGTAAGGCCCGCTCGCATGTGCTCCTGACCGAAATTCTGGCCTCCTTCAGACCCTTGGCAAAGAGCTCGCGGGTGGTGGGGTAGTACTGGTACGCGGAGTACATCTTGCGCAGATAACGCGCATGAAGGAGCTTGTCGTTGCCATCGACGGCGGCCATATCCGTCCAGACCATCCCGGCCTCGGGTAAGGCGCGCAGGCACTCGAGCTGAAGCCTGAGCTTGCCCGGGAGCCAGGTGTCGTCCGCATCCAGAAAGGCAATGAACTCGCCGCGGAACTCGCGGATGCCGAGGTTACGAGCCGAGGAGACACCGCCGTTGCGCTTGGGAAGGTAGCGGACCTTGGGGTTGTCGCCATAGATCCACGCCATGACCTCGCGCGTATCATCCGTGGATCCATCGTCGATCACGGGGATCTCGATCTCCGGATAGTCTTGCGCTATTACACTGTCGATGGCGGAGCAAACGATATGGGAGCGGTTGTACGTTGGAATAATCACGCTCACCAAGCCGTCGTTCATTCTGTCCATTCACCTCAAGATCTGGACTCCAGGCAAGTGGATTCGGGCTGCAGCCGGCCATCGCTTCCGTTGGGAACCCCTGCTCCACAACGACAGAAAGAGCGTCTTAATCTGGCGTCGTATCATACAGAACCCAGACAAGAGTGCCACCGCAGCCGGGCGGGCGCCCGCAATCCTGGCATCTCGAACAACCAGTGAGGGGTCAATGCCCTCGCGTGATTGGGTCCGTCCGGCGGGGCGAGGTGAACGACGCGCGGATCAACTCTGCGGTCGAACGCACCCTCTGAATCGGCGCAGCAAAGCCGCAAGGTGCCTGTTGACGGACGGCAACAACGACCCGCTTCAGGTGATCTTCAGGTTCATCTGGTGTAGTGGAAGCCCGATGTGCCTCGTTCCACCCACGTGCGTTGTTCCACCAACCCAGGGAGGCTGTCTATGAAGCTCGTTCGCCTGTTCGTGCTGATCGTCGCCTGCGTCGCGCTGGCGGTACCGATCGCCCTCGCCCAGACCGCCAAGCCGGTCGCCAAGCCAGTCCCGGCCATGAAAGCTGCCGATCCCGCCGCCAAGTTGCCGGCGCCCATCCTCACCGCATTCCGCACATCCTATCCGAATGCCACGCTCAAGAACGCCGCGAAGGAAACCGAGGACGGGAAGACCGTGTGGGAGGTTGAAAGCATCGACAACGGCCTGACGCGTGACCTCATCTACAATCCGGACGGCACCGTCGTCGAGATCGAAGAGGAAACGGCGATTGGCAACGTGCCCGCGGCGGTGACGGATGCCATCAAGGTCAAGTACCCGAAGGCCACCATCACGAAGGCTGAGAAAATGACCGTCGGGCAGACCATCAATTACGAACTGACGCTGAAAGGCGCGGCCGTGGCGTCGATCGAGTTGACGCCCGACGGCAAGGTGGTGCCCGTCAAGAAGGAAGCCAAGGAAGCGGACGAAGCCACGGAAGCCAAGAAGGCCAAGACAGCCAAGAAGTAGTCCCCAGGAAGCGAGACCCAACATGAAGACGCTCCGCGCAGTGATCGGTGCAACGCTCCTCGCCGTCGGACTTCTCGGATGGCACGTCGCTCTTCCGGCCGCCGAGGGCCCCTACAAGCCATTGGCCGAGATCACGATCGGCGCCGACGGCGGGTGGGACTATCTGGCTGTCGACTCGGCCGCCGGCCGCCTCTACGTGTCGCACGCGACGAAAGTCGTCGTCATCGACATGGAAAAGAACACCGTGGTCGGCGAGATCGCACCGGCGCCCGGCGTGCACGGCATCGCCCTGGCCCCGGAGCTTGGACGGGCTTTTGTCAGCAACGGCCGCGAGAACTCCGCCAGCATCGTCGATCTCAAGACACTGCAGATTACCGGGTCGGTCAAGACCGGCGCGAACCCCGACTGCATCCTGTATGAGCCGGGCCACAAAGACGTGTACACGTTCAACGGCCGCGACAACTCCGCGACGGTATTCGATGCCGCAACGGGCGAGGTCAAGGCCACGATTGCGTTGCCCGGCAAGCCGGAGTTCGCCGTGGCCGATGTGAAGGCCGGCCGTATCTACAACAACATCGAAGATACGAACGAGATCGTCGTGATCGACACAAGTACCCACACCGTGGCCGCCAAGTGGCCCATCGCGCCGGGCGAGGGCGCGTCAGGGCTGGCCATCGACCTGGCCCATCACCGGCTCTTCACGGTGGCGGGGAACAAGCTCCTGGTGGCGCTGGACAGCACCAGCGGAAAGGTCCTGTCGACGCTGCCCATCGGGCCCGGCGTGGACGCGGCCGCGTATGACCCGGCCACCGGCCTGGTGTTCGCGTCGAGCAGCGACAGCACCTTGACCGTGGCCAAGGCCGACGCCGCCGGGACACTGGCCCTCGTGCAGACGCTGGCGACACCGGCACGGTCGAGAACGATGACACTCGACCCGAAGACGCATCGGATCTACGTTTCAGCAGCGGAGTTCACCGCCCCGCCGCCGGCAGCGCCTGGTGCTCAGCCCCAGCGCCCGCAGATGGCGCCGGGGTCGTTCAAGGTCGTGGT
>Ga0315275_10006969_pt1 | contig 10882 bp, 6 predicted proteins | sample YL17G03_0_MG_FD_205557 | JGI IMG/M metagenome (GOLD analysis project Ga0315275, IMG submission 205557) | Sediment microbial communities from Yellowstone Lake, YNP, Wyoming, USA - YL17G03_0 | ecosystem: Environmental > Aquatic > Freshwater > Lake > Sediment | place: USA: Wyoming | collected...
CGGACGAAGCCGTCTGTCCCAGCATGGCCGTGTTGGCAGCCGCGGCAACGTCGTTGGCCGTCAGGCCAAAACGCCGCGCGTCCGGCAATCGCAAACGGAGGCTGATCGTCGGCCCGGTATAAACCAGCCCGTTGAACGCGTCCACAACGCCCCTGATCTTTTTGATCGTTTCCCCGACCTCGGGCGCCTTTTTCTCGAGCCAGCCCTGATCTGTCGAAAACAATTTCACCTCGATGGGTTGGGGGGCCCACATGAGGTCGCCGATCAGATCACCCAGGATCCCGGGGAATTCCCAGGTCAAACCCGGCAGTTCCGTGTTGAAACGCCTCCGCAATTCGGAGATGACGTCCGCGGTTTTCCGTTTGCGGTCGTTTTTCAGCCTGACCAGAAAATCACCCGTGTTCGGTTCCGCGATGGACAGGGCCAGCCTCGCCCCGGTGCGGCGCGAATAGCTGGCCAGCTCCGGAACCGTCCGCAGGATTTTCTCCGCCTGCAACAACTGGCGGTGAGTTTCGGCGAGGCTTGTCCCGGGGGGCGTGAAGTAATCGATAACGAATCCACCTTCATCCATGGGCGGCAGGAATTCGCTCTCGAGACCATTGTAAAGGAGAATCGCCAGCAGTATGACGGCGGCGCAGACCCCGATGGTCAGCCCCGGCCGTTTGAGCGCGGCCCGCACCCCCGTCTCGTAGACCCCGATAACTCGCTGCAGCAACGGACCCCCGTGCTCCTCGCGGAGGCCGGCCGGCTCGCCCTTCCGGGACCGGAGCAGCCAGGCTGCAAGGGAGGGCGTCAAGGTCACGGCCAGGGCCAAGGACGTCAGCAAGGCGACGACCATGGTCAGGGCCAGGGCGCGAAAGAATACGCCGGTGATTCCTTGGAGAAATGCCAGGGGGATGAATACGACGACGGGCGTCAGGGTCGAGCCGACGAGCGGCCGCAAGATCTCACCGATTCCATCCCGGATGGCGTCCAAACGCGGCTTCCCGGCTGTCCGTTTCGTATGGATCGCCTCCACCACGACGATCGCGTCATCGATGACAAGACCGATGGCCGCGGCGATGCCTCCCAGAGTCATGAGGTTGAATGTCAGTCCGGCCATTTTCATCGCCAGGACCGTGACCAGGACCGTGACGGGGATGACCAGCGTGGCGACCAGCGTCGTTCCCCAATTTTTCAGGAAAAAGTACAAGATGGCCACGGACAGGATCAGGCCGAAGAGGATCGCCTCCCAGACGCTCTCAACCGAGGCGCGGACGATCTCGGATTGGTCATAGAAAAAAGCGAGCTTCATGTCCGGGGGCAATTCGCGTCTCAGCTCGGCCAATTGTCCTTTCAGGGCCTTGGCGATGTCGAGGGTGCTCCCGTCGGGCTGGCTGCGGACGTTGAGCAGGACCGCGTTTTCTCCGTCGGCGGTCACGATATTGAAAACGGGCTCGGGTCCCCGCTCGACCCGGGCGAAATCGCGCACACGGACCGGGTGTCCCTTGATGACCGTCACCGGGAAGTTTTCGATGTCCCGGGTCGAATGCAGGCGCCCGTCGACCACGGTCAGATAGAGCGTGTGGTTCTCCTCATGCATGCCGGCCGAAGCCACGAAATTGTTATTGGTCAGGGCTTCTGTGACCTGGGACAACGTGAGCCCGGCGGCGCCGAGCCGGAGCGGATCGACCACGATGTGATATTCGGGCGTCCGGCCGCCGACGAGGTCCACGCGGGCGACGCCCGGTATCCTCAGAAAGCGGAGCTTGAGATTATAGCGCGCCGTCTCCCAAAGCTCGGTGATGCCGCGCGTGCTGCTGGTGAGACTGACCCCGAGTATGGGGAAGGCCGAAAAGGTCAGCCGGAAGACCGAGGTCTCGACCGTCGCGGGCAGCGCGGCGCGGATCTGAGATAAACGGCTGAGGACGTAGAGCTCCGACTGGATCATTTCCACGTTCCAAGTGAAAAAGACGCTGATCTCGGCCGCGCCTCGGCCCGTTGTCGAACGGATCGTGACGACGCCGCGGATGTCTTTCATCGCTTCTTCGATGGGCCGGGTGATGGTCGCCATCATCTCGTCGGCCGGCATGACGCCGCTGTCCACGAGAATTACGACCCGGGGAAAGTTGGTCTGCGGAAAGACCGAAGAAGAGATGGTCAGGGCCGAGAAGGCGCCGGCCAGGCACAGGGCGGCGCAGATGAACACGATCGAGATCGAGTGCCGCGTGGCGAACTGTCCTAAGGCCGAGTGCTTGCTCATCCGCTCAGTTGATGATATGGATTTTCGATTCGGCGGGGACGGCATAGGCGTCTTCGGTGACGATGACCAGGCCCTCTTTCAGCCCTTCCCCTTCCACTTCGACGAGGCCGGATTCGCGCAAGCCAGCCTTGACGTGCTTCCGGACGGCCTGGCCGCCTTCAACCAGCACAATCGAGCCTGTGTCTCCTCCCACGGAGTCGGCGATCAAGCTCGCTTCCGGGACGGCCAGGACATCGCGGCGCTCCTCGGAAATGATCCTGATGCTCAGAAACTGACCGGGCTGAAATCCCGCGCCGGCGGGAATGGCCGCCCGGACGAGCACCGTGTCAGTCTTAGGATCGATATCCTTACCGACGACAGTCAGTTTCCCGGCGGCCGCGCTCCCCGCGCCGAAATCGACCGGCTGGCCGGGCTTGAGCAGGCCAGCTTCGCGGCTGGGGACCTGGGCCGTCACGACCAGACGCTCGAGGGCGATGACCTCGGCCAGGACCGCGTTCGGCTCGACGGACTGGCCGAGCCGGGCGTTGATCCTGACCACTGTCCCCGCCAGCGGCGCCTTGATTTCAAGAAGGGACAATTCCGTCCGGGCCGCAGCCAGCTCGTTCCGGACGGTCGTGAGCTGCAGATCGGCTTCCTGAAAAGCCTTCTGCGAGGTCCCGTCAGCGGCGAGGAGTTTTTTCTGGCGTTCATAGACCTGTTCGGCGAAAGCCAGCGCTTTTTCCGCCTTGGCTACGGCCACCTCAGCCAGCCGCGTGTCGAGACGGAAAAGAACCGCTCCGCGCTCGACCGGACGGCCTTCTGTGCATCGGATCTCGGTGAGGATGCCGCCAACAGGGACCGATAGAAAAGCCCCTGCCGCCGCCTTTCCATCGCCGGGAGGTTCCGGCTCCACGGTTCCGTAGGCCGTGACATAACGGTGGAGCGTCGCCCGGACGACCTTGCCGACATGGACGGCGACGTCCGTAGCAATTCCCTCTTCCTCACCGGCGGATTTGCGCCCGAGCCCCTTGAGAAGGACGAGGGCGGCGGCCGCGGCAACTGCCAGAATGATCAATCCGGTTACGACCTGGCGCTTAGTCATCCTTACGCTCCTTTGCGGGCCCGGAATCCGCCCCTGCTTTCGTATAAATCCAATCCCTGACGTCGAGCGGGCTCTGGGCTGCGTTCTCCAGCCGCCCGACCGCTTCCTGGGCCTGGACCAGGGCTTCCAGCCGCGCCTGCGCACTCGCGTTGAGCTCAAGCTCCACACCCAGGAGTTCGAGCTTCGATATCTCCCCGACCTCGCGCCTGGTCCTGGCCGCGGCCTCCTGCCTGGCCAGGTTAGAGAGGAGGTCAACGGCGGCCTGGGATTTCAGGAGGGCCGAGCGGCAGTCCTCGACGGCGGCGTCGAGCTCTCCGATGACCTGGGACTGAAGGGCCAGGAAGCGGGCGGCACTTTCCGTGCGCCGGGCCTCGGCCTCGGCGATCGGACCGCGATTGCGGCTGAGGATGGGAAGGTTGAGCGCCAGTCCGATCGTCCACTTGCTGTCGGTCTGGTCGAGTTGGTAGTTGGGCCCGAGACGGATATCGGGATATTGCTTGGCGATCTCGAGCTGGAGGGTGGACTGGCTGGCCGCGTATTCGGAGAGTGCGGCCAGGATATCTGACCGGTTGAGCACGGCGTGACGCCGGACCTCGCCCGCCGGGAAACCAGGGTCGGGAGGGCGGAAGCAGTCGAAGGATAATGTCACACCCGCCAGCGCCCGGCGCGGCAGACCGAGGGCCGCGGCCAGCCGGGCCATGGCGTCTTCTTTAACCCGGGCCGCTTCGATTGCCCCCAGCCGGCTTCCGTCGAGCGCAACCCGGGCCTGGGTGAGATCGTAAACGGAGACCTCTCCGGCCTCCTTCTGGAGCTCGAGGATCCGGACGATCTCCGCCTGGAGCTTCTGCGCCTCGGCGAGGAGGGACTCCATCTCGCCGGCCGCATACGCTTCGAGTAAAGCACCTCGCAGCCGGCTGCGAACTTGCCAGGCCGCGGACAGGATGTTCCAGCGGGCCGCCTCGGCGAGGTGCCGGGCTTCGGCGATCCGGAGGCCGCGCTTGCCGGCGGTTTCGAGCGTGATCTCCAGGCAGACCTCCGGGATCCAGGGCGTGACCTCATCGACCGGTGTCGTGGCGTTGTATCCCAGCAGAGGATTGGAAGACGGGTTGGGCCGTTCGCCGGCCGTGATCCGGCCGCCGCGGGCGACGCCCCATTGGGCGCGGGCGATGTCCATATCGGGGTGATAATAGAAGGCCGCCAGGGTCAGGGACTTGAGGTCCCAAGCGGCCGGAGGCCATTCCTTGGTTTCCTGGTTTTGAAGAAGGAAATCCCTAAGCTCCGGGGAGTCAAGGCGCCGGGCCTCGAAATCCTCCATGGTCTGGGCGGAAGCGATCGGCTTGGGGTGAAAGCGGACGCAGGCGACCGCCGCCATAAGGACCATCGCCAGGCCAACGTTCTTGAAAAACGGGATCGGCTTCACAAAAACGCCTTTCTCCGCCCTTTGGCTCCGGATCATCCGCAGGTTCTGGGCAGGACGAGAGGAATCTGAAAGATACATTATTATTAATGACGCGATACAGTTTTTCAACTGAATTCATTTTGCAGAACCTTTTCCCTCCGGATTCCGTATCATAAGGTGTGGAGGGTAAAGCAATGAAGCACAGGCTTGGATTGATCATCCTGGGGTGCGCCGCCGCACTTGCCTTGGTAGGCTGCGAGGATATGGGCGATCTCACCACCGACTCAAAGACGGTCGAAGCGGCAGGGGCCGAAGCCGTGGAGGTGAACGTAAAGATGGGCGCCGGAGAGCTGCGAGTCTCCGGCGGGGCGCAGGCTTTGATGGAGGCTGAGTTCACTTATAGGACGAGGCGCCGTCCTCCCGAAGTCGATTACCGCGTAGCCGGTTCGAAGGGATTCTTGTCCGTCCGGCAGCACCGCGGCGGAGGCGTCATCATCGGGGGCTCCAGGAACGAATGGGACATCCGGCTGAACAGTCAAATCCCGGCCGACCTGAGAATCAACCTGGGAGCCGGCGAGAGCACGCTTGATTTGGCGGAAGTTGACCTCCGTTCGCTTACTGTCGATATGGGTGTAGGAGAGATGAAGCTCGACCTCCGGGGGAGGCACGAACGCAACCTGGACGTGAGCATCGACGGCGGCGTCGGGAGCGGGAAGCTCTATCTGCCGCGAGAGGTGGGAGTCCGCGTCCGCGTCGACGGCGGGATCGGCTCGGTCGATGCCCATGAGTTCAGCAAGAACGGCCACTTCTATACAAATGACGCCTACGGGAAATCGCCGGTCACGATCGATATCAGCATCGACGCCGGCATCGGTAGCATCGACCTCAGACTGGACTGAAAACGCCGGGTGTTTTCCCGAGCGTAAAAAGTTGTCATTGCGAGGAACGGAATGACGAAGCAATCTCTGCGAGATCGCCACGGCAGCTTCGATGCCTAGCAACGCCCGCTGTGCTGCGGAGGGCTTTCTGAGGGACTCCATTTTGCCGACCTTATCATAAACGGCAGCCCTTTTTCAGGCCGTCCTGATTCCCCTGGAGGGAGAGCGGTGGTTACCTAGGAAATCCCCCCTCCTCTATCTTCCCCCGCTAAGGGGGGAGGAATCAAATATAGCGCGGTGTACGCTAACGTTAAATATATCCTCCTCCCCTGGTGGGAGGAGGTCTGGAGGAGGGGGTTTTTCATGGTTCGCGGGTGGCCCGCGTGGCTCTGAGGAGTTAATGGCCTTAGTTCAAAGTGTTGAAGCCGTTTTGGAATGATGCCACCTTCATGACCGGGAAGAGCGGCTCCCCACTAACATGGACGCACAATTGCAGTCTGACAATTTCCAAACAGGATTAAAATTGATATAGTAGCCCTTCCTGCTTTTCAATTTTGCTGTTTTTATGGAGGAGAGGATGAGAAGAATCCCTAGCATTGTTTTTATCGCCTTCTTTGTGTTTTTGGCTGTCGCTTGGAGTGAAACCAAGCCGGCAGAAAAAAAGAGCCTCCTCACCTCGGAGGCCCTGTCCGGGCTTGAATTCCGAAACATCGGCCCGGGCTTGATGTCCGGCCGGATCAGCGATATCTCCATCCACCCAAGGAATCGGAGCTTGTGGTATGTGGCTGTCGGATCAGGCGGCGTCTGGAAGACCGAGAACGCCGGCACGACCTGGACCCCGATCTTTGACGGCCAGGCGTCATACTCCATCGGCTGCCTCACCCTTGACCCCAACAACCCGGATGTCGTCTGGGTGGGAACCGGAGAAAACGTCAGCGGCCGTCATGTCGGCTTCGGCGACGGCGTCTATAAAAGCCTCAACGGTGGGAAGACGTGGACGAATATGGGCCTGCCCAAATCCGAGCACATCGCCCGCATCCTGGTCGATTCACGCAATTCCAGCGTGGTTTACGCGGCGGCCGAAGGACCCCTCTGGTCCCCGGGCGGAGAGCGCGGGCTATACAAGAGTATCGACGGCGGAAAAACATGGACACTTTCCCTCGAGATCAGCAAGGACACGGGAGTCACGAGCGCCGAATTCGACCCTTCGAATCCCGACGTCATCTATGCGGCGGCCTACCAGCGCCGCCGTTCCGTGGCCGCCTTCATGGGCGGTGGACCCGAGTCAGCAATCCACAAGTCCGAGGACGCCGGGAAGACTTGGCGGAAGCTGACGGTCGGGCTGCCCGGCGGCGATAAAGGGAAGATCGGCCTCGCCGTCTCGCCGCTCAACCCCAGCGTCGTCTATGCCACAGTCGAGGCCGGACCCGAAGAGAAAGGCTTCTATCGGTCCACAGACAGGGGTGAAAGCTGGGAGAAGCGCAACTCCTACACGAGCGGCGGCACGGGTCCCCATTATTACCAGGAGATCTTCGCCGACCCCAACGTCTTTGACCGCGTCTACCAGATGGACCCCATGATGAGAGTGACCGAGGACGGCGGAAAGACGTGGCGTCCGGTCGGCGAGAAGAATAAGCACGGCGACAACCACGCCATGGCCTTTGTCAAGGGCGACCCCGACTACATCCTCAACGGGAGCGACGGGGGCGTTTATGAGACGCGCGACCGGGGCAAGACCTGGCGCTTCTTCGACAACCTCCCGGTAACCCAATTCTACAAGCTCGCCCTGGACAATGCCCTCCCCTTTTATAACGTCCACGGCGGCACCCAGGACAACGGCAGCCAGCTCGGCCCCTCGCGGACGCTCAAAGGCAACGGCATTAGCAACTTTGACTGGGTCATCACCTACGGCGCCGACGGCTATGCCTGCGCCATCGACCCCGAGGATCCGAACATCCTGTATGTCGAAATGCAGGAGGGAAACCTGCTCCGCTACGATAAAAAAAGCCAGGAGAATGTCTATATCAGCCCAAAGCCAGAGCCGGACGACCCGCCGCTCCGCTTCAACTGGGACTCGCCGGTCTACATCAGCCCTCATTCTCATACCCGCATCTACTATGCGTCGCAATTCCTGTGGCGAAGTGATGACCGGGGCAACTCCTGGACAAAGATCAGCCCCGACCTCACCCGGGGTATTTTCCGGCTCGAACAGCCGATCATGGGCAAGACCTGGAGTGCGGACGCGCTCTGGGACCACGGCGCCATGTCCATGTTCTCGACGATCACGACCATCGACGAGTCGCGGCTCCAGGAAGGCTTGATCTATGCGGGGACAGACGACGGCCTGATCCAGGTGACCGAGGACGGCGGAAGGTCATGGCGGAAAGTCGACAAGATCCCTGGCGTTCCGGATTATTTTTTCGTCAACAAGATCAAAGCGTCCAAGCACGATAAGGACACCGTGTTCGCGGCAGTGGACAGCCACAAGACCGGGGATTACAAACCGTATCTCATGAAGAGCACCGACCGGGGCAAGACCTGGGTGAATATCGCCGGCGACCTGCCGCAGCGGAATATCGTCTGGTCCGTGACCCAGGACCACGTCAAGAAAGATTTGCTTTTCGCGGGGACCGAGTTCGGTATATACGCCACCCTCGATGGCGGGGCACACTGGCTTAAGCTGGGCGGGGGCGTTCCGACCATCTCCTTCCGCGACATCGAGGTTCAAGAGCGGGAAAGCGACCTGGTGGGCGCATCGTTCGGCCGCGGCTTCTTCATCCTCGACAATTACTCCCCTCTGCGCCAGATGAGCGAGGAAAACCTTCAGAAAGAGGCCGCGCTCTTCCCGGTTAAGAAAGCCCTGCAGTACATCCCCCTCCAGCCCATAGATTCGAGCGGCAAGGGTTGCCTCGGAGACAGTTTCTATCTGGCGCCCAACCCGCCTTTCGGCGCTGTCTTCACCTATTATCTCAAGGACTCATTGAAAACTGGAGCTGCGGCGCGGCGCGAAGAAGAAAAGGACCTCGACAAAGCCGGAAAGCCCGTCCCCTTCCCCGGCTGGGATAAGCTGAGGAAGGAGGAAGCAGAGGATAAGCCCGAGATCGTCCTGACCATAAAGGACGAGTCCGGCCAGGTAGTCCGCCGGTTCACCGGTCCGGTCTCTCAGGGAATCCACCGGGTTGCCTGGAACCTGCGCTATCCGCCGGTCGAGCCGATCGAGCGTGAGGCGACGGAGCGCGAGGAATGGCAGTGGACCCCGGAAGGTCCGCTCGTCGTGCCGGGGACGTTCACGGTTTCGCTGGCGAAAAAAGTGGAGGGCGTCCTGACGCCGCTGGGAGAGCCGCAGACATTCACCGTGGAATCGCTGGGACTGGCCACGCTTGCGGAAAAGGACCGCGGTGCCCTGCTTGATTTCCAGAAGAAAGCCGGCGAGCTGCAGCGGGCGATGATGGGAGCCGGAGCGGCGGCCCAGGAAGCGTCAGAGAGCATCCGCTTCATGAAGAAAGCCCTGATGGAAACGCCGCAGGCTGACCCAAAGCTCCTGGAGAGGGCGAAAGAACTGGAGCGGCGGTTACAGGATGCCACCCGAGTGCTCTGGGGAGACCGGACGGTCATGCGCCGCAGCGAGGCCGCCTCCCCCGGGCTCATGCAGAGGGTCAGCGCCCAGCTCACCACCACTTGCCCAATTACAGAGACGGCCAAGCGTGATTATGAGATCGCCGCCGGCGCCTTCGAAAAACTGCTGGAGGAGATGCGCGTCCTCATCGATCAGGATGTTAAGAAGCTCGGAGATGAGCTCGAGGCTGCGGGTGCGCCCTGGACTCCGGGCCGCCGCCTGCCGGTCTGGAAGAAAAAATAGTCAATTCAGCTAGGTTTCGAGATCGGCTCGCGCTGCGGCCTGAGGCGCTTCTTAAAGCTCATGGAGCGGGTGAACTACGAATGGGAGCATTTTGAGGTGTAGCGGAAGTCTAATTCCTCAATTCAGCATCGCAAATTCAACCGCTGTTCACCGATAGGGGGACCAAATGAGGGGTGGATTTTTAAAGGCTGCGGTTTTTTCTCTATCGAGCCCGAGCACAAGACACCAGTAATTAACTGCCTTCTTGCTGAGGTTCCGGTTTTTTAACAAAACATCCAGGAATCTGGCCCTGCCGTATTTCCGTTGGATTTCTTCGACGTAATCCATCCCGCCAAAGTTAATGGCCCTTTCTATTTCTATCTCCGGAGTAATATTCTGCTCGAGTCTATCCCAAAAGAGTTCTTTCCTCACAGGCAGAACCTCACAAAAAAATCTTTGATCTCCTGCCATTCTTTTTCGGCGATACTCCGAATGCCCCCTGTTTCATCAACGAGCATGATGGCGTCGAGCTCCTGTTCGGCATCGTCAAAATAGGCCAGGGCCGTCTGGAGATGATAATTATACTTGTCGTCGACGTCATACTTTCGTTGTACAAGTAAGGATAAGTCACGAAATGAATGGCCGGCCTTTTTTAGCAGATAGTAGAGGTCAACGAAATCTTTGGCCGACCCTCTCTGGACAAGGGCAAGGGCTTTCATCGCTTCGATATCATCAAGAAAGGCCAAAGAGGCGACAGTTCCGGGTCCTATTTCATAAGCAGTGAGAGGAGATAATAACCTAAAGGGCAGATAAAACAGGGAAAATTTCAACTTTTCCGGGGAGAGGTAAAGAATCAGAGTATCTTTTTCCATGAGCTCCAGATCGACCTCTCCAAACTCCTGCCTGAACTTGAAAACAAGCGTTTCAGGACTGAATGGTTTTGGAGAGAAAAAATCGAGGTCCACAGAGAGGCGGTGATGAAAGCGGAAGTAAAGAGCCGTGCCCCCGGCCAAGTAACAGTCTTCCGGAAGGATCGCAGATTTCATCAATTTGGCTAGAACATTCTCAAGAACGCGTGCTTTCGACGCTGGGCTCATGTTGATATTTTACCATGAATCCGGATCGAATTATATATTCAACAAACCAGAGTAAGGCTTTTATTTTGATTGATTTAGGGGATTTTCTATGCTAGATTCAGATCACTATAGGCTGGGGAGACAATGGACTCATCGACAGGGGAAAAGACGCCTTCCGGGGGGAAAGAGAAGTCCTTCTTCAGGGAATTCCTCGACAAGCTGAGAAAACGACACATCATCGAGACCTTGGCGGCTTTTATCGGCGGCGGCTGGCTGATCCTGGAATTCGTTGATCGGCTTCTGGTCGCCCACTATCATTTCCCCGATGAAACGATCGATTTAACCTTCATCACCATTCTGGCCGCCCT
>Ga0315275_10006970_pt1 | contig 10882 bp, 10 predicted proteins | sample YL17G03_0_MG_FD_205557 | JGI IMG/M metagenome (GOLD analysis project Ga0315275, IMG submission 205557) | Sediment microbial communities from Yellowstone Lake, YNP, Wyoming, USA - YL17G03_0 | ecosystem: Environmental > Aquatic > Freshwater > Lake > Sediment | place: USA: Wyoming | collected...
TGAACAGAGCCCCACGGGCTCCCTTGAAGGGCAAAAACTCGGAGATTTAGGCTCATTTCTCCCCTTCAAAACGAGCTTGAAACAGAGGCCTGATTCAAGGGACCAATGCTAAAAAGACCATTCAGCCTATGGTGTTTCTGTTTCTAAGGAAGTTTAAGGAGTTGAGCGATGGGCAGAAGTACAGGTACAGGCTGGCTAAGCTGATTGATCGAGGGGAGAAGAGGGTTTGGGTTATTGACGAGTTCTGCGCTTGTCTTGACCGTGTGATGGCGAGGATTATTGCGTTTCTGATTCAGAAAGTGGCTAGGAAGCTGGGCAAAACCGTTGTCGCTGCGACCACTCATGAGGATGTGGTGGAGGATTTTCAGCCTGACATTCTTGTTAGGAAGGGGTTTGAAGGCGACGTTGAAATCGTTAAGAATGAGATTAAGCCCCGACGATGCAGCATCTTTGGGAAAGTGAGGATTGAGAAGGGAAGCCGCGAGGACTATGAGAAGTTGAAACGGTTCCATTATCGGAGTAAAGGCGAGAAGGAGCTGGAAAGCCTCAGAATGAGAGATTGCTATAGGCTTCTTTCCGGTGAGAGCCTTATCGGGGTTATCGTTTATTCGGTTTCTTATCTTAACCTGAAGCCGAGGAACATGGTCTTCGGCGACAGGTACGTTTACACTCCAGGGGACTTGTACAAAGCGCGGTTAGTCAACGAGGAAATAGCGAGGATAAGCCGTGTGGTTATTCATCCGAAGTTCAGAGGGATAGGCTTAGGGGAATTTCTTGTTAAGGAAACGTTGCCAAAAGTGAATGCAAAGGTTGTGGAGGTCTTGGCTGTCATGGCGCGGTACAATCCGTTCTTTGAGAAAGCCGGCATGCTCAGAATTGATTATACAAGAGGTGAAAATGCAATGGGCAAGAAGATTAAGACTTTTTTGGAAGAACGTAACTTTGATTTCAAGCTAGCTAAGTCTAAAGCTAATTGCCGCAATTTTTTCAGTCAATTGAACGAGGAAGACAAGAAAGTCTTGCTTGGTTATCTTACTGAGTTTGCTCAGCAGCCCTTCGTCAAGATCAAGACGGTAACGCCAGATTTGATAAGCAGGGCCTTTGTTTCAGAAGGGGTTTATCTATATTGGATTAATGCCGGCTTTTCTAAGGCATAAGCCTCTAAACACTTCCCATTCTTCAACAAGATTAACCAAGCTGATTTCACCTTAAACTATGTCACAGCCTCAGGATAAAGGAATTATGGCACCGCCAAAGAAAAAGTACGAGAGGGATTGTATACTAGGATGAAAACGAACTGCGAATGCTGGTTTGCGATGGGGACACATAGACAATACCCATTTCTTAAATGGATGGTTGTAGGGCTACTCTAGATGAAAAGAGCGAATTAACGGTACAATACAGGTGTGGATTCATTCAAGAAACGAAGTACCCCTTTCAGCTCAAGTTTCCTAAAGGTAAGAGAGAAGACATTTCCGCACGCTTGAGAGAGAATAATCAAAGTCGCTTATGTATTACCCAACTTTTCTGCGGCCAAAATGTAGGCAATAATGATGAAGAATGTTACTAACCCAATGATGACCAATAGCAAACGGTTTTAGAGGCACATCATCTTGGCACCAAAGAGTGTACCCGAGGAAATTGAATCTCCCATTTTCACCAGACAACTCGTCAACAAGGTCCCACGCTAGCGTGTAGAGAAAGCCCTCTTGCTTAACATTTTTTGTAATAACAGTCAGTTTTCCGTCTTCTTCTAAGAGCGGTTCCACCTTTTCATAAAGGTCTCTCAACGTTGCAATGAACCTTTGATACTCATGAATATTTCCAACATCGAACTCGCTTTCGGAGTAGGTTAGTCGCAGATTCTTGTTTCTTCGTGCTCTTTGGCCTTCACTGCCGGAATTATGAAGCATGTTCCAATAGGGTGGACTGGTAACGCAGTAGCTGAACTTCCCCTGATATTCTGACAACAAGTTTTTTGCGTTACGCGCATCGCCATGAATAATGTCAGTGACATGGAGGGGTGCAAAGCCCGGAAGGCGCGTCGGGGGATTAACTTTCATCAATCGTTTCTTGGCAATTTTGAAGAAATCCAAGTCTAACTCAATCCCCACACTGTTTCTTCGTGTCTCATATGCTGCTATAAGCGCTGATCCAGTTCCTGCCATTATGTCTAAAACCCAGTCATTCTCTTGAGTAAACGCTTTTATGAATTCTTTTATGAGTTGCTCAGGAAACTTTGCTGGATGCACCACTTCATCTTTTTTCCGCGGCGGAGGCTTAGGTATTATGTATTTGGGAAAATCAGATTGTGCGGTAGCTATTTCGTGATTGAACGGCTTTGGAGGTATTTTGTCGATGGAATTTCTGAACTGTAAAGCATATAACGTCTGCATTCCTTTGTTTTCATCCAGCAGAATTTTCTCATCGCTTAGTTGTAGATATGTTCTGCTTGCATTGGCAAATTCCCAAATTGCGGGATAAGAACTATTTTTCTCAACGCAAAAGATTGTCGAGTAAGCGTTTTCTTTCAATCTGTGGGAGAGCCATGAAAATAGATCGTTTGCAACGTCACCTTTGTTCCTCTCCAAGCACTGAGTTTTTAAAATTACGTAGTCAAGTTTCCGGGTCTCCAATGACTGAGCCTTATTTATCCAATCTCTTGTGAGTGGGTCTCCCTTGAGCTCGATAATTTCACGATTAGCATCTTTTTGGGGAGTTATGTTTGTTAATACTGAGGAGGTTCTACCCTGAACTTCTTTCTTTGTGAAGAACAGAATATAGCTATCAACTAGGCGGGCAAAATTAGTTGGCAGGTTGTCTTCATTAAACTTGAATCGCTCAAAACTTTTCTGGAATTGTAACCATGTTTTGTAGTCAAGATCATTTAGTATGTTCTTCGGCCCATTCCGCTTTTGTTCTGGCTGCCCAACCATAATATCCCCATTCAATATCTTTCTATAGCGCTTTCGATAGGTCTTTCATCAAGTTTAAGTCTCGCGTAAGCACATAAAAATTTTTGTTATGAAGACCGCCTCGAAAAACATTTGGATACACAAAACAACAACTTCGCACGAATAATAAACCATTTTGATCAGTATTGCCAAGTTGGTTTTGCTCTTTGCTCACGTTATCGAGCGGATGAGCATACGAAGGATAATTATCTCGTAATCGTTCAGATTCTCTTTTTTCAATCCATCCAACAAAGAACAGCTTGATCGGCTGAGGAAAATAAAGGTCTGCGAACATCCCTTTTTCAATTATCCATGTATCAGATGGCGGTTGGTTAAGGTCTATCATTTTGGCTCCGCTTAACACTTGACCAGTAAAATGATTTTTGAAAGAGACCAAGAGTTTTCCGCTGAACACACACAAATCTTTTTTTCCTAATCTAATGTACGCTAATGAAGATGCACCTTTGATGGAACTAGATTTGCCGTTACTAAGGACAATTTTTTCTTCGTTGAATTTGCCATCTGCTTCATATCCAATGAAAAAAGTCAGCTCTACTTTACTCAGTGTGAAATTTTCCACTAATTTGAATTTAAGGTCGAGGCCTTTTTGCTGCTCTTCCCGAGCTAAAATTATTTTTCTGTTGTTAAAGAAATTTCCCCAATCAGCGAACGGGCTTGTAATAATGAAATTCTGACTGCGGTTACCTAATTTTTGTTGCATATAATTTGGGGAGCTTAATAATGCAAAAATATACAGGTTTTTCTCTCTCTTTTGGTCAAAGGGTATTAGCCAAGGAAAGAATTTTGCCCACTCATTGCCCGAGTAGTCCTTGTTTTGAATCAAGTATTTAAGCGAAAACTTTGGTCTGACTTTGCCATCTTGTTCTGGAAAATGATTTATTGCTTTAACATCAGCCTTGACACCCTTTGGCGAAATCAGATCGAATGTATCTTCTCTACGATAAGCTTTCCACTCCTTCTCAATTTTCAAACCATCTTTCTTCAGCTTGCTTAGAAGCGCTTCTTGCGCCATTACTCCTACATTTATCCTCATCATGCGGCGATACCATGTCCACTCTCCTTCTTGCAGTCCCATTCTATTAAATGTCCAAGGCAGTGATTTACTCGCGTAATCTACACCTTTCTTCTGGCTTTCCTCTGAAACGTCAAGCTCCCAAATGTCTTTAGTCTTTGTAACTTTAGCCATTATGCACCCTCAAATTTGAATTTACAAATCTCCTTAACATCGCAGATTTGACAAGATGTTTTTGAAGAATAAGCGTCAAACTTCGGACTTTTTAGTCGGCTTAATTCCTTAGCAGCGTTAGCGACGGTGTTTGCAACCTCCTTTTCATCGATTGGAACATCTGTTTTAACAATTTGTCTCAAAGCTGAGGTTTGATTAACGTCGATGAGACTGGCACCAATTAGATGCATACCTAACTCGCGCATGGCATACGAATAAAGCTGAAGTTGCCTTTGATATCGATCTAAGAATTTGTCAGAGATAGAAGTTTTCCAATCAATTAGTGTTATTTCGTTATCTTCATTTTCCGTGTAGGTATCTACAACTCCAACAACCTCGACATTATTCAAGTAGAATCTTATCGGGATTTCAATATCTTTTATTTTTGTTAGGTCTTTTATTTTTGACAGACCTTGCACGCGATTTTCAATAGCCTTTTTATGGATGTTGAACTGTTTTTCGCCTTCTAGGGGAATATGGGCATACTTATCTACTGCCTTTGCAATTTCTATGGGACTTACCCATTCACCGTTCCTAATTGAACGCTGAATTGTCTCGTGTAATGATCGCCCGTAACCCAATTCATCGCCTACTGGCGGATAAATTCCAAAAACTCTTCTAAGGTAGTATTGAAATGGGCATTCCATCAATATGAGCAAGTCGGAAATGCCAATAGATGTGATTTCTTCATCTTTGTCTTCAACAACGTCATTCCTACAGAAGTTAATTTTCTTAGGGGACGATTCAGGTTTGATTATCATGTTTTCTCTACCATTGCAGAGAAAAGACGAATCCTTACCATTATTCTTGAAACTTTCAATTACCAAATGGTCCTTAGCTCTCGTTAGCGCCACGTAGAATAGTCTCCTTTCATCAACGTCAGTTGTTCCGTATCGAGCGGCAATTTTATCCTCGAATGAGGTTCCGTGAGACCTTGATTGAATAGGGAATCGTTTATGTGCTATACTCAATAAAAACACAATTGGAAACTCCAAGCCCTTGACTTGATGTACCGTCGACAAGAACACAGCATTTACATTTTTTATTGCCTTGTTGTCTATGGGGATTAGTTCTTCCTCTTGAGAGTACTCCAAGATGTAAGATAGGTGAGAATAGACTTCTCTCAAACTCTTTCTTCGGATTCCTTTCAAGCTCCTTCTATTAACTTCCTCTGCAGAACGGATAATCTGCGTTAGTAAGCCCATCTGAACCAGCAAATTAACATCTTCACAGCCCCAATTCAACTTTGATTCGTCAAGAAAATGGAAAAGCCACGAACGTATGTTGTAAGCATTGGCTTTTCCAGCTTTAATTGCTTGGGACCATTCGGTTATTACATGTTGCCCCTTTCGTCTGAAGTCATTGTTGGGCTGCAAGGCTTCAAAACTGCTTCGAAATCTATCAAACAACTCATCTTGTTTTGTTTCCTCCTCTGAGTTTTTTGGTTCCTTAGAAGCAAAAAGTCTGAAAAGAGGAATGAACATATTATTTATGGTTGAACCTTCAACAAAGGAGATTTGTGGGCAGAAAACTGGAATGCTATTTTCCTTAAGGAGGTTCATTATCGGGGGAGCGGATCTCCTAACAGACCTGACCAGTATCGCGATTTCATTTGGCGAATAGCCTTCTTTAAATGCTCTTTTTAGGAGAGTCACTAGAGAAGAATTTTGTTCCACTTCAGTGTTCGATGGTAGCCAAAATGCGTTTTGCTCAGATTTTCTGTATTCCACGGTTGGAACCATTGTCTTACTTTTTTCTTTGAATCGAGGTTCTATCGTTTTAGAAAAGAAATCCGCTAGGTTTACTATGTCTTCTCTTGACCTAAAATTGTTAGAGAGAATATGTGTTTCTCCAGACCATTCTTCCTTGAAATTTATGATTCTCGATACGTCAGAGCCACGCCATTGGTAAATACTTTGTAAATCATCACCGACCACAGTTAATTTTGCGCCCTTTTTGACCATGGCTTTGATTAGTTGGTTTTGCGCTGGGTTGATATCCTGGTATTCGTCAACAAACAAGTGCTTTAGGTTTTCAAGCCCACCTTGTTTTTCAATTTCTTCGCTAGCATGTCGTATCATTGATCCAAAAGTTAGAAGCCTATTGGATTGTAGGATTGTGCAGAATCCTCTGATGCAAGTACTTATTTTCTTAGGCAAGTCTTCAAATTCTAAGAGTTCGTTTTCAAATATTTCATAGTCTCTGGTGAACGCATCGATGTTGCCTCTAATCGTATGCCCATATACGCTCTGTAAACCGATGTCATCATGAACGCGGTAAACTAATGAGCCAAATTGCAGTTCATCCAATACATCAAAACTATGGTAATTATCTAGGCCTTTCAAGAATTGATTACAGTAACCATGAATTGTCCCAACGAACATTTTAGAGAATTCAACCACAGTTATGTTTTTGGCAATTCTTTGATATACTCTAGTTTTTAGGTCGTCGGCGGCTTTATTTGTAAAAGTGAAGGCGATTAACTCTGAAGGGGATGAGCCAAGCTCATACACTTCTCTAGAAATTCTCTGAACAAGAGTTCGGGTTTTGCCCGAGCCTGCGGAGGCAAGTACTGCGAGAAAACGATTATTGTCGCATATTGCGGCTGCCTGCTCTTCAGTGTTATTGCTCATTCTCTAACTACCTGAAAGGGGAAAACCCTCGTTTAAAACCATAGTCACTCTTCAAATTTAAGGTTGCCTTATTCGACACTTAATGCGTGCGTTTCCACGATCGCAACATCTCAATGCATGAAGTTTAAAACATCGAACAAGTAGAGATAGTTAGGTTAGAGACATTTGCCGATACATTCCAATATATTCAGTAGCAAGACACAATCTCAAAAACCAGTTTTAACCATAGGTATTTACCGCATTGAGAGTTTCGAGAGACGACAATCGTTTCAGAAACTTAAACAAAGTCAGAGAGAACGCGCGCTGCAGGGACTCGTATCAACCGAAGACTTCACAAAGCCACAACGCATGCTATATCTAATGAGATCAAGCTTATTATGAAATGGCGGTTGGGCGACTTTGAGAGTCTGCAAGTTTGCTTTCAGAAACTTCGATTACAACATTAGGAGAGCAGAAGCTCTGGCTCGATTAGATGGCTATCTAGAAGACCTTCTGTATAACGAAGGAAAAGGAACTATCAAGCCGTTTTTCAAGATTTCGAATGGCCTGATGCAAGCGTTTGGTATGGAAACAGTCTTTGACAAAGCTCTAGAAAGAGTCGGAATGGAGATGAAAAAGAAGTTTGAGGAAGACGTTAAGCAGAAAGGAAAAGAATACTATGAAAGAGTCGCAAAAGACTATGTCGAGCACCTAAAACCTCGTCTTCGCGAAGCTGTGAAGATGTTTGAAGACCTTGACTTGCTTATGGATCAAACTCTTTTGGAACAAGCGCTTGTAGTTGCAGTGACTGCCTTTGAAGTGTACTTACAAGAACTTGCAGCTTCGGTGATAATGCTCAACTCTAGCATAAGAAAGAGGTTTCATACTGAAATTGACAGAGCGATCAAACTTGCCAAACTGGAAGAGTACAGACTGGATGCAAAGCGTACTCAGGGCGAGATCATAGCCGATTTGATCAGATTGAACACAGGCAACATCAAGAGCATTCTTCATCGATTATTGGATTTGGAAAACGTGTTTACCGACAAGAAGACTGAGGCAAAGGTCTGTAAGATATTTGAGACTAGGCACATAATAATCCATCAAGCTGGGTTCATAGATCCAAAATTCAAGAGAATCACAAAGTCAAAAAGCAGTATTGACAAACAGATCACGCTGACTCGAAGATATGTACTTAATTCCATAAAAACTCTAAGACAAATCGTGGAGAGAATCGAAAACCATGCCCACAGAACGCCCCAATAAGTCTCAACTAACTCTTATCGATTACAGCGACGCGCTCTTTTGATTCGGATGCATACGCTTATAAGAGCTGTATTCCATGATGTCGCGGAAGAGTTCAAAGACGAGACCTTGAATCATTGCCAAGTATTCTGACTCGATTTGTGAAACAGGACGTTCGCCTCTGAGCACCTCATTTGCTTCTTCTTTAATCAGTTTTTGAATCAACGTTGCGAGGAAAGGCATCGATTTTTCTAGGATCTCTTCCAGTATTGGGAAGGGTTCGGTCATGGCAAGTTCGTTCCTTCCTGGGAACCACTCACGTGTTATTCTATATAGATCATCTAGGAAAACTCCTGTCTGTTTCTGCAATTCTATGTAGATGTCCTGAACAAAGGGATCTAAGCAGATTGGAGTCAGTTTGAGCTCTTCATCAGGTTGAGGCACGAGGTTGTTTTTAAGGAACTCCAAAACTGTATTCCGTTCATCAAGACCTCATAGCTAATCTGGATCTTTCCTTTAGGAGAAACTAGAATCGTAGCACCTTTAATTTTCTTTTGAAAGCCCTTCTGAATACTCGTATGCGCATCTGCTGTGTTTGTGCCTAGGCGAATCAAAAAACTTTCAAGACCTTTGAGGACACTTTCCTTGTAATCGTCAACCTCAACAATAATATGAGATTCCGCAGGGTATCTACCTCCACCTACTCGGACTTTTTGGAACTTCGTACATTTGCTCCATATTTCTTCCCGAGTAGCTTCATAGTCTATGTTTGCAAGGTAAATATCTTGATTTTTTTTCCCGAATGGAGTCAAATGGAATTTCAGTATTGTCCACCTAAAGATACGGGGGTATTCGGACCCGATATACTTTTTTGTAAAGGAGTACTGAAAAAATGGTAAAATTTAGGGTTAAGGCAAACCAATCGGGGCAATATTACCTTCCCAAAGAAGTGCGTGAGGAATTGGGAGAAGAGCTAAATGTAATCTGCAATGCCAAGGTTGCTGTTATATACAATTCTCAAACTTCGCTTGAGCTTGTTTTGAAATCCCTCAAAGTACTGACGCATGACTTGGAGCATCGAAGAGATCTGGAGAAAGATGAAAAGAACCAAAAAGCGTGGAACCCTGAGCACCTACGCGCCGCATCACCTTTGAAAAATGAAAGCAAAGAATAGAGGGAAAATCCGACATGTTGAGGGCTCTGGTCATACTGCCAAATGACCGCACAAAGGAGATTGGTGCTCTGGTAGCTGTGGCTAGGGCTGAAGCTCGAAAGCGTGAGCATTCTCAACAGAACCCGCCTATACGCGCCTTGGTTTTTGTTGCACAACTTCAACTGTACTGCGCAATCTACGAAACCCAAGAAATCCAAACAAGGAAGGAGTAATATGGCTGCCTTCCACGTTCACCGGGAATTTTTGAAAGACGCATAGAGGGCCTATGATCATGGCTGACGCTGAAGAAGTAAAGCAAAGGGAAGCGCAATAAGTTGAGTTTCATTTAGCCATTCTAGGACCACGACAGAGCTATCAAGCCACAGCTAAGAACTACACAACTAACGATGTTGAAAATACCTACCTGAAAAAAGAGGAAGTCCTATCATGGTGTTTAGACCTGAATCAAAAAGGATATGTCGCATGGCTGAGTATTAACGACAAGGAAAAAGACTGTAAGGAAGGCGTGACAGCCCTAAACGATTTTTGGCTAGACATAGACGCAAGGCCGAAAGGTGTGGATGACAGAACCGCTACAGAACAAGAATTACTTACAGCTTTAGACCGAGCAAACAAACTTCAAAACCCAAGACTGATGCAAATACACTTCCACACGCTACGCCACTGGAAGGCAACGATGGAGTACCACAAAACCAGAGACATTCTTCACGTCATGAACTTGCTTGGTCACAGGAATATCGAGAGCACTTTGGTCTACACACAGTTGATTAGCTTCGAAAGTGACGAATTCCACTCAGCAGTCGCAAAGACAATGGATGAAGCACGAAAACTCCTGGAAGACGGCTTTGACTACGTGTGCCAAAAAGGCGACATTATGCTGTTTCGAAAAAGGAAATAGTGCGCAGACCGAGAAAAAACGTTATGTAATCTCCTCAAATCAGAGTGTAAATTCCCATTTGCACCATAGATCTTTTGGATGCTTGTCAGGCGGACAGGCTAGACAGTTCACTTCAACCTTAGGATTTAGTGTTTTTGCGAAATTTTTCAAATAGCCAAATCTTACCTTCTTGCATGGAAATTCGCATAATCCTTTGCTTAAACGGGTCTCTTGTGTTCTGCAACGATCAATGCTTAGAATAGCACGGTCGTTGCTCACTTGTATTGTCTTGAAAGGTTGGTCTAGGGCCCAACTTGACCTGTGCAACAGATCCATTATTGTAGGAACATCTGGGTTCTCGCCCACTTTGAACATTTTTTGCAGAATCCTGGCTTCGATTGCCGCCATGCTTTCCCAGACGCCAGCGTCAATATTTGTGGCTGCTTCGGTTCCGAATTGTTTTTCGATACTTAAGAAGTATAGTCCATCCACTCTCCACAGGTTTCTGATTTGGAGGAAGAAGAAGTCAAGCAGCTTGTCCATAGGCATTTTTGACAGCATTTCACGTTCTTCGGCACTTCCAGGCGGATATTCGCTCAAACTGGACACCAAGACAGTAACAATTCTGACTAACCTTTTAAACCTAATCCGAAGAAAGAGAAGGGGGACAAGCGGCGAATAGCTTTGGAGCATCTGCTGGAAACGATCATTCTGGGCGTGATACAGGGTTTGACCGAGTGGTTTCCAATATCAAGCACAGGGCACCTCAGAATA
>Ga0315275_10006971_pt1 | contig 10881 bp, 8 predicted proteins | sample YL17G03_0_MG_FD_205557 | JGI IMG/M metagenome (GOLD analysis project Ga0315275, IMG submission 205557) | Sediment microbial communities from Yellowstone Lake, YNP, Wyoming, USA - YL17G03_0 | ecosystem: Environmental > Aquatic > Freshwater > Lake > Sediment | place: USA: Wyoming | collected...
ATTCCGTTGAAACCATTGACCAGGGGATTGAGATCCTCACCGGTATAGAGGCTGGCGAGAAATTGGGGGATGGGCGTTTTAAAGAAGGAACAGTGAATGGTCTGGTGGATGAAAAACTTCGAGAACTAGGGAAGAAAATCAAGGAATTTGAGGGAGGCGGAGAAGAGGCTAAAGAGGAGAAAAAGAAGAAAAAAGGAAAACCCTCCTGCAATGGATAGAATCATTCTCGACCGGAAAGTTGAAATTGGTAAAGAAGTTCTGATGAAAGGGCCTCCTTTGGAGGCCCTTCGTTTTCAAGGTGGTTATGTGGGGAGCATCGTGACCCTCACTGACTCCCGAGGGGATGACTTCAGAGGAAGAGTCCTTCGTCTCTCCAAAGGAGAAGCCTCCATTCTCATCTTTGAAGCCTTCCCCTCACCTACCGAATCATCTTTGGAGATCGTTCTCCTTCAAGCCCTTCCAGAAAAGGAGAGGATGGAGCTCATTATCCAGAAGGCGACCGAACTGGGTGTCTCGGCCATCCTACCTTTTCAATCCGAAAGGTCCATCTCTCTAAAGGAGAGGGATGCAAAACAGAAGAAAGCTCATCGTTGGCAGCACATTGCTATTAAAGCGGTCCAACAATCGAGAAGGGCAAGGGTACCTTGGGTAGGAGAATACCGGTCCTTTCAAGAAGTATTGGATGATTGCAGGGGAGATGGATTAAAGATTCTTCTCTGGGAGAAGAAGGGTGAAAGCCTCAGAGATGTTCTAAAAAAATATTTCCTATTGAATCCCCCCTTTGAAAAAGGGGGGGAGGGGGGATTTGAGACTTATCATCCATCAAAGGTCTATGTCATGGTCGGTCCGGAAGGAGGTTTTACCGAGCAAGAAGTGAAGTTGGCAAAGGAGAAGGGATTTATCCCGGTTAAACTGGGTCAGCGGATTTTGAGGACCGAAACCGCTGCTATTGCCCTGGTGGGAATTCTCCAGTATGAATTAGGGGATTTGGGTTGACTTCTGAAAACTTGGGGAGATGGGGAGATAACTCTTGAGAGTTACAGTAGAGTAGAGAGCTGGCGTAGTGGGTAAAAGCTCTATCTCCAGCTCCCCCTCATCAAACCGTACGTTCGGTTTTCCCGAATACGGCTTTCCGACCTGCCTTCGCCGAAACGCTCCGTGCAGGCAGGTCATCTTCTTCCAGTGGCTTTCGCTACTCGCGCTTGGCCTTCTGGTATAGTTTCCTCTGAAGTTCCCGGGTCTTTTCTGGAGTTCCCAGCCTCAACGGCAATCTCCTGCCTTCCCCTCTTCAGAAACACGATGAAAGTATTGCCCCTTCCCTCTCCCAAGGCTATGCTGTCCTTGAGATACAAGCGGTACTATGGGCAACTCCGACTCCCTTGCCGACCCGGTAAAATTTCGTTTCCTTATATCTACCGGTTGCCCTCCTAACGGGCATCGACAAGGGCCTCCCGCGTTCATTATCGTATGGCTGCCCCTGCGTGTCACCCTTGTTACCCCGGGAGCCCATCTATCGGTTATGGTCCCGCCATGGCGGGATTAGGATAGATGCTCCGGTCTTCCCCTTTGTAGGAGAGGGTCGACAACTCCATTGTGAATTTCGAGGCTACATCCAGGTTCGCTTGCGCTGCGACCCGCAGGTCGGTACGACTCGAAACCGAGTTTGCTCAACTCCCTTTAGGAGCCTTTGTCAGGAAACTTAGTGCTTCAGGTTACCCTTTACACCTCCCTCAAGCTACGTGGGTGAACTACCGAACTCCCACGGTCGGACTTTAACCGATAAGTCATACGTTTTACACGGCATGCCCTACTTATCTTCAGTGTAAGCGAACCTTCAACCTTGATGATTACGGGAAGAAAGGAAGTATAACGTACCGCTTTGCGGCCAGCGCAGCCGGTCCGCTGAAGCGGTGGGTTATGGGCTTCATCTCAAACCGCGGTAGTCTGCTTCACGCCAGCCCCCTCATCTCGGCCTCTAGCTGCTCCAGCCAGAAGCGCATGTCCAGGTCCCGGTACATCCTCGTTGCGATCGCGAGTTGCTCCCGGGCTTTTCCTCCGTCGCTGGTGCGGCGGTAGAGCTTGCCCAGGCCGAGGTGGCAGTGGGCGATGAGCGGCCGCATCCCGAGTTCGCTGGCCAGCACGAGGGCCTGGCTGTATTGGCTTCCGGCCGTCTGGATATCTGGCGGATCAGAATGAGCGGCGATTTCTCCAAGGAGGTGAAGGGCCCGTGCCTCGTAGCCGCGTTCACCGCGCGCCTGAGTCAGATTCAGGGCTCGAGATGCCATTGTGCGCGCTTCCTCAAATCGGTCTGCGGACATGGATGCTCCCCCTAGCTGGATGAGGAGAAGAGAATGTAAGAACCCCAATCCAATGTTCTCAAGTCTATTCAAGGCTTCGTCCAGCAACGGTAGGCCCTCTGCAACTCGGCCCGACAGGGCATGCACATGACCCAGGAAGCCCGCCGTGATTGGCAATAGGAAGGCAAGGTTCCATTCACGCGACAGAGCAAGAGCACGCTCGATTAGGCGGACGGCGTCGCTGATCTCTCCCTTGACGCTATAGAGATAGCCGAGGTCGTAGCAGACGTGCGCTAGGCTGAACGGATGATCGAGCGCCTCCGCGAATCGAATGCCTTCCCGGCCGTAGGCGATCCCTTCGTCGAAGTCGCCGTGCTCCGCGAGAGAGAAAGCCAACCAGGAACGCAAAATCACTGTCGGAAAGCCAGCCAAGCCACAGCGTTCGCGACTCCGCTCGCCATCGACCAACTGGACGGTCTTCCGGAGAATATCCTCGGCACGTCCATAATCGCCCGCAGAGAGCCAGGCGACACCAAGGTAGAAATTCGCGGCGACCTGGAGAGGAAAGTCCTTTAGTGTCTCAGCAATCGTGAGGGCGTTCTCGCCGAGCGGGCGCGCTTCCTTTGAATCGCCGGTCACCCAACGGTACTGGCTCATGTACAAGGATACCCATCCGAGTCTCCTTGGATCGTCGAGTGCCTTAGCCTGGCGTTCAGCCTCGTGCAGATACTGGAAGCCTTTCTCGATCTCCCCTAAAGGGTAAAGTGAGTTTCGAAGGTTGAAGCGAAGATCGACTGCCTGTTCCCGGATTTCGTGCGTCTCCGGGAGGTGTTTGAGAGCTTCCAGGGCCTGCTCGAAGTATGTTACTGCATCGCGATTCGCCGAGTGTGCGAACGCCTTCACCCCCGCCTGGCGGAGGTAGCTAACGGCCTTCTCCCACACCTCGCCGCGCAGCGCATGGTGCGCCAGTCGCTCGATGTACTCAACCAGCCGCTCAGGATAGAGCTGTTCGATGGCCTCGACGATCCCTGCATGGAGGACACGCCGGCGCTCCTGAAGAAGGCTTTCGTAAGCAACCTGGTAAGTGAGGCCGTGCTTGAAGGCGTACTCGAGTTCCGGAAAGAGGCTTGCTTCGTAAAGCACCTCGGCTGTTTGGAGGTGCACAAGCCCTTTTCTCAGCGCCTCTTCGGGCTGATCAGCGATCGCCTGGAGAAGGACGAAAGGCACATCCTTACCAATCACCGCCGCGGCCTGCACCAGGTGCTTCTCTTCGGCTGGAAGCCGGTCAATGCGTGCTGCCAGGACCGCCTGAACCGTGGCCGGTACCTGGATGGTGGCGAGGGACTGGGCCAAACGATAGGCGCCCCGCTCGCCGAGCAGGACGCGTGTATCCACCAAACTCCGAACACTCTCCTCCAGGAAAAACGGATTTCCTTCCGTCCTCTGAATCAGAAGCCGTTTGAGGGGCGCGAGCGCCGCCTCGCCCCCGAGGAGAACGTCGAGAAGTTTTTCGGCGTGCTCAGGTCCGAGAGGATCGATGCGCAGTTGCGCGTAGTAAGTCTTGCTACCCCAGTGGTGCTCGTACTCGGGCCGGTAGTTGACAATGAGCAACAGCCGCGCACCAGGCAAGCTTTCCACGAGGCTGTCGAGAAACGCCTGAGTTTCGTTGTCGATCCAGTGCAAATCCTCGAATACCAGGAGCAACGGTTGCATCCGGCTCTCCCGCAGCAGCAGGAGCTTGCAGGTATCCAACGTTCGCTGCCTGCGCTGCGACGGGTCAAGCGCTTGCCAGTGAAGATCCTCGACAGGCACGTCGAGCAGCGACAGGAACGCGGGCAGCGCCGGTTTCAGGGAACGGTCCAGAGCAAGGAGCTTGCCGGTCGCTTTTTCGCGCACCCTGCGCGCATCGTCGCGCGGTTCGATCTGAAAGTATGCCTTGAGGAGATCTATGAGGGGGAGATACGGCGTTGCCTTACCGTACGAAACCGAACCGCTTGCCAGCACAAGCCAGCCGGCAGTGCGTTGCGAATGGGTGAATTCGTAAAAGAGCCGCGATTTGCCTACGCCTGGTTCGCCTACTACCGCGACGACCTGACCGTGGCCGGTACGCGCATGCTCAAGCGACTTCGTGAGTTGCTCCATCTCTTGTGCCCTTCCAACGAAGGACGTTAGACCGCGGAGGGCACTCGCGTCGAAGCGCCGGCGCGCTAAGCCACCACCCGCCACCTCGTATGCTTCGACGGCCTTATCCAAGCCTTTCACTGCGATCGGGCCGAGCGGGTGGACTTCGATGAAATCTTCGGCGAGCCGAAACGTGTCGGCGCTGATGAGGATGGAACCAGCCATCGCCATCTGTTCCATGCGAGCGGCGAGGTGCGTCGTCTGGCCCACAGCGGTGTAGTCCATGCGCAAATCGCTATCGATTGAGCGAACCACGACTTCGCCCGAGTTCAATCCCACGCGGATCTGGATCGACACCCCCGCGGTGCGGCGCACTTCTTCGCCATGGCGCCTAATCGCGTCCTGCATCCGAAGGGCAGCGTAACAGGCGCGGACGGCATGGTCCTCGTGGGCGAGGGGCGCACCGAACAGCGCCATGATGCCGTCGCCCAAGACGTGGTTGACGGTGCCCTCGTAGCGGTGGACTGCTTCCATCATGTGTTCGAGCACTGGATCCAGCAGTCTCCGTGCCTCCTCGGGGTCGCGATCGGCGATTAACTCCATCGAGCCCTTAATGTCGGCGAAGAGGACCGTAACCTGCTTGCGCTCGCCCTCGAGGGCTGCCTTCGAATGGAGGATCTTCTCGGCAAGATGCTTTGGCGTGTACCTGTCCGGGGCGGCGAAGCGTTGTGGCATTGCCGGGGTGGCGTGGCTCGCGGGAAAGGCGCACTCCGAGCAGAATTTGGCGCTGGGAGTCAGTTGGGCGCCGCAATTCACGCACGCGCGCGCCAGTGGCGCCGCGCACTCCTCGCAAAACTTTGCGCCAGGGCGGTTTTCGTGCTGGCACTTCGCACACTTCATCGTAAGCCTCGGCCTGGAAGCCCAAGCTTGGTAAGGAAATCGTTTCTGTCCTCATCCTCTCCCATGAGGCGGCTGTAACCTTTCACATCGGCACTTAGGATGGCTGCAAGCTTGCGTTTAAGTCCTTTTGTGGTCATGGAGTCTCTCCCAAAAACTCCATAGAAGGAAGGAAAGAATAAGGTTGTTCAGAAGTGTTTTTAATCCACTGCTAACAAAAAACTACTCTTTTTGGATAAAAATGTCAACAAGAATTAAACGATTATCATTTGAAATGTTGTATTGTAAGGCAAAATCTAAAAATGAGGAGTACAGGAAGCAACATTGCATCGTGGACCCCTTGATTGCCTAAGAAGTAGTCAAGCAGACCCGCCATGGATTAACGGGGAATACCCCAAAGAGTGAAGATTTCTTTTGAAAAGGTATAGGGTTATTGCCTTTTCCTCCCATGTAGACGCCTCTCCTCAGAAGATGTCCTCTGAAGACTTCACCCCATAATCAGCAGATGCTCCTCAGAAAATAGAAGGATCCCTATTTTGAGAGACAAACCCATTGTTCTAATAAAGTGGCGAAAGGCAGGATTGGGAAATTTGTTCGTAAGCCCCTACCTCAAAAGAAGAATTAGAAAGAAAGGGCGACAAGGATTATCGGGAAGACCAACAACGAAACTCCCTTTATCGATGAGAATTGCACCTACAAAGTGTGGAGATAAGTCAACTCCAAAGGCCGATGATTTCCGTTAGAAAGAAAGTATAACACAGAATTGAGCGGGAGCCCGGTTTCTGGGTGATCCGCTCCAATGACTGGTTGGGCAATCGTTTCTTTTTTGTCCTTTGTCAAGGGCTGACCATTCTGTCTTAACCCGTTATTCATTTAGTTATGCATGTCCTCAATAATCAGCTTTTTACCCACCTTTATCTCTCGGAAAGAAGAAGGGAAGGCCTTCCGGAAGGCATCGAGGCTTGCATCACAGCTATCGTGCGGTGAAAGCGCTACAATTTCCGGTTTTAGTTTCTGCAAATCAACTATATTCTTATTCACATCCTCCATAGTTACAAAGGACCATGGCGTTTTCCCGGTCCCATAAATCATCTGAACAGGAATACCCACGATCATGACTCTGCTGTCCGTGACGGGGTAATGTAGACCACCCACTATGCCGACAATAGGCTCATTAAACAATTGGCTTACTCGTTCAATCAACCGAGGAACTGTCTGGTGTCCACACCCCACAATCAGCACAATCCCTTTGCCAGCTACATTTATTGCCAGTGCCTGTTCCTGTGTCCAACCAGTAAAGAAAAGGTAGCTGGGTAGTGTTCCAGTAGTGGCGACTCCCTTTGATATGATTGTCGGTTGATCCGCTGATACTGGCTTCAATCCCGGGTATGTCATAAGCACGGGTGTATATACCCGCTTATTTCCTAAGTCAATCTGACGGTTTGTCAGAGAAAAAGACTTTTTGCTGATCCATTTAAACCCACCGACATGATCCACATGATTATGGGAAATTATAACAACGTCTATCTTGTCTGGATCTATTCCTAATCTCTTCATATTGTAAAACAAAGGTGACGGGTCTTCATTTTCTTTGTTCATCCCGACATCGAAAAGGATCAGCGATTCGTCCGTTTTCACCAGATAAGATACTCCGGCCTCTCCTTTCAAATCAACTCTGTCCGTGTACCAGTCAACCAGTGGTAAAATCTCCAGGGTCTTTGTACTACCAATGTTTCTGATCTTTTCCACCTTAGAATCCTTATAAAACTTATCCACCCTTTGTCTGCCAGATGAGAAATCGATATAGAAATATATTAAAGCCCCGAAGATTAATAAGACCAGAAAAGTTATAACTGCAAAAACAATTTTCTTTTTCATTATGAGATCCCCTTAAAAAAATACATAATGGTAATCGTTCTATTGAATGTATTACTTCGCGCATACCCTACACACAGTCCAGCATGGAATCCGTATTCATTATTGTCATCAATAGGGCTGTTGCCCTTTTCTTAGTTTCTTTGATGATGTCCAACGAAAACAAACTGGCTAACCAAACAAACTGTGAACCAAAACAAGCCGGGGAAAAAGCGCGTAGCGCAAGTTGGCTGCACGCGGTTGTTAGCCCGCCCCTGGAAGCAAAAATAGAGTGTGTCATTTGCTTTCTAAATAGCACGATCTGATTCCTTATGCTATCTCCTGCTTTCACGATAACTAAATCGGGTAAAATATACGATCAAAATACCCTGTATTAAAGTAAAGAACGGATACCACCAAATCCCGCCAACGCAAGGTCGTCCTAAAATGATGTGATAAATTAATGGTTGCACGATTAAAAGCCCTCCACAGAAATAGGCAATCCAAAAACCATATTTACTTTGTTTCCAGATAAGCAATGCCCCTACTAATGTGAGCACTGCTATTCCTATTACTGGTGTTACACCTGCCACCATCCTCTCCGTGGATGTACTAAAATCACGCGCGGTCACGACCAACTCCCGAACTATCTTTTGACAGACCTGTAATATTAAGAGCGCCATGACAATTTGTCCATGATTTTCGGGTAATTTTAGCCAGATTAATGATTGGCCCTCTTTTTTCTTCAAGTTTAAGGCAATGAAATACAACATGATTAGCCCTACCATAATATTAAATAGCGGATACCACCAGACATTATCAGGCGCTGGGTAGTTCTTAAGAAAACAACCCAATATTTGCCATATAGCCGGAAAAAACGCTATGAGAAAGCCGGTTTTTTTTTCTTTATACACCAAAAAGACACTGATAAGAGTCACTAACCCCATCAATAACGAGATGTAAGCGTAGCCAGTCATCCCGACATCTCTCACCTCAAGGGGAAAATCCCATGAGAAGGTATGGAGTAGGCTGTAAATCAAAATTAGGATGAGACTGGTAATGTAATATTTTGTTGATTTCATTTTGTTCTCCTATAGTATTTTCAACAGGTGTGTTTAAAAATGCCACCTTTGTGCATTACTATATCGTAGCGGGCTAACTTGTTTTTTTAAGCTGTTTCTATATTTTTATTAAATCTTGAACCACTAAAGGCCTTCTTCTGTTCAAAAAGTGTTGTATTCCATGCTATTTTTCCAGAAAAGATCGTTTTAAACAATATTATATAGAACCGAGATAATTTAAGAATGAATTATTCGTTGGGGTTGAAGCATATCCCCATTGCCACTTTCGGCTGCAATATACATCGTTTCTGAAGATTTTGGAAGAGAAAGTTTCAGGAAGAAATCTTGAATAGGTGGACTAATTGTCAAAATCACAAGTACGGGAAGGAAGAAATAGAGAGTTATACCGATACTACACGTTTAGTTATTATCGGGACGGCATTTGAAGGAAAGGGTCAGGTGCTCTGGCCACCCCATTGTGTGCAAAAAACTCCTGGAGCAGAGATCTTATTGGATAAGAAATTATTTACAGCCGTTGTGAAAAAGGGGATGGATTCTAAATATGACAGTTATTCTGGTTTCCACGACGACGGTGGGAAAAAGACCGACATGGACAAACTTCTTAAAAAGGAGAAGATCAATAAAGTGGTGGTCTACGGTATTGCCACGGATTATTGCGTAAGGGCCACCGCACTCGATGCGGTCGCAGCCGGTTACAAGGTCATCATGATCAAGAATTTGAGCAGAGGGGTTGCCCCCGATACCTCTCAAAAATACATCGATGAAATGAAAGCGAAAGGAATCGTCATTCTCGACGATTTGGATTTTGAAAAGATCAAAGCAAATTAGTCAAGTCCTGGGTTTGCTTGTTAGACATAAATGAAGGAGCGATGCTTCCAGCCTATGGTTAGGCATATCGCCCCTTCATTTCTACCAATTCCCATATTCTATAAAGCCTTTATACAATATCTGGAAAGTTACTTTGATTGAACAATAAAGAGGCACAGCCAGCAGCATTCCCAATATTCCGTGTAAAAATCCCCCCAGCATAATGACAATGATGACCATCAGAGTATGAACATGAACGCTTCTACTTAATGCTAAAGGAGAGACAATAATATCGTCCAGCATCCTTATGCATAAAAACACCCCTATGAATTTAATAAGATGAACGGTTGAACCCGTATCGATAAGTATAAGCAAAGTGCCAAACACGAGCCCTGCTAAAGGCCCGATGAAAGGTATGATGTTAACTATTCCGAGAACGGCTCCTATTAAAAAAGAATATTTTACCCCAGACAGATATAAGCCTATGATGGCTAAGAGACCAACGATAAAGGAGTCTATTAACTGCCCCCGGATATAATTGCTGATCTGCTGATCAATTTTATGAAATAGGACTAAGAATGTTTCAAAATATTTATTTGGCACATAGGCGATGAGCATTTTTTTTATCTTCCTGCCATCTTTTAAAAGAAAAAAAACAACAAAGGGGATGATAATTAAAGCCGTCATCAATGCCTTAACGATTTTTATTAGGGAACCTACATCTCCCATCCCGGAAGTAAAACCGTTTATCTTTTGCTGCAATGCTTTTTCCAATGTACCCTTGGGAATAAAACTAATATTTTTTTCTAACAAATCTATTGTCCTATTCAGGCCTACCTGAATTCTATCAATATAAACGGGAGCATTGTCTTTAAAATTGTTAACCTCTCCCTGGAGGGTCGGCCAAATCAGTTTCCAAATGATGAGTAAGACAAAAACGCTCAGAATGATAAGCGTCACTACGGCTAAGGTACGATTGATTCCTTCTCCCTCCATATAGTCCACGATTGGATTGAGAAAGAATACAATCACAAAGGCAATAATAAATGGCGTGAGCAGCTCTCTGACGAAATATAAAATGAGTAAAATGCTTAATAAAATAAAGATTAAAGCGATAATCTCAAAGGTTTTCCAGGTTTTTTTGAAATCTGTTGTTTCCATTTTATCCTATTTCTTTCAATTTCATTTCTGTGGTTTCCCTGAGCCTGCTTGCAAGTCTTTTCGAAAGTTTTAATAAAATTTTGTATCCGAGTTTGGGATTACTCTCTATCAAATCAAACAAGTCGGGTCTGAATATCCCAAGCGCCTCTGTCTTTTCAACCGCTGTGGCCTCCGCAGAGCGTGGATACTCATCCAATAACGACATTTCCCCAAAAAATTCTCCATCCTTCAGTTCGCTTATTTTCACCCTTTCTTCATTGACCGTTTTAGTAAGTTTTATCAATCCCTTTTTAATGATATACATCCCTGCCCCCGGTTGTCTTTCATAAAAGATGATTTCATTAGGCATAAAGGTTCTTTTATGGACGATCAATTCTATCTTTTTCAAATCATTGAAACCTAACCCTTCAAAAATCGGAATGGTTCGGAGGACCGGAGGGATATCTCCTTCTTTCCCCCGTATTTTTTGCAATATGAAGTTTGATATGCGCTTCTTGCTCATCGTGATTCTCCTATTTTATCGGCAACCTTGCATCAGGAAATTTGAGATTATTTTAGGTAGGTTTCTTTCCAATGTCAAATAAAAAAGCTCTACTAATGGAATAGATATTTAGGATGGTTAACTTAAATTATCTTGTTGATTTTCATCTGTACTATTGTAT
>Ga0315275_10006972_pt1 | contig 10881 bp, 9 predicted proteins | sample YL17G03_0_MG_FD_205557 | JGI IMG/M metagenome (GOLD analysis project Ga0315275, IMG submission 205557) | Sediment microbial communities from Yellowstone Lake, YNP, Wyoming, USA - YL17G03_0 | ecosystem: Environmental > Aquatic > Freshwater > Lake > Sediment | place: USA: Wyoming | collected...
CGCAGATCACCCGCGCATAGCGGCGGGGCAGAGAGAACTCTCTCATGTCGGCCACGACCGCCCTCTTGCGCCAGCCTCTCCCCCGGGCCTTGGCCCGGAAGCGCTCGATCATCGGCCCGCTCAAGTCGAACCCGTCTGCGTCCAACCCCGCCTCGAGGAGGCGCAGAAGAACGCGGCCCGTCCCGCAACCGGCTTCGAGCACAGGTCCGCCCGCATCGCGCGCGACTTTGAGCCAGAACGGGAGGTCGAAGTCGAACGACTCGAACAAAAGGTCGTAGATTTCCGGAGCGTCATATGGTGAGGGTTTCTGTTCATTTATCAAGGGCCCGGCTCCTTTGTGGTCGGACTACTCTTTTTACCGGTTTGATGATAACATGTTGGAAGGGCCCTTTATAGTATCGTCTCGGTTCTGTTTGCTGTAGAATAGGGGGCTCATGATCACGCTGATCAAGATCGCCCTCGTGATCGCTCTTCTCCTCGTACTCATCCGCAAGAAGGTGGACCTGGGCCTGGCTCTGGCCCTGGACAGTCTCCTCGTCGCCGCCATCTTCGGCCTTCGGCCCCGGCCGCTCGGACAGGCTGCGCTCGAGGGATTGACGTCGCGCACAACCTTGGAACTCGTGGGCATCGTCCTCCTCGTCCTCTATTTGGGACAGTACCTCCAGGCCGCCAACCATTCCCGCCGCCTGGTGGACTCTCTGCGGCGCCTCGTCCGCGACCCACGTCTTATCTTGGCCATCCCCTCCGCCGTGCTGGGCCTGCTGCCCATGATGGCCGGGGCGATGATGGGGGCGCCCATTGTGGAAGAGGCGGCCCGGCGCTGGGGCCTTAGCCCGGCCTGGAAGACGTTTTATAATTACTGGTTCCGCCACATCTGGGAGTACTGCTGGCCCCTCTATCTCAACATCATCCTAGCCTCCACCATTTTCCGCATCCCCATCGCTACTCTCTGCCTCTACCAGCTCCCCTTCACCGTCCTGGCGGCGGCCACGGGGCTCGTCGTCCTCTTCCGGAATGTTCCCGCCGGCGGGCACGAACCCGGTGGAAGAGGCAGTTGGCGAGACGTTTGGGGTGTCGTCCTCGGCCTCTGGCCCATCCTTCTGACAATCGTCCTGGTATTTGCTGCCGGGCTCAAGATGCTGGTGGCTCTCGGCATCTCGGCAGTCCTCACTCAACTCCTCTCCCGGAGCAAGCTGGCCGAGCGCTGGGCGGTCGTCCGGGCGGGTTTTTCTCTGCGGATCGCACTCCTCACCGCCGCGCTCATGGTCTTTAAGCGGATTCTGGAGACCTCGGGTGCTCTCGACGCCGTCGCCGGAGTCGTGAATCCCGCCGGAATCTCCGGATATTTCCTTCTGTTCGCCGCGCCTTTTCTGGTCGCCCTACTCACCGGGGTCAACCAGGCCTTTGTGGCCATCACCTTCCCGCTGCTCGTGCCCATCGTCGGGGCCGGATCGCCCGATCCTTTCCTGGCGCTTTTTGCCTATGTCAGCGGCTTCACCGGCATCCTCATTTCTCCAACTCACCTGTGCTTGGCTCTAACGGCGGATTATTTCAAGGCCGACCTCCGGGAAGTCTATCGCATCCTGGCCGGTCCGGTTGCCGTGGTCTTCGGAGCCGCTCTGGCCGCCCTGGTGGCCTCTCGGTTGCTCTAGAAGATAAAAGTTACTTGCCCGTCAGATTGAAGGATATTGACTTCGAGGGCTGATCCAGCCCTGAAACCGGTCTATTCGAGAAGAGAAATAATGTCCTCGTACTCCGAACGAAGGACGGCCCGATTTTCCAGTCCGCTCTTCTTGATCATGTCGAGGACGAGGGGGACCTCCAGGAGCTCCTGGTCGCTGATCGGCCTCTTGCCGTCTCTGAAGAAGTCGATGAGAAGACGGTAGATCGGCATCCAGGATGACTGGCCTTCGGCCGTCTGAAAAAGTTCATAGTCGGGCGATTCTTTCCGGCCGAAGAGCTTCATCCGGAACCCGTACCAATCGCCGGGTTGACCGCCGGGAACCATCTGGAGCGTGCCACGGACCGGGCCGACGTCTGAATGCAGGCCATAACGGAAGAAGATCAGCAGCGGATTCCGGATGGTGATCCCACTTCCATTGAGCGACAGGTCATGGGCCTGGATTTCTTCGATGCCGGTGCCGAGTGCACCGACCAGGACGCTGATGAGGTGGGGAACATAATTCCAGAAATGATCGCTCGGGCCGGTGACATTGACAACCTTGAGGGGGGCGAACTCGGCTCTCCCCCGTCTGATCGCCATGACCTGGGGGTCGATCGCCAGGGCCGAGGCGGCTAGGATAGGGTTTCCGGATTCCCGGCCGAGCTTGATAAGCTGGGCCGCTTCAAGTGCTGAGGCCGCAAGAGGCCGGTTGAGAAAGGTCCGGACGCCTGCTTTGATGAATGGGGCGGCCAGCTCCGGGTAGCGGAAGGGCAATGCTTCGGCGATGAAAACGCCGTCGACTTTCCCGATCATATCCCCGGGCGCAGCGACGGCCGAAAATCCGTACTTGCGTTGATCGTCGGGAGGAATTGGCTCTCTGTGCCAGACATGAGTGACGACGAGGCCGATCTTCTCGCCCAGCCCGCTGTTGAGTTCCTTGGTGAAGAGGCTGCCGTGGCCTTCATAACCGACGACGCCCATTCTAAGATGGGGTTGTTTTGCAGGCTCTCCGACAAAAAGCGTAGCAAAAATTAGGAACCCAAAAACGCCGATAGGAATCCGCCGTTTCATCCCAAACAAACCCATCAAAACGACGAGAAATAAGTTGGCTCCTCGGGCAGGACTCGAACCTGCAACCTAGTGGTTACAAGCGCCCCAAAATTTCTTCTGGGCTTGGACTATCTCTTCACCCGCTTCAGGATACTGAAGGGAGGGTGTCGGGCGCTTCCCCTGGGCCGGGCTCAAGGTACGAGCTTACGCTCTAGTCTCTGCACCTTCCCTGACCGTTTTTGTTCGACCAGGGCTTGGCTCAGGATTACCGTTTCCCGATTTCCGCGGGAGGCAGGCTTCCCTGAATTCACCCGATTTTTCAACCACGATTTCTCGTGGAAGCTGCATTTATACAGCCACCCGCTCTGCCAATTGAGCTACCGAGGAGCAGGCGGAAATAATCTATCATGATCGGGGACGAATTTCAATGATTCCTCCCCTTTTCCCCTTGTGATTTCCCCCTCACCTTCATCCTCTCCCGCCGAGGGGCGAGGATAGATTGTCAGCGGATTATCCTAGAACCGGTAGCTGCCCTGCTTAACGAGTTTGCGGTAGTCGTCCCCTTGCATATCAACGACCTTGCACATTTCGTAAAGCCGTGACCTCAAGCGATAGCCGATACGGGATACGAAAGAATCGTCTTTTTTCTTGTACATTTCGTCGCGCCTGTCTTCTTCATCATCGGTATCTAAGTAGTTCGAGGTAAAGATCGTCGGCCTTTTCTGATTATAGCGCTGGTTGATGATATAGAAGACGGTCTCTTCAACCCAGGCCGTGGGGCGTTTGGCCCCCAGCTCGTCCAGCACGAGAACCCCGACGTCGAACACGGGCGCCAGGATCTCGGCCTCGCTCAAGTTTGAATCCGGCGTGAAAGAGCTCTGGATATCCCGGATCAGCTCCCGGAAGTCATAGAAGGAACAGGGAACGTTCTTTTTCCCGATGAGTTCCCGGATGATGGCCACGGCCAGATGCGTCTTCCCCACGCCACAGGGCCCGATGAAGAGTAGCCCGACTTCTTGAGCCGGGTAATTCTTGACGAACTGCTGGGAAATCTTAAGAGCGTCCCTGTGGGAGTCGTTGTGATCTTCAAAATTACCGAGCGAGCAGTTTTGGTAACGTCTGGGGATCCGGGCCTGTTCCCAGAGTACTTGGGTCTTGCGTTCGTAGAAACAGTCACAGCGCCGGGCGACGGACTTCCCCTCCGCGGCTGCAAGCACCCAGCCCGTTCCCTCGCACTTGGAGCAAATCTTTTCGGCCATCAGTTGAGATATCCTCTAAGCTGCTGGACCTGATGCGACCGGGAGAGCTTGCGCATCGCCTTCTGCTCGATCTGCCGGATCCGTTCCCGGGTCAAGCTCAGGCGGTCGCCGATTTCCTGCAGCGTCTGCGGCCGGTCGTCATCCAGGCCGAACCTTAATTTTAGCACAGTTGCTTCCTTCTTATCCAGGTCCCCCAGGATATCACGGATCTGCTGTTGGATGGAGTTCTTAACGATCTGGTATTCGACCGGCGGCGTCCCCCGGTCCTCGATCTTGCCCTCGACTTCGAGGTCGCTGTCGGCCACTCTGTCGCTGAGATGGACGTCCTTCTCCGCCAGGATCAGCAAATCCTCCACATCTTCCTCGCTAATACCCATGCTGGCGGCGATCTCTTCCCGGGACGGCTCCCGGCCCTTCTCCGCCTTAAGCTGGGCCACTTTTTTCTTCATCAGCGAGATCTGGTCGGAGAGCTTCTGGGGAAGGTTGCAGATGCGGGACGACTGGGTCAGGGCATGGATGACCGCCTGCCGGACCCACCAGACTGCATAGGAGATGAACCGGACGTTGCGGCCGGGGTCAAACCGCTTGGCCGCTTCGATCAGGCCGAGGTTGCCTTCGTTGATCAGGTCGAGCATGCCCAGACCCATCCCCCGGTATTTCTTGACATACGAGACCACGAACCTCAGGTTGGCCTCGACGAGCTTCCGGTGCGCTTCTCCATCTCCCTGATGCGCTCTCCCGCCCAGTTCCTTCTCCTCGTCCTCGGTGTACATGGGAAACTTGGCAATTTGGCTCAGGTAGAGCTTGAGGTTGCGCGAGTCGAGGAAATCCTCGTAGGTCATAATCTCCGGCTGCTATTTCGCCGTGTCATCTCGCTTGACGATCTTCATCTGGCTCAAACGGACTAGGCTCCTGCGCCGGCTTTCGAAGGCATCCTCATCGCCCCTGAAGAACTCCCGCTTGACATACTCCAGGAGCTCATTCACTTCGGCCTCCATGCGCTGCATCTTCTGCCGCATGTTGAGAATGACCTCGACCCCGGCCAGGTTGACACCGAGCTCCCGGATGAGGTTGAGGATGAGCCCGAGCTGTCTCAGGTCCTCATCGGTGTAGAGACGGGTGTTGCCCTGGCTCCGCGAGGGCTTGAGCAGTCCTTCTCGTTCATAGAGCCGCAGAGTTTGAGGATGAAGGTTGAACATCTGGGAGACCCGGCTGATATGATAAATGCTCCGAGTTTCGCTCTTTTTGCCTTTGCGTCCTCTCATTTCAGTGCATCCCCATTTTATCTCTCGGGTTTTCGGTGGAGAGCTTGGCCAGCTCTTTCATCAGCTCCCTGACCTTTTGGTCGAGGGCCGCCGGCGGGACGATGGCCACTTCGACAAACTCGTCGCCACGCGTCCGGCCGACCGCGAGCGGCGCTCCCATCTCCTTAAGCCGGAACTTCTGGCCGGACTTCGTACCCGGCGGGATCTTGATCGTCGTCCGGCCCCGGAGCGTCGGGACCTCGATCTGGGCGCCCAGAGTGGCCTCCGGCACCGTGATGGGCACCTTCAGCAGGATATTGGCGCCCTCGCGCCGGAAGTACGGGTGCGGATTGACCTCGATGGAGATGTATAGATCGCCCGGCGGCCCGCCGTTCCGGCCGACATTCCCTTTGTTCGGCACTCGCACCCGGGACCCGGCGTCCACTCCGGCCGGAATCTTGACGTTGATGAGCTCTGTCTTCTGGCCGACGCCCTGACCTCGACACTCCCGACAGTCTTCTCCCCGGCTGACGCCAGTTCCCTGGCAGGCGGGGCAAGTCGTGGCGAATTTCATGGAGCCGCGTTGCAGATGGGCCCGGCCGCTCCCTCCGCAGGTTGGACAGCGGCCTTTCCCCGAGGAGTGGACGTGACCGCTCCCCTGGCAGGCCGGGCAGCTCACCAATCGGGTCAGTTGAATTCTGCTCTGGAGGCCGTTGACCGCCTCATCGAACCCGATCTTCATCGTATAGTGCAGGTCCTCGCCGCGCTCCGGCCCAGCCTGGGCCGCGCGCGCCCCCCGGCCGAAGAGACTTTCGAAAAAATCGGTGAAGCTCGAGGACCCAGAGTCCGAGAAATCGAACCCTTCGAACCCCGAGCTGTAGGTCCTCTGACCTGCTCCGGGTTGAGGCTGATCGCCGATGAACCCGAATTGGTCGTACTGACTTTTCTTCTTGGGGTCGCTGAGGACAGAGTACGCTTCCTGGATCTCCTTGAACTTGGCTTCGGCGGTCTTATCCCCGGGGTTGAGGTCGGGATGGAATTTCCGGGCCAGCTTGCGGTAGGTCCGCTTGATCTCGGCCGCCGTCGCCTTCCGTTCGACCCCCAGGATCCTGTAATAATCTTTGTCCATGGTCCGTCCCACCTGTCGTCAAGCGCCCGGGGCGGGTCTATGGATGCAGTTTATCTCTTTTTGTCTTCGTCGACAACCTCGGCGTCGATGACCTCGTCCTCGCCTCCGCCGGCCGCGGATTGTCGGGAGTCCGGAGGCTCCTGCTGATAGGGCGGTTGCTCGGACGATTGCGGCTGCGGACCGGCCTGTTGGTACATCATCTCGGTCAGCTTGTGCGAAGCCCGGGAGAGGGCTTCAATGGCGCCCCGGATTTGTTCGAGATTATCGCTCTCCATGGCCCTCTTAGTGTTTTCGATCTCGGCGCGGACATGTTCGGCTTCGCTTTCCGGGATGCGGGCCTTGTTCTCCCGGAGTAGCTTCTCCAGGCTGTACACGAGCTGGTCGGCCTGGTTCCTGGCCTCGACCACTTCCCGGCGCTGCTTATCCTCAGCGGAGTGCGCGTCAGCGTCCTTGACCATGCGATCAATCTCTTTCTCATCGAGACCGCTGTGCCCGGTGATGGTGATAGCCTGCTGCTTGCCCGTGCCCAGGTCCTTGGCCGACACGTGGAGGATACCGTTGGCATCGATGTCGAAAGTCACTTCGACTTTGGGGATGCCGCGAGGTGCCGGGGGGATGCCGTCCAGGTGGAAGCGGCCCAGAGTGCGGTTGTAGGAGGCCATCTCGCGCTCGCCCTGGAGGACGTTGATCTCGACGCTAGGCTGGTTGTCCGAGGCAGTAGAGTATATCTCGGCCTTCTTGGTCGGGATGGTCGTGTTCCGGGCGATCATCCTTGTGAAGACGCCGCCCAGGGTCTCGATGCCGAGGGTCAGGGGCGTAACGTCCAGGAGCAAGACATCCTTAACATCGCCGGCCAAGACAGCGCCCTGCACGGCCGCACCGACGGCCACGACCTCATCGGGGTTGACGCCCTTGTGAGGTTCGCGGCCGAAGAAGCTCTTGACCAGCTCCTGGATCCTGGGCATACGTGTCTGGCCGCCGACCAGGACGACCTCATCGATGGCCTCGGGCTTCAGGTTGGCGTCGGCCAGGGCCTGCCGGCAGGGGGCGACCGACCGTTGGATGAGTTCCTCGACGAGGCTTTCCAGTTTGGCCCGGGTCAGCTTCATCAACAGGTGCTTGGGCCCGGTTTGATCGGCGCTGATAAAGGGAAGGTTGACCTCCGTCTCCATGGTCGTCGAAAGCTCCATCTTAGCCTTCTCGGCGGCTTCCTTGAGTCTCTGCAGCGCCATCTTATCTCGAGTCAGGTCAATGCCCGATTCCTTCTTGAACTCGCCCACAATCCAGTCCTGGACGCGCTGGTCGATATCGTCACCGCCCAAATGAGTATCACCGTTGGTGGACTTGACTTCGACCACTCCCTCTCCCACTTCCAGGATGGAGATGTCAAAGGTCCCGCCTCCGAAATCGTAGACGGCAATAGTCTCGTCTTTTTTTTTGTCCATGCCGTAGGCCAGGGCGGCTGCGGTAGGCTCATTGATGATACGGACCACATCCAGCCCGGCGATCTTTCCGGCGTCCTTGGTCGCCTTGCGCTGGCTGTCGTTGAAATACGCCGGCACGGTGATCACCGCCTTTTCGACTTTCTCTCCAAGATAATCTTCTGCCGCCTTCTTGAGCTTCTGGAGAATCATAGCCGAGATCTCCGGCGGAGCGTACTGCTTGCCCAAGGCTTCGACCCTGACGTCGCCGTTCGAAGCCTGCGTCACCTTGAAGGGTACCTGCTTCATCTCTTGGGTAACCTCATTGAACCGACGGCCCATAAACCTTTTTATCGAGTAAATCGTGTTTTCTGGGTTCGTGACTCTTTGTCGTTTAGCGACCTGTCCGGCCAGCCTCTCCCCTTTGGCTGTGAATCCGACCACTGAAGGAGTCGTCCGGCCGCCCTCTTCATTCGGGATCACGGTCACTTTTTCACCTTCCATGACGGCCACGACTGAATTCGTCGTGCCGAGGTCAATTCCGATAATCTTTGCCATTTCAGCCTCCTTGATACACTTGCATTATTATATTATGTGAGTAAGTTATTGTCAAGTATATATAATAAATAATATTTTAAGTACTTCGTCTTCAGGAGAGGTTATCAGGGGAAACCTGGATCAAAGTGGAAAAACCAAACCCTTGACGCCGTCCGGCAAAGCCCAATAAATGGCCTGGCCATCTTCTTTTTTCTCGAGCCTGATATCAATAGCCGCAAAAGGCTTCTTTTTCAGCTCGAAAGACAGGTTTTTCAAGGGGAGCCAGAGGTTCCAGACAATGAGATGGCCCAAGTTCCCCAGGCGGGGAAAAAAACCTCCGGCATTAGGTCGGACAAACACCCGGATTCCGCCGCTCAGGAAGAGCGTAAACCGGGAAGGCATATCCTTGAGCTCGAGGGTTTCCAGTTCGAACGTAGCCGCCTCCTCCTCTTTGGCGGCGGGTTTGATCTTCGCCCTCTTTGGCGGAAAAAGCGTGCTTTTCTTTTCCAGAGTCAGAGCGCTCAAAGGCGGAGCATCTCCCCAGACGCGGATGCTCTCGACCTCCCATTTATGAAGGGTCATGCCCCGGGATCTAAGGGCGATCATCTTGCTCTTGAGATAGACGATGAAATAGAGGGACGGCGTCTTGGCGAGAACGAGCTCCTCCTTGGCCAGCCGATTCTCGAAGGAAGCCGTCTGGTCCGCGCCCCACGCGGGCACCGATGAAGAGAGGACGCAGACCACGGCCAAAACCCGGAAACCGCAGCCCCCCATCATTCTCCCAAATGGCATCGGATATCGCACCCTCTTCAGTAAATATAGATTTTGGTCCCGATCGAAGCCGCTTGATAGATGGCCTTCAGTTCTTTGTCTCCCACCCGGACACACCCATGGGTGACGCTCCGGCCGAGGAGGCGGCTGTAGAGGGTCCCATGGATGAAGTACCCGTCCCCGAAGCCGAGCGCATAATCTCCCAGAACGCCGGCCTCAAACCTTTCCTCCCGCTTTTTCGGGATCTCCTTGCCTTCCTCGATGAACGCCCAGTCGGGCTTTACCCAAGTCGGGTCGACGACCTTGGACTTGACCTGGAATTCGCCGCGCGGCGTGTCGAAAATCCATTTCCGTTTGCCGCCCGGCTCTTCGAGGATACTGCCGCTGCCGCAGCTCACCACTGCCTGGAGAAGAACCTCCTCCCCTGTTTCTAGGGTGAGGCTGTTGCGGGCCGAATCGATGACGATGAATACGGCCCGGGGCGCCAGAGCCCCGATTTTCTTGTCCAGGGCAGCCGTCTCGGCCTTGAGCTTGGCCGCCGCCTTCTGGTCGTACGGCACCGTGCCGGGCGCCGTCCCAGCAGCCGACCTTGGCCAGGCTACGATAATGGCCACCGCCTCGAGCAGCACCAGAACAGCCGCCAAAACGAGCAACGAGACACGGACCGTCTTCTTCTTGCTCATAATCCGGGAATCCTCAGCCCGGCCAGGATCTTGTCAACGCTTTCCAGCGATCCGATGATCGTCACCACGGTGCCGACAGCAACCTCTAGAAATATCCTGTCCATGACCGAGTTCTCCACACCCACACATCCGTTGGTTAAGAAATCGTTTCCGCCGCCGTGGATCTCGATCAGCCCTCCGATGCCGGCCTGCGCCGGGATCAGTCCTTTTTTCTTGGCCAGGGCGAACTGTCTCTTATCATATTCGTTGGGATAATCGAGCAGGAGGGCCTTGTAATAGAGGCTCTGGGCGTTTTTCTTCACGATTTTGTAGCGGCCCTCCGGCGTGGCTTCGTCGCCGGCGTAGAGCTTGTCGGACAACCCGTACTTTCCCAGCCCGATCTCATAAACAGCGATTCCCTCGCCCTTTTTGATGAGCGTCAGGGTCCGGGCCAGCTTGTTCACCAGGACGACGGTCGTGCCCCGCCGCCGGGATTCAGAAACAGTGTCGTCGGCCAGCTTGCGCCATCTGGCCACCTGGCTTTCATCCGCATAGCGGGCCAGGATTGAAAACAGCGCTTCCTCGGCCTGGCGGATGTGGCCGTCTATCAAGTCCAACTTGGGAGCGAGCTCGGTGTATTTCTCATTCCGGATCAGGATTTGCGCCTCCCGGGAGACGACCTCGGCCCGGGCCAAGCTCTCGCGGACGCGGGCATGCTCATTCATCAGTTGGGTCAGCGCCTTGATCTTCCCCATCCTCTCTTCGAGCCGGCCGAGCCGCTGCGAAAAATCCCGCGACTGCGAGCGCTTTTCCGCTTGAACTTTTTGGATCAGGGCATCGCCCTGGGCCAGGATGACGATATAGTCTGACCGGACTTCCTTATACTCGCGGAACCAGCGGAGGCGGACGTTCTGCCTGATCAGCTTTTCCTTGGCCAACCGCAAAGATTCGAGATAGCGGGCGTACTCGTCCGCCGCGTAGAGCGGAGCGCCAGCCCTCCAGAGGTCGTTTTCTTGGCTTTTGGCCTTCTCGACCTCCGCAGGGACGGGCGGATTTTGGCAGGAGCTAGAGCAAAAAACGCAAAGAAAAAGTGCCGAAGCGAAAAAAGCAGTCTTCAAACGAAAAAACGCGTCTTCAGCGGGAGC
>Ga0315275_10006975_pt1 | contig 10878 bp, 8 predicted proteins | sample YL17G03_0_MG_FD_205557 | JGI IMG/M metagenome (GOLD analysis project Ga0315275, IMG submission 205557) | Sediment microbial communities from Yellowstone Lake, YNP, Wyoming, USA - YL17G03_0 | ecosystem: Environmental > Aquatic > Freshwater > Lake > Sediment | place: USA: Wyoming | collected...
CATCTTCAGGATCGTTTCGCGGTCGGGAACCCCGAGCATCTGGAGGAGGGCCGGGTTGGCGTCGATGAACTGACCGTCGGGGGCCGTCCGGTAAAGCCCGATGGGCGTGTTTTCGAACAGGGCCTGGTACCGCGCCTGGGTCTCGGTCAGGGCCTTGACCGCCCACTGCTTCTCCTCGATAAGATTTCTCTCCGAAAGGATTCTCTCGACAACACGGGGGAGGAGTCCGAGGTAGCGGCCGTCTTCGTCTTTGACGATATAATCCTTGGCCCCGAGCTTCATGGCCTCCACGGCGATGCGTTCGTCGCCCTTGCCGGTGACCATGACGATGGGCGGAAATATGCCCTTGGAGCCGAGTCTACGGATGACCTCGAGGCCGTTGTACCCGGGAAGGGAGTAGTCCACCGCCAGGATATCGTATTTTTCGGAGATGGCTTTGGCGATGCCTTCTTCGCTGTCGCGGACATAATCCACCGAATAACCCGCCTTCTCGAGCTTTTCCTTAAGGAGGCGGGCCGTCACGAGTTCGTCCTCGATAAGGAGAATGCGGACGGGTTGAGGTTCATTCATCGGTCATACTCCGCTATTCGTCGAATGGCCGCCGCCGGCGGCCCTTGGCCTGCCGATACGCTTCCTGAAAAACTATATCGTCCCCGCACGACCGTTGTCAAGGAAAGAACACGGCCGGCGAAGGCGGGACTATCCCTGAAAAAAAGGGCCGGGGAAAGCCATAACCGCCGACGCGTGCGGGGATCGAGTATAATAACAATTGATTTTTTCTTATTCCATTGCCCAGGAGGAACAGGCATGCTCAGGAAAACCGCGGCGACAGTTCTGGGGCTGGTTTTGCTCATTCCCGGGCCGGCGCCGGGGGCCGCCGACGAGGGGATGTACCCGGTCAGCGATATCCGGAAACTCGACCTCAGGTCGAAGGGATTGGCCATCGACCCCGCCGAGATTTATTCGACGGACAAGAGCCTCATCTTCGCCATCGTCAGCGTCGGCGCGACGGGGTCGTTCATTTCACCCGAGGGCCTGTTCATCACCAATCATCACGTTGCCTTCGGCGCCGTCCAGGCCGCGAGCACCACGGAAAAGGATTACCTGCGCCACGGGTTCCTGGCGCCCTCCAAAGCGGATGAAATTCCGGCGCGCGGCATGACGGCCCGGATCACCGAGTCTTTCAAGGACGTCTCGGCCGAGGTGCTGAGCGCAGTCGCCCCCGGCCAGGATTATGCGGCCAGGACCGCGGCCATCGAGAAGCGAACGAAGGAGATTGTGGCCCGCGCCGAGAAGGAGAGCCCCGGCAAGCGCGCCGAGGTGGCCGAGATGTTCATCGGCCGGTCCTACGTCCTCTTTATCTACACCTACCTCAAGGACATCCGCCTGGTGTATGTCCCTCCCCGCGCGATCGGCGAGTTCGGCGGCGAGGACGACAATTGGATGTGGCCCCGGCACACAGGCGATTTCTCGTTCCTGCGGGCTTACGTCGCGCCCGACGGCTCGCCCGCTGACTACTCGCCCTGGAACGTCCCCTTCACGCCCCAGCGCTTCCTCGAGATCGAGCCCCGGGGCGTCGGCGAGGGCGATTTTGTTTTACTCCTGGGCTATCCCGGCCGGACCTACCGGCACCATCCCTCGAGCTACCTGGCCTACGATGAGGAAGTGCGCATGCCTTATGTCGCGGACTGGTATGCCTGGCAGATCGACCTCCTGGAGAAGATGGGCGCTGCCGACCGCGGCGTCGGGCTCCGCCATGCCTCCCGGATCAAGGGCCTGGCGAACACCATGAAGAACTACCGGGGCAAGCTCAAGGGGATGAAGCGCCTCGGCCTCGTCGCGCGGCGGCGCGGGCAGGAAGCCGGGCTCCGGAATTTCATCGACGCCGAGGCGGCGCGTCGCGCCCGCTACGGGGACGTCCTCCCGGACATCGGTAAGATCTACGACGAGATGCGGGCGATGTTCGAATACGTCATGCTGCTCGACTATCTCCGCGGCTCCGTGAACCTGCTGAACTATGCTTCGACCGTCTACGAGGCCTCGCTCGAGCGCCGGAAGCCCGACCTGGAGCGCGAGTCGCGGTTCATGGAGAGGAACTTCCCGCAGACGAAGCAGCGCCTTCTTCTCTCCCTCCGCAACTACTACGAGCCGACGGACAAGGCGATCCTGAAAGAGCTCCTGCTCCGGGCCTCGAAGCTCGAGGGGCCGAACCGAATCGCGGCCCTGGACCAGGTCTTCAAGGGAGATTTCAGAGAGCCGGCCGTCGATGCCTTTATTCAAAAATCCTATGCCGCCTCCACGATGAGCGAGGCTGGGTTTGTCGAAAGCCTGCTGGCCATGAGTCCGGAGCGCTTGGCCGCCGTGAGCGACCCGTTCCTCGACCTGGCGAGAGCCCTCCAGCCCGCCGTCGAGGCCAACCGCGAGAAACAGAAGGCGCGGCGGGGCGAGCTCGACCCCCTGTTCGCCCGGCTGAGCGAGGTCGAGGAGGTCTATCAGGGAAAAGACTTCATTCCCGACGCCAACGGCACGCTGCGGTTGACGTACGGCCGGGTCAAGGGCTATCAGCCGGCCGACGCCGTTTCCTATAAGCCGTTCACTGCGCTCAGCGGCATCCTCGAGAAAACGACCGGCCGGGAGCCTTACGACACCCCGGCGGCGCTCATCGACCTGGCGCGGGCCCGCGATTTCGGCGCCTTCGAGCATCCGGCCCTCCGCGACGTCCCGGTCTGCCTGCTTTATGATGCGGACACGACGGGCGGCAACTCGGGAAGCCCCGTGCTCAATGCGCGCGGCCGGCTGGTCGGGGTGAACTTCGACCGGACCTACGAGGCCACGGTCAACGACTATGTCTGGAGCGAGGACTACAGCCGGTCGATCGGCGTCGATATCCGCTACGTGCTCTGGGTCGCCCAGAAATTCGGTAAGGCGGGTTCCCTGCTCAAGGAAATAGGGGTCGAGTAGGCAAAAAAAGGGGACGGTTCCCGCTTGAGAACCGTCCTCGTGAGATACTGCGGGGATACTCGCCCTACTCGAGGTTCATGGCGCTCATCTGGGTCCAGGTGTTGTTATTCCACATGAAGAGGCCGAGCGCTCCGAGGTCGGCCAAGATCTCGTCCGCGTTGTCTCCGTCAACGTCTGCGGCGAGAAGGATGTCGGGATTCCGGGTGTCGATTTGTGTCCAGGTTCCGGCTTGAAGCAGCCAGACGCCCTGCGCTCCGAAGTCTCCGGCGATCTCATCGGTGTCGTCGCCGTTGATGTCGGCGCGGATCACCGAATCCACATTGACAGTGCTGATCTGCGTCCAAACGCCCGCCTCCCATGACCAGAGGCCGAGGGCGGCGAAATCGCCGACCAGCTCATCGATCTGATTGCCGTTCGCGTTCGCGGTGATGATGGATTCGGCATTCACCCCGCTCGCTTGCGACCAGGCGAGGTCCCAAACCCAGAGACCCGTCGCGCCGAAGTCCCCTGCCAGGAACCCGCCCACGGCCTTTCGGCCGATGGCCATGTTCTCGACATTGAGACCGCTCAGGATCTGCCAGGCGCCGGCGCTCCAGTACCACAGGCAGGTGGCGCCGAAATCTCCAACGATTTCCGCGGCCGACGTTCCGGTCAAGTCACCTACCTGGACAGAATCGGCATTAACGCCGCTGAGCTGAATCCAGTTGGTTCCGTCGCGCAGCCAGAGGCCGATCGCCCCGAAATCGGCGACCAGCTCTTGAGCCGGGTCGATATCCACGTTGCCCGCGGCCAGGCCATCGACATCATAGCCGCTCACCAGCGCCCAGGTTGTTCCGTCCCTGTGCCATAAGCCGGCCGGGCCGAAGTCGGCGATCACTTCATCCCGCCCGTCGGCGTTGAAGTCTGCCGAAACTAATGTTTCCGGGTTAAAGGTCGATATCTGCGACCAGACACCCAAATCGTACAGCCAGAGACCGTTCGCCCCGAAATCGGCCGCCAGCTCCTTCACTCCGTCGGCATCAAAATCTCCCGAGGCGTGCTAGCCGGTGCCGGCATTGGGGGAGACGATACTTCCGGTTGTTATGGTCCGCGCGTTGGAGTGGGCGGAGTCTACCGACTTGGTCGGGAAGCCGACCGCAGGAGCGGGGCAGATCGTGGTGTCGCCGATCACGTTGGATGCATAGACCCTGTAATAGTATGTCGTAGAGCTCGAAACGGTGGTGTCGGAAAGAGTCGAAACGTTCGGTCCGAGAATAAAGGATGCGAGTCCGGCCGTAAAACCGGCATCCGTGGCCCGTTCGATTTTGAAAGCGGTTTCGTTGAGGGAATTGTCCGTCCAGGTCAGGTTCACCTTATTGGCGCCCAAGCTCGCCTGCAGGTTGGACGGCGCCTCGGGTGGAAGCCCGATGGCGATGGCGTGCATCATGTCGTTTTCTTCATGGGCCAGCAGATGGCAGTGCCAGACGTACTCCCAGCCGAAGTTAACCTGATGGTTGAGGGCCGTCACGGGATTTCCGGCCGGGTTGGTGGTCTCCGGGACGGCGTCCAGCACCGCGCCCAGCGGCCGGATGCTGTTGGGGATTTTAAAGGGAAGCACGGGGGCAATCGGCCGCAGCGCGACGATCGTGTCCTGAAGCGGATTGAACCTGACGGTGTCCTTCCAGCCCAGCTCGTTGGCGTCGGGAACCCGGATGTTGTTGTCCCAGGCCACCCTGTTAATGAGCTGCACTTCAAAAACGTGGAAGCGGACCGCGTGCACGTCGACGCCGTTATGGTTGATTTTCCAGATCTGGGTCCCGTCTCCCAGCACTCCGATGGGCGACCCGTAAATCGAGGGCGTAATAAGCTCCACAGGAGGATGGACATAATCATAAAGCAGAAAGGTCTGCGCGTTGCCGACGCTCAGGGGCAGATGGAGTCCCAGTTTGGCGCTCATCCGTCCGTACTGAGGGTCAAAAGCGCCGCCCATCTCATCGTGAATGGCCTTCGGTTCGAGCGGGAGCGTCACCGGCGCGGTGATTATCAGCCCCCGGAAACAGCAGCTCATCGGCATCCGCGCCGCTGAGGTTAAAAAAGAGACCGCGACCCATTCGCTCCGCGTGCTCGGCCGCGTTGCAGTCGATAATGCCGGGCTCTGCATCGTCAACGCAACGACGAGAGGATGGATACTCCATCTCGCCTCCGTCACACCCGGAGCCACGGTCAAGAAGGGCGATGCCCTGGGGTCGTTTTACGCGCCCGAGATGCTGAGGGCTGTCCAGACCTATCTCAGCGACGTCTTCACCTTGGAAAGGTTGAAAGGCGACCCAGCGGTGCCGGCTTATGAGTCGTCCTAGTTCTCCGTCGCTCAGGACCGGAACGTCCTCATCAGCCTGGGAATGGGGGAGAGGCAGCTTGAGGAAATCGCCAGGACCGGGGAACGGGTCCCGCACGTCGACATCGTCTCGCCCACGACGGGGATCGTCATCCCCTGGAACATCTTTCCGGCGCCTAAATTCGCCGAAGGCACGGAGTTCTTCCGGATCGCCGACCTGGGCAAAACGGATTATTATTGTTCGGATGAGTGCAAAGCCAAGTTCGACGAAAATCCGCAGAAGTACTCGGAACTCGCCGCCAGTCCGGCCCCCAAGGAATGATGGAGCGCATCACCGTTCGGCTGACCCCTGAGTGACTACCGGGTCGGCGAACCTGACCCGCTCTTCAGCGATTTATTCCGGGTTCAGTCCGCTGATCTGCGTCCAGGTCCCGGAGTCCCAGAGCCACAGCCCGATCAGCCCGAAGTCGGCTACGATCTCGTCTTTGTTGTCTCCGTCAAAGTCGCCGGCCATCATGTATTCCGGGTTCACCCCGCTGAGCTGGGCCCAGGCGCCGCCGTCATCCAGCCACAGCCCGGTGCCCCCGAAATCCCCGACGACGGCGTAATCTCCGTCGCCGTCGGTATCGGCCTTGATCACATACTCCGCGGAAAGTCCGCTGAGCTGCGTCCAGCTAGAGCCGTCGAAAGACCAGAGGCCGGTCAGCCCGAAAGCGCCCACGACCTCATCCTGGCCGTTCCCGTCGAGGTCGGCGGTCATGACGTAAGCCGCGTTCACCCCGGAGAGCTGCGTCCAGGAGCCGCTTTTCCATTGCCACAGGCCGAGCGCCCCGAAATCCCCGACGAGGTACCATCCTCCCGTCCAGGCGCCGGCTGTCACGTACTCGGCGTTGACGCCGCTGAGCTGGGTCCATGAGCCGCCGCTCCACATCCACAGCCCGGTGGCGCCGAAGTCGCCGATGATCTCGTCCCCGCCCGTGCCGTTGACGTTCGCCGCCGTGACATACTCGGCGTTGACGCCGCTGAGCTGGGTCCAGGCGCCCCCGTTATAGAGCCAGAGCCCGGCGGCCCCGAAATCGCCCACGACCTCGGCCGCGCCGTCCGTGTCGACATCTCCGGCGGCCAGGCCGTCGACGTTGACACCGCTCAACGGGTTCCAGGCGCCCGCGTTCCAGAGCCACAGCCCGCCGTTGCCCAGGTCGGCGAGGAGCTCGTCGACGCTGTCGCCGTCGACGTCGGCGGCGGCCAGGCTCTCGGGGTTGCTCGCCGTGAGCTGCGACCATGAGCCGCCGTTATACAGCCAGGCGCCCGTCGCTCCGAAATCCACTGCGAGCTCATCGGCGCCGTCTCCGTCAAAATCCCCGGCCGCGTGCCGCTGCCTCCATACCGGGTCTTCGCCGAGTTTAACCACATAAGCGCCGGTGATCCCTGAATAGGCACGGATCGGCGTGCCCCAGGTTTCCTCGCTCGTGCCCGTCACGAAGACGCCGCCGGCGCCGTCCACGGCGATGCCCAGGCCCCAGTAGTTGATCGCGAGATCGGTGCTCTGGAGGAAGGTATTCCAGGCGAGCGCGCCGCCGCCGTCGAGCTTCGCCGCGAAGACGTCCGGGCCGTCGAGCCCGTAATAGGGGAGCGACGGCGTGCCCCAGTCCGCGTAGCTGTATCCGCCCACGAAGACATTGCCGCTCAGGTCAACCGCGATGGACTCGGCCATGTCATAATTCGCGCCTCCGAGAAAGGAGTTCCACTGCAGGACGCCGGCGGCATCAAGCTTCGCGGCAAATGCGTCCATGGTCGACACGAAGGGATTGACCGGCAAGCCCCAGGCCTCGTTGCTTAAGCCGGCGATGTAGATGTTCCCCCCGACATCCGTCGCGATACTGTAGCCCCTGACAAAGTTGCCCGGGGAGCCCATGAAGGTGTTCCATTGCAGCGCGCCGCTGGCGGCGAACTTGGCCGCAAACCCGTCGTCTGCCCCTGTGAAAGGATAAACTGGAAAACCCCAGGACGATTCGCTCCAGCCCGTGACGAAGATATTGCCGCTCCTGTCCACCGCGATGCCGCGCGCTATATCGACATCCGAGCTTCCGAAAAACGTGTTCCACTGGAGCGCGCCGCTTCCGTCGAGCCGGGCGAGAAAACCGTCGTAGGCGACAAACGGATTGAGCGGCGCCCCCCAGGTGCCCGTGCTGTTTCCCGTCACATAGGCGTTCCCGGCTGCATCAACGGCGATCGCCGGGGCGGTGTCGCTCTGGTCCCCTCCCAGGAACGTACTCCATTGCAGGCCGCCGTTGGCGTCGAGCTTCGCGGCCCAGGCATCATAACTTCCGCCCAGGTAAGCCCGAACCGGCGAGCCCCAGCTCAGGTTGCTCCAGCCTGCGACATAGACGTTGCCGGCCGGATCGACGGCGACCGAGTGGCACATATCATCGCCATCTCCTCCCAGGAACGTGTTCCAGAGCAGGGTGCCGCTCGGGTTTAGCTTGGCGACGAAAGCGTCGAAATTGTGACCGGAGTAAGCCCGGACCGGCGAGCCCCAGGAATAGTTGCTGATGCCGACGACATAGATATTTTGGCTCGAATCCAGGGCGATCCCTTGGCCATAGTTTTCGATCGGCCCGCCGAGAAATGTGTTCCAGGTGCGGGCCGGGCCGTTAGCCTGCAGGGGGGTGGGTGCGGAATCCGTGCTTTGCGCCGCCTCGAGAGTTCCGAAGGATGACCTGCTGAGGGCGGGCTTTCCGCCGAGAGCCCCCAGGCGAACACCGGCCGGGCCGGTTATGTCATAAACAGGAGATAGGCACGTAACAACGCTAATGATAAGAACCCTGGAAATAACCTTGATCATGAGCCCCTCCTTCCTGTTCTACCCAAGCGGCCCGAAAAAGAACGGGCGGCCGCGATGCTTCGCCTGCTTGCAGGCGTCTTCAAAACGGTGTGGGAAGATTACTAACTTGCCGGGGCGATGTCAAGAACCGTTCCCGCGCAGCGAAAAGCCGAGGTCGGCACCCGCCCCTAAAGCCTGTCCGTCGCCTCCAGGAGCCTGTCGAAAAACACCCTGACGGCATTTCCCAGGGTTTCGAAGGAATCGAAACCGCCGGTCGTGAAGAACGTTCCGTCCTCGCGGAGTTCGGGCTGGCTGGCGGGCGCGGCTACTTGATCAGGTGAAAATTCGTCTGGCGGCCGTCGAGGAAGAAAACGCCTTTATCGGTGAAGGCAATGGCCTGCTCGAGGGGTAAGCGAAGTTCCTGGCCCTCTCCCCACTCGGGGATTGGCGCCGTGACGCTCATCTCGGCGGTGAAGCAGCTGTTCGGGACGAGCTTGACGTCGCCCCGCCCGGGGTTGTTCACCTGCTCCCACGGCAGGCCGATGAGCGGCCCCGGTTCGTGGAGAAAATAGCCCAGCGAATGCGAGTAGACGCGCGGGCCGGGGATCCCCGCATCTATGGCCTTTTTTAAGATATTTCCGAGCAGCTCGTTGCCGGTGAGGCTGGCCTTGAACTCGCCGCAGAAGATGTCCTGGAGCCGGTTTTCCTCGGCCATGAGCTTCCGGAAGATCTCAGGCGCGTCGGTTTCGCCGGCGCGCAGGACGTAGGCCATTTCCTGGGCGTCGGAGTTATACCGCATGTACTTGACCCCGACATCGCAGTGGATGAGGTCGCCGGGCCGGATGACTTTGTCGTCCTTGCCATATTTTTCGATGTCCTCGGGATGGCGACCGCGGATGCTGATGAACGGGCTGAAGGAGACCTTAAGCCCCAGGTCGGCGGTTCGCTGCCAGTAATACCAGCGGAGGTCGTCGGCTGTCGTGAAACCGGGCGTGACGACTTTATTCGACAGCATGTCGGCGATGATGGCGTGGGACACGGCTTGGGCGCGCTCCATGAGCTCGAGCTCCTCGTCAAGGAGTGTCTCGGACCACAGTGTGGCCAGCGGCTCGGCGGACTGGAGGCGCGCGGCGTATTTCGGGCCGAGGGCCTCGACGATCCGCTTCTTGAGGACCGAGGTGAGCCCGCCCGTCGCCCACTGGGTTTCGCCCTCGTTGAGGCCGATTTTCTTCGGGTCGAGTCCGCGCACGACCCTACCCAAGCAATCCCACTGGCTCTCTTTCTTGTGGGTGTCCCAGGCGGCCGCGTCCCAGACGTTCTTGAACAGGCCCTGGGTGTCCGTGCGCGAGACGTTGAGCCGCTCGACGCCCTGAGCCGCGCCGCGGTCAAAAAATACGAGAATCTGCGTGATCGGGTTCCAATTCCCGTAGGGCACCATCGTCTCGAAGATCGGGTCGAGATTGTCTTCGTTACAGCTGATGATCCACATATCGAACCCGGTCTCGCGCATCAGGCGCGGCAAAAGCTGGTCGAGCCGCTTCTGAGTGATCTGGTAGACGAGGGTTGCCCGGTCGCGAATGCTCAGGATGGAGGGCGTGCGTTGACCGGCGGACGCCGCCGAGGAGATTGGCATCAAGCTGGATAGCGCGAGAAAAAGCGCGGCGGATAGACAAAAGACGAATGAAGAAAAAACGTGTTTTTTGGCCATGTCGCTCCTCCTTCCCGAACGGATCATTTATCTTTCGGCTTGAAATTTTTGCCTGTGTTCCCCGCCGGGCCGATATCCGGGCGGCCATCGACGGCCTGGACTTCTGAGGCGTGGTTCCCGTGAATTATCTCCGGTTTTCCGGGAAAAGGCAAACCGGTCCGTTCACGATCCCGCCTTGCGTCGCCGAGCCATGTGAATATAGACTTAACGCATGAGACTGGTGGACATTTCCCAAGGTATAATGCTGACAATGACAATCGTCAATCAGCTATTTCGACGACGTCACATGAACCTGAATAACAATCTCTTGGAAGAGTGGAGATGAGACCAAAGCGCATTAGGTCCGGAATCTTTCTTATCCTGCTCTTGAGCATGGGCGTGACTGCGTTGTTGGCCGAAGCCCTGGTTGCATCAGGCCCCCCCGATTTCTCCGGCACCTGGGTCCTGAATGTGTACAGGAGCGAGTTCGCCGGCGAGCGGCCGCCCCAGAGCAAAGTGCAACAGGTCGAGCATAAGGGGACTGAGCTTGCGGTCACGATCGATGAGATCAATGATCGAGGGACCGTGCACGGCGTCGTCCGCTACACGACCGACGGACAGGACGCCGTCAACGACGTGCTGGGTTTCCCGATGACCGCGTCGATCAGCTGGGAAGGCGCAGTCATGATCATGCGGACGTGGGGCCGGTTCGGCAACGGCGACATCATGCTCATCGACCGCTGGTCGCTTTCTCCGGATGGCCAGACGCTGACGATCGCCCGCCAGTTCCAGGGGCGCGGGCGGATCGTCGACCAGACCTTCGTCTTCGACCGGCAGTGAAGGCCCCTCCTACCACATCCACCAGTAGATGCCGATGGTGATGAGGCTCAGGACGGCGAGCTGAAGGCGCCAGTCCTTCCAGCCCTCGAACGGCGCCCACTTGGCCTTCCAGTCGAAGGTTGTGGTCGCGAGCTTCTCAGCCGGCGACTTCTTGGTGAACGCTGAGACGAGGAATAGCACGGCGATGATGATGAGCGTCCCCCACACGCCGCGCCAAGTGTAGTTCTCAGTCATTGTGAAGTGAAGGAACGG
>Ga0315275_10006977_pt1 | contig 10877 bp, 11 predicted proteins | sample YL17G03_0_MG_FD_205557 | JGI IMG/M metagenome (GOLD analysis project Ga0315275, IMG submission 205557) | Sediment microbial communities from Yellowstone Lake, YNP, Wyoming, USA - YL17G03_0 | ecosystem: Environmental > Aquatic > Freshwater > Lake > Sediment | place: USA: Wyoming | collected...
CTTCTTTGGTGAGCCTGGGATAGGCTTCTAAAAGTTCTCTTTCTTTCGCTCCTTCACTTAGCTTTCTGAGAATAAGTTCCACCGGAATTCGGGTCCCCCGTATGACTGGTTTGCCCATCATAACCTTAGGGTTAATCTCAATTCGATCTGTAATGGTCATAACAAACCTCCACTTCCTTTTAAAATAACGACGAGATCGTACTTCCTATAGAAGGATGATACAAAAAAGAAAGGGAATTGGCAAGCTTTAAGAAGTCAGCAGCGCACGTTGCCGGCCAGTCAGGCGCTTTGGGGTTCTTGACTTCAAAATGAAGTCAACTACTACGTAAAGACTCAACTATTTAACCAACAACTCGTCCATTTGTTTTGTATTAATTCCGCAATCCGCATTCCGAATTCCGCATTTGGAAGGGCCAACTTTTTTATGGATGATACCAAATCGCAATATCCCAAGCCTGACCCCGAAAATTTTTTTTCTTGGTCAGCGTGAAGTTTTTAGAATCGGAAATGTAGTCGTAAGCCGCCAGGAAAAAACCGCCGGTGCCACAGGCAGGGTCGGCAATAGATTTCATCGGCTGCGGCTGCACACAGGCAACCATAGCCTTAATCAAGGCACGCGGCGTAAAATACTGCCCAGCGCCGCTTTTAGTATCTTCGGCGTTTTTCTCCAACAGACCTTCATAAATCTTGCCTTTGACGTCTGTTCCCATCATGGTCCACTGCTCTTTGTCGATCATATCAATCAACTTGAAAAGCTTGGCTGGATCTTGAATCTTGTTTTGGCTTTTGATGAATATCTGCCCCAGAATAGCCTTGGAGTGCGACAGCTCGCGGAGCAAGGTCGTGTAATGCGATTCCAATTCGGCGCCGCGTTTTGCGGTGAGGCTTTCCCAGTTGTATTCTTTTGGAATGGGCAATTTCCGGTTATGCGGCGGCCTGCTGAACTCATCGGCCATCTTCAAGAAGAGTAGATAGGTAAGCTGTTCCAGGTAATCGCCGTAACCGACGCCATCATCCCGCAGAGTATTGCAATAACTCCAAACCTTACTGATGATGCCTGATGTATTGCTGGGTTCATTGCTCAAGATATTTTACTCCCTTTACGAACCTGTGCAGACTTTGCACAGGTTTCAGCTTCATGGTAAGAAGTGTCTTGGGCAGTTGTTGCGAAAGATGCAACAGCTCGCACCAGACCTTTTGGTTGCCCTCCTTTTGAACTACCGAGGACTCCTCGGTAGTTGCCGATTTCTGCGCACGATTCTTTTTTCTGTCTTGTCATATCTCTGTTTCCTCAGTCACACTATAGATACCTCCCCTCCCTTGAGGGGAGGGGATTGAGGGGAGGGTGTCCGGTTAAGCCGCTCCCTTATAGCGTCAAGAATTCCATTTCTATTCATCAAAACCTCATTATCCCAAAAATGGACCACCGTGTAGCCCTCTTTTTCAAGCCAGGCATCCCGTTGTCTGTCTTTCCGGGCCTCGTCCGGCAAGGCATGCTGACCGCCATCCAATTCAATAATGAGCTTTCTCTCAAGGCAGACAAAGTCGACGATATATTGTCCAACAGGGTGCTGACGTCTAAACTTCATGCCTTCACACCTACCTGCCCGTAGACGGCTCCATAAGAGCTTCTCCACATCGGTCGATTTTTGTCTCAGACCCTTTGCAAGGTGTGTTAGCCCTTTTGCCATAGGTTTAATTCACCCTCTCCCTACCCTCTCCCCTCAAGGGAGAGGGAATTATAGGACACCGCCTCCTTGAGACGGGCCAGGAAGAACATGCCCCTCAAGGGAGAGGCACATACATCCTCAAAAGAACCCATCATCCTGGTTTCGTTACTCATGATTTTGCCTTTTTCGTTTTTGTTTTTTCTGCCTGCCGTCGCGGCGGGTCATCCGGTTTATTCTTTTCTCTCTCAGCCTTGATCCGCGCCAATAGAACGCTTGCCGGTTCGTCATTGGGGTCCTGGGGGACGAGCTTGCCTTCAAAGGCTTTCTTCAAAATGCTCTGTCGCAAAGCTTCGGACTGCTTGAGGCTGTGATCAATGCTCTCTTCGATTTTATCGCAAACCGAGAGGCGGGATTCGATTTCCTGAACAATACGGCGCTGCTCTGGAAGGGGTGGCAAAGGTATCTGAATCTCACGAACAATTGTAAGATTAACCCTTGGCCTCGTAGTTCCTTTAGTGATTGCTTTGAATTGGTTTTGCACTACATTGCAATTAATAGCGTAAATTAGAAATTTATCATAAACGACCAACTTGTTTGGGCGTAGCCTCATTAAATCAGCTACTATTATGCCATACTTATACTTTTCTGGCACTTTGCAACATAAGCCCAATGGGTCACCAAGCTTAGTAATATTTTTTATGCAGGTCCTCCTTATGCGCCTTTAATATTTCATTGATACCTTTTAAAGAATTCATATCCTATTCCTTCCCGAATCAAAAAGTAGGCTGCCTTTCAATCTTTCTTTTAACTCATTTATGCTACAATTCCAAAATCGCAAACCATTATCTGGCTTCCAGCTTATCCCAGGCCTCCAAAACCAGGCGGCGGGTGCGGTATTCGCCGTACTGCTTCTCCTCCTTCTCCTTTAGAACGCGGAAGGTTTCGCCAGGAAAATCTTTCTTTTCGAATGTTTTAAATTCCGAATTCCGCAATCCGCATTCGAATACGCCAACTTTTTTATGGATGCCATCGGAGTCCTTACAAAACTTCTCTGCAATCTCTTCAATTTTGACCCTAAAAATGGTGTTCTAAGCTTAAAATCAGTCTCTCTTTTTTAGAAATAATTAATTCAATCAAGCAGTTAACTTGGTCCGACCCCACACACCTTTCCAGTTCTACTACTCAGCCACAAACAAAGAACTACAGTTAGATTTTTTTACGCGTTTTATATCCAGGAAACTCATTATTTTCCTTAAGAATGGAGACATTGCTTCAGTTTTAAGAAGCTTTGCCCCATTGTATTTTTCGTGGAAAGTAAAAATTACATCCTGTTTAGCCCTAGTTATACCAACATAAAGCACACGCAGTTGTTCCTGAATATCCCTATTTTGGACTGGCATTAAGCCCTCATTAAGCCACATGATAAAAATAAATTCTGCTTCTAGCCCTTTAGCAGAGTACATTGTTGTCACGAGGACCCTGTCATCCCCGGGAATATCCTCTGCAATTTCTTTACCAGAGTCTATAAGCCCAAATTTTTCATGAATAAATTTGATAATCGACCCCAAAGAATAAGGCTGCTGAGTAGCCTCGTTTATAGTAATGTTAACCTCTGGGAATAATGATTCATTTATTAGAAGCCAAGGAAAACCCAATAGTCCTCTCTTAAACTCTTCTAGATCATCGATGTTCTCACGTATATTTTTGAGATGTTCAAAAATTTTCTTAATCTTTAAGGAATCTAGTTCCGAACAATAATCATACAATGATTTGTTAAATTTCATGGCATTATGTCTTAGCTGCATGACCTCCTTAGGTTTAATTCCGATGATACTTAACCATTGTCGGAGTGCTAAACTATCATTAGAATGCAATAGGCGAAGGACTAACAACAGTCGCCAATGGTCATCAGGGATTACTGGCTTTTCCCGTTGTTTAGTTGGTATCTGGTATTTACTTTCCAAAATTGAAGAAACCTTGCTAACAAATGCCAAGTTGGGACAGAGAATCATTACATTTTTATAGGAAAGGGGGGCACCTTTGCTATTCTTCTTTTTCTTTATTATTTCCTTGATCAAGGTGGCTACAGCATCGATTTGAATATCACTTTTGGTACATTGTAGAGTACAAATCTTTACACCATTATCAGGTGGTATATCAACTTCCGCACCTAGGTAATCCTCCCCAGATATCAAAGCTTGTGCAGCGCGTAATATATGCACTGGCAATCTATGACATTCGACAAAACGCACCTTATCCCACTTTTCAGATTTCCAAAGAGCTCTTATTCCACTTGGGTTCGCATGTCGAAATTGATAAATACTCTGAGCATCATCACCCACAACAACAACCTGGCTCCCACAAGTTGAACTAGCAAATCCAACTAATGTCTGATCCATCGGGTTGAGATCTTGATATTCATCGACTTGCAAAAACACCTGAGGGAAGTCTGCTTTCCCACCTGACAGAATGTTACAAGCAGATTGGACTATTCCTTCCATATCGAAAGTATTATAGAATCTTAGTAATTTCTCATAATATTCTAATACTCCCTCCCGCTTATCGGTGGGGATAGAGCTATCCGATGGGAAATGGCTCATGCAACGATAATGAGTAATATCTTCAAATAAACGTGATGGTTCAATAACAAGATTTAGATCACCTATTAATTCTGACGCTAAGAGTAAGTGTTCCCCCTTCTCCCAAATCATAATAGAAAAATTATTTTCTCTATTAATCAATTGTGCATATCTATGCACAATACTTTTAGCATAAGTATGGAGGGTGCTAACCCTTGGAAAAATAAAAGTCGCTTCTTCAAATGCCTCTTTTCCTACGTCTTTTCTTACCTTACTTTCCGTGTCCTTACGACTTGTTCTAGTAAATGTTATAAAGGATACTTCACGATTTGGATCTTCTTTAAGTAATTTGATCATACGCGTAACTATGGTTCTGGTCTTGCCAGTACCTGGGGCCGCTATGACAACTAATGGTTTACCAGTATGATTGATTACTTTTGCTTGTTGTTCAGTAGGAAAACACATAAACACCATCTAAAAAGGATCAATCGCAGCCCCTGAAGGTGTTAGACTTTGAAATGGCAATTTAGTTAACAAGCGACACTGATTCTGATTGTTCTTGCTCTCCTATTTTCGCAACTCATTTAGTTGTACCCAGTCGCCGGGGGCGCGCTCATATTTCCAGAAGGTCCACCCGTTGCACGTGCGACGTTTACATGCTGTTGCGCCCGCGAGAGAAGGAGACCAGTAAACCTTTCCTTTAAATCTGATCGATCCATTACGCCTAACATGGGCTTTAATAATCTTTCCTTTATAACGAGCCTGCAAATTCATTGGACCGTCGATGTAATTCGCCAGAACAGGTTGCCTTCCTGTGGCTAACTTTCCTTCTTCCACCTCTAAAACCTTTTCCTTACCCAAAAGTGAAAGGAGCTCATTATGTTGCTGTGAGCGGATATCCCTTGCAAATCTTCTCCGAATATCCTCTGATTTCAGAAACTTTCCCTTCTGTTTGTTTCCTTTCGGCTTAACGACCCGGAGGATAAGAGATTCCAACTCTTTTAGGTGGCTGTCGCCAATAGTGAGGTAAACACTAAACCGATCCCAAGAATCCTGGTGATGGTCCCGAAGATGATGAGCGAGACGAGAGCGAAGATTACTTGCTAATCCTATGTAATATAGTTTGTTTCGCCGATAGAGTGCATAAACACCCTGCCGGCGCCGAACATGTCAGCGAATAATACTCTGATATTTTTCGAGCGCTTCCCGGGAAATGTTTTCTAAATGCTGACTGACTAAAGGTGAGCGTTTCGACATATCATAGTTCTCCTTTGAAGGCTTTGTCGAGAATGGATGGTAAAAAAATTGGAGACTTCCCCAAATTATTCCTTTCCGTATTCAGTGATAATCTCATCAAATATTTTCTCCATTTCTTCTTCACTTAGTACTTCTGCATCCTTTCCAATATGCGGCAATAGCCGCTTATGTTCTGAAGAAGAAATTGCGCTGACAAAGAATTCTCTACTTTTTTTCGAAATAACCTCATTAAGATGTTTACAATTCAACGCAGGAGGATTGGGTGACGACGTCCCAACCAGTAATCTATTTCTACAAATCGGTAAATAAACACAAATTATTTTATCATTCTGAAAGTCTAACGAGATGAATTTTTTGTCACCCTCAGTTTCAATCAGAACCCCCACATCGCCAAGTATCAAAGGACTTCCAACCTTACAAACATACCACTTCAGAGATTGATAACGCTGAGATCTAAGATCAGGAATTGTTTCATTCAATAAAGCTTTAATGTGAGCATCCCTTAAGAATTTCGGCAAGTTGTTCTTAATGTATGAAAAAAATAAATCGTACATTATCTGGATTTCTCTCTCATGCTGACTCATGATAAATGGAACTAAGCCGGGTAAAATTGTACGAAGGAATTCTCTATGAAAAGAGGTGACATTATGGGTTCCAAGTGTTGATTCGATCTGGGATTGAAGTGATGTGATATTTCGCAACATCAAACGTTTTTGGTTTTCGAAATTGGAAAGGTATTCTGACAAATTGTTAACAAAGAATTCTGAAGGTATGCGCAAAGAATCCCTCAGATGCTTCGTTCGAAATAGCATATGTGTAATGAATTCCGGAATTCTTGAATCACGAAGTTCAGTTTCAGGTTTGATAGAAATTAAGTCATTCAGAAGAGAGGCATATTTGTTTTCTTTTTTGGTAATATCAGCATCGGCATTAACATTCGACTCTTTTCCATAGAAGTATCTTTCTGCGCATATATTGTTGATATTGGATTCAAATACCTTTCCGTCTTTTCGATGAACCAAAGTATAGACTGAATTCCCTTCAACGCGGTTTGCAAAACCTTTGAGCAAGAATTTTGGAAGAATATGTTGTTTCTTCCCTGACATAAAACCCTTTTATAGCAACGTGACTTTTTATCTTAAAGAACTTGTGTATTGTTAAGGCATATATACCCCTGCCAGCGGCGAGTATCCTACTAATAGCTCCTTCCATGGAAAGTTTTTCAAATATTTCCTCTTGACCAAATCACAATTCTCCTTTGAAGGCTTTGTCGAGGATGGATGGCAGTAAGGTTTCGAGTTCGGTATTGGTTTCGGCTTGGATGCGTCTCAGAGCGTCCACCTTCGCCTCCAACGCGTCTAACTTGCCCACTATACGGCGCTGTTCAGAGAGGGGGGGATATATAAATGGAAAGCCGAACAACTGTTTACGGTTTAGCTTTGGCATTCTCGTTCGCCCAGATAAATGGTTAGCATATTTCGTGAAGGTTTCAGCCACCAGTGACCACTTTAGGAAATGTGGATCAAGTTGAGGACTAATCACTCGGATCGGATAAACATCGGCGCTGCAAACCCCTTGGAAATCAACAAAAACTGCCTTCCGGAGATAGGGACGAATCTTCGAATAAAGAACCGTTCCTGGTGAGAAAAGATAGTTATTGCTCTTGATGCCGTCCTCTTTTGCACTGCGCCACGGCAAAAGCCGGCAAGTCTTGCTCTCCATATTTTCGCCGCTGATATGCGGAAGGCTCGCATATTCTGGCAAAGCAGGATCAACCTGTTTGTCACTTATTTCGACGGCTTGATCCATTGACATCTGCCGCCAGTCCCCAGGCCGGACCTCAAAGAGTTCATGAAGCAGACTAGGAAGTGCTGCCTCGGTCTCTTGAGTCGCCCGCTGACGGAGAGCGTAGGCCTCCTTGATCTTGGCGGCCAGTTCTTCGATCTTGGCCACGATCCACCGCTGCTCCTCCAATAGGGGTAAAGGCATTTTCATAGCGAGAAGTTTATCTTCTTTGAGCCGGTTCCGGCTCGTGGGCGTTCCTCCGGTACTTAAACCAAGTGCTTCCTCCCAGATTACAGCTCGGCTGAAGTATCTCCACAGGTAGCGACTATCAAGGTGGTCTTGATTGACTACGAAACATGGGAATTCATTCGAGACATAGCAATCACGGTTTTCCTCTGAAGCAACTGCAAATGAACCCTTCCAAGCAAAAAGGCGGTTGTAAACAAAGTCGCCCTGCTCCACTCGATATAATTTTTTTGCTTGAATTTGAGAACCACTCCTGATGTCTTTTGTATATAGCCCCTTAGCATACCAGTGTGCTCCGAGAATATGATAATTCTTTTGACCATCAACAGCCTCAGGGCGACTTACAGGCGTCAGTACTTCTTTTACCGAAACCATTGGCCAAGACTTGCTCATAGCCGTGGCTCCTTCTTTGTATGAGCAAGTATCCGGCTCTCGAGCAGTTTACGAGATCGCTTTAGTTCCGCTGCGAGCGTCTTTTCGTCTGGGAGTTTCATCTTATATTCGGCAGCCATAACTTTGTTGGGTAGACCTTCCAAGGCATAGACTCAATTTTGCAGACGCTGTCTGCATAATCTTAGATTTCCGAGACAGTGTCTCGGATTTTCCCAACATCATTGAAATAATATCAGGATCTTCTTGTTCTTTGATAGTTATAAATTGAGGAGATGGCGGCAGCACAATTTGGGGTTTAATAGATTCGGCAGACCGTGTTTGTTGGATTTGGTCATATTTACGCGACACTGTTGCGTAAATCGTACTCGCTGGCCACCCAAGACCGGACAATACAGAGTCGTAACCTTTCAGCGAACCATGGGTAGTCTCGGACTTTTTGATGGAAGGATTCTTCATGCCTTTGGCTCCTGGGCAAGAACCTGTTTGATCTCAGTGATTATTTCAATAATCCTTTGCTCTTTATTAAGGATATCCTCCACCAACTGTTCTGGAGGCATATGTTCAAACTCTTGTTTGCTGTTTGGATTTTTAATATCAAGATTTGATGAAATGAGGTTGCCTGCCTCGTCATATTTCAGAATATCTTCGGCAGAAACTTTCCATGCGTGGTCGTTCTCTTTTCGATCTTTCCACCATATCAGACAATCAGCAAACTCTTCATATTGCAACGGCTGGGTTTTTGTATATTGCTTGCGAGCTTCAGGCAAAAGTTGCTCGTAATACCAGATCTCCTTTGTAGGTCCAGAGCGGTCGAAAAAGAGAAGGTTTGTCGGTATGCTGGTATATGGCGCAAAAACCCCATTGGGCAATCTCACAATGGTATGCAGATTGAATTCTTTTAGAAGTTCTTCCTTGATGCGGGCACAAACGCCATCTCCAAATAGTGTTCCATTAGGCACAACAACACCTGCTCTCCCTGGCTTAGGAGGTCGTTTTAATTTTCGCATGAGGAGTTGAAGAAAAAGAAGGGCTGTTTCTGCGGTTTGTTTATCTTCTGGGAAATTACCCAGGATTCCCCTCTCCTCTTCACCACCAAAAGGTGGATTTGTCAGGATGATATCTACACGGTCCTTATCTCCGATTTCCCTGAGAGGAAAACGCAAGCTGTTGAGTGGGTCTATCCTCGGATATTCAAGACCGTGAAGCAATAAATTCATCTGGGCAAGCAGGTAAGGTAGCGGTTTGGCTTCGCCTCCCAAAATACTCTTGGTCTGGAGAATCTCTCGATGCTGGACGGTTTTACATTGTTTTTCCAAGTGACTGAAAGTTTCTACAAGAAAACCTCCTGTGCCACAGGCAGGGTCAAGAACCGTCTCACCAAGGCGTGGATCGATAACCTCAACCATGAATCTTACGACAGATCGGGGCGTATAAAATTCTCCTGAGTCTCCTGCTGAATCACGCATCTCCTTAAGCATAGATTCATAAAGATGACTAAGGGTATGAATCTCTTCTGAGGAGTTAAAGTGGATGCCGTTAATCTTGTTAATGATATCGCGGAGGAGGTAGCCACTGATCATGCGGTTCGTAACACCCTTAAAAACAGTTGCAATGACATCACGGCGATCCCCTCCGTTTGAACTTTGAAGACTCCTTAAATAAGCAAAGAGGCCCGGACCTTTGGCCCCATCTGGGCGAATTGCTTCTTCGTTGTTAATGAAAGCAATAAGTTCGTCACCGGTGATCCCATCTTCCTTTGCCGCCCAGTCACGCCATCGATATGGCGGTTCTACCGCAGAACGAAACCTCTTTCCTGCCATGATGGCTTCTTGCTCATGCATTTGCTCCAAATCACCCAGGAACTTAAGGAACATAATCCAGGTCAGCATCGGCAGGCGATCCAGATCACCACTTAGCCCCTTATCCTTTCGCATGATATCTCGTGCAGATTTAATAAGACTTCCCAATTGTTGGACAGTGGTAAGGGGTTGGTTATCCTTCTTTTTCTTCATTTTCGATTCATCCTTTATGTGACCCCTCACCCCATCCCTCTCCCCTTTGTTTTCTGGCAGGGGAGAGGGGGAGGGAGAATTTTATGCAGCATATAGTAGTGTCTGCAATTGATTTACCGCTTCTTTTAACTTTTCTGCCCCGCCAAAGAAGGCTGCAATCTCTATTGCATTTCCATGTTGAGAAATTGGAGGAACTCTCAATATATCAGGGATGACAAACTGAGCAGTTCCATAATCGGAATATTTATCCAAAAGCTCATTTAGTATAACTTTAGCCTCGGGGCCATATTGGTCGAAAAAGTCTTTCTTCTCTTTTCGGAGCCGATCAGCACGTTCCCTTCGGGTGCGAAGAGGTGCATTAAAGGCAATATGGCAGACCAAATCGAATGGATCAGCCTCGGGCTGGTTGGCAGCAGATGCCAGATCTTCAAAATTAATCCCTCTTTCTTCAAGTAAGGCAATGACCTCTGATCGTTGTTCAGGGTTAGACCACCGCCTTCGCAATTCTATAGCGGAAGGATAAAGTGTACGCACTTTTTCAGCAGTGTAATCAGTGAGTTTAACAACCCGGAGTTGCCTTCCCTCTGAATCAAGCTCGTGGACGATATGGGCTACAATTTCAACATAGCCTCCATCAACATAATACTTTCGCCGTTTTCCTTCCGAGTCATCTGGAATAGTAGGCGTAACCTCCCAAATAGGTTCTACATCAGTCGGGACAAGTACCTCCTCTTCAACCAACTTGTAGGCATTGGGAACCAATTCGCCTCTTTCATCAATCGCTTCTTCTGTTAATAGTGCCGGCTCCCCATCAAATTCAGGATCCGCGAAAAGACGCGTGGCACTTCCTGTGTAATCCAAGATGTTAAAGAAAAATTTGTCGTAATCATCACGAACGCGGGTACCCCGACCTATGATCTGTTTGAACTCGGTCA
>Ga0315275_10006978_pt1 | contig 10874 bp, 15 predicted proteins | sample YL17G03_0_MG_FD_205557 | JGI IMG/M metagenome (GOLD analysis project Ga0315275, IMG submission 205557) | Sediment microbial communities from Yellowstone Lake, YNP, Wyoming, USA - YL17G03_0 | ecosystem: Environmental > Aquatic > Freshwater > Lake > Sediment | place: USA: Wyoming | collected...
ATAAGCCCCCTTCTTTCCTATTACGGACAGGTGTTTGTTCCTAAGATAATAACCTACAGTTTGAAATTCACAGGTTTGTTGCATGTATTAAAGGCATGTGACGAGGACATTAAACCTGCTGCTATAAAACAAGAGATAGATGAAGAAACAGTACTCAATAGTGTGAAACTGACCAGGTATTACGCTGGACAGAATATTAAGTCTTTGAGCCTTTACAAGAAGCAAGAACCCACACTTACCGAATTTGAACTGAAACTTATAAAGACCCTCTATGAGCTAAAAGGAGAATTGAAGAATGGGAGATTACCACTATCAAGGATAACAGAAGTACTGAATAAAGATATGCCTTCCGGCATAGAGTTTGAGGCTAAACAGATCGGATCAATGTTGAGAAAATTAGGCTTGGAGCCAAAAAAAAGTACGGGAAATCTTTCATTCTTAATATGGGAACCTGAGAAGATGGAAAAGCTATTTGAGGCGGTAACTACGGTAACTACGGTAACTCCTACAGCTTCACCTGGGGAACTCATCAAACCGCAGGAGATTTGGAACTACGATGAGGGCTATTAACAAAAGCGTGTCTAAAAGGGATGCTCTCTGTTCTTTCCTTTGCTTTCTAAGGGGGTTTGCAGGGGGACTTGAGAGCAGGGGGCATCCTAACAATGTGAAATGTGATATTTTCAGGAAAATTGAAATTATTTAATAATAAAGGAAAAATAAATTATAAATGGAATATCAGATACTTAGGAGGCAACTGCTATGAATGAAACTGCGAATAATAATACAGTCCGAAAGCGGCGTTTATCGGTCAATCTCTCAAGAGCTGGCTGTTGGAAAAGGATCATGAGACGCCTTGAGCAGGGCGAACCTTTCATAGTCTTCTACCGACCTAATGCCGTCACCAGATCAGTGTTCCCCAACTATCGGTGGCTGCCCATATTCCGGGCAAGGTTCTGCGTCAAAATACCATACAGTACGAGGAAACAATGGCGCTCGAAGCAGGTGGCTGACACGGAGGTTCGTTTCACGCCCATTGACGTTGAGAGGGGGAAATATTGTGCCAGAATGAAAAAATAGGTTGCGTGTAGGGGAAGGCTATGCACGTTAAATCCATCGCACTTTTTGAGGTCGGGGGGGGTCTGAGATCAATCGCAGAAACAGACAGTCTTGAAGGGAATGATAGTCCGTGAAAACAGAGCTTGAAGCCCAGGACATTGAAGCAATAGCCCAGAGGATAACTTAAACGGATGGAGAGATTTCTTACTCCAAAGCAATTAGCAGAGGTTTTAAATGTCCGCCCTGGGACTGTATATGCATGGTTATCCCGTGATTTAGGTATTCCCTACGTTAAGATTTCAGGAACAGTGCGATTTCGGGAGAGAGCAGTAATGGATTGGATTTTAGAAAAAGAGAAGGCCCGGAAGAAAAAGAATTTTGAGTTATGAAAGGAAGGATATGGCATATGTTTGGTTTGTGTCTAATTGAAGTGCAAAATAAACTTGACAAAGTAATTTAGTGTTGATACTTATATCATCAATGGGTATTGAAAAGGTGTTAAGAGAACTGGTTCAGAAGAAGGGATTAAGGAAAGTAGCTCGTGATTTGGGCATCGACTCGGCGAGTCTTTACAGGTCAATACAGGAGGGCTCTAACCTTAAATTGGGAAGGATTGAACGGCTGCTCGGTTATTTTGGATACAATCTAATAATTGTAAAGAGCAAGGAGGTGAAACAGGTTAAATCAAAACCACCAAGGATAAAACGCAAAGGGAAGGAGGTGATAGAGAATGGCAATCTATAAAAGAGGCAAGAATTGGTATGTTGACTTTACCTTTCACGGTGAACGAGTGAGAGAGATGATCGGCCCTTCCCGGAAGACGGCCCAGGTCACAATTGCCAAAAGGAAGGCGGAGATAGCTGAAAACAAATTCCTGGACGTGAGGAAGGAACCCGACCCGGTCCGGTTCTATGACTTTTGTAAGGAATATCTGCAATGGGCTAAGGCGAACAAGAAAGCATCCTCTTATGGACGGGACATTTCTACCATGAGGCAGTTGAACAAGGAATTTGAGAAAAAGAACCTGAATGAGATTACCACTTGGCAGGTTGAAAAGTGGAAGGCGAAACGGAAAGAGAAGCTCAAGCCTGCCTCCGTGAATAAAGAACTTGGACTACTCAAGCACATATTCGTGAAGGGTGTTGAATGGGGCAAGCTTAGAGAGTCACCCGCGAAAGGGGTCAAGCTTCTGAAGGGTGAGGTTAAGCGGCTGCGGTATCTGATGCCGGATGAGATCCGGAGACTTCTATCAAACTGCGCCGATCACCTGAAACCCATTGTAACCATTGCACTCAATACAGGCATGAGGAGGGGTGAGCTTTTGAGTCTCAAATGGGAGCAGATAAACTTTGAGCAGGGAATAATCACCCTCTTTGACACAAAGAACCACGAACGAAGGGATATTCCTATGAATGAGACCGTTAAGGCTGCCCTGGGGCAAAGAGAGCGCAACGGAGACCATATTTTTTGCAATGGTGACGGTGAGACCTATCATGATGTGAGAACATCGTTTGCAACGGCGCTCAGGAAGTCAGGGATAGAAGATTTCCGATGGCACGACTTGAGGCACTGCTTCGCCTCTAACCTTGTTATGGCCGGGGTAGATATTAATACGGTGAGGGAGTTGATGGGACATAAGACACTCGCAATGACCCTGCGCTATGCTCACCTTGCACCGAGCTACAAGACAAGGGCGGTGAATATTTTGGATCAGATTATCGGTGAGGGGCAAGTTTTGGCAGAAAACATGTCACTAAATCCCCCACATCGGGAAAAGGTATGTTCTGTAGTTTCGCTAACCCATTGATTTCATTGGTGGAGATGAGGGGATTTGAACCCCCGACCCCTGCCTTGCGAAGGCAGTGCTCTCCCACTGAGCTACATCCCCACAGATATTATAAGTATCCTAATGACTTGAGTCTCTTGCGAACCAGATCAACCTCATCACGGGAGAGTTCACTGTCTACTCTTACCCTTCCACCCGATGCCAAGTCTCTTAATACATAGACAACAAAGTCAGTAACGGAATTGAAGCCGGTTCCCTCGAGGATACCTTTCAGGCTATCATAGAGTGGCCTGGGTATCTTGATAGTAACCTTCGTTTCTTTAGTTACCCTTTTTTTCTGCATCCTTCTACCTTTTCACCTTCGCAACAAAGTCAACACCGGTGACATGAGCATCACTGATGGTAACTTTTTCCTTTCTTGGTCTGAATCTATATCCGGTCTTGTTCGGTGTTAACGTATAACTTCCATTTTGTAAACCAGCAAAACGATAATCACCTTTCGCGTCTGTTACCGTAGTATCTGATTCAGCGCCGGTCAGGGTAATAGTGACCCCCGCTGACACTGCTCCACTCACATTCCCCGAAATGAAAAACCCTTCAGGTGGAGGAACACTTTCGGAATCTCCGGGATTGGAGACCAGGTCAGGATTGCCAGGTGCAGGCTGTCCTCTCACCCATGTCCCGTTTGGATCCTGGAGTTCTTCTCCATTCGTGTACCCGTCAGCATCAGAATCGAGAGCCGCTAACGTACTGCTCCAGGTCTTATTGTTGTTCTTATAATCAAGCCCAAACGGTGTCTTGGCGGAGAAATCCGGCAGATGGCAATTATTGCAGCCATAAACTGCTCCATTGGGAATGTACGTTTCCCAACCTGAATAACCCCAGGCCTGTGTAAAACCCAAGGTCAGAAAGAAGAGCATCAGGAACATCCATCGCCATTTTTCTCTCATAAAACGCTCTCCCCGTATCGATGAAACCTCAAAAAATATACCATATCTTTCGACCGCAGTAAATCATTGAACTTTAATTACTATCTCAACCCTATCTCATTAGCAAGGATGATTGCTTCAGCTATGTCGCGCATAGACTTTCGGGTATTCATGCTGTCGCGCTGGATTTTTTGAAATGCCTCTTCTCCTGTGAGCTTCATTCTCTTCATGAGGATATCTTTTGCCCTCTCGATCAACTTCCTGCTTTCGAGCTCCTCCTGAATGATTTTTGTCTTGACCATGAGCTCGGTATGCTCAATGGCAATGGCTGCTTCGTTAGCTACCGTGGTTAATACTGCGATTTCGGTATTGGTAAAATGGCGGGGAGAAGAGGTGTAGCAGTTAATGACACCGATTACTTTCCTTTTCACGCTCAAAGGTACACTTAAGAGGGAGCAGAGACCTTCTTTTTCAGCGATCCTCGTGTTTATATAGCGGGGGTCTGTCTTGACGTCGAGGATCACTATTGGCCGGTTCTCCTGCGCTACCATCCCGGCAACCCCTTCACCCAGCTTGATGTTGGGCTTCTTGTTATACTCATCGCTTACTGACTGGGTGGCCCTCACCACCAGCTCCTTGCTGTTTTCATCAATCAACAAGAGTGAGCAGATCTTGGAGTGCATCACCTCAGCGGTGACGGTAACAATGAGACGGAGAATATCCTCGAGGTACAGATCAGAAGTAATCGCCTTGCTGATCTTGGATAAAGCTTCGATCTGCTCTACATACGGGGAATTGTTTTTTGTCTTTTTCCTCACATTGGCACACATCGTCAGATAATCCAGTGAATTACTCAGACCAGTTTAAAGGCATCTTCTGCCCTACAAAACAAGAAATATTCTCTTTTTGAATCAAGATGTGGGCCTCTCGATCAAAGGTCAACCACATCCCCCTCACATCCTTAGCCAGAGCAGCATAACACGCATCGTATCCAGTCAATCCCATTTGAACATAACGATTCGCCTTTAGAGCAAGTTTTTCCGTCATTGGCTGACGAAACATGCCTCCTTGAAGCAAAGGAATGATGCTTTTTCGAAACACTTCGAGACCTTCCGGATGGAGACGCTGCAAAACTGCATACACTTCAAAGGCAAAAAGCTCTGGTACGGTGAATGCATCTGGTTGATCAATCAGTTTTATCAGTACCTTCTCTGCATTTGGGTGGATTTCATCTTCTATGCACCAGCGAACTGCCACTGAAGCGTCAACAACCCAGATCACGCCTTATATCCTCTTAAGCTGCGCAGAACAACTAAACTGTCCTTATTGCCACGCTTTTTTCTTCTCATTCCCTTAATAGCGTTCAAAAGGACCTTTTTCTTTTCTTCAGTCTGCCAGTCCAGAAATCGCCTTTCGAACTGCTCAGGAGTTACCAGAACAGCCCTGATTTTCCGTCCCTTACTAATGAAAATAGGTTCCCCCTTTTTTTTCAGACGATCCAGTATTTTTCCCAGATTATTGCGCATGGTAAGAGCATTAACTTCTTCCATAATAAACTCTCCTTATCCTTAACCTGTTTGACCTACTGAAGATGATAGGATGTTTATGTGTGCATGTCAAGTGTAGAGGTATCTATACACTTTAACAGGCTGGACCTTTGCTGAAAAAGCAACTTTTATAAGGCTGATCAAAAATGTCCAGATGCAAGGCGCCCGAAATTCTGAGGAGTATAAAACCTTGGGCCGCTCCTGCGGTAAAGTTTTTTACCCGAAGACGGGCCAAACGGCTTATCGAGGGGAACGACGCAGATGGGCTTTTTTCAGCAGCCTACTAAGTGACGATCTTGGCTGAGATAAAACCCCAGGCAATACCGACAGCAAAGCCAACGCCATGCGCTGTGTTGGCAACATGGCCGACTAAGCCGATGAGACAGACAAAAAACCAAACAATCATCAACGTAACCGTCTGGGGATGCACAAATAAGCCAGAAGAGGGATCATATTTGCCCCGTATCCAAGTATAACCAAGTAAGCCGTAAACAACACCTGACATCCCCCCGAACAGGGGACCACTCATCAAGAACTGCCCCATATTAGAAGCGGCGGCAATCACCAAAACCAGCATAGCCAGAGTCCGGGGACTTTGCCGTTGCTCAATCATGCTTCCTAAATCCCTGAGCCACATCATATTGAAGAGGATGTGCAAGAATCCAAAATGGATGAAAATTGGTGTGACGAGCCGCCATACCTGCCCGTTACGAACTTCGCTAAACCCATCACTAATGTATTCCGAAATGAACAGATACCGGATGAACGTCGCATCTCTCCCTAATTTCGAAAAAATGGCCACTGCAATGCTGATCGCGATCAGCATCCCCGTCACTACCCCGATACGTTCATATTTGGGGAAAATTTGACCCTTGGTAAAAACCCGTTTTCTGTATGCTTTCAATTCTTGTTGTTCTTGCTCCCCTTTCTGACGGGCAGCAGCGGTAGCTTCTCGAAATTGGGGCGCATCCGGAGTATGCCGGTATTCGTTCAATAACGATTCTGCCTTATCAAGCTGATCCTCGGAATATACCCAGATATTCCAGACCTCTGTTTGATCAGCCTCATTCCTTGCCGCTTCGATTTTATTCTTAATACCCGAGGTATACAGATAATCGCTGAAAATCTGTGCGTCTGATTCACTTGGTAATGTGCCGATGAGTCGCATAAAAGGGGCTAACGCTCAGCTTTCTCTGCGAAAGCAAAGCCTTCGCAATTTGCGTTTGTCATTTATCGATTCCCCCACATGTTACATTCTCGTTCAAATTTTAAAATATTATTAATGATGGGATGAGGTACGTCAAATAAAAAAGTATTACAGAAGGGATTTATCAGAGAAAAAGAATGAACGGTCAGGGGGAAAATTGAAAGTGTTTCGCTGCAAACATGTGGAGAAGGCAGGAAGGAGTGCGGTTAACGTCCTGCCGGTAACCTTCGAGCTTTGCGAGTTAGTTCACCGGCCTGTTCAGCCAGCGCCGTTCCCTAACACTACCAGCTCCATTCCTATTCAGAAGCGTAGGCGATGCCCTGAGCATCAAGGAATTTCGAGATCTCGTCCACGTGGACAGCTTGTCCTACGTTGAGGAATTGGCGCTCTACCTTCGGCTGCCCATCTCGTTTATACTGCGCGTCGAATCCGAGGTCGAGATGCGTCGTGGATGATTGGAGACCACAGAGCTTCCCCTCGGCATCGAAGAGCGGGCCACCACTCTGTCCTCGAAGACCGGGTGAAGATGTCTGGGCATAGGTGCATTGCGATCCGTCCTGCCGCTGATCAACGGCGAATCGCGACACTATGCCTTCGAGCGCGAAGAGTGGCGCTGGGAAGCCGCTCTTAACGTTGAAGTTGTTGTTGGCGAATTCAGCTTCGACGGTGTGCCACGGAAAGCCTATCCGACAGACGGAAACACCTGGGATGAGGGCCTCAGAACGAAGAATTGGATATGCCTGATCCGCACTCGGCGTGAAGGGATCAAGCTTAAAAGCCGCGAGATCAGCGATTGGGTGCAGACGGATCTCAGTAGCCCGCGGCTTAGCGGTGTGCCAATTGGCACCTCCAGCCCATATCTCCGCATGATTCGAGAGGGAGTTCGCTTTTTGTTGCTCCAGCTTCCGCATGTCGCGATTACGGTGCTTGGCGTTGCCGATCTTCTGCGCTTTAAGCTGTGTGAGGGTATTGTCGATAGATGAGACCCCGGCGATCGATTGCTGCGCATTAGCGATCTCGTCGAATATGTGCTTGACAGTGATGGCCCAGCCTTTGTCGTTGACTATAATGAATGCCGCCATCGTCGAAAACACGGTGCCGTCGTGCTTCCGTCTGAGACCGACGTAAGGACAGGTGTACTTCTTTGCTCGCTCACATGCTTCCTGAAACATGTTTTAACCTCCGTGGTATGTCATTCTCGTACGGCAGTCCGTTCCAAGTATTTCTCCGGACTGCTGCAATCTATGAGAGATAATAGGGACAGCGCCTATTATTTTCCTTTTCGCGGCCTGCCATGCGGCAAGGCCTTTAATCGCCGGGCAAATCTCCTTTCCAGCTTTCTTGTAAATAATTCATCCCCACAAGGCCGCCCGGTCATAGAACACTTTCTGATGTTTTCTATCATAGCCCTATCTTCTTTCTCAAGTAAATAGCTCCTCCAGTTCCTTACCTCTTCCAGCAGGTAACATTTTCCTGAGACTATACCATCGTGAGAGCCGTTTATGTGCACTCTGGCACTTGACCAGCGGTAGTTTTCTACCTTTTTGACTATCCCTGCCCGGAGGGGGTTGTTCTCTATGTATCGTATTGCTGCATACACATGCACTTCATCAAGGATCGTGGAGTAGAACCTCCCCTGCCAAAGATGACCGCTCGCTTTCCTGCGGCGGTTTACGTACTGCGAGTACCTCATGTGAAGGGTATTGAAGGTACGGGCAAGTGCATCTTCTTTGCCCGGCACGCAGACAAAGTGGACGTGGTTGTTCATAAGGCAGTAGGCCCAGATCTCAAGGGAATACCGCTCACTGTATTCCTTGAGCCATTCCAGGTACTGGAGGTAATCGTCTTCTGTCTCAAATACTGTCTGGCGGTAATTACCGCGCTGGGTGACGTGGTGGGGGTATCCTTTGGCTACTGCTCGGGCTATTCGAGGCATGGGTGTACCTTAACAAGACAAGATGGGTTTGTCAAATAAAATGGGCGCTGTCCCTATTTTCGTCCTATATTTGATGCGAGAACTTTATTGCCTTTGAGATTCAATCAGTTTTATCGCGCGATTAAGTTGCAACAACAGAATAGCCTGAATTCCTTTAGGCGTTATGTAAAACTGATTACCAATCATAGCCAAGAATTGCAAATCACAGGCGTAGTTTGAAAAAATATATGTTGCTGTACTTCTTGCTTTAGGTGTTCTCCATGTTTTTTCTTTACCGACAGATTTTACAAAGAAACCTTGAGCATTCTCTTTATCAACTGGATAAGAACTCTTTGCAAGGATAAATACCGTTTCCAAGAAACTCAAAATTGTATATGTTATCTGAGAATAGAAAGGGGTATCCTTGACGAAATCAGATAAGATGTTTGACTGCTCATCAGTAAGTCTGTCGGCTAAATTCGAATTACCTGCCTGTACGAAAGACTCTCCAATCTCTGTTAGAAAATATTCTCCCTTGTATTTGCTTACAAGCCCTACTAGCTTTGCAATCGTCAATCGGTTCTTTATCGTCTTAATTGATTTATCTTCAGAAAGACTTATCTGTGCTTGAGTTTTACCCTCGCCAAGTAATCTTAATGTTGTGTTCAATAAGCCAAGCCTAACTACTCCATAATCTCCCGATTGCATAGTGAGAAAATATGATAGTTCTTTGAAATTCTCAAAATATTTAGCCAGTACCTGTTCCGGTTTGCATATGTAAACCTTAATAGACTCCTGTTCGCATTGTGCAATATCAGTAGAGGAAAATGATGTTACGAGAACGACTTTTTGGATATGGGCATTTACTAATTTGTTCTGCCCCTGAAGTTCCTGTAGGTCTTTATGGTAGCCATTTATTTGTTCAATAATTTGCGAATAAAATGGTACGACCTTTACTTCAATTAGAACGAGAGTATCCTCATGCATGCACAACAAATCTAATTTCCCTGAATTTAAGATTTTTTGTCGAGCGATTAGACTTAAATTGGCAGGGTTATATCCTAATATATCTGACAAAATAGTTTTGTCAGCACTTAGAATATCCTCAATAGTCTTTTCTGAAATAGTGTGTGTCATGGACTGCGTTTCCAATCAGGGTTATGAATCTGAGTCCATATAGGGATAAAAGGTCATCTCGTCAGTAATAGCAAGACGTTCTACCAACCAGTGATAAATCACATCTCTTATCCCGCCAATTACTTCTATGTCCCACTCAATCTCTTGTTGGGATGGGTTTAAAGTATGTAACAACTCGTAAATCGCATTATCAACGAAATCCTGCCGTTTCAGTTGGCTTTCACTCAATTTGTTCATAGTAACCGCTTTTTTGCTATATCAGGCACATTTATTACGCAATGCGCTTCCGATCGCAGAAGCGGAAGCAATGATTCGAATATGTCGCCCATTGTTTTTGTGTAATCCACGATTGCCATCGTTCCAAGATCGCGAGCGTCTTGGGAATATTGTTCAACCTTTCCGAGTTGTTCGTTATTTCTGTCCCTTCTGGATTTATTTTTTCGTTCGCGGTTCAGTAGATTGGCATAAGGCGGTGACGTCCATATGAGACTTAATGAATCATTTGAAATATATTTATGAATATTTCGGGCATCATCTTGAATGGCAACTTGTCTTGAGTTGTTGAATAGATTCGCTTGCTGCCGCAATCTTTTTTCGCAGAGGTCTATATAATGTTTCTGCAAGTCAAATCCAAGTGCATTCCTGTTTGTATCGCTGGCAGCAACCAGCGTTGTTCCGCTTCCAACAAAAGGGTCAAGAATCAGTTCGCCTTGATGGGTGAACAACTCAATGACTTTCTTTGAAAGCGAAATCGGAAATGTGGCGGGATGAAGGGTCTTGTCGCGCACATCCCTTGATTCGTAAAAGAATTGCCACACTCCCAGTTGTGATTTAAGCCACTCCTTCGCAGTCATGCAGTTTATATGTGTCGGGCCGCAACTGCATGATCGTGTATGGCCAATGTCTAGCCGCTTGCCGTATTCAGCACTGTTTTCTCTGATGACAAGCTGGTCATTCGAGACTGATTTGTATTCTGTTTTCTTATTTGTAGTCATAGGGTAGGTATTATATCCAATTTCTCGCTAAGTTCAATGCAATCAATCATTGTTTTCCGCCAGCCGAACATTGTTTATATTGATCCGCATAACATGCGGAACACCTGTCTCCGATCCGTATAAGACGCCAGTGAAGCAATTTTCACATCGGCCATAACCCATAAGACATCAGCATGTTACGTCGAGGCACAATTTGCTTGTTTTCCCAGTCTCTTGGCAAATTTATCTATTCCGTTAACATTCATCAACTAAATAGAAACGTCCCCTTTTCTTTCCGTCGTGTCAGGCTTCGTCGCAGTTTT
>Ga0315275_10006979_pt1 | contig 10873 bp, 8 predicted proteins | sample YL17G03_0_MG_FD_205557 | JGI IMG/M metagenome (GOLD analysis project Ga0315275, IMG submission 205557) | Sediment microbial communities from Yellowstone Lake, YNP, Wyoming, USA - YL17G03_0 | ecosystem: Environmental > Aquatic > Freshwater > Lake > Sediment | place: USA: Wyoming | collected...
CTCCGAGACGGCGCCGTGCTGCGCGAGCATTCCCGCCGGCACGTCGAGCAGACCGATCTTGACCTCGTCGGCGTAGCTGATCACGCCGCCGAGGAAGTAGTCGGAGCTGCCCGGCCGCTCAGTGAGCCGGGCGCCGAGCAGGCCGCCTGTGCAGGATTCGGCGACGGCGAGCGTGAGGCCGTGCTCCCGCAGACCGTCGGCGACGACGTCGTCCACGGTGCGGCCGTCGCTGCTGAACACCGGGGCGCCGGCTTCGAGAGCGGCGACCAGCGCCGCCGCCTGGGCGTCGGCGGGCGCGCCGCGCCGGTAGCGCAGCCTCACCGTGACCTCTCCCCTGCCGACGTTGATCCCCGTCTCCAGCAGATCGTGCGACGTCGCCCCCAGCAGCGGCGCCACTTGGAGCTCGCCGACGCCGAAGATGCGCACGATGCGCAGAACGACGTCGGGGAAGAACCCCTCAGCCTGCAGGCGCTCGGCTGTGGAGAGCCACATGGCCTCGAACTCGTAGGGCACGCCGGGGTAGGCATAGATGCGCGTCGGCCCGCGCCGCGCGGCGATGCCGGGGGCGACGCCGGCCGGCAGCACGGCAGTAGAGCCGGCCGGCAACAGAGCCTGGCGGCGGGCCAGAGGTAACAGCACGGCGAGATCCAAGTGGCGACGCTCGGCGACCAAGCGCACGCGCTCCTCCACCATGCCGAGGGCCGTGGCGTCCTCGTCGAGGCTGACGCCAAGGGCTCGGGCCAGACAGGCGGCGGTGAGGTCGTCGTGCGTGGTGCCCAGGCCGCCGCCGACGACGAGCAGGTCGGGCTCGGCGGCCAGGGAGTACTGCAGGGCCGCCGTCAGGCGCTCCTCGTCGTCGGCGACCGTGAGCACGCTGGTCACCTTGACCCCGCGGGCGCTGAGGTCGGCGCTCAGAAAGGCGCCGTTGGTGTCGCGGGTGCGGCCATCCAGAAGCTCGTTGCCGCTGAGCACTACGGCGGCGCGCGGCAGCGCGCCGCTCACGGGACCGCGCGCTTGCGTCGGCCGCCGTTCATCGCGGCGGGCTGCCGGGCAGGCGGATGACGCCGCGCGCGTTCATGAAGTAGCGCACGCCCGAGGCCAGGGTCACGACCACGACCACGCCCGCCAGGATCCACTGGATGATGACGGCCACGTCGGTCGACACGTGGATCAGGTCGGCGATCCTGTGGGTCGGCACGATCACGTAGACCACGTACACGATCTGCAGGACCGTCTTGAGCTTGCCGTAGCGGTCGGCCGGGATCGAGACGCCCTGCGACGCCCCGACGATGCGCAGCACGCTGACGGCGATCTCGCGGCCGATGATGAGCATGGCCACCCAGGCCGCGATGCGTCCCTGACTGACCAGGGCGATGAGCGCGGCGGCGATGAGCAGTTTGTCGGCGAGCGGGTCGAGGAAGACCCCGAGCGTCGTGACCTGCTTGCTGCGCCGCGCCACGTAACCGTCGAGCTTGTCGGTGGCCGCCGCCAGGATGAACACGGCGGCGGCGGCGATATCGCCGTAAGGCTCGGGGAGCCCCGAGAGCAGCAGCACCAGGAAGACGGGGATAAGCAGGATCCGCGCGATGGTGATGGTGTTGGCGAGGTTGAACTGGCTGCTCACGGCTCCCGTCTCCCGGCGTCGGCCTCGACATCATACCCGACGCTGTCGGACGCCACGGCGTGCACGAGCTGGCCGCGCCTGACCCGGGCGCCGCGCACGAGGGTCCGTCCGTCGATGTCCGGCGCCTGCAAGGCGCAACGCCCCACGGCGACGCCGTCCGCGCTCGCGCCGCGCTCGATCAGCACCTCGAGCGGGCGCCCGACAAGCGCTTCCCAGAACCCGGCGGCTACGTCGTCGATGGTCTCGCCGAGCTGGGCGGCGCGCTCGAAGGCGAGCGCCGCCGGGACCCGCTCGGGCAGCGTCGCCGCCGGGGTGCCTTCCTGAGCGTCGTAGGGGAATACGCCGGCGGCCGCCAGCCCAGCCTCGCGCACGAAGGCGAGGAGCTCGTCGAACTCCTCGTCGGTCTCGCCGGGGAACCCGGCGATGAAGGTCGAGCGTACGGCGGCGCCCGGGAGCGCGAGGCGCACGCGCGCGAGAAGGTCGAGATGCTGGGCGCCGTCGTCACGGCGCTTCATGCGCCGCAGGACGGCCCCGGAGGCGTGCTGGAGGGGGACGTCCACGTACGGCACCGCGTGCCGCGAGAGGGCCTCCAAAAGGGCGTCATCGATGCCGTCGGGCTGCAGGTAGAGCAGGCGCAGCCAGAGGGGAGCGGGCGCGAGCGCCTTGAGCTCGGTAAGCAGCCGCTCGAGCCCGCCCCAGCCCGGCTGCGCCCAGCGCGACGTGTCCTGGCCGACGAGCACGAGCTCTTTGGCCCCGGCCGCCAGCGTGGCGCGGGCGGCGCGCAGGATCTCCGCGACGGCCACCGTCTCGTAGTCGCCCTTGATGAGCGGGATGGCGCAGTACGCGCAGCGGCGGTCGCAGCCGTCCGAGATCTTGAGGTAGCTCGTCACGGGGCGCTGACGGCGCGGTACCGGCACGGCGGAGCCGTGCCCCTCCGCGCCCTCCCCCCCATCGCCCGCCTCACGGAGGGCGGCGAGCAGCGGCGCCGTGTCGAGGCCACACCACAGGTCCACCTCGGGCAGCTCCGCGGCGAGCTCCTCGCGGTAGCGCTCTACCAGGCAGCCCACGGCGGCGACGCGCGCCCCTCGCCGGTGAGCGAAGTCCACCGCTTCGAGGATCGCCGCGACAGACTCCTCCTTGGCGGCGTCGATGAACCCGCAGGTGTTGACGACCACCACATCGGCCCGGCCGGGCTGCGCTGCGCGGTGCCCGGCCGCGCGCAGCCGGCGGGCGAGCGCGTCGGAGTCGGCCTCGTTCTTGGGGCAGCCGAGGGTCTGGATGAAGAAGCCGGCGCCCGTGGGGGCCTCAGCGATAGTTCACGAACTGCAGAGGGACGCCCCAGTCTTCGTCGCGGAGCGCCGCCATGGCGGCTTGGAGCTCGTCCTTGCTCGCCGAGTACACGCGCAGGGTGTCGCCCTGGATCTGCGACTTGACCTTCTTGAAGCGCTGGCGCAAGAGCTTGTTCATGGCCTTGATCTTGTCGTCGGGGATGCCCTGGGCGATGGGTACTCGCTGGCGCACGGTGCCGCCCAGCGCCTCTTCGATCTTGCCGTACTGCAGCGCCTTGAGCGGGACCTTGCGGCGCACGAGCTTCTCCTCGAGCACGTCCACGACCTGCTTGAGCTTGCCGTCATCGTCGGAGACCAGGACCAGCGCTTCGCCCTCCAGCGTGATGGAACTCACGCTCTTCTTGAAATCGTAGCGCGTGGCGATCTCCTTCTGCGCCATGTTGACGGCATTGCGCACCTCGTTGACGTCGGCGCGCGAGACTACGTCGAATGAAGATTCCTTGACCATGTCAGCCCTGCCTCTCGAGCTTGCCGTCTTTGACGATGTAGTCGACGGGAGCGACGGAGTCGCTCGGCGCGATCTTGCGTCCCTCGACGCGGATGCGCACCGCCGACGGGTTGCCCAGGCGCAGCCACAGGACGTCGCCGACGAACACGCGCGTCTTGCCCTTCTTCACGGTGCCCGAGAACAGCACGGTGCCGGAGGATCCGTCCCTGCGGACCTCGAGCCAGCTCTCACCGTCGGGAGCGCTGACGCGCAGCTCGCCCTTCACCACCGGCGCGGTCGTCTTCTGGGGCTGGGCGGGCTTGCTGATCGACGGCGACGGTGACGGGCTCGTGATGCCGAGGGCGCCGGGTTTGGTGGGTGGCTGCGTGTCGCTGCCGCGGCCGAGGATCCAGATGACGCCGAGCACGAGAAGGCAGATGAGGGCCACGAACACGATCGTGTTGCGCCCGCGGTGGCTGCGCGGCGCGCCGAGCATGGAGACGCCCCCGAAGGGCTCGTGCACCTCCCCCGTCTTCACGCCGCGCGAGCGATACTCGTCGAGGATGACCTCGGGGTCCAGAGACAGGTACGCGGCGTAGGTCCGCAGGAAGCCTTTGACGTACGTCGCGCCGGGCATCACGTCGAAGTCCTCGTTCTCCATGGCCTGGACGTACTTGACACGGATCTTGGTGTCTTCCTCGACCTGCTGGAGCGTGAGGTTGCGACGCACGCGCGCCTCGCGCAGCGTGTTGCCGATCTCAAACACGGTGGATAGCCTCTTCCTCGGACGTTCGGGGCTGATGGCCCGGCACGCAAACGTACAGTCTAGTAATCGAGTCCTGCGAAGACAAATCGGGCGGGCCGGCGGTGCGGCGCCGGTCAGGCCTCCCCGGCGGCCGGGACGACCGCCTGGGGAGGAGCCTCCGGCGCGTCTTCGCCGGCCACGCGCGCGAGGGTAGCCGGCAGCTCGGCTTCGTCGATGAGCACGGCGCGGGCCTTGCTGCCGTCGTATCCCGAGATGATGCCCATCTCCTCCATGATGTCGATGAGCCGGCCGGCGCGCGCGTAGCCCACGCGCAGGCGGCGCTGCAGCAGCGCTACGGAGGCCGCGCCCGTCGTCACCACGGTCCGGATGGCCTCGGCGAGGAGCTGGTCGCCGCCGGCCGCCTGCGCCTGCTGGCCGGCGTCCGGGCCGGCGGGGTTCTCGAGGAGATCCTCCTGGAACTGCGGCTTGGCCTGGCGCTTCCAGTGTTCGGTGAGCAGCTTCATCTCGTGCGCAGTGATGAGGGCCCCCTGCACGCGCAGCAGGCGGTTGCTGCCCATCGGGCTGAACAACATGTCGCCCATGCCTAGCAGGCTCTCGGCGCCGCCCTGGTCGAGGATGATGCGCGAGTCGGTCTGTGACGCCACGGCGAAAGCGATGCGCGACGGGATGTTGGTCTTGATCATGCCCGTCACGACGTCCACCGACGGCCGCTGCGTGGCGACAACGAGGTGGATGCCGCAGCTGCGCCCGAGCTGGCCCAGGCGGATGATGGAGTCCTCCACTTCGGAGGGCGCCACCATCATGAGGTCGGCCAGCTCGTCGACGATGACCATGATGTAGGGCACGTGCTCCTCGCCGGAGCGAGCGAGCTTCTTGTTGAGGGCACGGATGTCCTGGCAGCCATTGCGCGAGAGCACGTCGTAGCGACGGTCCATCTCGCGGGTGATGTTGTCGAGCACGTAGGTGGCCTGCTTCATGTTGGTGACCACAGGGGCCAGAAGATGGGGCACACCGTTGAAGTTGCTCAGCTCCACCTTCTTGGGGTCGATCATGATCATGCGCACTTCGTCCGGCGTGGCTCGGAGCAGGATCGAGCTGATGAGCGCGTTGAGGCAGCCGCTCTTGCCGGAGCCCGTGGTGCCGGCGATCAGGAGGTGGACCATCTTGACCAGATCGGCGAGCACGGCCTTGCCGGTGACATCCTTACCGAGCCAGAAGGCCATCGGCGAGGCGTGCGGCGGGAAGAGCCCATGGATGTCGCCGAGAGAGACGTAGTTGGCCTCGAGGTTGGGCACTTCCACCCCGACTGCTGTCTTGCCGGGGATCGGTGCCTGGACGCGGATCTCGGTGGCCGCGAGCGCGTAGGCGAGGTCGTCCTTCAGCGACGCGACGCGGCTCACCTTGATGCCCGGCGCCAGCTGCAGCTCGTAGCGTGTGACGCGCGGCCCCGAGACGGTGCCGATGACCTGGGCCGTGATGCCGAAGTGCCCGAGGGTCTCGACCAGGCGCTGGGAGACCCGGCGGATGGCGTCGGGCGACTCGCCGATGCTCTCGCCGAGACGCTGCAGGAGCGACGGCTCGGGGAGCAGCCACTGGCGCTTCTCGATCTCTCGGAAGGCGATCGCCGCATCCCCGCCGCCGGGCTCGTCGGCGACGGCTTGGGCAAGGGAGAGCTGCTCGCCCTCGGCGGCGTCTTCCACCAGTGCCGGCGGCGGCGCATAGGGCGTCGGTTCGCCGAAGATCTCGGGCGCCGCGAGGCGCCCGTCCACGAGGTGCAGGGTGTGTGTGCTCACCGCGGGCCCGTACTCGGCCGCCGCAGACATCGAGGTGATCATGTCGGAGGCGTCGCTCGTCGGGTACTCGTCGAGCTCCACCACGCGGGTCGACGCCGTGTCCCGGCGGCGCGCCCCCAGGGCCTCGGCCTGACTGCGCGCCGCCCTGCCTGCGGCGGCTCCGGCGGCAGACACGCCCTTGCGCGAATGGCCCGCCCACTGGCGCAGCGACGAGCCGGTCGCCAGCAGGACGCCGGCGACGAGCAAAGCGATCACGAGCACGTCCACGCCGAGGCGTCCGATGACGCCGCGCAGCGCAGACCACAGAGCTTCGCCGGCGGCGCCGCCATGCGCGCTCATGTAGGTGTCGCGGAAAAGGCGCTCGGGCCGCTCGCCGGCGAAGACGCCGAAGGCGTCCGCGGCCGCGGCCAGGACAAAGGCGACGACGATCAGCGCGATCCCCCAGCTCACCCCGCGACGCGGGCGGCGGTCTTCGCGGGCCACCAGCATATAGGCGACAAAGCACAGCAGCAGAGGGAGCGCGAAGACCAGGAGTCCCACCAGCCAGCGCGTGATGCCGCCCAGCCAGCGCCCCAGTGCTCCCCCATCCCATCCCAAGTAGATGACGAAGGCGAGGAACACGGCCAGAGCTACGCAGGCGATCGCCGCCAACTCGCGGCGGTGACGGGGGGCCGATCTTCGCGGCCGGGGTGCCGGACGGGCGGCGCGCGGTGGTGTGCGCGCAGCGGCGCCCGCGCGCCGTGCCTGCTTGGGGCGTGCAGTCGCCATGGGTCGTCTATTCAACGTGGGCGCGAGAAACCCTAGGAAGGAGCGTGGTGCGAAGCAGAACGAAGACGCCGGTCGCTCAGACTTCGACGACGACCGGCATGATCAGCGGTCGCCGACGGGTGCGTGCGTAGACGAGCCCGGCGAGCTTCTCCTTGATGTCGTCCCTGATGAGGCGCTGCCCGGTCACGTGCACGGCGCCGAGCTCGTCCATGAGATCGTCGAGCGCAGTCGCGCACTCGTCGAGCACCTCCTGGAGGCGTTCGTCGTTGTGCAGGAAGCCGCGCGCCACCAGTTCCGGGGGCACCACCGAGTCGCCGTTCTGGGCGTCGACGGTGACTACGGCGATGAGGATGCCGTCGCCGGCGAGCTGCTGGCGGTCGCGCAGCACGAGGCCGTCGGCGTCGCCCAGCTCGAAGCCGTCGACGAACACCATGCCCGTAGGTATCTTGTCGACGATCTCGCCGTTTTCGCGGTCGAGCTCGAGGACGTCGCCGTTCTCGAGGATGAAGATGTCCTCGTCGCGGACCCCGGCCTGACGGGCCAGCTCGGCGTGAAAATGCTGGTGCCGGTACTCGCCGTGCACGGGCAAGAAGTACTGAGGACGCACGAGGTTGAGCATCATGCGCAGGTCTTCCTGGGCGGCGTGGCCGCTGACGTGGACGCCGCTCCCTTCGCCGTAGACAACGGTGGCGCCGACCTTGAGCAGGCGATCGATCGTGGCCGTCACGCTGCGCTCGTTGCCGGGGATCGCCTTGGCGGAGATGACCACGGTGTCGCCCTCATGGAGCGCGACCTGCGGGTGGTCGTTGAAGGCCATGCGGGTGAGCGCTGAGAGCGGCTCACCTTGACTCCCGGTCGAGAGGATGAGGATCTCTTCGGGCCGGTAGGCGTCGATCTCCGTGAGCTTGATCATCGCGCCGTCCGGCACGTCGAGATAGCCGAGGTTGCGGGCGATGTTGACGTTCTTCTGCATCGAGCGCCCTGACACGGCGAACTTGCGCCCGTGCAGATGACCGATCGTGATCGCCTGCTGCACGCGGTGGATATGCGAAGCGAAGCTGGCGACGATCACGCGCCCCTCGGCCTCGGCGAAGATCTGGTGGAACGCCTGGCCGACCGTGCTCTCCGACGCCGTCGACCCGGGCGTCTCGACGTTGGTCGAGTCGCCGAGAAGGGCCAGGACGCCCTGCTGGCCGAGCTGCGCGAACGCGTTCACATCGGTGATGCGACCGTCGATCGGGGTGTGATCGAAGCGATAGTCGCCGGTGAGCAAAACGGCGCCGAGATCGGTACCGAGCACGATAGAGAGCGAGTCGGGGACGCTGTGGCTCGTGGCGATGAATGAGACGTCAAAGGGTCCCAAGCGAAGCTTGGAGGTATCGCTGACCTCGTTGAGCTCGACGACCTTGAGGAGCCCATGCTCGTCGAGCTTCGACTTGATGAGGGCCAACGTGAAGCGGCTGCCGTAGACCGGCTTGTTGAGCTGCTTCAGCACGAAGGGCAGCGCTCCCTGGTGGTCTTCGTGGCCGTGCGTGATGACGAAGGCCAGGACATCGTCGCGGCGCCCGAGCAGCCATCTGATATCCGGGATCACGAGGTCGATGCCGAGCATCTCGTCGCGTGGGAACTCGACGCCGCAGTCGAGCACTACGATCTTGCCGCGGTACTCCACCGCGGTCATGTTCTTGCCGATCTCGCCGAGACCGCCGAGAGGGATTATCTTGAGGGAGTCACTCATGCGGGAGGAATCCTACCCGCTCGCGACACCGTGCGCGAACCGGCGGGGCGGCCGACCGCGGTCATGCCCGGCTCAGCACATCCAGCCGTCGCAGCTCGTCGGCGATGACGGCGGATTCTTCGGGCGTGGCGGGCACGAGTGGAAGGCGCAGACCGCCGACTTCGTGCCCGAGCAGGTTGAGCGCTTCTTTGACGAGGATGGGGTTGGCCGTAAGGAACAGCGTCGCGTAGAGATCGCGCAAGCCTTCGTCCAGCCTCTCGGCGGCGGCCTCGTCGCCGGCTCTGACGAGCCGGGCCATCTCGGCCAGCCGCGGCCCGACGAGGTGGCTGGCCACGCAGATCCCGCCGAGGCCGCCCATCTTCAGCACGTCGAGCAGCATGTCGTCGTTGCCGGCGTAGATGCCGAGATCGCTGAGCTCGCGCAGGCGGCGAAGCTCGCCGAGATCGGGGTTGGCCTGCTTGACGGCGACGATGTTGTCGACCTCGCCGAGGGCGGCCAGTGCCTCGGGCGACAGGTTGACCACCGAGCGGCCGGGGATGTTGTACACGACGAGCGGCAGGCTGGTGGCGGCGGCCACGGCGCGGAAGTGCGCCAACAGGCCGCGCTCGGGCGGCTTGTTGTAGTACGGCGTGACTACGAGGACCGCGTCGACGCCGCACTTCTCGGCGGTGCGGGTGAGCGCGACGCTGTGGGCGGTGTCGTTAGAGCCGGTCCCGGCGACGACGGGTACGCTGTCGCCCACTGCCTCGACCACGGTGCGGTACATCGCCGCCTTCTCGTCGTCGGTGAGCGTCGGTGACTCGCCCGTCGTGCCCGCGACGACCAGCCCGTCGGAGCCGTTGGCGATGAGGTACTCGGCGAGCTCGCCCAGCTTCCCGTAATCGACGGCCAGGTCGGCGTCGAAGGGCGTCACCATCGCGGTGAGGATCGTCCCCAAGCTGTCGGTCATGGCGCGGCTCCTCGGATGCAGACAGTGGCCGGTACGTGCTCGCACTTAGTCTAGGAGGTTCTCCAGCCCCACGACAGTCCCCTGGATACCGGTCACGCGGCGCAGGGCGAGCAGGACGCCGCCCATGAACGAGCGCCGCGACAGCGAATCGTGACGCAGGGTGAGCAGCTCGTCGGCGCCGCCGAAGAGGACCTCCTGGTGAGCGACGACGCCCGGCAGGCGCACGCTGTGGATGCGCACGTGGGCGGCCGCCAGACCGCGAGACGGCTGGTCGCCGGGCGCGTCCCGCAGGGCGGAGCCCGGCGCTTCGGCCATGAGACGCGCCGTGCGGAGACTCGTGCCCGACGGAGCGTCCAGCTTGCCCGATTCGTGCATCTCGATGACTTCGGCGTGCTCGTAGTACTGGGCCGCCTGGCTCGCAAAGCGCATCAGCAAGACGGCCCCGAGGGCGAAGTTGGGCACGATCACGAGGCCCACGCCGGCGGCGGCGGCGGCGGCGCTGAGCTCTTCGACATGGGCCTCGTCCAGGCCGGTGGCGCCGACCACGGTCGGCACGCCGGCAGCGAGCAGCAGCTTCGTGTTGTCGAACACCGCCGCGGGGACGCTGAACTCAAGCGCCGCTTCGGGGGAGGTGAGCGCCAGAGCCTGCTCTACGGTCGCGAAGCACGGCGCGTCGCCGGCGCTCGCGCCGCCCTTGGGGTCGACCAGCGCCACCAAGCGCAGGTCGTCCTGGGCGGCGATCGTGGCGGCGCTCAGGCCGCCCATCTTGCCGGCGGCGCCGGTGACGAGTACGTCGGTCATCGATCCTCCCATGCGAAGCCGTCGGTGACGGCCCGAAACGGCTCCGGCCGCGGGCCGATGCACACCGTGGACCACTTCTTGGGGTCGTAGTACCGCCGCACTGCGGCCTCGACGTCGTCGCGCGTCACGGCGTCGATGAGCTGCAGGACCTCGTCGACGCTGAGAACGGGCTGCTCCATGAGGACGGCCCGCCCCAGGGAGTGCATGCGACTGCCCGGGCTCTCCATGCTCAGCACGAGCTGGCCCTTGAGGTGGTTCCTGGCGCGCTTGATGGCTTCGTCGGAGATGTGCTCGGGAAGGCGGTGGAGCACGTCGAGGATGACGGTCAGGGCTTCTTCCACGGCCTCCTCGCGCGAGCCGACGTAGATCGCCGTGAGCCCGGCGTCATTGTACAGGGACGTGTACGAGTAGACCGAGTAGGCGAGCCCGCGCTTCTCGCGGACCTCCTGGAACAGCAGCGAGCTCCACGAGCCACCGAGGATCGTGTCGACGACGAACACGGCGTAGCGGTCGGGGTCGGCGCGCCGCGGCCCCGGGCCGCCGAGACAGACGTGGTACTGCTCCGTGTCTTTCAGCGAGAACCGGGCCGCGTGACGGAACCCCGGAGCGCTCAGCTCGGGCTGCCGGACGACCGCCCCGGACTCGGGGTGGAAGTGCG
>Ga0315275_10006981_pt1 | contig 10873 bp, 7 predicted proteins | sample YL17G03_0_MG_FD_205557 | JGI IMG/M metagenome (GOLD analysis project Ga0315275, IMG submission 205557) | Sediment microbial communities from Yellowstone Lake, YNP, Wyoming, USA - YL17G03_0 | ecosystem: Environmental > Aquatic > Freshwater > Lake > Sediment | place: USA: Wyoming | collected...
ATCCCAAGCGCCGTCTCGACCGCCGTCTTCTCATTCGCGGTCCAGCGGCTGCGGATGGCACCGCTTCGGGCCTCGGGACTCTTCTGGACGTACTCCGTGATCTCCGTCGACGGGGTGCCTGGATACCCATAGGCGCCGGAGAGTCCGGCGTCGATGGCGCCTTGGGCGAGTGCCTCATCGCCGAGCAGTAGGCGAATCGACATGCAAACCTCCTAGAGAGAACCCGCATCCTGACGCGTGCCTTGCAGGGTGCGCGGTCAGGATACGCTGATCCCACCTGCGTCGCAACCGGGGGGGCGCGCGAACTCCGGCCCGCTTGTCGGGGAGGTTCGGCGAGCCGGCCGGGTCCCCGAATGGTCGAACCGGGGATCAGGACCGCGGTTTGTTGCTATCGATTCGGGCCATGGATATACTGCCGACGAATTCTTTCCGTTCACCCAAGGGGGACTGACATGGGGCAAGCACGGACTATCTGCCTGGCAGGGCATTCCGGCTGCGGCAAGACGACGCTCGCTTTGGCGTTGATGAAGCGGGCGGGCGTTAAGGATCAGATCTTGTTCGACGCGTCGCAGGAGGAGAAGGAACGCAGCTGCACGATCGACATGGGGATCGGCGCGTTCCAAGTCGACGGAGTGTCGATCACGCTCCTCGATACCCCTGGCGGCGACGAGTTCCTTGAGGAGATGTACAAGGCGATCCCGGTCGCCGATCTGACCTTCCTCGTGGTGAGCGCGGAGAAGGCCGTCGAAGTGGGCACGGAACGCGTGTGGGAAGTGGCGAGCGGAGGCAAGTACCCGACGGCCATTCTCGTCAATCACATGGACAAGGAGAACGTCGACTTCGACGTTGCCGTCGATGCCTTGCGGAGCCACTTCGAGGCGAAACTGCTGCCCATCCAGTTCCCGATCGGATCCGGCGCGACGTTTGCCGGCATCGTGGACCTCGTCACGAATCGTCCCAGCTACTTTGGCGACAAGGGGAAGAAGGACGTTGCGGCGGACCTTGCTGAAGCCGCGGAGAGCTTGCGCGCGTCGCTCATCGAGGAGGTCGCGGCGGTCGACGACGAGTTGATGATGAAGTTCCTCGACGAGAAGCCGATCAGCGACGCCGAGCTTGCAGCCGCCTTGGCGAAGGGAGTCAGCGCCGGCCAGATCGTCCCCATTCTCTGTGCGTGTGCAACGCAGGAGAAAGGAATCGATCACCTTCTAAAAGCTTTCACCACCCTCACGGCGCCGGCAGTTGGGAATCCTGGCGCGCCGAGCCGAGCCGTGGTGTTCAACTTGGCGAACGACCCGTACCTCGGACGGCTGGCGTTCGTCCGGGTGCTCGACGGGATCCTCCACGAAGGGAAGCCGCTCGTGGATATCGCAACGGGCGGGAAGGTTGACGTTCGCGACCTGTATGCGCTCGAGGGCACGAAGCAGAAGCGAGTCTCCTCGGCGACTGCCGGCGAGGTCGTGGCGATTGCGAAGGCTGACGGCGCCGTCCTCTGTGCGACGCTTGCGCTGAGCCAGGACGCCGTGCCGTTCAAGTTCCCGCAATTCCCGCGTCCCGCGTTCTCCCGGACGATCGTTCCGAAGACTCAGGCGGACGTCGAGAAGATGAGCGCAGCTCTGAAGGAAGTGGCCGCGACGAAGAAGACCGTCGTGGTCGAGCGCGACCCGGTAACCAAAGAGCTGACGCTGCGCGGCATGGGCGACGTCCACTTGCACGTGATCATCGAGCGACTGAAGAACCGCTACAACGTCGCGCTGGAGACGAGACAGCCGAGGATCCCGTACAAGGAGACGGTTCGCAGAAAGGCGGAGGCAAAGTACCGCCACAAGAAGCAGACGGGAGGCCGCGGGCAGTTCGGAGAAGTCTACCTGAGGATCGAGCCGTACAAGGGCGAGGGCGGCTTCAAGTTCGTCGACGAGATCAAGGGCGCCTCGATTCCTAACCAGTACGTGCCTGGGGTAGAGAAGGGCATTCTCGAGGCCCTGGAGGAGGGCAGCCTCGCCAAGTTCCCGGTGACGGATGTGCTCGTTGCTGTCTACGACGGAAGCTTCCACCCCGTCGACTCGTCCGAACTGGCGTTCAAGCTCGCGGCGAGGGGTGCGTTTCGCGAGGCGTTCGACAACGCGGAGCCGTGCCTCCTTGAGCCAGTGATGAGCGTGTACGTCCGGGTGCCGGAGGAGTTCACCGGCGACATCATCAGCGACATGAACGGGCGGCGGGGGCGGATCATGGGAATGGACCCGGCGGGCAAGGTGACCGTCATCCATGCCGAGGCACCGCTTGCCGAGATGCAGAGCTATGCGCTCGACCTGAAGTCGCGGACCCAGGGGCGGGCGACGTTCCATATGGAGTTCGCGCGGTACCAACCGGTCCCTGGTCATATCCAGGAGAAGGTTGTCGCGCTGGCTCAGGCTGAAGAAGAATGAACGTTGGACGCCACATGCAGCGGGATGCGGTGACCGCCCTGCCGTCGGCAACGGTGGGGACGATCCGGCGCGTCATGGAGGAGCACGGGTTTGGGCTCCTCCTCATCGCGGCCGAGGACGGTTGCCTGCAAGGGTTCGTCACCCGCGCGTCGCTGCGGGGCGTTGCGGACGACGAGGTGGCGGTCGAGACGGTGTCTCATCCGGTTCGTTTCGCCGTGCTGCCGACAGACACGCTGGAGAAGGCGGCTCTGATCATGCTCGACAACCGCTTGGTGTTGCTGCCCGTGGTTGAGGGTGATCGGTTGGTCGGCGTGATCACCCAGAGCGAAGTCCTTCGGGGTCTGGCCGATGGGTTGGGAATCGGACTCGTCGGGACGCGCATGGAAATCAAGCTGCGCAAGAACTCTGACGATCTCTTCCGCACGTTCGACGTGCTGCGTGAGCACGGGGTGCACGTCGTGAGCATGGCCAGCCGGAGAGAGAATGACACGCACCGTGACGTGGTTCTCCGACTCCAGGGCATCGCCGACCCCGAAGCCCTGCGCTTGGCGCTCGAGGCCCAACTCCGCGAGACGGGCTAGTCTGACCCTAGCCGCATCACGCGCCGTGGTCCTGCGCAACATCGGGCTGTGGGCTGGCTGTGTTTAAGGAATCGCACGCGGCGCCCCGGTTCGCGGGTCTGAGGGCCAGACCGATCGCATGAACCCAACCTCTTGCCACCCGGTGCGGGGCCGAGCTTCTCAGCTCCTGGTCCCCGGGGCGCCGGTGGAATCCGCGACACCCTAACACGTTGGTCAATGGATGTCAAGTCTTAGCTGGCGACGGTAATCTGTATTGCGCCTAGATGTCCGTTCGCTAGCAGTTGCCTGTCTGCGCGGACGATTGTCGCTCTATGTACAGTGGCGTTCGGACCATGCCAAAGAAGTACTACCGCATCGTGTCGAAGGGAGACGCCGTACGACGAGCCCGCATCGTCGCCGGGATGACGTCGGCCGACTGCGCCGACGCCGTCGGCGTCTCCCGCCCCATGCTCTCCTCGATCGAGAACGGTGCCGGCACGAGCGTCACGACGGCGCACAAGATCGCCGGCGCGGTGGGCAAGACGTTCGAGGAACTGTTCGACATCGTCGATGCGAAACCTGAACGGGTTCGTTGAGTTCGTCGAGTCCATTGGGTTCGTTGGGTTCACTGGCGTCTGGAGTGCGAAGACCATCCAGACTGGCGAATCCCCGGACGCACGGAGTCACCCGGCGACCCCTGCGCGCCCCGCAGTCAGCCTATCGGAGTAGGGTGTACGCGATGTGGAGATAGATGGCGGCTCGACGGTCCGAGTTGTCGAGCCGCTAGGGAGTTCGGCTACCCGGCGGGCTCCGTTGCCGAGTAGCTAGGGAGAAGCCCGGCTGGATCGTTGGCTTCTCCTGGTCAAGAGGGGCGACTGCCGAACTCCGGGCGACTTAGCTCAGGTCAGCAGCCTGCAGGCGATCTCAAGGTAGACGGCGGCTCGACCGTGCGAGCCGCTAGTGAGTTCGCGTTTTGAACGGCCGCGAACTCCGTGCGCACGCTAGCTTCCGAGGAGCGCGTGCGCCATGTGGAGGTAGATGGCGGCTCGACGGTCCGAGTTGCCGAGCCGCTTGGGAGTTCGTCAGATGCCGCGATCGCCGAACTCCGGTCGGGCTGGCTCAGGTCAGCAGCCTGCAGGCGATCTCAAGGTAGACCTGAGCCGCCTTGATGAGGTCGTCGACCTTCACCTGGTCGTTCGGGCCGTGGGCGTTCGCGATGTCGCCAGGTCCGAGGATGACGGTCTCGAGCCCGTTCGCTGCGAGGTGCGCGCCATCGGTCCAGTAGGTGACTCCGACGGGATCGGCAGGGAGGCCGGCGTCGAGACATGCGGCAATCGCGGCCCTGGAGAGCGGGGCGTCGGGTGACGTGCCGAGCGCAACGTGCGGCACGGTCGACGTCCGTTCCGTCTCGTAGACCTGGTACGAGAGACCAACGACGCCGTCGCAGATGGCGGCCACGACTCGGCGCACTTCGCCCACGGTGTCGCGGCCGACTGAGTCGGTGCCGACTGAGTCGGGCCCGGAGGCTGAGCCTCCCTCGGCGACTGAGTCGCCGGGCAGCGTGCGGCGATCGACGTCAATCTCGCAGCGTTCGGCCACGATGTTCGGCTCCGTGCCGCCGCACAGGCGACCCACGCTGATGGTGGAGGCGCCGAGCAGCGGGTAGGTGCGTTGCGCCAGCAGCGGGCGCAGCTCGTCTTCGAGCGCGGTCACGATGCGGGCACCGTACGACACGGCGCTCACGCCCTTCTCGGGGCAGCTACCGTGCGCGCCGCGGCCGCTGAGCGTGATCCTGATGAAGCAGGCTCCTTTGTGAGCCACAGCAACTCGCAGATTCGTTGGCTCGCCAACGATCGCGTAGTCGGCCTTCAGTCCCGACTCGACCAGCCGCTTCACGCCAAGCGATCCCGTCTCCTCGTCGACAGTACCCACGAATAGGAGGGAACCGACCAGCGGAGCGCAGCTCCGCCCTAGGCGATCCGCAGATCGCCCCTCCACCCCAAGCTTGGAACCAGGTACTTTGACGCCTGAAGACTCACGACGCGGGTTGGCCGCAGGCCCACTTCTTGCGACGGCCGCCAAGACGCAGCACATCGCGTCGGGCTGGCGAAGCGCAGCTTCGCCCCTAGCTGTTGCCGCGAGCACACAGGCCATTGCGGCAACAGCCCCCTTCATGTCACAAGCCCCGCGCCCCCACAAGACGCCATCCTCGATCCGCGGGGTGAAGGCGTCCTTCATCGCACCTGCGGGCACAGTGTCAATATGTCCGTTGAGCAACAGAGTCCGGCCAGGCTTTGCCTCGCCCAAGGCGGGGTGGCTATGCGGCGTGTCGCCGAGCGAGCACGCGGCGCGTCCACCGGCGGGGACGCGAGCGATGACGTTCGCGCGATCGCCGATCGCGGGGACAAGCTCGGCCTCGATGCCGCGCGCGTGGAACCAGTCGACGAGGAAGCGGCCGATCGGGGCTTCACGCCCCGGCGCTTCGCTGTGGCTCTCGATCGCAATGAGATCGCGCGCCAGGCGCACAACCTCGTCGGCGTCCACAGTGATGCGTGTCACATTCTGCGCTTGGGCGCTCACTTCTTCCCGCTCGTCGGCGACAACTTCGCCATCTGCCCCTTGTCGAACGCCTGCTGCGCCATCTCGCGCAGGCGGAACTTCTGGATCTTGCCCGACTGGGTCATCGGCAGTTCCTTCACCACCACAACGTAGCGCGGCACCTTGAAGTTCGCGATCTCCTTGGCGCAGGAATCGACGATCTCCTGCGGATCGATCACCGCGCCCTCGCGCGGTATGACGTACACGGCGGCCACTTCGCCCATCACGGGATCCGGCACGCCGATGACGGACACGTTCAGAACGTCCGGGTGCGTGAACAAGTACTCCTCGATCTCGGCCGGGTAGACGTTGAACCCGCCGGTGATGAGCATGTCCTTCTTGCGCCCGACGATGCGCACGTAGCCCTCGGCGTCCATCGTCGCGAGGTCGCCGGAGTAGAGCCAGCCGTCCGTGTCGATCGATTCGGCCGTCTTGTCGGCCATCTTGTAGTAGCCGAGCATGACGTTGTAGCCGCGGCAGGCAAGCTCGCCGGTTTCGCCCGTCCCGACCGGCTTCGTGTCGTCGTCAGCGATCTTGACCTCAACGCCCCCAAGCGCACGGCCGACGGTCTCGACGCGGCGCTCGACCGAGTCGTCGAATCGGGTCATCGTGATGACGGGCGACGCTTCGGTGAGGCCGTAGGCGATCGACACGTTGCAGTGCAGCTCGTTCATCGTGCCGCGCATGACTTCGACCGGGCACGGCGCTCCGGCCATGATCCCGGTGCGCAGGGTCGAGATCCGGTACTTCGAACCATCCGGCTTGCCCTTGCGGTTCTCCTCGAGTTCGAGCACGAACATCGTCGGCACGCCGTAGAGGACGGTCACCCCGAATCGCTCGACGAGTTCGAGCGCCTCGTGTGGCTTGAACACGGCCATCGGGATGAGACTCGCACCCCACGTGATCGCCCCAGCGATGCCCATGACGCAGCCAAAGCAGTGGAAGAACGGGACGGCGAGCAGGAAGGCGTCCTTCTCGCTCGCGCGCAGCACTTCCGTGACCTGCTCGGCGTTCTTCGCAATGTTGTGATGCGACAGCATGGCGCCCTTCGGGTTTCCTGTTGTGCCCGACGTGTAGAGAATGAAGACGTTGTCCTTGGGATCGCACAGCTTCTCGCGCGCCTCAAGCTTGCCATCCGCGAGAAGCTTCGTCCCGCGGGCGACGACGTCGTCCCAGCGGTGCATGTCCTTGCCCGTCTTGCCGACGATGACCACGTGCTTGAGGTTCGGCAGCTTTGGGCGGATCTCGTCGATCATCGAGAGGTAGTCGATGCCGACGAACGAGTCGACGGCGAACAGGGTCGTCGCTTCGGAGTTCCCAAGGATGTACTCAACCTCGTGAGTCTTGTAGCGCGTGTTCATCGGCACGACGACGGCGCCAACGCGGGCGATGGCGAAGTAAGCCATCACCCACTCGGGGTTGTTCGGCATCCACAGCCCGACCTTGTCGCCCTTGCCGACCCCGAGGTCGAGGAGGCCGCGGGCGAGGCGGCTTGCTTCCTGGTCGAGCTCGGCGTAGGTGAGTCTTCGCCCGCCCGGATCGAGGATGGCCGGACAGTTGGGAAACTTGCTCGTCGTGTCGCGCAGTACCGAAGACAGCGTTCTCATCGTCACCTCGTCGTCTAGATCCACCGGGACTGGTGGCATTATCCGACCCTCGGTGTAGGGCTGCAATGGCTGCCCCACGGACGCTGCCTGGTGCTGTCCATCGGACAGGCGCCGCCTGGCGCTCCCCGCCGAACGAGGCGCCTGCCTGGCGCAGTCGCTCGGACAATGCGCCTGCCTGGCGCAGTCGATCGGACAAGCGCCAGGGGGGAGAGTAGAATTGGTGGCTCTGGAAGGAGGCGGCGGTGACGGGCAGCAACGGGAGATACCTCGACGTCGACTTGTCGTCCGGCAAGGTGGCCGAGTACCCGATTCCTGACGCGTGGCGCGAGCGCCTGGTCGGCGGGAAGGGAATCGCGGCGCGCATTCTCCTCGAAGAGTTGCCCGACCGCGTCGACCCATTCGGCCCGGAGAACGTCCTCGTCTTCGCCACCGGCCCGTTCCAAGGGACGGGCATCGTCGGCGGCGGCCGCCACGTCGTCCTCGCCGTGTCGCCGAAGACCGGCGCGGTTGCCGACTCCTACGCCGGCGGGCACTTCGGCCACGAGCTCGGCCGCTCGGGCTACGATGGAATCCTCGTCCGCGGCCGCGCGGAGACGCCCGTCGTCCTCACGCTCCTCGACGGGAAGGCCGAGATCCGGTCGGCCTCCACCCTGTGGGGCATGGGCACGGGCGAGGCGGAGGAAGCGCTCAAGGCACGCCATCCCGGCGCGCGCATCAGTTCGATAGGACCGGCCGGCGAACGCCTCGTCTCCCAAGCGTGCATCATCAACGATCGCAACCGCTCCGCCGGGCGTCCGGGCCTCGGCGCCGTCATGGGTTCAAAGCTCCTCAAGGCGGTCGTGGTCCGCGGCCACATCGACAAACCGCTCCACGACACGGAGCGGTTCGCGCGGGAGCGTGCAGCACACGCCAAGGCCTACCTTGACAAGCGTTGGCAGGGTTTCGGCGAGTACGGGACGAGCTCAGGCCTCGTCTGGCTGTCAGAGCAGGGCATCCTCCCCACGGACAACTTCCGCGAGGGCACCTTCGACCAGGCCGAGGCGATCGGCGGCGAGCGCATGCACGACACAATCCTCGTCGGCCGTGACACGTGCGCCGGGTGCCCGATCCGCTGCAAGCGCGTGGTGAAGACGTCGTTCGACGGGACCGACGTCCTGCCGGAGTTCGGCGGCCCGGAGTACGAGACGCTGGCCGCGTTCGGGTCCCTCTGCCGCAACGCAGACCTCGCGTCCATCGCGCTCGCGAACCAACTCTGCAACGACTACGGCCTCGACACCATCTCGGCCGGCGTGGCCACCGCTTTCCTGATGGAGGCGAGCGGGAAGGGACTCATTCACGAGGAGATCACGTGGGGAGATCCGCGTGCCGTCATTTCGATCGTCCACGCCATCGCTCGCCGCGAGGGAATCGGCGATCGTCTCGCCGACGGCCTGGAGCTCTTCGCACGCGAAATCGGCGCCGACTTCGCGATGACCATCAAGGGCGTCGAGCTACCGATGCACGAGCCGCGCGGCAAGCAGGGGATGGGCCTCTCCTACGCCACCTCGCCCCGCGGTGCAACCCACCTCGAGGGTATGCACGACTCGATGCTCGAACGCGAGACTCCGTGCCCCGAGCTCGGCGTGACCAAGACCTACAGCCGGTTCACGCTGCTTGACAAGATCGAGCCCTCGATCGCGTTCGAGGGCCTGCGGTCGTTCACGAACTCGCTCGTCCTCTGCTGTTTCACGACCAGCGACTCCGGGCCAGGCTACAACTTCCCCGCCATTCGTTCGCTCCTGGAGGCCGCAACGGGACTCGCGATGGACGCGACCGAGATGCAGCGCGTGGGCGCGCGTGCCTACGCCCTGTTGCGGGTCTTGAGCGCGCGCGCCGGGCACACCCGCGACGTCGACGGCCTGCCGGCGCGGTTCGCCGAGCCCTTGCCGCACGGCGCGAGCGCCGAGCACCCGATTCCGGCGAAGGAGATGAAGCAGGCGATCTCCGCTTACTACAAGGCCCGCGGCTACGATCGTTTCGGCCCGACGGACAAGACGTTGCGCGCGCTCGGCCTCGACGATTGCGCGGGCAGGATCCGCCGGAGGGCGGCATGATCCCGGCCGTCGCGTTCATCGGACATCACGAGAGCGGGAAGACGCGCATCGTGGTCGAGGTCACGAAGCGGCTGACCGAGCGCGGCTACCGCGTCGGCACGGTCAAGCACGCGCCCGACCTCGAGGAAGTCGACGCGCCGGGCACCGACAGCGCCGAGCACCTGAAGGCCGGCGCGGTGCGGACGCTGCTTCGCGGGGAGACGGCGTCGGCCCTCTACTTCGCGCACGGCGAAACGGACGACCTTGAGAACGAGCTCGACGCTTTCTTCGTTGGCTGCGATCTCGTCCTCATCGAGGGCTACAAGCGTGGCCCGTGGCCGAAGATCGAGGTGTTCCGCCGTGGGCGGGACCTTCGCCGCGAACCGCTGGCTGGGGAAATCGACGTCCTCGCCGTCGTGACCGACGAGCGCGTCGCGCTGCCTGACGGCGTGCGCCGCTTCGGCGCGCACGACTTCGAGAGAATCGCCGACTTCGTCGAAACGGTGATCGCCGGCAACGAGGACGATTGCGCCTCCGACGAGGCTGTGCTACTCTGAGCGGGCGATGACAGCGATCGGAACGGCCGTCTCACCTTCCGCGGCGCCTGCCGCGGCGACGATCTTCCTCGTCCCGGCACGGGCCGAGCGCCTGACGCTCGGACGGCGCCTTGTCGCGCCGCTCCTCGGCGATCGGCCGCAAGACCACGCCCTCGCCTTGCGCGGCGTTCACCCCGATGTGATGGAACTCCTTCCCGCGGGCGGCAAGGAGAAGATCGGCATCGACCAGGTCCGCGAGGTGCTCCGCATGGCGCAGTTCTCTGCCGTCCAAGCAAGTCGCAAAGCGTGTCTCATCCCGTTCGCCGAGGACTTGACCCCCGAGGCGTCCAACGCCCTGTTGAAGGTCCTCGAAGAGCCGACGCGAGGCATGGTGTTCGTTCTCCTCGCGTCCCACACGGGCGACCTTCTGCCGACGATCGTCTCCCGCAGCCGTGTCGAACGGGTCCAGCCAGAGAGCAGGGCCTCGCTGGCCGAGCGGCTCGTCGCGGCCGGGTACTCGACCTCCGAGGCGGACTGGCTCGTTCGCGTCGCCGACCGCGCAGGCGAGCTCGACGGGCTCGTCGCAGCTCGCGTCAGCGTTGCGGAGGCGCGCGCTCAAACGCGGACCCGGCTGGAGACCCTATCGGCCGTCGACCTGATCGCGACGTGTCTCGACGGCGGACCCATCGATCGAAGGGAGGCGCACCTCGTCCTCGCCGCCCGAGCCACAGACCGCGACCCGGAGCTCTTCACGTCCGGCGTCCTGGCGCTGGCCGGCCAGGAGCGCTCGACGCTGTTCGTCTTCCTCACCGACCTTCTTTCCGCGTGCGCCGACGCGGTCCGTGGCTGCGTCGCCGGTGACGCCAGCGACGCAGCTAGCGCCCCACGCGTCAGCGGCCGTGCCACCGACAGGCGGCCGGCCGCTGACGCAGTTGCGGGGAAGCCGAGCGTGGTCCGGGCGCGAGGACTCCCCTTGCGGGGGCTCGAGCGCGCCTGCGTCGCCATCGAGGCGACGAATCGAGCCCTTCTCGCGTACTCCCCGCCCGAAGCCGTGCTTCTCTCGCTCTTCTTCGCGTT
>Ga0315275_10006982_pt1 | contig 10872 bp, 13 predicted proteins | sample YL17G03_0_MG_FD_205557 | JGI IMG/M metagenome (GOLD analysis project Ga0315275, IMG submission 205557) | Sediment microbial communities from Yellowstone Lake, YNP, Wyoming, USA - YL17G03_0 | ecosystem: Environmental > Aquatic > Freshwater > Lake > Sediment | place: USA: Wyoming | collected...
CCAGGATTGGATCGAAACCCAGGTTGAAATCCGTTGGGATGGCAAAGGAGAAGGCGACTGGTACGGTCTGCGAAAACTGCTGGAGGACGGGATAGAGGTCACGATCAGAAAGTACGAGGACTGCGTGGCGTTCGTCCAGTTCCGACGGTGGCGCAAGAAGGCACAATAATCAAGAAGGAGACCGGGCCGAAGGTGGGATCATCCGCTCGTCAAGCCGGCCCGGTCTCCGGTCTTTTTCGAAGGAGAAAAATATGAAACCGCTAAAACTCAAATGTGTCCTTTACACGGACGACGGCGAGACGTGGATTTGTATCCGACAATTCTACGCCTCCGACCTGGCCACGAACGTCATTATTGATGATCAGTTCGCTGGCATGAAGCTCAAACGTGTCGACAAAATGGAGAAGACAAATGACAACGACCAGCAATTACCTCGAAGCTAAACGCTTCATCGAAGCCCTATATTCTCGTTATTTCGCCGACCACGACGGGTATGTAGAGCTGCGTATGATCTCGGCCAATGTGATTCCGAAATGGCTCCCGAAGGGCGAGATCAACGATCAGGACTGGGACGAGATCAGCCGTTTCGACCAGACCCATCATATCTACCTCGGCGTGAATCCGCGCCCATTGTCGAAGGAGAAAAAGAAGAACGACATCCAAGACATCGTTTGCCTGTGGGCCGATGTGGACGGCAAGGACTTCGAGGACGGCGGCAAGGAGGCCGCGCTGCGGAGCGTCGAGGCCTTCCCGCTCAAGCCGACGATCATTGTCGACTCGGGGCACGGATACCACCTCTACTGGGTCCTAGAGAAGCTGATGCTCGGCATGAAGGACGACCGACTGGCTATCTTCAAGCAGGTCCTGGCCGGGGTGGTAAAGGCCCTCGGCGGCGATCAGAGCAAGATCGACCATGTCGCTTGTCTCCGGCTGCCCGGGACCATGAACCGGAAGGATGAAGATGAGCCGGTGCCCTGCCAAATCGTCTCGCTTACGGACAAGACCTATGACATCAAGGAGTTCATCGAGTACCGAGACGAGACCTATCGAGAATCGAAACCGTTGTCGAAGGAAGAATGGAAATTCGGGACGAAGGAGTTAATCATCCGCTCCGACAGCGCCGAGCATGCGGCAGAAGATGTCGAGCGGCTGGAACTCAAGTCGTCGGTCAAGCGGCATATCATTACCGGTGCTCCGAGAACGGAAGCTAACGTGGACCATTCCCGCTCAGGCCGGGATTGGCTGATCATCACCTCGTTGATATTTGAGGACTACAACTATGATACTATCCGGTCCATTTTCTTCAATCCATTTCTCAAGTGCGCGAACCGCATCTTGGAAAAGGGCGAGGCGGAGCTTCGGCATGACGTTGAGCGGGCAGTTGAGGCGGTTATAGCGCGGCGGGCAACTGGCTCTCCTCAAGCGGAGGCCATCCTGCAAATCCGGGCCATGAAGATCACACCCGAGGAGAAGCGGCAAGAGATCAATCATTACATCGTCGAGGACCTGTTGACAGGGCCGAATCCGGCCGGCCGCGGCTTCAAGGAGATCGGCTCAGGTACCATCTACTATTTCGACAATGTCGCCAAGATGCCCTGGGACGTTGGAAAGAAGAAGGACGAGGGGCCTGACTTCTATTACTTCGTGCGGGACCGGTACGACATCTCGCGCAAGGACTTCGACGAAATCCGCGACGCCGTAGCTACCGAGATTGAGAAGGGCCAGCCCGAAGTCCGGGTCCATCGGGTCGCATACTGGGACGAGGAGAAGGGTGTTCTCTACCTCTCGAACCACAATAACCAGATTCTGCGGCTCGACGGCTCAAACATCCGGCTGCTCGATAACGGCGAGGAAGGGGTGTTCTTCCACTTCGATCCCCGGCTGACTGCCTTTCAATTTGACGAGAAGAAGGTAGCGGAGGCGATCAACTACTTCGAGACCTACGACCCGGAGAAGGAGTTCTCTTGGGGCAAGATCAGCGAGGGGATCATCTTCGGACTGAGGCTGGACCGATTCTATGATCAGTCCCTTGTTAATGAGTACCTCATCGCCCGGGCCAACTTCGCGCCGCCGGATGCCGAGAACCCGGTGGACGAGGATCAGCAGCGGCTTTTGCTCCTGCTCTACTTCTATTCCCTTTTCTTTGAGTCGGCACTTAAGGACAAGCCGATAGCATGCTTCCTTGGCCTCATGGCCTCCGGTAAATCGACCACAGCAACTGCCATAGGCAAGATACTTTTCGGGGATTCGTTCATCGGCAAGAACCTTCCGAACGACGTCAAGGACCTCAAGGTAGTCGTTGGCCGGAATTACTATTACGAGATCGACAACCTCGATTCTGTGGTTACGCGGAACATGTGCGACATCCTCGCCGCGACGGCCACGGGGGCGGGGTCGGAAGACCGGACCCTCTTCACCAACGAGGCCACGACCGTGACGGAGCCGCATTGCTTTCTCGTGATCACCTCGCGGGAACCGAAGTTCAAGCGCCCGGACGTTGTTGACCGGCTGCTGATCTTTCGGATGAAGAAGATCAATGAGCCGGTGAGCGGGAGATGGCTGTTCAGAACGCTGCTCGAAAGGCGCGAAGACATCATGGCCGAGGTCATCTCGAATCTGAACTCCATCGTCTTCATGCTCAATCAATCGCGGGCGGTTGAGATGGCCCAGGGGGCCAGCTACCAGCCGCCGACGAACATCTTCCGCATAGCCGACTGGGAGGACTTTGCGAAGAAGATCTGCTCCCTATGGCCGCGCATTCAGTTCCAACTGGCTCTTGAAGCGATGGCGGCGGAGAAGGCCGGGATGACCATAGATGAGGACTACGTATTCCAGATCATCCATTACATAGTGCAGGACGAAGGCGGCGAGTTTAGGGAGTTGTCGGCGGCCCAGCTCTATTCCCGCATGCGTCAAGCGGCCGAGTTCATGGAGCTTGAGGATTTCCAGAGGAGATACCCGTCGGCGATGTCCGTAGCCACGCACCTTCCGCATATTGCCGAGGCCATGTCGGCGCGGCTGTACGTAGAGATTCGGCAGAGCCGCCAACCCGGCCATCCGATGCTCTATACGTTCCTGCGGTTGGACCAGGAGCCGGTGCGCTTCCCGAGCCCCTACGCTGAGACCCTTAGCTTGATCGCCGGGGCGGAGTATGACCCCGAAGAGGTCTTGGAGAAGATCACGAAGCTCGACCCGAAGGCCGCCGTCTCGGTCCAGGACTTGATCAGAGCGTTCGGGGTGAGGAAGAAGGGGCGGGCTAGGGGAAATTCGGGGTAGGGGGTTGACAATGTGTTATAATCGGAAACGGGAGCGGGCAAGGGCGGTCCGGAAGAGAGGAAGAATGAAAGCAAAATATGGGGCAAGGGATATTGCTAACTATTTCCTCTGGAAGGCTGGCCAACAAGGAGAGTTTATTTCTAACCTTAAGCTTCAAAAGCTAATATATTATGCTCAGGGACTTAGTCTAGTCATAAATGATAAGCCACTGTTCGAAGATGAAATAAGAGCATGGAGTTATGGCCCGGTAGTTCCAGATCTCTGGGCGGAGTACAAACAATACGGTTCTAATGGCATCCCGCCAAAGTCGAATTTTAATTGCGATACAATAGATGAGGAAGCACGTGAATTCCTTGATGAAATAAATGAAATATTCGGTCAGTTTTCGGCGCTACGATTAATGCAAATTTCCCATTCGGATCAATGTTGGATTGATGCACACCCTAATAAGGTTATTACGCACAAGGCGATGCGTTCTACAATGGCCAAATACCTGAAAAATGGCAAAGAATCGTAACCGCCTTAAGCCAATAAATCCTCAGCAAACTTCAAGATTCCGGATTGATGAACGTATTAACTATGATGAGCAGAAGCCTACCTTTTCATTCAAACACATGAAATACAATGGCGGCCACTGCGTTTCAAGATGTAGCCAGCAGGACAAGGCGGCAATCGTTGGCAAATTAGTTCAATTAAGTCAATATACCTGGAAGGAAATAATATCATTCCCAAGAGAAGCTTATGGCTATGAGTTAATTCCGACCGGGCAGTTCACCGCTTCTCTTCCAAAATATGTGACTCCGGACGTTGATAAATTGATGGTCTTTAGATATTCACAAGCTGGACGGTTGGCTGGGAGCAGAGACCGGGATATCTTCCACATCCTTTTAGCTGGCGATAGCCTGTATCCCCATTAAGGCGATCCAAAACCTAGTCAAGCCCTGTGAGGCTCGGCCTTCTCTTCCACTACTTACAATAGCCCATACCAATCCCCAGCTCGGCCCGAGATCGACCAGCAGACGGGCGGAGAGAGGCGGGGAAAGGGTTGTTTATTCCTTCCCATCGGTGCTAGAATTCTAAAAAGACTTGAGGAGGTGTACTCCATGACTCTGCAAAACGGCTTTTACAGGAACGCTTAAGGGCAGTTAAGATGTCGATATTCTTTAGAAAGAAAGAAATTGACATTGAATCATGTTGTCGTCTTTTCTATGAGAATGTTATCTTAGGTTGTGCGGTTGGTGGGGTCGATGTTAACACTCTCCTTTATGATACATTAAGAAATTCCTTGGTCGCCGCTGATCCTCGTTTTGCCAATGTTGACACAAATATATTTAATTCTGAATTTGTCATTCTGCAATTTGAGCTATATGCGCTTGCTTGGTTGCACAAGTTCGGGGATAGGACGGCAATTGGTCATAGTGTTTTTACTAAAAAATATTTAAGTGAAAAAGGGCGAAATGATATTTGGGAAGCTATGGAGGCTTATAACCAGGCTGTCGCCCGTTCTACTACTATTGGCCGAACCCCGAAGAAAGGAGTTGATAGAGTCTATCTAGGTTTGGTCAATACAACAAGGGCAAATCTATTTGATCAATATTACAATGAAGGCTACGATCCGGAATGTATCGCGAGGCCCTTGAATAGGTTGTTTTCTGATGAGGCATGGAAAAAGGGTATTACCACTGGCCTACTTCTTTTTACCCTCTGCGATCGACTAGGTTTTGAGCAAGATTATGAGGTGAGAAAAGAAGCACACCAAAGATGGTTCATTGAGATCAATGACTGTTATAAAATGTTCAGAAGGTCTTTAAAAAAAGTAAAAAGGGTTTTTAAAAAAGCGAAGGATTAAAAAGAGGCAGCTCGGGTGAAGAAGGAAGGCCTTGATGTGCGGCTGGTCGAGGTGGATGATCTCCTACACGGGAAGTTCAAGGGGTGAGAGCTAAAGTGGCATCGACAAAGGTCTGGAAGTTGATAGAAAAGGCAGGGATCGTAGTAGGCATTCTAGCGGGCCTTACGATTATTTATGACTTCACCACGAAAAAGATTGGTTTTGTTATACCGGTAATTATGTTCATCTGGAGAGTCTTGAGTTTTCGATTGTCGGTCCTAATCATCATGTTCTTCGCTTCTTTAGTATTGTTGGTGTCTGGAGTGATACGTCGCAGATTAGGTCAAGGAGAGATATTCGTTCTCGGCTTCATTGATGAAGGCGAGAGAGGACTTGAATTAATTTTTCGGGCATACAAAAAGAACTTCTCTCATGTATCAAGAATCGTATCCAAATGTGCGGCAGTAATGAATAAGCTGGAAAACAATAGACTAGTTAGAATGGAAGCGCTTACGGGTGGCATGAATGCTGTTCAGGACGAGTTGTTCAAGCTGACAAAAAAGGGAATGAAGAAATATAAGAAACTAAGCCCTGCTATAAAGACGAAGACAGAGCAGATATTTACTGAACTTAGAGAGGAAATAGATAGGCAAAAGGTAGACGCAAAGTCGAGCGAAATGGAAGAAGCATCGGCTCAGGTCGCAAAGGAGTCGCGGATAGAACCGCACGAAGAAGTTATACATATCTTGTACCTCCTGGCCAATCAGCCTGGAGGAGCAATGAAGTTGAGAGAACTTGAGTTCTACTATATGAACAAGTTTAAGCCCAGGGAACATGTAGATCTCCAACTAGTCCTTAACAAATTGGAGCTTAGTCATCTTATCGAGGAAATCGGCATTGGGGCCATGGATGAGCTAGGCTACGAAATACATCGGAAAGGCTTGAGTTATTTTGAGAAATATCGTAATAGCGGTTAGGCAACGAGGCGCCGTGGGGCCAGAGGCCCGAGCTCAGGGAGGTAAGGTGAGGAAGTTTACTTGGCCAACAACTCTTACGGGGGCTGAAAGCAGTATTTTAATTGGCAAACTTATTATTATTCCCTGTCTTGGTCTGATCGTCCTCTCTATAGCGACCATTGTAAGATTTATCCAGCAAGGCTTCTATTTTCGATATTGGCTTTTTTTCGGCGGATCAATCATCTCTATTATTGAGCTTTTCGCATTCAATTTTCAGGTATCCAATGTAAAGGGAGAGAAAAAGAGGGGCGTGTTTCCGATGCTAATTGCGTTCGGCGCTTTTGCCCCTTATTTATTCGGATGTTACCTGTTTTTCTATGAAGGATTATGGCGACTTTACCGGCTAATCGGTGTTTATTCTTTTAGATCGTTAGTCCGTTCGGCTTTGTTTGTCATTTTAGGCTACATGGTCGTCAAAGCTACATATAGAAGCACTGAGTTCGCAAAAATGGTGGATAAGGGACAGATCCGATTATTGAAAGAAAAACAAACAAATGAAGCAACTGGGCCCGGGTCTAAGTTATGATCCTTATAAAGACACCGGTTAGGGCGATGATCACGCCTCGATAAGATAGGCGCTTGGGGAGGGGGAGAATTCTCATGAAACGTATCTGGATTATTGTGATCCTAGCAGTCCTTATTGGCGGCTTGGTTTGGAAATTAGACCCGAAGATACCAGAAGCGGTAGGTCCTTATGTCCTGCTCCTTACGTTGGTAGCCATCGTGTTTTACACGTGGGAAACGAGCCAACTAAGAATTCAACAAAAAGAAATTATGGAGTTGAGTCTTAAGCCACATCTGATTTCGATATTCCGGCTTGGGTACTTCCATCTCTGTAACATCGGTAATGGCCCTGCTGTTAACATTCGAATTGATGATGTCGTTGTCACATTGCCGAAATTGCCGACTATCCGATTGAGGTTTAGCTGCCCATACATACTAAAGAAAGATGAGAGCAAGCCCATCGAGATTAAAATGCTTACTGAAGATGGAAGCCGAGAAGCACCGGATTTCAATTTGGGTTGGCTCCTTCTTCCCGCGGCAACAGAAACAGTTGAGATAGATGTCCGCTTCGAAAACCTGATTTCGAAGGGCTATGAGCAAAGAGTCTTCATCGGGAAGGGTATGCCGAGTGAATTCGACCCTATTGATATGCTCCTGAGGTTTCTTGATGTTTTTCCGCACGTTATCCAGTCATCTAGCTATTTATTCGCCCTTCATTATAGTAAGTACGAACTCATGAGGGTCCTGAAGTACTGTAGTGACAAAGGACTCATAAACGCTACGCCGATTGAAACCGATCAAGAAGGTGTCGTGGAGTATCACGACATCTCAATCACAAGCAAGGGCAGCGATTATATTAGGGGAAAGCAATTGCTCAACCAACGGGCTTGATCGGTAATCCGGGAACAAAAGCCGAGGCTTAGGAGTTTAGGAGCTCAGGGGCCGATTCCGATAGTCCATATTATTCTTATAACCTAAAAAGAATTATAAAAGTATCATGGTCAATAGAAATCGGCTTGGAAACTTCTAAGCTCCTAAGCCTGGACCGCTGAACCGGTCCAAGAGAACGAGATAGGTCCGGCAGCACGGAATCTTGTCGGATCCTAGCAGCGCGGTGATCCAACCGGTGGGGCAACGTCGTGCCCTGCCCGGCCGATGATTGGCCACTGCACCACTACAGCTAGGGCCAATCATTATTTCTCGGTGCTAATGAGCACAACATATTGTGCATCCTGCCCATAAAAGGCTTGACACTCATCATTATTTCCTGATAATAATAATTATGAGTAATCCGATAGGAATAGGGGGACACAATGACGAAACCTAATCTCAAGATGGTCGGCGAAGACGGGAACGCCTTCGCCATCTTGGGGCGGGCGCGTCGGGCCGCCAAGAAAGCAAATTGGTCGGACGACAGCTGGCACCAGGTCCAAGCCGAGGCCACCTCGGGCGACTACAACAACCTGCTGGCGACCATGATGAAGTACTTTGCCTGTGATGAGCCTGAGGAGGATGAGTTCGATCCCGAGGCCCACGCAACGCCCGAAGCGATCGCGGCCAACGAAGCCGGTGCCCCCGATGAGGACGCGGATGAGTGAAACTGTCCTCCACACCAAGGATGGTAAACTCTATGCCGGAGATCACCCTGTCTTGAAAGGCTGGGAGTCATTCAGCGGAATGTATTGGTTTGGGACCGAAGAGGTTGAGCCGGGCTACTGGTTCGGCTTCGTCCAGGGCCTTGAGGAAGAATGGGGTTACTTCTCGACCGATGAGATGGCCCCGCTCATCAAGGCCTGGCAAATCTGGCCGATCAAGGCGCAGGACCTGCCCTATGCAGGAAGGAGACGCTGATGATCATAGCTAAACGCGGCCCAGGACGGCCCCGAGGGACTGAACTTCATGATCGCCGCCGCTACATGACTCAGGATGAACTCGAGCGGTTCATGAAGGCGGCCCGCCGGGCGGGCAAGAAATACGATCTGCTCTTCTCCCTGGTCTATTACTATGCCATGAGGGTTGCCGAAGTCGTGACCCTGAGGCTCGACGACTTCAACCTGCCGTCGCACCAAATCACGATCAGGGCCAAAAAGGACGGGCGGGTCCGCGTCTATGACCTACCGGAACAAATCGAGCACAAGTACACCCGCTGGCTGAAGGAACGAGGCTCCGACGAGAATCCGTTTGTGTTCCCTTCCTCTACCCTGCCCCGCTCCGGGCACCTCAGCCGAGATGCAGCCCAGGCCGAGTTCCGGCTGCTGGCGAAGAAGGCCGGGGTCGGGATGCCGCGCTCGATTCACGATCTCAGACATACCGCCGCTCAGGAAATGATCCGAGGCGGCGAAGATTTGGCCACCGTCCAAGGCTGGCTCCGGCATCGAGACATCGAGAGCACGAAGGCTTACATTGACGACCAGACAACTGCCGAAGTCGAGCGACGGATGGCCCAACGCGCTGCGAGGTTCCTATGAAGAAGAAAATCTGCCCATCCTGTTCCGGCACTGGCCGGATTGAGATTTACCGTCCGCCGTTCCTAAGGCCCTGCCGGACTTGCGGCGGCACGGGCATGCTTCCTGATAAAGGGACTCAGGAGGCGGAGAAAGCCCAGCAGAACGAAGCACAGGCGGTTAAAAATGGACAATAACCTAGTGACCCTCTCCAAGCAGTACATCTACAACTGGTTCCACGGACAGCAGGTTACGCCGGAACAGGTTGAGGCCTTCTACGGCTTTCTGGAATGGAAGCCTCAACACGATCCCATCCTCCGAGGGGTTGTCTGCCTGCCTACGGGCAAGCGAATCTATGTTCCTTATTCTGAGGAAGAGGCCCTGTCGGCGGCGAATACGTTCGAGGAGCCGATGGAGCGATGGCGCGAGAAGTACCAGCAGGAATATGCCGACCTGGACGAAGCGGCGCTCTGGGACAAGTTCAACTGGCACTACCTGAACTTCCTGAAAGACCGAAGGCCGGACGCGGCGCCCTGCTATGCGGCCCAATATACACGCAAGGATGGAACGGAGCGAGAATTCCCTTCCCCTGACCCTGAGAGATCGGAGACAAAGGACTACATCCCTACCGGTCGAGCGTTTCTTCTCGAGGCCGGATGGGAGTGGCAGGCAGTCCGGATGCTCCTGGCGAAAGTCGCCGATGGAATGGACCCGGCGCTGGCCTTCGAGCTTTTCATCCGAATCGCTGAGCGGGCTAACTTCAAACCGGCGAAGAACGCTCGTGCGGGCGCGTTCATCCGGGATCGTCTGCGTCGTTATCATGGACTGAACAAAACGAAGCTGGGCCAAGCCGTTGGTCTGAGTTTGGATCAGGTCGGACGTCTTGAAGACAAAAAGTCCACCGTCCTCACTGCCACAGAAATCGCCAAGGCGACGAAGACCCTGGAGGCTCTGGTCCTAGAACTGAAAAAAGAAGCCGCTCTTCTTTCCTAATCTTTTTTCCCTCTCATCACGCATTTTCTCACAAAAACGCGGATTCCCGCTAATTATTAATTGAAGGATGAACAATATGGATACATTTAAAACTGTAGTTCGGAACGAAGGAAAGAACCCGCTGGTCGTCTATGAAAGGTTCGGACCGCTCCTGAGTATTTGGCCCGGTAACGAGCGAACCATCGAAACCGACGATCCTGAAGGTATGTATGCTCCTTTTGACCGCGTGACCTGGCTGGAATCAGGAGAGGTCAAAATTGAACGCAGACCGGGTTGGAAAGAGCCGCTAAAAGGCCGCTGGACAATTAAGTGCCTCAACCTGCACGGCAAGGCGGTAGAGGAACGGGGGATCGGAGGCTCGGTCGTGGTGCTTCCGCGTGGCATCCCGAGGACGGTCGAAGTGCAGCTCTTGGACTCGATGGTCATATTCAAGTCCCTGGCGATCAAATCTGTTGCCGTCAACGAACCAAATCCACGGCATCCGCACTATTTGAGCACTAGGCATGAGGTCAAAGATGTCTTTGAGGATCGGGACAAAGACGAATTGGATGAGATTCAGCGTCTGGTTGAGGCCGAACAGAACAAGCATTCTGCTCCCGACGATGCGGAGTTTACTTGATGTTTTCGAACGATAAACAGAGAGGAGCCGGGCGTGAGTCTTTCCATCATCCGGCCGTCCGGTACGCCGAAAGGCGTCGGGGAAACACGGGGCTAGACTTCACCCCGCGAGTCCCCGTCCTCTCACTTCACTTCCTTCTTTTGTACAGGGCGGGTTTCGGCGGAGGCCCGTCCTTCGGACCCGGGTGGGCCG
>Ga0315275_10006985_pt1 | contig 10871 bp, 9 predicted proteins | sample YL17G03_0_MG_FD_205557 | JGI IMG/M metagenome (GOLD analysis project Ga0315275, IMG submission 205557) | Sediment microbial communities from Yellowstone Lake, YNP, Wyoming, USA - YL17G03_0 | ecosystem: Environmental > Aquatic > Freshwater > Lake > Sediment | place: USA: Wyoming | collected...
TTTAAGCTCATCGTCAGTATTGGCTCCATTCTGGGCTCCAGTAATGTTCTTGGAACCCCTAAGTTGTCAAATACTGCCATTTCTATCGAGTCGTAAACCTGACATTCTTACCGAGTTATTACAGTTGATTTGTAAGAAGTAATTGTTGCCACCTGGAGTGCGTAATTTAATCGTCGACGTCGCCATTGCTGAAATTGCCGCACCGTGGCCATTGTATTCATACGGTTCCCTCCACAATCGCGATCTCCGCCTCCGTGAGGCCGTACAGCTTGTACACCAATTGGTCGATCTCACGCTCCAAGGCTCCCTGTAGTCGCAGATCATATTGGGAGAACATCCTTCGCGCTAATGATCTTAACAAGATATTACCCTCAGAGTTTGTTCGACGTATCCCTTCAACTCACGCGGGTCTATGTCAGCAGAAACAGATCCATCGTTCTCGCTGTGATAGAATCGTTTACTGTATTCATTAATTGCGCTGAGATCACCAACCAAACGTGCTGCAAGTTGAAGTGGGTCACCTTGTTGAGCATTCCTAATCTTGCCAATCATGTCACCCAGCCAATCGGCCTCTGTCCAAGCCTCCGGAAACTTGTATCGTAAATATCCTTCCAATGTCTGCCGTATACAACGACCAACGCTTTTTAGCTGATTGGTATCGGTAATTGAATCACGCAGATAGTTATTCAACGTGGCATAGTCCTGTCTGTAAGCGAATCCGGAAAGTGGTGGTAATTCTGCGGACTCCAATTCAGAGTGATCAGCCAACGCATCCATCTTGAAAGTACGAATATCTACTCCGATTAATCGGGCAGCCTCCCGCGCAAAATCTAGTTCATGAGAAAGAACAAAGCACTGATCACTTTGATTCGCAACACTATGAATATTTTCGATTGTACGCCTACGTCGGCTTCTATCCTGACTATGGAATGGATCGTCAAATACAACAATTGTATTTGCAAGATTTGGATCGGTTTCTACAACGGCTAGAAAAAATGCAATTCCTAAGGTACCACGGTCACCACCGCTGAGAGTGTTAGCAAGCGAGGGCCTACTAGGATCTCGAGAATCCTCATGTGTGGTACTTATCCGCGTGCCGAGTATTTCAACAGCCAACTCACCTGAAGGTGGACCTCCGCGAAAACTGACACTGGGATCGGCAACGCGAATGATCTCTATCGGCAAAGTCGAAGGATTGATCGGGACTGCTCAGATTGGTAATCGAGTAGATTGGAACCGATCAGTTTTGCTCCCGTTTTTCGATAAACGTCGCGATCGATTTCTCATTCATTGCGAGTATGATGCCGTTCGCGTCGCACACCGTGATTGCGGCTGGAAATTCGTGGATCCAGGTTCCATCCTTCATTCATTTGTCCTTTCACTCATTTTTGTCTGGGTACTCTAACTGGCGGAAAATTGAAATGACACAGCGTCGTTATGCTGAAGAGTTCTTCTTGAGCCAAGGAAGTGTCTTCCGGTGGGATCGATTGCGGCCCTGCTTAATAGTCACTCAGGGACGCGGGAAGAAAGTGGCCTTTGCGGCAAGTTCTGAGGCGATGAGTTTTTGTTTATCTTTTTCGCGCGGCCAACCAACAATAACGGCGTGATTAACTGGAGGCGGACTTGGATCCACAGTTAGAGATTGGTTGCGTGCCTCAACTGCGGCCAAATCTGCACGACCCTTAAGTTTGCGCTCAACCGTGGCACCAACTATTTGCTCCCCAATTAACCATAAGTCATCGTCCGGAGTGTTCAGATGACGGATCACGGACACATCGAGCGTCTCGGGGTGTGGCATGAACGCATCCGGCTTAACGCTGTTGTTTTGTCGAACCCAGCTTCCGAATCTAATGAACCTAGCCAATACTTCGTTATCCGCCACTTGGTTTGGTGGCGTTGTGGAATTACTAACCATTGACACGTTGAATTAGGTTGAGGATGGTTTTCGGGATCTCCGCGTCAAATACTTCCGATCCGTGGGCGTTACTGAGACCAATGAGAGCCGCGTAATGGAGCCGCCCTTCACGGCTGACGCTGATCGATAACGTTTTGCGAGCAGAATGAAACCATTCAAATGTCAAATCTCCATCAGGGTCAGCACTAACTGATGGTGCTCCTACAGTTTCAGGCAACGCTTGGAGGAAAGCGTATGCCTTTCCATAGGTTTCATCTGTGACAGGCGAAGCATGGTACCCATCCCAACCGGACTCTGATGTCGCGGCTTTCACCTCATCGAGAGCAGGTAAGGCCTTTTTCAATACATTGAAGTAGAACTGTGGTTGTTGTAGTTCAAAATAGCTGTCACGAATTCGGCTACGGACAAATGCTGCGCTGTCGCTGTAACCGTATGTTCCAGCCCCAACAAGAGTGAGTGCAAAAGAAGTAGTCATTTCTTTTATCATTTTTGTTGTTCCATCACCTTTTTTGTTATTATGCCGAAGAAGACTTTGTTCTTTAGCCAGTGCATTTCTGACAGCATGTTCCTAATGAGATCATCCTTCAAATCGAAGGGCTTTTGAGAGTAAACGTCAATATCGAGAATCAGTCCGGCAGTGCCTTCTCCTGCAGGATCCGGCGGTTGAATTGTCTTGATGATATTCATCGCATACGGATAACCGGGAACAACAAGAACATCGTGGTGCAAGAAGCCTGCATATGCCAGACCGAGCTCTCTAACGTCTTCCGGAAAAACCTTGAAGTATTCTTCGATATCAAAAGGCTCCCTCTTAGCCAGAATGCGGTTAATGAATCGCAATCCTATGCGTTGAGCCACTATCGGGCGTGCAAGCTCCAAGTAAATTCCCCACAGGCGAATTGTTTCGCCCACAAAACGCGGCCAATCTTGATACGGTTGTAGTCTACTGAACGAAAATAACTGGCGCTGGAATTTAGCTATTTGCAAGTTATCTGATGTAGTAATGACACATCCTTGCCATCCAAGGTCCTTGCGCGCCACAGTGGGTTGGGCACCTGGCCCGAATTGGACTTGATTCAATTGAACGTGGGCGGATTGCACACCGGGGTATTCGGGCAGCTTCTCCTTTAAGACGGTGCGGATGTCCGCTTCGTTCCAAGGAACGTTCGCCTCTGTCCGGATCTCCACTACTGCCTCCGTTATAGGAGCCTTTGAAAGATGCGGGAATTCTTCGAAAACGTCAATAACTAGAGCCACAGGATACTCGATGCTGGTTAAATTAATATAGACAACTTTCACTACATATCAAAAACTCGGCAATTCTCGATAGCAATTGGGTACATGTATAATCCCGATTCATCTGAGAATGCTGAGATCAAGTTTGGCATTAGAGATTCAGGTTTCTAGATTCACTTTGCGGTCGAATTCTTAACAGTCTCTATCTCTTCCTGCGTAAGGCCGTATACCTTGTACACCAGTTGGTCGATCTCTCGCTCCAACGACGTCATGTCCGCGTTCGGGTCTTTCTTCTTGGCGGCAAGGATTTGATCGACGAGCTTTTCAATATTGGATTGTGTCTTCTTGTCTGCAAGCTTGATGGGGAGATTTTCGACTGATCCAATTCTCACCTGGGGAAAAATGTCTCCGCCTTGGGAGTTGGTCTTCTGATAGTAGAACTTGAACAGATTGGAGTTGAAAAGACCTAACACATACTTGCCCTTAAGTCGTTTGTCGGCAATATGAGCACTGTGAACTGTTTGTTCATAATAAATGCCTTCGTCACCAAATGTTGCAATCAATTCCTTTCCGACTTTTCTATAGATAATCTTTTCTCGTTCAAAAATTCTCTTATCTCTCATCCAAAGACCGGGTCTCTTACTCCGTTTTCTCTTTACTTCTTCTTTCATCATCTCGTCTGGTTTGTAGTTCACCCAAACTTCAGTCTCGTCAAGATGATACCTTGAAATATGTTTGCCCAAATAGAGCTTCTTACTGCTTTGATCGAGCTTCTTGGAGAGAAACAAGATGTCTTTGATTTCCCCTGCCACTATACCGTCTCTAACTTCGCCTATTTCTTCGATCCTTAGGGTACCTTCTTCAATCTTCAATATCAATCTGTCCAATGCAGTATCAATATCCAGTCTGAAGATTGCTTCTCTATCCTGTAAAATCATTTCTACGTTTGTTTCAGAAAGATGTTGTAGTTCCTGACCTGACATCCGGAAAGCCGTGTACTTCGGTTTGGATCGAATGGGCCAGCTATTTTGAACTATGACACTATCGACTTGCGATTCTTCAAATACCTTGTCATCGATTTTCACCACGCTAACGTTGTGGTCTTTGCAGATCATTTTCCTAGCGACAACAAATTGCTTGTTGTTCAAGAACTTTCCCGGGATTATGAAGGCGAAACCTCCTCTAGCTGATTTGATTTGCATTGCTCTCTCGATGAAGAGTGAATACAAGTCAAAGCGACCCGTTGCAGTCAAGTACACCTCTTCATAAAGCCTTCTCAAATCCCACGGAATACCCTTTATTCCGATATAGGGTGGGTTCGCGATAACCACGTCAAAACCTCTTTTCACTTCAAAGACTTCGGCAAAGTAAAGTCTCCATAGAAAGAATGGCCGGGTCTTCGTGCGTACGTGCTCTTCTATGTGGGAAATCGTGTCGTTTTTGCCTTCTTCTTTGAGCGTGGAACGTATCAAATCCCATTCAAGTTCAGATATTCGCTTTCGTAAATCATCTTTTACTGGTTTCTCCGAGGCCTCAAAGAAATCCTTATGCTTCTGCTTGAGTTCAATCCACTTTCTTTTCGCAACACTCAAGGCATCGAACAAGTCATCGTGCTCTTGAGGAATTCCTTGCTCCTTCAGAAGACGTTTGAGCAACGCCTGTTGATCCTTCACTTGATCCTTCAGTTCGTCTTTTTTGATCTTACTGAGTTTGTTGGCCGAATGAAGCTCGATATATTCCCGCTGTAGGTTGTTGATCCTTTTTTTGATCAATCGAAAATGTTCGATGACTTCTGTCGGTGCTGCTTTAACTATCCCCTCGTCAAAAAGTCTAATTCCTTCGTACTCCTCGATTAAGCTGTTACCCTGCATGATCTTGTAGTCAAGATTTGGCAATGGCTTAATTTGTCTCGCCTCTTCCTCGTCTACAACGAGGGAGAGCCACAGGCGGAGTTTAGCAATTTCAACAGCACCCGGATCGATATCCACGCCGTAAAGGCAATTTTGTATCGCGTGTCGCTTGAAGTGGTACGCCGTCCGCTCGTAGACATCGTTGAAGTATGGCGTCAGAGCCATACGACAACGAACGATCTCTGTCATCATGCCCACGGGAAAAGCCCCAGAACCGACCGCCGGGTCGCATACTGTAATCTCAGCAAGCTTTTCGTCAATCAACTTTGCATGCGTCTGTATGCTCTTGGGCATCTTGATGCGATACTTCGTTTCCACCGCCTCGTAGTGGGAGATTTGTTCGCCGAGATGGATAAAGGTCTCGATTTCTTTGCGAGGAACAATTTCCTTGTCCTTGTTGAGGGCGGTGTCCAGGTAGTGTATGAGGCTTTCCTGACACATGTAGTGGACTATTTCGCGCGGGGTATAGCGCGCGCCCAAGCTCTTGCGTCGGTTTTCCTCAATGAGGTTTTCAAAAACTTTGCCGAGCATTTCGGGGTCGATGGCGACTTCCTTTTCCAACGGCTCGGCTTCGTTGACAGTGAAGTTGTAGCGATCGAACATGTCGAGCACGCCGGTGCCGGCAATGCCCTCTTCAACAAACTCGTTATTTGTAAAGAACGTGTTCGGAAGGATGATGTCGGTCTTTTTCCAATTGTAATCGCCTAGCGGCTCAAACAGTCCGCCGTTGAGGAATGGAATGCGGCATTTGAAACGGTCGTCCCACGCTTCGTGTCCCCTATCCGTTGCAAGTGTGTAGTAGAAAAGCGGCTCAAGGATATCGTTGAAGAAGTTGTTATACTTTCCATACTCGCATTTAGCAAGGCGCCGCAGGAAATCATGTGGCCCCGTCCCCCATTCTTTCCCTTTCTCAACACCAAGCCACCCCTTCTTCTGGAGAAAGTAGAGAAATACGATCTGACCCATAAGCTTCTTGGCAAAGTCGGTTGGGTTAACGCTCTTCGCTTTGAACTCGTCACGGATTGCGTTGTCTTTAGCAACAAGTCTTTTCAGTTCCTTCTCTATCTTCTCGAACAGTTCAGCATACTTGGTGAAAAATTCCTTGGTGACTGCTTCGACGCTGAACGCTTCTTCGATATCTGCAAGCGCCGGGTCAGTATCGGTATCTTTCAGCAGGTCGAGAAAACGGGTCTGGGCAGTGTGGCAACTTTCCCCTTCGCCGACGATGTAGGAGAAGCGGCGGGCTGGAGTCAGGCGAGCTTCGACACCGATCTTGCCGGATTCCTTCTCGACGGTGGCATACGCCATTTTGACATAAGAGAAGCGCCACTGCTTTTCAGTCGGCGATACAAAGGCTACAAGTGCAGCATCTTTTTCATCTCGTGTCTTCAAGTGATCGGCAACGAAGTTGCGGATGGCGGTGCGTGCACGTTCAAGCTTTGATTCCTTCGTGAGATGCACGACCAGAACATCAAGTTTCTCGTTATCAGGCGAGGTATACGTGCCGAGGCGCTCGTAATGGCTGACATCTTTTTCAAAAGCGCGCTTGATAACCTGTCCCCTCCATGCGGAAGCCTTCGACTCGTCAATCCGGTTGAGAAGATTTCGGCTGAAAACCAGGAAGCGATTCTTGTCGAATGCGTATTTGAATGTCTGCTCGACGAGGGCGTTGGCTTGTTCGCGGTTCATTGTTGACCCATCAAATTTCCAAGGTCGTGATTGAAATATCTCGGTTTTTGTTGCCACGAGCTTCAGCTCGTGGATAAAAAGCCAGCCGAACGAATTAGGTTTTAACCCCTCACTAGAAAGCCGTAGTTTTCCATGAAATCATCGTACTCTTCCCTAAATGTCTTCGTTCGGTGGTGTTCCTCTTGGTTTCGAATATATTCCCTGACCTTATTGACCATCGATTCGCTCACCGACACAGCTATGTATTCGTCCTGCCACTCGAACTTGCCATTGCCGAGGTTCTGATCGTTCACCCAATGAGAAGATTCTCCCTTCAAAAGCTGAGCAACCTTTGCGATCGTCTGATCGGATTTCAGCGAGATGAGGCTATGAACGTGATCCACTGTGCCATTGAGAGTATCAAGGTAGATGTCTTTCTTTGTTGTATTTTCCTTCATGTGAGAAAATACTTTCTCACGCAGTCCAGCATTCAGAAGCGGCATCCTCTCTTTTGTCGACCAGATCAAATGAATCCATACTCTGACATACGGCATCGTAATTTCTCCGATTACTTATGTGGGGCTAAAGCCCGTCTGATTTCTTAAGACTGCTTTCCACGACCTGAAGGTCACGGCAACACGGTTCATCAGCTCACCATTGTGCGTCCCACCTAACGACTTCATTCTCTCTTCGCAATCAGATAAGACGAGAGGATCACTTCACGGGGACTAAGCGAATGAATCGATTGCTGGGCACGGGTTGGCTGAAAGAACTGCGGCGCGATATCACGTCGCAAGATGCCAAGAACGCTCAGTGGCTTAGCTTCTTTGCGCAAGGCTTCGGCGACTTTCTTGGTTGTTGGTTTTGGCAGCGCGCCATCGGTGAGAAGCTGAATGACCTGTTGAATGTAGACTTCATCATCGTCCGTGAAGCCGTGGTAGCTTCGAATCTCTTTTGTCTTCAGCCGCCTGAGTATATACGCATCATTTGCCCCACCTTTCTGGCGGGGAATGGAATCGTCGATTTCAGCAGAGGTTGCCGCTGTAAAGGCTGCTCTGTTCTTGTCCAGCAACATGTAGAAATCGTGTGGGATCGTCTGACGCCGCTCGGCTTTGTCAGGTGGTTTCAGAATCCTGGCTGAGGAAAAGAAATCCAACTCCATAGCTTCACCTGCTGCCGGTGCAGCTAAGAAGAATTTGTCGAGCCTGCCTTGCCGAAAATAGGTAACAAGCGAGGGGTAGTCCTTCACCGTATTGCTCGTTTCGTTCATTAGCATTCTCGATGAACGAGCTTTTTTCGGCAAGTGCTTGATACGCGTGAACAGTTCGGGATTCTTATCGCGAACATCTCGTATCTCGGTGAGATACTCGAGCTCGCTCTCTTCCTCCTCATCTTCTCCCGTGATTGTTCTCTTTGAGTTCAGCTTTGCGAAGAGGTCGTGAGACTTGATCTCCTCTCCCTCCGTGAGAAGACGGGCGTCAGCACCGAGCATCTCGATGAATCCGTGGATTTTCGCCTCGGCAGATTCCTTGAGTTTGATCAGGTCGTTTCCTTCCTCCGTGGGGAAGAAGTTGTATGTATAGATCTTGTCGAATTTTGTATCGACACGGTTCACACGCCCGACTCGTTGGATGAGCCGTGTGGGATTCCAGGGAATGTCATAGTTGACGACGATGTTTGAGCGATGAAGGTTGACGCCTTCAGACAACACTTCCGTGCTCACGAGCATGCGGTATTGGTCACTTGGCTGAAAAGCATTCGCATCGAAGTTATTGATGACATCCCTGTGGGCTGCCTCGCCGGCTTGACCGGAGAACATGATAACCTTAGGCTCAACCTCTTTTCGGATTCTCTCCGCAAGATACTCGGCTGTCTCTTTCGACTCTGTAAAGATGATGACCTTGCTCTTTTTCAGCTTCGATTGAGAGCGGAGGATATCGCGGAACGACTCCCACTTGGGATCGCGGCGTACCTTTTCCCAAAGCTTCCGTATGTTGCGGAGAATCTTAAGATCGCTCTCAAGATGCTTGATGAAGTCCGCACTAAAGTCCTTCGCACTTAGTCGTTCCGCTTTCTCCTCAGCCAGCAACCGTTCGATCTCCTCTTGATTATCTTCCTCAAGCAATTCGAAGAGCTTGCTGATGTGTTTCTTGCTGATATAGACGTTGCCCTTGCGGAATTCAGTAATCACGCGTTCATAAGAGTGAATGAAACGATCGAGCGTCAGGCGGAAGGCATGGAAACTGCTTTCGAGCCGCTTGACCATAAGAATCATCATGAACCTTGCGAGGTTCTTTTGGCTCTGAACTTCACGCTGTTCCCGCTTACCTTCATAATACGTGAGCGGCTTGTAGCGAGCATAAGTAAACTCCAATACAAGCAAGCGAATCGTCTCATCAAAAATCTGGTTCTCATGTTTACTGAACTTGTAGAAGAGCGGTTCCGGATCTTCAACCTCAGGGAATTTCAGTCCCTGCTTCTTCATATCCTCGCCGTAGTAGTTCTCAATCTCCTTTCGAGTACGACGGATCATGAGATACTTCAGGACTTTTTCCCTCGTAGACTTTGCATTTGATTGAACGGTCTGGAAATAAAGTTCACGGTCATTCTGGCGATCCAGCCCTTTCAAGCTCCTTTCCATTCCTGAAAAGAACGCCTCAAGGTTTCGAAGATTGGGAATGGTGCTGTTCTTGCCATTCTGGAAAAGCTTCACCTGGCTGAGGATGTCACGAGGCGCATTATTCAACGGGGTAGCTGACACGAGAATGATACGCTTGCCGCGACAAATCTGAGCAAGCATCTCATAGGTCTGGTTTGTTTCTGTCCGGAATCGGTGGGACTCGTCAATGAAGACATTGGTGTACTTAGTAAGATCACGATTCAGCAGATCTTCAAGCTTTCCAATCGATTCAAAATCTGTTTGTCTAACCTGAAAGTCCCCAAACACGTTTGGCCACGATCCTCGTTGGTTCCTGTCGAGAAGATGCGGTGGTGCAATCACCAAGCAACGCCCATCAAGCTGTTGCGCCAACAGAGCCGACATATAGGTCTTGCCAAGACCGACAACATCGGCAAGAAAGACTCCACCGTATTCTTCAAGAACTTTCCGCGCATTGAGAACCGCTTCCTCTTGATACTTGAGCTTCTTGAATCCAATTGGCACATACATATCCTCCAGTTCCGATGGTCGGTTCAGTTCGCCTCTGAAATACTCGTAAAGGAATTTGAGGTATAGTTCTAACGGTGAGAAATGGGCAAAGGGAGACTTGTTGACGACGGCATCTTCATAAGGCTTGGAAGCATCAACTGCCACAGCCCAAAGTTCCTTAAACTTCGCAATCGCAAAGTCATAATCTGAGCGGTTCTTAAGTTCAACATTGAATTCGAGATTATCCTGTAGCCCTGCCTGCGTAAGATTGCTGGAGCCGGTAATCACACGACCTTTGTCCCTATCACCTTCGGCGAAAGTCATGATGTAGACTTTCGCGTGGAGGTTCGCAGTTGGGTAAGCCTTGATTTCGAGCTTCCCAGATTGAATCCATTCTACAAACTTATGCACGCCTATTTCGATCTCAATGTTGTCGGGCGATTTCTCTAGCTCCTGCAGTACATCATTCGCGACCTGTTGCTTTGCCTCCGCGTGGGACTTGAACGATAGCTCTTGCTGTTCCTTCGCCTTTTGCATTAGCTCGAATGCTGTACGATCTGTTTGAAGACCGACCAGGATCCGAATCTTCTCAACCTTCTCCAAAGTAGGATAGAGCTTGTAGAAGCCACTTACGTAAAAGTATCCGACAAGGCAATCGAAGAAGCGCGTATCGTCAGTTAGGAGTGCACCGAAACGGTCACGTAGAGTTTTGCCAGCCTCATTTGTAAGGAACGTCAGATCAGTAGACATAATAGTTCAGCCCGTTTGTAGTTTGCTGCATCACCAATATACAGAATTTCCGAACAGGGGCTTTTACGGTCAACCATCTTTGCCAAAGGAGTACAAACCGAACATCTTGTTCGTTGTTGGCAGAACGTAAAGTTCATAGTTCCCTTCCACCCCCCTCCATTGCGAGCGAACAAGCCATGTTGTTACCAGTGTCGATCCTGTCCGGCAGAAGGTTTTTGCTGCATCATAACGGCTACGATTGCCG
>Ga0315275_10006986_pt1 | contig 10871 bp, 6 predicted proteins | sample YL17G03_0_MG_FD_205557 | JGI IMG/M metagenome (GOLD analysis project Ga0315275, IMG submission 205557) | Sediment microbial communities from Yellowstone Lake, YNP, Wyoming, USA - YL17G03_0 | ecosystem: Environmental > Aquatic > Freshwater > Lake > Sediment | place: USA: Wyoming | collected...
GGTCAGAGCCGTAATAAACGGCGCGGCAATTGGGGTCGGGGCGGTTCCGGCCGCGCCGTTTATTACGGCTCTGACCCCAATTGCCGCGCCGTTTATTACGGCTCTGACCCCAATTGCCGCGCCGTTTATTACGGCTCTGACCCCAATTGCCCCAATTGCCCCCTCACACCATGAACAGCACGGGAACCTTCCGCGCGGCGAGCACCTTGGTCGCGACCGAGCCCATGACGAGATTGACGAGCGCCGTGTGCCCGTGCGTTCCCATTATCACCAGCGCGAATGCTCCGGCGTCGGCGCAGGCGACGATCTCCTCGGCCGGATCGCCCACGCGCTTTTCGACGGCGTAGGCGACGCCGCGGTCGTCGAGCAGCTTGCGGGCGTCGGCCAATACCGCCTCGCTTTCCTCCTCGTAGTAGCTGTGGACGGCATCCCTGCCCGCCCATGCCGCGGCCCGCTTGTACGGCAGCGGCGGGTGGGCGTAGAGCAGCGTGAGTTCGGCCGCCTCGCGGAACCACGCGCGCCGGTCGATGAACGCGGTCAGCGCCGCCAGCGAATGGGGCGAACCGTCGATCGGGAAAAGGATCTTCATGAGTTGGGCAAGCGTCCGGTAAGTTGACTGCAGCGCAACGCGACAGCGGCCAGCCGCGTCATGCGAGTTCTCTGACGACGGCCACCTGATCCGAGGAACTCGGGTCGTCGTGGGCGACGAATCCGAGCGCCGCGGTGAATTTCAGCATGTTGTGGTTGTTCTTCAGCACCGCCCCTTCCATGCGCCGCAGCCCGCGCCGCTGCGCGCAGCCGATGAGCCGTTCCATCAGCACCCGCGCCACGCCGCGCCCGTGCCACGCGTCGGCGACGACGACGGCGAACTCGGCGCTCTCCTGGTCGGGGTTCGTGATGTAGCGGGCGACGCCCACGAATGACGGCACGCCCCCGGTGTCGGCGACGGCGACCAGCGCCAGTTCGCGGTCGTAGTCGATTTGCGTGAAGCGGGCCAGCATCGCGGGCGTGAGCTCGTGCAGCCGATAGAAGAAGCGGAAATAGCGCGACTCTTCCGACAGTCCCGCGACGAAGGCGCGTTCCAGCTCCGCATCCTCCGGCCGGATCGGCCGCACGTTGATCACCGCGCCGTCGCGCAAGCGGGCATCGCCGACGAGCTCGATCGGGTACGGATGGATCGCCATGTGACGATACCCTTCCGGCATCGTCCTGATCCGCGGGTCGACCACGATCCGCGCATCGACGACGGCCGCCCCGAGCGCGGTGACCTGCACCGGGTTCAATTCGAGCTCGCGGACCCAGGGCAGCGCGCATACCAATGCCGACAGCTGCAGCAGCATGCGCACGAGGGGCTCGAGATCGGCGGCCGGGAACTCGCGAAAGGCCCCCAGGTATTTTGCCGTTCGCGTGCCGGCGATGAGATCGAGCGCGAGGCGGCGGCTCAACGGCGGCAGCATCACCGCCTTTTCCCGCTCGACCACCGCGTTGAGCCCGCCGTTGCCGAAGGTGATCACCGGACCGAACACCGGGTCGGTGTGCGCGCCGATCGCGACCTCGCGCGCATGCCGCAGCGTGACCATCTTCTGCACGACGAAACCGGACGTCCAGCGCGTTCCGGTCCGTTCCTGCGCTTCGTCGAGCATCTCGGCATACGCGCGCAGCACCATGGCGCGCGTGCGGAGGTTGAGCCGCGTGCGCACGACGTGGTGGGGATGGGCAATGGTCTCCGAGTGGAGCTTCAGGGCGACCGGAAAACCGGTCTTGCGCGCCGCCGCGACGACCGCGGCGCGCGTCGATGCCACCAGCGTCAACGGCGCCGGCAACCCGAAGGCGGTGAGCAGCGCGTGCGTCTCCGGGTCGCTCAACACTGTTCGCTCGCCGGCGCGGGCACGCTCGCGAACCCGCTCGGCCGCGGCCAGGTCGAGCGGTTCGGGCTCGGGCTGTGGCGGCGGCACTTCGAGCAGCCACTGCTGATTGCGCCGGTACGCGGCGAGAAACGAGAACGCGTCGACCGCATTCTCCGGCGTGAAGAAGTCGGCGATCCCTCCGGCCTCCAGCGCCTGGCGCGCCTCGGTGTGATCGATCGAGCCGAGCCACGCCGCGAGCACCAGCTTCGACGAGCCGCGCGCGACCGTCGCGACGGCCCGCGCCGCGTCGGTGCCCGGCGCCGCCGGGAGCGGCACGTGCAAGGCAAGCACGGCATCGGTGTTGGCGTCGGCGAGGACGGTGCCGACAGCCTCGGCGATCTGCCGCGGCGACGCATTGCCCCCCACGTCGAGCGGATTGTCGCGGGAACTCTCGGGCGGCAATACCGCGTCGAGCCGCGCCACGGTGTCGGCCGTGAACACCGCTAGCTGCACGCCGGCGTCGAGCGCGCGGTCGGCGGCCATCAGCTCGGGGCCGCGACCATTGGTGACGACGGCGAGCCGGCCGCCCGCGACCGACCGCCCCAGCGCGATCACGCGTGCCGCCGCGAACAGCTGCGAGTACGTCCGCACCCGCACCGTTCCCGCGCGCTGCAACGCCGCGTCGAAGACGGTGTCCGCGCTCGGAGCCGCCCCGGGGCCCCAGGCATCGGCCGCATCGCCGCCACGACCGGATTTCAGCACGACCACCGGTTTGGTGCGGGCCGCGGTCCGCAGCGCCGACAGGAACCTCCGGGCGTCGCGCACCGTTTCTACGTAGAGGAGGATCCCGTCGGTCGTCGGATCCAGGAGCAGGACGTCGAGCAGTTCGCCGAAGTCGACGTCGAAGGCGTTGCCGAGGGCCACCACCGACGAAAACCCGATCCCGGCCGGCTTGGCGAAATCGAGCAGCGCCGAGCACACGGCGCCCGACTGCGCGACCAGCGCCAGGCGGCCGCGCAGCGGCTGCATGGAGCCGACCGTCGCATTGAGGCCGATGTCGGTGCGGATCACGCCGAACGATTCGGGCCCGACGAAGCGGACGCGATGCTTCGCCGCCGCCGCCGCCACCTCGCGTTCCCACTGCCGCGCCGCCGCCAAGCCGACCGGCCGCGTGGTCAGGATCACCGCGGCCTTCAATCCGGCGGCCCCGCCCTGCAGGATCACGTCGACCACCTGGTCGCACGGTACCGCGATCACCGCGAGGTCGACCGGTTTCGCGATCGCGGCGAGCGACCGCGCGGCCCGATGGCCGAGGATCATCTTGTGCTTCGGATTGACGGCGAGGAGCTCGCCCTCGTAACCCGCCGCCAGCAGGTTCTCGAACACGGTGCGGCCAAGCGAGCCCGGGCGCTGCGACGCGCCGACGAGCGCAACCGAGGTCGGCATCACCAGCGGCTGTAGGTAGTGGCGGAACTTCATCGCGGAAGGCGTTGCGGCCACGCGCTCCAGGATGCGCGAATCCGACCCGGAGCGAGCGTATTGGACAGCAAGATCGTTACAGTTTAGCGTGCCGAGGGGTCACTGCGTAGTGTTGACAGTGAGACATCCCGGAAGCGGTCGTCGAACTACGGTGACCGGTTTGCGAATTGCGTCCGACGCGTCGGATGTGATCACGGCCCGTCAGCTATAATTTCGGCGATCGCCCTCCGGGGGTACGGGTCGCCGCACCCGAGCTTGGCGAAGGTTTCATGCCCCCCTGCACTCCCAGGGCCCGTAGCTCAGCTGGTAAGAGCAGGGGACTCATAATCCCTTGGTCGCTGGTTCAAATCCAGCCGGGCCCACTTATAAATCAATAATTTACCTCATTGTTTGGGCTTGGGATTGCCGCACCTGACGACGGTGTAGCCATCAGGTAGCGGAATTCGGCGACTCGCCGCCACAGTGGGCCCCCGTTCGGATCACGGCGCGGCGCCACGGAATGGGGCCGGATCGCCGGATGAATGGTGCGCTGGGCAGCCAGCCGGCGCCGAAATCGCCGCGTCCCATGCTGCAATGCCCGTTCAGCCTCCTTTCAGATTTGTGGGGTACAACTTGGTGGCCCGGCACACCCGCCGGCGATCTCCCTGAAGGAGCAATCATGACCAAGCCCTCGCAATTGCAGCACGCATCGACACCCTTCCGCCTGCCGCGGACACTTGTCGCGTTCTTGCTCGGCGTCGTCAGCATTTACTCGGCACCGGCTGCCGCGACCGGGAATGGCAATGACGATTCCGGGCCCGGCATCGGACGCGGCAAGGACGCAAAAATCCAATGGGTCAATCATTTCGACCTGTTGCCGGGTTGCCCCGAAATCACGACATCGTTTCGATCCACCAGCTCGGAAATTGGCGGCGGCCTGACCGGGTTGGTGATGGCATCGACGACCGCGGGAGACACCTGCGAGGATACCGGCAACAAGGTTGTGCAGATGGCCTTGGAACTGGCCGAGGATACGAGGATCACGGGTGTCCGCCTCTGCTATGAATCCACCGATGCCGGGACGTTCATCGACCAGATCCGCCTCGCGCAGGTCCAGGACCCGCCGGCCACGGCAGTGGTGATGCTGGACGATCCGACCCCGCTGACCAACCCGGGGCCGGTCTGCGTCGACAGCGCCAAGACGTCCGTCAACTCGTCGAAGGGCTCGGTCCTGCTATCGCTGCGCAGCATGTTTGGCGCAAATGCCGCGCCGCCTGGCAGGATTGTCGTGCGCGCCCTCGGCCTGTACGTCAAGTAGCGCCTCCGCGCAATAGTCGCTTCACCTCGCCCCCCGTGCGCTTGACGGCGCCGGGGGATCTTCTTGCGGGCCACCCATTTCTCTAGCCGACTGGAGGAGAAGCCGGAGATTGTCGCGGGACTCTGCGTTGCGTCCGGCATCATGTTTCGATACCAAGCTGCAACGGACCGCCGTTGAAGGCCGCTGAACTCAAACGCCGACGCATGAGGCAGCGCCGCATGGCTGCCACCCCATTCTCTCTCGCACGCGCTAGAATCCGCACGACGATGGAAGCGGGGAGAAGACGTCATGGCACTGCCTGAGGCTGTCGAAAGCGGCCCCACGGTCATACTGGGGAAGCCGGTGCCGTGACGCACAGCCCCCTGGCCTGGATCGGCCTCGCCGGCATCGAGCCCGACGACAACGAGCGCGCGCAACACTGGCATCACCGGTTGCACGGCGTGATGGTGGCGATCGCGCTGCTGGCGGTGCCGGCCTACTTCCTCGAGAGCGCGCGCGGCAGCGCCGTGATGCACTGGATCGCGCACGTGCTCGACGTCGTGATCTTCTTCGCCTTTCTCGTCGAGGCGATCTGGATGGCCCATGTGTCAAGCCAGCCCGTCCGCTACCTCGTCGACAACTGGCTGAACCTCGTGATCCTCGTCGGCGCCCTGGCCAGCATTCTGGGGGCTTCCACCGAATGGGTCGCCCTGGTGCGGGTGATGCGGGTGGCGGTCGCCGGCCTCGTGATGGTGCGCACCATCACCGGTTTCACCTTCCTGTTCACCCGCCGCGGCGCGCCCATCCTCGTCGGCACGTCGTTTCTGATCCTGCTCTCCGCCGGCGGACTGCTGTACTGGATCGAGCCGTCCATCGACAACTACTGGGACGGCCTCTGGCTGGCGTTCGTCACCGGCATGACCATCGGCTACGGCGACGTGATTCCCACCACGGGTGCGGCCCGCGCCGTGGCGGCGGGCGTCGGCCTGATCGGCGTCGCGCTGGTGACGCTGTTCACCGCCAGCGTGGTGTCGTTCTTCGTCGGCGGCGAGGAGAAGGTGCTGCGGCGCGAGCTGCAGCGCGATATCGCGGAGCTGCGCGCGGAGCTCGGGCGCCTGTTCGCGACCGAGGAGGTCCACTTTCGCGAGGATCTTCACCGCGACATCAACCAGCTCCGGCAGCAGATCGCGCATCTGGTCCATGCCGAGGAGCTGCAGTTCCGCAAGCAGTTCCAGCACGAGATCGCGCAGCTGCGCGCCGATGTCGCCCTGCTGCGCACCGAGCTTGCGCGGCGGGATGCCCGGAACGCGGCCCTCCCGCCGGCCGCCGGAGAACGCTAGACCGTCCCCGCGTGCCCGATGCGGCGGCGCGTAGCCCGGGATGAGCGCCAGCGCAACCCCGGGGCGGGCATCGGTCAACGACGGTCCCGGGTTGCGCTGACGCTCAACCCGGGCTACTCATGTGGTGGGCTCCGGTAGCGGCGCGCCAGTTTCATGCCGCGCGCGGTTGACCGTGTAGTAGAGCACGGGGATCACCACCAGCGTCAGCAGCGTCGAGACGAAGATGCCGAACACCAGCGAGATCGCGAGACCGCTGAAGATCGGGTCGTTGAGGATGAACAGCGCCCCGAGCATTGCCGCCAGGCCCGTCAGCGCGATCGGCTTCGCGCGCGCCGACGCGGCGTCGACGATCGCCTGCGCGAACGGGACACCTTTGCCCACCTGCAGGTTGACGAAATCGACGAGCAGGATCGAATTGCGCACGATGATGCCGGCCAGCGCGATCATCCCGATCATCGAGGTCGCGGTGAACGGCCGGCCGAGCAGCGCGTGGCCCGGCATCACGCCGATGATCGTCAACGGGATCGGCGCCATGATGACGAGCGGCGTCACGTAAGAGCCGAACTGCGCGACCACCAGCAGGTAGATCAGCACCAGCCCCACGCCATAGGCGATGCCCATGTCTCGGAACGTCTCGTAGGTCACCTGCCACTCGCCGTCCCATTTGAGCGCGTAGCCGCGATAGGGATCGGACGGCTGCGAGATGAAGTGCTCGGCCAGCCTGCCGCCGTTGGGCACGGCGACGCGATCGAGCTTGCCGCGGACCCCGAACATCCCGTAGAGCGGGCTGTCGGTGCCGCCGGCCATGTCGCCGACGACGTAGGTCACCGGCAGCAGGTCCTTGCGATAGCGGGTCTTTTCGCGCAGCGCCGGCTGCACCTGCACCAGCTCGGCGAGCGGCACGCTGGAGCCGTCGGTCCCGCTCACCGTCATCGCCAGCAACGCATCGAGGCGCCCCTGCTGTTCCGGCGGCAGCGTGATGCGCACCGGCACGCCATACTTCGCGTGCCCGTCGTGCAGCGCGGTGACGTCGTCGCCGGACAGCGCCGCCCGCAGCGCCGCGACCACCGCGGCGGGCGTCACGCCGGCGAGCGCCGCCTTGCGCTGATCCACGCGGACCAGCGCCCGCGGTGCGTTGTCCTCGATCGAGTCGTCGATGCCGACGATGCCGGGAACCTGCCCGAACGCGGCGCGCAGGCTCTTCGCGACGGCGTGGCGCCCGGCCTCGTCGGGGCCGTAGATCTCGGCGACGATCGGCGACATCACCGGCGGTCCGGGCGGGACTTCCACCACCTTCACTTTCGCGTTGTGCGCCGCGCCGATCTTCTCGAGCGCGGGACGCATCGCCAGCGCGATGTCGTGACTCTGGCGCGTGCGGTGCCGGCTGTCGACGAGGTTGACCTGCAGGTCGCCCTGCTCGGGCGACTGCCGCAGGTCGTACTGCCTGACGAGGCCGTTGAAGTTGATCGGCGCCGCCGTCCCCGCGTAGGCCTGGAAGTCGGTGACCTCGTCGACGGTGGCGACGAACGCGCCGAGATCGGCGAGCGCCGCGGCGGTCTTCTCCACCGGCGATCCGGCCGGCATGTCGACGGCCACCGCCAGTTCGCTCTTGTTGTCGGACGGCAACATCTTCAGCACGACCAGCTGGAAGAAGGCCAGCGACACCGACGCCAGGATGGCGACGACGATGCCGGCGCCGAGCAGCTTGCGCCGCCGCCCGCCGCGGACCGGATCGACGAACGGCGTGAGCAGCCGCGCGAACGACGAGGCGAGCCAGGCGTCGAGACGGCTTTCCGCGTGGTTGGCGCCGGCAGTGTGCTTGGCCGCGAGCTTCAAGGCCAGCCACGGCGTGATCATGAAGGCGACGGCCAGCGAGATCACCATGCCCATGCTCGCGTTGATCGGGATCGGGCTCATGTAAGGGCCCATCAGCCCGGTCACGAACGCCATCGGCAGCAGCGCGGCGATCACCGTGAACGTGGCGAGGATCGTCGGCCCGCCGACCTCGTCGACCGCGCCCGGAATGAGCGAGAGCAGCGGTTCGTCCGGATAGAGCACGCGGTGGCGGTGGATGTTCTCGACGACGACGATCGCATCGTCGACCAGGATCCCGATCGAGAAGATCAGCGCGAACAGGCTCACGCGGTTCAGCGTAAAGCCATACGCCCACGACGCGAACAGCGTCGCCGCGAGGGTGAGCAGCACCGCGATGCCGACGATCGCTGCCTCGCGCCGGCCGAGCGTTACGAGCACCAGCGCCACGACCGCCGCCGTGGCGAACAGCAGCTTGCTGATGAGCAGCCTGGCCTTGTCGTCGGCGGTGCGGCCGTAGTCGCGGGTGACGCTCACCTCGACCCCGGCGGGGACGACGGTGTTGGCGAGCTCGGCGAGGCGCTTCTCCACGCGCTGGGCGACCTCGACCGCGTTCTCGCCCGCCTTTTTCGTGACCTGGAGCGTGACCGCGGGATAGGTGCGCCCGGCGACGGCCCCCTCCTTCGCGCCGGCCTTGCCGACGCCGTGCCACGCATAGCGCGCAGGAGGCGGCGGGCCGTCGACGACACGCGCCACGTCGGACACGAACACCGGCTGGCCCTCGCGGACGGCGACGACCAGATCGCGCACATCCTGCGCGGACTTGAGGAACTCGCCGGTCTCGACCAGCACCGTCTCGTTGCCGCGCACGAGATTGCCCGCGGGCAGCGACGTGTTGGCGGCCTGCAGCATCCGCGCGATGTCTCCCGCAGCGAGGCCGACGGCGTTGAGCTTGTCGACATCGAGCAGCACCTGCACGGCGCGGCCCGGCCCGCCGATGGTGGTGACCTCGCGCGTGCCGGGCACGCGCTTCAATTCAGCCTCCACGGCATGGGCGACGCGCTCGAGGTCGAACGCGCCGCGCGCCTCGTCCTTCGTCCACAGCGTCAGCGCCACGATCGGCACGTCGTCGATGCCTTTCGGCTTCACCAGCGGCTCGCCGACGTTCAACTCCTTCGGCAGCCAGTCGCGGTGCGACAGGATCGTGTCGTGCAGCCGGACCACGGCGTCGTTGCGCTTCACGCCGACCTTGTACTGCACGGTGATCATCGCCATGCCGGGACTGGCCACCGACCACACGTGCTCCAGCCCCTGGATCTGCGAGAGCACCTGCTCCGCCGGAATGGCGACCAGCTGCTCGACGTCGGCCGCCGACGCGCCCGGAAACGGCACGAACACCGTCGCCATCGTGACGTCGATCTGCGGCTCCTCCTCGCGCGGCGTGACGATGATCGCGAACGCGCCGAGCAGCAGCAGCACCAGCGCCAGCAGCGGCGTCAGCTGCGACGTCAGGAAGAAGCGGGCGGTCCGGCCGGAGATGCCGAGGCGCGCGGGTTCGATCACGAGGCTCCCGTCACTTCTTGAGCTTGGCGATGCCGAGCACGCTCATCACGTACTTCTCGTAGAACGGCTCGGACGTCCCCTTCTTCATCTTGCGGATGAAATACTTCTCGAACGCGATCTTGGCCAGGTGGACCCACTTGCCTTCGCTGAACCAGTTCACGTTGCGCGGCGGAATCTGCGGCAGCGCGACGAAGGCGATGCCGGTGTCCCCCAGATCGGCGAGACAGATCGCGTTCCAGGTCGCCTTCTCGACCGGCTCCTTGCCGTCCAGCTCGGCGCGGATGTTGTGCGCGGCGGCGGTGACCATCGATTCGATCATGTAGCCGGTCTTCGGCGCGCCGGTCGGCACCGGCGTCACCTCGACCGGCGGGATCGCCACGCAGACGCCAACCGCGTACACGTTGCGATACCTGGGGTTGCGCTGGTGCGCGTCGATGGTGATGAAGCCGCGGGGATTGGTCAGCCCCTCGATCCCGAACACCGCGTCGATGCCCTTGAATGCCGGCAGCATCATCGAGTACTTGAACGGCAGCACGTGCTCCTTCTTCGGCTTGCCGTCCTCGTCGTGCTCGACGACGTGCATCGTCGCTGCCTCGACTTTGGTCACCTTGGCGTTGCAGATCCACTTGATGTGCCGCTCGCGCAGCGCCGACTCGAGCATCGTCTTGGAGTCACCCACACCGCCCAGGCCGAGATGGCCGATGTAGGGCTCGGCGGTGACGAAGGTCATCGGCACCCGGTCGCGGAGCTTGCGCCGGCGCAGGTCGGTTTCCATGATGAATGCGAATTCGTAGGCCGGCCCGTAGCACGACGCACCCTGGACCGCGCCGACGACGATCGGACCCGGATCGCCGACGAAGGCGTCCCAGGCCACGGCGGCTTTTTCGGCGTGATCGACGTGGCAGACCGAGTGGGTGTGCGCGTTCGGGCCGAGCCCCTCGATCTCGTCGAACGCGAGCTTCGGCCCCGTGGCGATGACCAGGTAGTCGTAGGTGAGCATCGTGCCGTCACCCAGTTCGAGCTGGCTGCGTTCCGGATGCAGGCGCTTGCCGCCGCGCGGGTCGAACGCGATCCCTTTCCTTTCCAGGCAGGGCGCCGCGGCGAACTCGATGTCCTTGCGCTTGCGCCAGTTCACCGCGACCCAGGGATTGGACGGGACGAAGTGGAAGTTCGGCCCGTTGCCGACGACGGTGACGCTGTCGCCCGGCCGCAGCTGCGCCTTCATTTCATAGGCCATCGGCATGCCGCCGAGCCCTGCGCCAAGAATGACGATATGTGCCATGGTGCGATCCTCCGTGTGTGGCCCGTTGCGCGGGCCCATGCTGTCAGCGGACGGCGACGGCCGGCGCCATGCCTGCCCGTACCGGGTTTGCGGCGATCCGGTCACCGGCGGACAGGCCGGACAGGATCTCCACCAGCCCCTCGCCGACGCCCTCGCCGGTGCGCACCTGCCGCAGCTGCGCGCGGCCTTGCGCGTCGACGCGATAGACCGCGGTGACTTCGCCGCGCCGGACGAGCGCCGTCTCCGGAATCGCCAGCGCGCGCGTCGTCCCG
>Ga0315275_10006988_pt1 | contig 10870 bp, 6 predicted proteins | sample YL17G03_0_MG_FD_205557 | JGI IMG/M metagenome (GOLD analysis project Ga0315275, IMG submission 205557) | Sediment microbial communities from Yellowstone Lake, YNP, Wyoming, USA - YL17G03_0 | ecosystem: Environmental > Aquatic > Freshwater > Lake > Sediment | place: USA: Wyoming | collected...
TCTTGAGGGGGCAGGGGGAGGATTGAGGTGAGGGTGATGCTTATTAAATATCAGTAAGTTATGTTCCCCCTCCCCTTAATCCCCTCCCACGCGGGGAGGGGAAATTCGACTTTTTACGAGACCATTATCTTTAGCGTGTATAGTTTCCGCAAGGGAACATCTGCCGTTTCTTTGTCCCTTGTAAAGTAATTGTTTCAGGCTCTCTCAAAGATAGTCGCGGGAGCCATTCCCCCGCCCGTACAGAGCGAAACAAGGGCATACCTGGCCTTTCTCCGCATGAGCTCGTTGACTGCCGTGACGGTAAGGCGACAACCCGAATTGCCAACGGGATGGCCGAGGGCAAGGGCGCCGCCGTTCACATTCAATTTGCCCTGATCCGCGTTCAGCTCCTTGGCCCAGGCAAGAGGTATTGGTGCGAAGGCCTCATTGATTTCGAAGATGTCAATTTCATCCATGGAAAGACCGGCTTTTTTCAGCACTTTGGGGGTTACATAAAGGGGTCCTGTAAGCATGATCTCCGGATCGGACCCGATAACGGCATTTGCGACAACACGGGCCATCGGATTCAGATTGAATTCCTTCACCTTTTCTCCGCTCATGAGAACCACGGCAGACGCACCGTCCGTGATGGTACTCGATATACCGGGCGTTATCCATTTGGTGTTCGGCAGAACCTTGAGAGAAAAAAGTGCCTCCTGAGTAGTCTCAGGTCTGATGGTTTCATCCGTATCGCGAACAATTGCATTACCGTCTTTATCGACGCCTTTCATGGGCAGAATCTCGTTTTTGAAATATCCGTTCATGGTTGCCGCGTGAGCCTTTTTATGACTTGCGATGGCAAACTCGTGACACTCTTCGCGCGTGATTCCCCATGTGTCTGCGATCATCTGTGCCGCTTTGATCTGATCCGGTATGCCATGCTTCTCAGTGTAAAATTTCCCGAAGGGATTCCCCATGGGTTTTCCCGTATGCAGGGTGCCGTTCAGATCCGAAAACATCCCGTACTTCGTGAGGAGTTCACATCCGCTCGCAATTACCACATCCATCGTTCCTGAAGCGACCATGCCGTAGGCGAGCTGGATGGCGGTGAGACTGCTCCCGCACTGACGGTTCACAGAGACGCCAGGGATGGTGATTGGAAACTTTGCCGCCAGCACCCCCATGCGTGCCAAGGTGAAGCCCTGCTCACCGACCTGATACACGGTGCCGGTGATTACATCGTCCACAATTGAAGGATCGAGATCAATCCTGCGGACGGCTTCATCCAATACAGTTCCGAGAAGTTCGGGAGCCGACCAGTTTCTTAAATATCCATTCTGCCTGCCGATAGGCGTCCTCACGGCGCTGACAATAAAAACTTCATTCATAATTTTCCCCTTAGTCTTTGTAGTCGTATCGTCAAAGATTTTTTCCCTTCCATGAAAACAGGCGAGACGCCTGTCCTACGTGCAGGTTTTGATTTTCCCGGAGGCATAGATTCTCATTTTTTTGTGTAATCGTATACTCCCTTGCCGGTTTTCCTTCCCAAACGTCCGGCCCGGACAAGTTTCTTCAACAGAGGCGCGGGGCGGTATTTATCTCCCAGTTCCTTATGGAGGCCCTCCATCACACGGAGGAGCGTTTCATTCCCAATAAGATCAGACAATGCCAGCGGCCCAATGGGGTGATTGCATCCCAGCATCATGCCTTTATCGATATCCTCCGCGCTCGCAATGCCTTCGTCAAGGGCGTAGAAGGCCTCGTTAATCATGACGCAGAGTATCCTGTTCACTGCAAACGCGGGCGCCTCTTTCACGACTATGACTTCCTTCCCAATCTTTTTTCCCCATTCCCTGGCAATCTCCAGAGTTTCATCGGAGGTCTCGTAGCCCCTGATGATTTCCAGAAGGCGCATCACCGGCACGGGGTTGAAGAAATGGGTCCCGATAACCCGGTCCGGCCGCTTAGTATTGGCTGCCATTTCCGTGATAGAAAGGCCGGAGGTGTTTGTAAAAAACAGGCAATGGGCAGGTACAATCTCTTCGAGCTCCTTGTAAACCTGTTTCTTTACATCCATCACCTCTATGACTACCTCTACGACAACATCAGCATTGCCGGCAGCCTCTTTAATATTGAGGGTCGGCGTAATCCTGCCCAAAATCGATTCCATATCTTCCTTCGTTCGTTTCCCCTTCTCTACATCACGATTCAGATTTTTCTTTATTGTATTCATCCCGGCGTCGATAAATCTTTGCTCAATATCCCTCATCGTTACCTGAAATCCCGCCTGGGCGCATACCTGAGCGATACCGCTCCCCATTAAACCTGCCCCCAAAACACACACATTCTTAATTTCCATGATTGGCCTCCTCTTTTTCAAACTAACCGCTCTTTAAGTAATACTGCAGTCTAATGTCAGAACTGTCAATATGATACCCTTCAACGAAAAAGACCTCCTCACATCTTCGAAAGTCTCCGAAACATTTTGGTGAACTGCATCATCTCCGCTAAATCGGAAATCCTGATCTTTCCCGTCATGAACGCTACTTCCGCCTTTGTTCTGCCAAGTTCTATATCTTTATAGGTCTGGTCTGAGACCTTTACAGTGCACTTTGCGTTGCCATTCAGTCCCGGTTTGACAGAGCACAGCCCCTTCTTAATGGTTACCGTAAACTGCCCGCCTTCGGGTCCGGAAATGTCGAAATGGAAGACCGTTTCCCAGTCTCCGGCCTTTTCCCGAAGGAACCGTTCAGGCAGAGATTGGAGTATTTCCGTCGCAGTGTACAGGAGAGAAGTGGACGCTTCTTCTTTTTCTCTCCCCGGCTGTACTTTCTTCTCCCTTCTTTCCTGAGCGGGACGATAATCCACCTGATCGATCAGGATGCGGGAAATGATCTCCCTCATAATTTCGGAAGTGCCACCGACTATGGTGCCGACCCGTACATCGCGATACATCCTGGAGATCAAATATTCATCCATATAGCCATAGCCGCCGAAAAACTGGAGACAGACATCGGCCGTTTTCTTGGCAAGTTCGCTTGTGAACAGTTTCGCCATGGAGGAAAAATCGATGGCCGGCTCGCCCTGGCTATGGAGCCATGCCGTATGATAGGTAAGCTGCCGGGCTGCTTCCAGTTCTGTCTTCAAATCTGCAAGGGCATGCCTGATCACCTGAAACTTTGCCAGGGGTTTTCCGAAAGCCTGTCGTTCCTGTATATATTTGAGGGTAGATTCCAATCCAAGAAAGGCGCCGCTGAGGGAACCGATGGCGCCGACCAGACGCTCCAGCTGGAAGCATTCCATGATATAATAGAAACCTCTGTTTTCTTCACCAATAAGGTTCGTGACGGGGACGCGGACGTCTTCGAAGGTAAGTTCTCCTGTATCGGAAGAGTGCCAGCCCATCTTATGGAGTTGTCGCGTCGAGAATCCCGGTGTATTTTGGTCCACTATTATCAGGCTGATTCCGCCCGCCCCGGCCTCAGGGTCCGTTTTTGTCGCGACGATAACGAAATCTCCAAAGACGCCGTTAGTAATAAAGGTCTTCGAACCGTTGATGACGTAGTAATCTCCCTCCCTGACAGCCCTGGTGCGGATAGATGCCACGTCCGAGCCTGTATTCGGTTCGGTGATGGCGAGGGCCCCGATCTTCTCTCCCTTAATTGAAGGGATCAGGTAATTTTGTTTCAATGATTCGCTACCGAAGCGGTGGATATACTCCGCGGCCATATACCCATGTACACTCACCGCGGCGGCGAACCCCCCCATGGTGGAGCGCGGAATTTCTTCAAGAAAGACGACTGAGTAGAAGAAGTCTGCCTCCGTCCCGCCATATTGTTCCGGGTAATTAATGCCGAGAAACCCTAAGGCTCCCATCCTGTTCCAGATAGAATGGGGAATACGCTGGTTCTTTTCCCACTCCTCCGCATGTGGAGCGACTTCTTTTTCAATAAACTGCCGCACCGTATGTCTGAACATTTCATGATCCGGGGTGAAATATTGCGATTTCATACACGCTCCTTATTTTTTCTCTTTTTTATTGCACATTGAACCTTTAGTCTTCTTTGTACATGCTATCGAGAAGGTCTTTATATTTTTCCTCAACAACCCTCTTTTTCAGTTTCATTGTGGGAGTCATTTCTCCGCTTTCGATGGAAAAAGGTTCTTCAAGGATTCGGAAATACTTGATCTGCATGAACCGGGGAAGCTCCCCGTTTGCCTTGTCCACTTCTTTCTGTACTTTTTCCGTGATCAGGGAATGATGAATCAATTCCAGCCAGGAACAATCCTTGATCCCGTTATATTCGGCTGTTGCGTTGACAGCGTTCTGATCCAGGACCAGGAGCGCGGTGAGATAGTTGCGCCGGTCTCCGTGGACGTAGGCCATCTCGATGTGCCTGCCGCTTTGCAGAAGGTTTTCGATAGGAGCCGGGGCAATATTCTTTCCGCCTGAGGTAATGATGAGCTGCTTTTTCCGATCAGTAATGATCACCCGGCCTTCCTCGTTAATTTCCCCGATGTCGCCCGTCCGGTAAAATCCGTCGCTCGTAAAGGTAGCGTGTGTTTCCTCTGGATTGCGCCAGTATTCCTTGAAGACATTGGGACCCTTTACTTCCAACTCACCGTCCGAGGCGACACGCACCTCAACACCCGGAAGAGGTTTTCCCACCGTGCCGAAGCGATAGTCATGGGGGCTGTTAAACGTAGAAGGGGTCGTGGCTTCCGTGGCGCCCCAGCCTTCCAGAATCAGGATGTCCATAGCATCGAAGAACTCTCCTATCTCTTTGCTGAGAGGCGCGCCGCCGGAACAGCAGAATTCCAACTGACCGCCAAAGGCGTATTTCACTTTTTTGAAGAGAAGGGCATCAGCCAGTTTGTGGCGAAGCGTGAGGCGCCAGGGGAAAGGCTGGCCTGACTTCTTATAGCGTCCCGCTTCCTTTCCGACACCCAGAGCCCAGAAAAAAATGGCCTTTTTGAGAATCGAAGCGGATCGAACACCCTGGGTGATCCGGGCATGCATCTTTTCAAACACGCGGGGCACAGCGACGAGGAAATTAGGTTTCACTTCCCGGAAATTCTGGGTGAGGGTCTCGAGACTTTCCGCGTAGGCGATACAGCTTCCCATAGAGAGGAGAAGGTAATAACCGGCAAAACGTTCAAAGGCATGGGCAAGAGGAAGAAAACTTATGTTCCGTTTCAGTTTGCTGATATCTTTCACATGCTCGATCAGCATTTCGATTGTTCTGATATAGTTATTGTGCGTGAGGACGACGCCTTTGGGGTTTCCCGTTGTCCCGCTTGTGTAGATAATGCACATGGTGTCTTCGCCTCTGATATGTTCGGCAAGTTCATGAATTTTCGCAACCGACGCAGGTGTTGGTTCTTCCTGCAAGAGCTCTGAAAAAGGGAAAACCCAGGAGGGATCGCTCCGGGAGAAGGGTTCGGTGAAAACGAAGACCATTTTGACGCTGGGGATTTTGTCCCTGATAGCGAGGATTTTTTCAAGCTGGAGGCTATCCTCTACAAAAAGGAATGATGCGTCCAGATTTTGGATTATGAAGGCCGCTTCCGCGGGGAGAGAGGAAGCGTAAATGGCAGAACTTATGGCTCCGGCTAAAAGCGCTCCCGTATCGGTCTCGGCCCATTCCGGGCGGTTCTGTGAAAAGATGGCGATCCGGTCACCGGGCTGAAGACCTCTCTTTATCAAACCGGAAGCCAGGCGGTAGCATATATCCCTGAATTCGCCATAGGACATCGTCTGGTAGCTTCCCCCGGATTTGAACATAAACGCCGGATTCTCCACGTACAGGGAAAAGCTATTCAGGAGAACCTGATTAAAGTTTCTATATGTCATCGTGTCTTCACCTTCCAGATAATTGTGAGCTGTGAGCGTTATGTATAGAACCTTTGATTGCTCGCTTCGCGGTCGCGGAGGATCTGTGCTGGTGTAAATCTCGGTCCGTGTCTCTCCGCAAGTTTCTCCATAAGGGAAAGAAACTTCGAGAGTCCCAGGTGGTCAATATAACGGAAAGGACCCCCGAAGAAAGGGGGAAAGCCAAGGCCGAATACCGCGCCGATATCACCATCCCGCGGCGATTGCAGGATGCCTTCCTGGAGACAGAGGGCCGCTTCTTTTACCATGACGAAGGATAAACGGTTCTGGATTTCCTGTATGTCAAACTTTTTTCGCTTCGGTCCGCCGAAAAAAGTGTAGATCTCTTTATTCACTTCCTTCTTTTTTTTCTTACCTGAGGGATCACCGTAACAATAGAAACCCCGGTTATTTTTCCGACCCTTGTAACCGGCAGTTAAAAGAATTTCCATGGTGTTGCTTGGTGTCGTGCTCCGCGAGGAGAAAAGCGGTCTCAGAACATTGGAAACATGGGCTCCCACATCAATACCGACCTCATCGATGAGGGCAATGGGTCCGATGGGGTATCCGAACTGGCGCATAGCCCTGTCGATCTCAACGATGTCTCCTCCTTCATTGAGAAGCTCCAGCGCTTCATTTAAAAGAGGCGCAAGGATGCGTGTGGTGTAAAAGCCGGGTCCATCGTTTACGACAATGACCGTTTTTCCCTGCCGGATGCCTACATCAATGGCCGTGGCCCTTACCCAGTCCGCCGTTTTATCTGTTACGATAATTTCTAAAAGCGGCATTTTTGGAACAGGTGAAAAGTAGTGCATCCCGATGACCTGTTCGGGACGACATGACGCTGCGGCGATGCTCCCGATAGGGAGAGAAGATGTATTGCTCGCAAAAATCGCGTCTTCCTTTGTAAATGATTCTGTCTCCGCGAGAATTTTCTTCTTGATATCCAGATCCTCAAAAACCGCCTCAATGATGAGATCCGCCTTTTCGAAGCCACGATAATCCACACATCCCGTTATTCGACAGAAGGTCAGGTCTCTCTGGAAGGGCGAAAGGGACTTCTTTTGCACCTTTTTGTCCAGTTCCTTCCATATCGCTTTTTCTCCCTTCCCCACAGCCTCATAGGTAATGTCCTTGAGGAGGACCTCCATGCCGTTTGTGGCGCTCACTTGGGCGATTCCCGACCCCATGAGTCCTGCTCCGAGAATGCCGATTTTATTAACAGGACGTACCAGATCTTTCCGGGGGTTCTTTTTCAGTGCTGTCATGCTGAGGAATATCTGTATTAGTTCCCGGGACTGGGGACTCATAATAAGCTCACCGAAATTTTTTATTTCCGCTTCCATCCCCTCTTCCGCACCCTTTTCCAGTCCCGCTTTGACGCATTCAATAATCTTGAAGGGAGCCGGATAATTTCCCCAGGTCTGTCTCTTGACCAGTTCCTCTGCCTTCCTATACACGATGCTGCGGCTTAAAGAGTTGCTTTCCAATAGTTTCGCTACGAAAGGCTGCTTTTTCTTGCGTTCCGGAGGCTGGTCGGCTATCTCAAGAGCAGCCTTTTTCGCCGCCTGGAGAAGGCCGTAAGGGTGGATAAGGTCGTCCACGAGCCCGATTTTCTTAGCCTGGCGGGGATAGATATTTTTCCCCGTGAGCATCATGTCTAATGCAGTCTGGAGACCTACAAGACGGGGCAGGCGCTGGGTGCCCCCGCCGCCGGGAAGAAGCCCCAGCTTCACTTCCGGTAATGCGAGAACAGTCTTGGGATCATCACTGGCGATACGGTAATGGCAGGCCAGGGCTACTTCGAGACCACCCCCTAAGACGGCACCGTGGACGGCGGCTACAATGGGTTTGGGGAAAGCCGCCATCCTGTTCAGAAGGGCATGTCCACGGCGGCTCAGTGCTTTAGCTTCATCGGAGCTCGCTATGTCTTTGAATTTATCAATATCTGCGCCGGCGATAAAGTTGTCGGGTTTCCGGCTGATGAGAACAATCCCCTTTACGGTCTCATCTTTTTCAAGGCTGTCGAGAATTTCTGTGAATTTATCTACGAGGTCGATGGATATTTTATTGATCTTTTCACCCGGCTGGTCCAGCCAGACTACCGCCACTCCGTTTTCTTTTTCGATCTGTGCGTACGGCATGACAGCCTCCATATCATTTTTTCCGTTCCAGGATAATCGCATTTCCTGTGGCTCCCGCGGCGCAGGAAGCAATGAGGGCGAATTGCCCGTCTTCCCTGGCAAGACGGTTGGCGGCCGTAGTAACGAGCCTTGCTCCTGTCGCTCCAAAGGGGTGGCCCAGGGAGAGGGAGCCGCCCAGGGTGTTGAATTTTTCAAGGGGGACATCCCCCACTTTTTGGGATCGTCCGAGCTTTTCCCGGGCAAATTCATCTGAGGCCAGACATTTCAGATTCGCGAGGATCTGTCCGGCGAAGGCCTCATGAAATTCAAAAACATCTATGTTCGAAAGCGCAAGCCCCATCATATCGAGGACCCTTGGTGTTGCATAGGCAGGTCCCAGGAGAAGTTCTTCGTAAGGATCCTGGGCCGTGTAGGCATAGGCCCGGATCGATGCCTTCACGGTGTATCCGAGCGATACGGCTACCTCTTCCGCCATGAGAAGAACGGCAGCGGCTCCGTCGGTAAGAAAAGAAGCATTTCCAGGTGTCACCGTTCCGTACTTTTTTACAAAAGCCGGTTTTAGGCTGCTCATTTTTTCGAAGGAGGTGTCGCCCCGGAAGCCATTGTCTTGATTGACAGGATTGAAATCCGGAGGTACCAGGACGGTTTCTATTTCACCGCTCAGGATGCCGTCAGCTGTTGCCTGTGCCGCTGCCAGATGTGAACGTACGGCGTAACGGTCCTGTTCTTCCCGACTAATGTGTAATCGCGCTGCCAGACGGTCGCAATCTTCTCCCATTGAACGCCCCGTAGAAAATTCGGCAATGGCGGGGATTTCCGGGAGAAGGTCCCTCAGACCGAGGCCTTCCGGAAACTTTAAGTAATCCGACATTCCTTTGTATTTCTGGGACTCCATGAGTTTTTGCCTTAAGGGTTTGCGGTAACAGATTGGAATATCGGACATGCTTTCCGTTCCTCCGGCGATTACCACATCCGCCTGACCGGTCCGGATAAGGTCCGCACCGGTTGTGATCGCGACATTGGCGGAAACACAGGCAAGGGTAACCGTAAAGGCGGGAATGCTGACAGGAAGACCGGCTCCCAGTGAAGCCTCCCGTGCCACATTGGTTGTCGCAAGGTTGGCAATGACGCATCCCATGATGACCCGATCAACCTTTTCCGTGTCGATACGGGTTCTTGTAACAAGAGCCTTGATGGCAAGCCTTGCCAGATCATAGGACATGAGCTCCCGGTAACCAGTCCCGGCCCGGAGGAAAGGAATCCGGCATCCGTCGATCAGGACCACCTTTCGACCATAATCCATAGAATAATTCATCTCGTATGCTCCATTATTTCATGAAAAGGAAATGGTACGTTTTTCACGAGAGGGATTGTGACGTCTACTTCCTTGATTTCAAAAAACATGACCATTGATGGCGAGTATACGGGAAAATATCTTCTTGTGTCAATGGAGAAGGAAAAGGCATTGATGGATATTTTTTAGCCAACTGGATACCTGTTCTGGATACTTGTTACCCACTTTGTTGTCAAGAATGAAATATTCGCGATTATGAGAAAGCTGTTTGCACTTAGATAACCATAGTATATCAATTTGTGACATGATATTCTGGAAACAGGCACGACAATTGCGAATCCGCTGAGAATGGAATCTTCATACTGAGACCTTGAAAAACTACCACTCCTGTCATTCCCGCGTAGGCGGGAATCCAGGAAGTAATTGATAATACTTGATTCCTGCTTTCTCAGTAATGACAAGACGTCTGGTTTTATGCAGTTTTTCAAAGGTCTCACTATGAACAGCAAAACAGAAATAGATTAAATTTTTGACGTTTTAATGGTAATGTGCAAACAAGATTATGGAGAACAATACAATTCATAGGTAAAAAAGGATTTAGCACTCATTGACATGCAAAAGATTATTTTACTAATTATATCAGTCATTATGATCTCACCTCTCGATGCAGGTGCAGAAGTGCTTATTAAAAGAGGTGATACCCTCGACCTTAACCAGTGCATAGAAATAGCCCTTAAGAAACAGCCAAATATCGTTGCCGCAATGGGTAACGTAAATATCAACCAGAGCAGGGTGGGTCAAGCGAAGTCAAACTATTACCCACAGATCAACTGGACATCCGGTTACAGCAGAATTAGTCCGGCTACTGGTGTTCTTTTAAAAGGCGGCAGTGCCTATGACGAGTATCTCAGCAATGTGAATCTTAGCCAGACCATCTATGATTTTGAAAAGACATCAACACAGGTGAAGATTCAGAATCTGAATCTTGATTCCTCCCGTTCAGACCTCGATAACGTTGCGAGCCAGATCGTATTTGGCGTGAAACAGGCCTATTTTGGCTTATTACAGGCAAAAAGGAATAGGGACGTTGCGGCAGAGACGGTGCAGCAGTTCCAACAGCATCTTGACCGGGCAAAGGGATTTTTTGAAGTGGGAACAAAGCCGAAATTTGATGTAACGAAAGCAGAGGTCGATCTTAGCAACGCGAAACTGAATCTCATTAAAGGAGAGAATGCATTCCGCATCGCACGAGTATCCCTGAACAACGCCATCGGTATGCCGGAGGCGCCGGGATATACCATTGTAGACGAATTTGGATTCCAGCTGTATACAACATCCCTGGAAGATGCCCTGAAACGGGCCTATACATTTAGACCGGACCTTCTATCTCTCAGCGCAAAAAGGGAAGCCGCGGAAAGAACGATTGAACTCCAAAAAAAGGGTTACTACCCGACTCTTTCGGGCAATGCGAACTATGCTTTCAGCGGGGAGGAGTTTCCCCTTGAGAAAGGGTGGACCGTCGGAGCGACGCTGAATTTTCCGCTTTTCAGCGGTCTTTCCACAAAATATCAGGTGGAGGAA
>Ga0315275_10006990_pt1 | contig 10870 bp, 10 predicted proteins | sample YL17G03_0_MG_FD_205557 | JGI IMG/M metagenome (GOLD analysis project Ga0315275, IMG submission 205557) | Sediment microbial communities from Yellowstone Lake, YNP, Wyoming, USA - YL17G03_0 | ecosystem: Environmental > Aquatic > Freshwater > Lake > Sediment | place: USA: Wyoming | collected...
TGGTTATGTTTATATGTGCTCAAGTTTTGTCCTTAGAAATAGGAAGCTAGAGCCAGAGTGGCGATTGGGGCACATTACAGACGTTAAAGGAATATATAAACGAGCTAATGAACTATTCAAAAAGACTGGAATACCATACGTAGCTCCAATTGATAAGTGTGTTAAATGTTTATTACCCAATAATAATAAGTTTTTACATACAATCATTCGTGATATGGAGGACAAGAACTTTGCTTAACGAAATATACGATAAAGATTACTTCGAGAATGGAGTAGAGATTGGAAAGTCTGGATATACTAATTATAGATGGCTTCCTGAAAGAGCATATAGAGAAGTTAGAGCAGTTATAAACTTGTTGGGCATTGAGCCAGGACAAACTGTTCTAGACTTTGGTTGTGCTAAGGGATACTGGGTTAGAGCATTTAGAGAATATGGTATTAACGCTTATGGTTGCGATACTTCAGACTATGCTCTGAGTAACGCAGACGATAATGTAAAGGATTTCCTAACTAAAGATATTCCAGATAGAAAGTTCGACTTTATAGTGTCTCGAAATACGTTTGAGCACATAGACGCTGAAGAATTAGCTATAATATTAAAGAAGTTTGCTACTCTTACAGATGTCCTGTTCTTTACTGTTCCTTTAATCGACCCACAAACTAGAGATTATGTGATGCAAATGCCAGATATAACCCACAAGATTAGATGGACTAATTCTCAATGGTTAACTTTTGTTGAGGATTGTGGTTGGATTCATACTAATGCGTTCCCATTCATTGATGGATTACACGATAATTTAAGACAATATCCAAATTCTATAGGATATTATTTGGTGAAACAATGCAAGTAAATGCTAGATGGAGTAGTCACTTACCGATATTGTATAGAGTATTACCTCTTGTAGAAGGCCCTGTATTAGAATTGGGAGTTGGGTTTTATAGCACTGCATACTTACATTGGTTCTGCGAAGATAGAGGATTAAAATTAGAATCGTATGAAAAAGAAGAAAAATGGTATAGATTTTTCAAGAGATTTAGAAATAGTAATCATAAAGTTATATGTGTAGAAGACTGGGATAAAGTAGACTTCAATAAACATTATGGATTAGTATTCATAGACCACAATGCTGAAAGACGAGCAATAGAAGCTATTAGATTTGCAGATAAAGCCGATTATGTAGTTATACACGATACTGAAGAAGCCAATGAACACTCTTATAATCTTAGTCCTATATGGTCACATTTTAAATATAGAAAAGATTTCAAATTTATGCCAAGAACAACCATTCTTAGCAATTTCAAGGAGCTTGATAACATATGAATGAGCCACAAGTTACCGTCCTATATTATACTAGTAATAAAGAGCAAGAGCCTTTTGCTTCAATGATACGAGATAATATAATGAAACTTAAAGGAGATTTGCCTTTAATTTCTGTTTCTCAAAAACCATTAGAGAATTTCGGGCACAATATTTGTGTAGGTGAACATTATCCTTGTTATCCTAATGAATTTAGACAGATACAGATAGGACTTAAAGAAGTTAAGACTCCTTTCGTTTTACACGCAGAAGCAGATTTTTTATATCCTCCAGAATACTTTAAGTTCGTCCCTCCAGAGCCAAGATGTTATCGTTACGATAACGTATGGATTGCTTATAAGGGTGGGAAGCGTTACTATTTTAAGGGTCAAGCAAAGACTGGAGCAGAGATAAATCATACTAAAACTTGGTTAGATACTGTTGATAATTATTTTAAAGGAAGACCAGAATGGCTTAAAGAGGGAGATAGGAAGCCACAAAAAGACGTTGCTTATTCGGAAGAGAAAGAGCACGTATGGACTGGCAATCCCGCCATTTCATTTAAGACTAGAGACGGAATACGTTGGCATACTAACGTAATGAATAACAGAACTCCACAGATGTTTATACCATATTGGGGTTCTAGAGCTAGATTGGAAACGGAGATGTTTGGATGAAACTTTCAATTATTATCTGTGTTTACGAATCATATGGGGTTACTGAACGACAGATGAAGCATTTTAAAGCTATGGATTTACCAGATGATATAGAGATTATTTTGGTAGACGATGGTAGTAATCCGCCCCATCCTCAATATGATTTAAAGAACTTAACCGTTCATTATACTAATGATAAACGTCCTTGGACGCAAGGATTGGCTCGTAACGCCGGCGTTAATCTGGCTAAGGGAGAATATATATTGTGCACTGATATAGACCATATACTTTCCAAAGAGGCTATAGTGGCATCTTATGAGTTTAGTGGCGACAAGATGATATTTCCTAGATTCCTAGCTGTATTAGATGAGAATGGTGTGTTGCACCAAGACTTCGAGACATTATTAGATTATGGTATGCCTCCAGATAGAACGACAAGTAAGCGTGGCCTATATGCTAGTTATCACGGCAACACTTATACTATGCCAAGAGAAGTATTTATTAAGCTTGGTGGGAATCCAGTAAAGGCTTGCACGTATGGGCATCACGCTACCAGCAAGAAGGGTGAAGACAGTTATTTCGCAACTAGATGGAATCATTGGGCGCTTAAGAACAAGAAGACAGTTGTAGCGGGTCCGCCTATTTATATGTTCCCAATTGGTAGATACAATGTTAATTACGACCTTAATCCAAAAGGTCTTTTTCATCACTTATCTTATGAGGCAGTAAAACAACCCGATAAAAAATGAACGACAGACCGCGAACAATACAATTTGAAGGCATATCTAGTTGTAATGCTAGGTGTATGTTTTGCCCAGTTTCTACTTGTATGACTCGTAAGAAGGGCATTATGTCAGATGAGTTATTTCATAGAATTATAAAAGAGGGCAAAGAACTTAGAACAAAACTATTTTTCCCCTTTTTAAACGGCGAGCCATTTCTTCATCCTAGAATTTTTGAATGGCTGGACTATATGGAAAGCGCAAGAGCCAATTTCTGCCTTTTTACCAATGCGTCTTTACTTACTAAGGAGAAAATTGATAGGTTAGTAAAATATACTAAGTTAAAATATGTTGTTTGTTCCATAAATGCGGCAACTAAAGAAACTCACGAAAAGATTACAGGACTAAAGAATTTTGACGAAATAGTGGAAAATGTTAAATATCTTATGGAAAAAGCTCCATTTCGAGTGATAGCAAATCTTGTTTTAATAGATGCTAATAAGAACGAAGCAAGACAATTTTCACGTATGTGGAGAGGACATAATCATATGAATTCATTTACAAACTGGGCAGGATATTGGCACGACCCAGAAGAAATGATTGGTGAGAAGATTCCTTGTAACCATCTATTATTTAACATATTTATCTTATGGGATGGTAGAGTTAATCTTTGTTGTATGGATTGGGATGGACGTGTGATTTTAGGAGATTTAACTAAGCAGACTGTTAAGGAAGTTTGGGATAGTATGGAGAATCTTAGGATGAGACACAAAAATTTAGATTTTGATATGGAATTGTGTAGAGATTGTAACGTAATATGTAAGAGAGAACGATATGTGAGAGATAATAATGAACGAATTTAGACCACGAAACATTCAAATGGAATCAATGTCAGTTTGTAATGCTAGATGTATCTTTTGCCCATATACTGATATGACTCGTAAGAAAGGAACGATGTCTGATGAATTATTTCATAAGATTATAAAAGAAGGTAAATCTTTACATTGTAGGATATATTCACCATTTTTGAATGGTGAACCATTCCTTTTCCCAAAAATATTTGAATGGTTGGACTATATGGAAAAAGAGGGGGTATGGGTATCATTATATACTAATGCTTCCTTATTAACTAAAGAGAAAATAGCTAGGCTTTGTAATTATAAGAATATTAGCCACGTTGTTTGTTCCATAAACGCTACCACTAAAGAGACGCACGAAAAGGTTATGCATTTAAAGAATTATGATGAAATAGTCGTAAATGTTAGATACTTATTGGATAAGAAACCATATTTTAGAGTTCTTTGTTCTATGGCTTTGCTTGATGAGAATAAGGACGAAGTATTAATATTTAAAAAGATGTGGGGAAGCAGACACGCTAGAATCGCTCAGTATGTTAATTGGGGGGGAAATAAGCATAACGATATAGAAAAAGAGACGTGGGGAGAAAAACACTTTTGTCACCATCTTAAGAATATGTATATTCTTTGGGATGGAAGAGTATGCCTTTGTTGTATGGATTATGATGGTAAAGTTATTTTAGGAGACTTAAACAAACAAACCATTAAAGAAGTTTGGGATAACTCCAAATGGATTAGAGACAAGCACGAGCAAGGAAAGTTTGATGAGTTAGAATTGTGTAGAGATTGTAATTTAAATTGTGAAAAAGTGGTGAGATATTAAAATGGAATATAACCTTAGCATCGTAATTCCGTCGAGACACGAGGAATTCCTTAATAAAACTATAGAAGATATTTTAAAAAACAAAGAAGGGAAAACACAGATTATAGTTGGGTTAGATGGCGAATGGCCTCTTGAGCCTATTCCGAGTCATCCCGATGTTGTGGTTCTTTTTTATCCAGAATCTATTGGACAACGAGCCATTTCAAATCAGTGCGTTAGATTATCAAAAGCCAAATTTATTATGAAAATTGATGCTCATTGCGCCTTTGATAAAGGATTTGATATTAAGATGATGAAACTTATGGAACCCGATATTACTATGATTCCTGTTATGAGGAATCTTCACGCTTTTGATTGGGTATGCCCAGAAGGGCATAGAAGATACCAAGGACCTTCTGGTCTTTGCACTATCTGTGGTAAACCAACAACCAAAGACATTGTTTGGATTGCCAAGACTAATCCGCAATCCATTGCTTATAGATTTGATAAGACTATGCACTTCCAATATTGGAATGAATATGGAAGGAAACAAACTGGAGACTTGACAGAAACATTATCTATTCAAGGTTCGTGTTTTATGATTACAAGAGATAAGTATTGGGAACTTGATATTTGTTCAGAAACATTTAATAGTTGGGGACAGCAAGGAGTGGAAGTTGCTTGTAAGACTTGGCTTAGTGGTGGAAGAGTATTAGTTAATAGAACTACTTGGTATGCTCATATGTTCAGAACGCAGGGAGGAGATTTTGGTTTCCCGTATCCTTTATCCGGTCACGATGTCCAGAAGAATAGGGACATATCTAAAGAATTATTCGAGAAAAATAAATGGACTGGTTCTAAATATCCGTTTAATTGGCTTCTTAATAAGTTTCATCCTCCAGAGTGGGAAGAGCAACCTCCTACTAAAGGGATATTATATTATACTGATAATTGCTTGAATATGAGATTTGCTAATGAGATTAGAAATAAACTTGTAGAAACTTCTGGAGGATTACATATAACTTCAGTTAGTCTTAAACGAATGAAGTTTGGAGATAACTTTCACATACACGCAGAAAGAGGATACGCAACTATGTTCAAACAAATATTACTAGGATTAGAAAATATGAAAGAAGACATAGTATTCTTCTGTGAACACGATGTCTTGTATCATCCAGACCATTTTGCTTTTACGCCAACTAATAAAAACACTTGGTATTACAACGGCAATTACTGGTTCCTAAGATTAAAGGATGGTTTTTCAATTCATTACGACGTTTCTCCTTTATCTGGACTTGTTGTTTACAGAGAGACTGCTTTGGCTCATTTTAGGGAACGAGTTAAGATGATAGAAGAATTAGGAGAAGAATATAAGCCTATTCATATGGGATTTGAACCATTTACGCACGGTAGAGTTAAGTGGAAGTTCTGGTGTCCTTTTGAGGTATTTATGCCACAGAATCCCAACATAGACATTACTCACACTGATAATTCCACGTGGAAGAGATGGAATCAGAAAGACTTTATAAAGAAACCCATATTCTGGGAAGAGTCTACGGACTATACTATCCCATTCTGGCCTAAAGAATACTTGATTGGTTTAAGCAAGATAAAAAATATATTAGGTGAGCAAAAATGAAAAAGAAGAACATAATAATAGGATTATTGATTATAGTTTTGAGCGCAACAGGAATACTTATCACTATGGAAAATGCTGGAGTAAGGATGAACATTACTAAAGCAAGCACCACTTTTTCCATTAATGAGAATGGAAATTGGTTGGTTTCTGGAGTAGAATATAGTTCTTTATATGATACTTATGGGACGAAACTTACTCCAACAAACATTACTTTACTGATAAGTCCAATTAACTTTACGATAAACGATGTCTACGCTATGAGGATAGTGGATTATCCAGGAGATATTAAATTAATAGAAACATATTATTTTGACTCGGCTTCGGCAAAGAAAGAAAACTTTCCAGTTAGGCACACAATAACAATAACTGGTGCTACTGGTTATACTTATCGTTATGATGCTAAAAAGCTTGTTTATACGGGAATTACTATGCCTATAGAGGGCACTTCTGCGTCTTTTGGTAGAAATATGAAATTAGAGTGGGATTCTGGAACGATTTATCAAAGAATAACGCAAGCAGGAACATTAACTCTTAAATACTTAATAGGTAATGATAGTCAAACTTATAATATAAGATTATTTGACCCATATCCTGATGGCTGGACTAAATGTAAGAACATAACAATCAATTATCCACTAAGCACCACACTAACAAATTTTCCTATTTATCTAAATATAACTTTTGATGCTGACATGCAAGCAGACATGGACGACCTGCGTTTTTATGCGGGTGGTTGCGGAGGAACGGGAGGGCTTCTTTTTGCTGAACTTGAAAGCAAAACAGACAGCCAGAATTCTTATGTGTGGGTTAAGAACAACTTAACAACAGGAAACAACACAATAAGCATGTATTATGGCAATAGCACAGTAACGAGTAATTGGGACTATGTAGGAAACGTATGGGATATTTACTATACAGGAGTGTATTTACTTAATGGAACAAACGACAGCACAAGCTACGAATACAATGGGGTAGAAAGTGGAGGAGCATTGGCAACAACAGGAATTATTGGAGGGGCATACTGGTTTGATAATGTTAATGATGAAATAAACATAACCAATCCAATGTATTTTTTAAACAATACTAATTATACATTTTCAGCATGGATTAAGCATCAAGCAAATGCGAGTAGTGACGTATTTTTTAGTTGGTATGATGCAACAGGAACACCTAAAGGAGGATTCAGAACAGGAACAAGTGGCGGCAGTACTCCAAACCTTGAATTTGTCTTATATAATGGAAGTATAAAGACAGGTACAAGTTCAACAAAATACCAAAACGACACATGGACTTATGTAACTTATGTTGTGAATAGTTCTGGAAGTGTTGCTGATTCTACAATAAAATATTATAAAGACGGAATATATACTGATTCTGATGTTATGACAACGAATAACAGTTATGTTGGTTATGTTTCTGCACCCGATGCAACAACGAATGCTTATATTGGCAGTAGAAACACAGCAACATGGTTTTTAGGATACATAGATGAATTAACAATAAGCAATACAATAAGAAGCGACGATTGGATTAACATGACTTACCAATTAATAGCTAATCATGCAACATTCGTAACATATGGGGTAGAAGAAACTCTAACATCGGGCTCGGTTAGCACTAACTTCACCATTTGGAATGGAACTGCTTGGGAGCCTTATGTTGTTGGCGGGCATAAGATAATATTTAGATGCTATAAGACTCAACAACAATGCGAACCTGATAATCAATCAACTGCTGGAAGTCAAAGTATTTTTCAGATATGTAATAATGGGACTACTGCCGGGACATCGGTTGAAATGAATATTAACGTAACTAATGCTAATATCAATGTGCTTTGTGATGATGATAATACTTATGCTGGAGCTACAACATTATCTACCAGTAACCAAACAATTAGTGGGGCGTTAGCCTCTACAGCGTGTGTGAATATTTATTGCTGGGCTGATTATAATACACCCACATCATTAGCTCCGTTTAGAATAGCTGGTTATGTGGCTATAGGGACTGAATAATTAATTATATCTGGAGGGTAACATAAATGCCAGAGGGAGAAGGAAGCTTTATATTATTAGAAAGTGAAAGCGCCTCAGTTAGTCCTAGCGAAAGCCCTTCTCTTAGTCCTAGTGCATCTAAATCTCCTTCTATGAGTCCATCGATGTCCCCATCGATGTCTCCAAGTAAAAGCCCTAGTATGAGCCCATCTGTTTCTCCTTCTTTAAGCCCAAGCGCTTCCAAATCACCCAGTATGAGTCCAAGTATGAGTCCTTCGATGTCTCCATCTATGAGCCCATCAATGTCTCCATCTATGTCGCCTTCTATGAGTCCGTCTTTATCGCCTTCAGCTTCAAAATCTCCTTCAATGAGCCCTTCGATGTCTCCCTCAATGTCTCCATCGATGTCTCCTAGTATGAGTCCTAGTCTATCTCCTAGTTTAAGTCCTTCGGCGTCAATGAGTCCATCAATGTCTCCAAGTATGAGCCCATCGATGTCCCCATCGAAAAGTCCGTCTATGTCTCCCTCTATGTCTCCTTCAATGAGCCCTTCATTATCACCTTCTGCTTCAAAGTCTCCATCAATGTCTCCTTCTATGTCGCCCTCTTTGAGTCCTTCTCTCAGTCCTTCTGCCAGTATGTCCCCATCAACGAGTCCATCAATGTCTCCATCTTTAAGTCCTAGTGCGTCTTTAAGCCCGTCTTTGAGTCCATCTATGTCGCCAAGTATATCCCCAAGTATGTCTCCGTCTTTGTCTCCTAGTGCTTCAATGTCACCATCAATGTCACCTTCTATGAGTCCTTCACTTTCTCCCAGTCTTTCCCCAAGTGCATCGATGTCACCGTCTATGTCACCAAGTATGAGTCCTTCTCTTAGTCCATCTGCTAGTATGAGCCCATCGATGAGCCCGTCTATGAGCCCATCATTAAGCCCTAGTGCGTCTAAATCTCCATCAATGTCGCCATCTATGAGTCCGTCAATGTCTCCTAGTATGTCACCGTCAATGAGTCCATCTTTGTCTCCTAGCGCGTCTATGAGTCCGAGTATGTCCCCATCTATGAGTCCAAGTTTAAGTCCGTCAGCGAGTATGTCGCCCTCTATGTCTCCTAGTATGTCGCCAAGTATATCTCCATCTCTTTCACCTTCTGCGTCGATGTCACCCAGTATGAGTCCTTCGATGTCACCTTCATTATCTCCCTCTGCTAGTAAATCTCCGTCTATGTCTCCTAGTATGAGCCCGAGTATGAGCCCGTCTATTTCACCATCACTTTCTCCATCAGCCAGTATGTCGCCTAGTATGTCTCCCAGTATGAGTCCTTCTCTCTCACCATCTGCTAGTTTATCCCCATCTATGTCCCCATCTATAAGTCCGTCACTAAGTCCATCAGCTAGCTTATCTCCATCGATGTCACCATCACTATCCCCAAGTTTGAGTCCATCCGCATCAATGAGTCCTAGTATGTCTCCTAGTATGAGCCCCTCATTGTCTCCTTCAGCTTCAAAATCTCCTTCAATGAGTCCTTCAATGTCACCTAGTATATCTCCTAGTTTGAGTCCTTCTGCTAGTATGTCTCCAAGTATGAGTCCATCCTTAAGTCCTAGTATGAGTCCTAGTTTAAGCCCAAGTATGTCTCCAAGTTTAAGCCCATCTGCGAGTAAGTCGCCTTCTATGAGCCCGTCTATGTCTCCTTCGCTTTCACCGTCAATTAGTCCTTCATTAAGTCCATCCGCATCTATGTCACCATCGATGAGTCCTTCAATGAGTCCGTCACTCAGTCCTTCAGCAAGTAAAAGTCCATCTATGTCACCAAGTATGAGTCCTAGTATATCACCATCTATATCTCCATCTTTAAGTCCCTCAGCAAGTATGTCGCCAAGCTTATCTCCTAGTATAAGCCCATCCTTGAGTCCTTCGGCATCAAAGTCACCTAGTATGTCCCCAAGTATGAGTCCTTCTATTAGTCCATCACTTAGTCCATCAGCAAGTATGTCGCCTTCAATGTCACCAAGCATTAGTCCATCATTATCACCATCTATGTCCCCAAGTCTATCTCCGTCCTTATCACCATCAGCAAGTATGTCACCATCCTTAAGTCCATCTTTGAGTCCTAGTGCATCACTCTCACCGTCATTATCGCCTTCTGCTTCAGTAAGTCCATCTCCAAGTCCAGGCTGGACAGATTATACAAGAGGAGATGAAAACATATTACCTACTACCGATGCTGATTTAGAAACAGCTTATTCTGTTCCCGAAAGAGATAAGCTTTCTTTAGTGGACGGACAAAGAGTGTGCCAGTCTGCTTCAGATGAATATGCTATACACCAGTTTAAAGATTATGTTAATCAGACAGCCGCAACATTCAGATGGACAGGACAAAGTTCCATATCGTGTGCGACTTCCACTGTTTATTTACAAATATATAAGAGAACAACAAATGAGTGGGAAACTATAGACTTTGATGACGCAACTCTTGCCGACACAGATATTAATTTAATTGGAGTAGTTGCTGATTTGACTAATTATAAGGATAGTAATAAAGTTGTTAGTTGTCGTGTGTATCAGGAGGCAAAAGCATAATGGCAACCCAAACCAAGAGATATAATGTTGCAGGAACATATAGTTGGCAGTGTCCTCCTGATGTAACCACTATTAAAGTAGAGGCTTGGGGTGGTGGAGGCGGTGGAGGTTTCGCTAACGCTAAAGGTGGTGGTGGTGGAGGCGGTGGTGCTTATACTGTTAAGACAGATGTTGCTGTTACTTCTGGAACTAATTATGCTATTGTTGTTGGTGCTGGTGGTGGTAGAGACGGTGCTTCTGCTCCAACAGATTCTACATTTGGGGCTACAACTGTTGTAGCTAAAGCAGGAACTAATTGCACTGATGAAACTGGGGGAGCTGCCGGTG
>Ga0315275_10006991_pt1 | contig 10870 bp, 5 predicted proteins | sample YL17G03_0_MG_FD_205557 | JGI IMG/M metagenome (GOLD analysis project Ga0315275, IMG submission 205557) | Sediment microbial communities from Yellowstone Lake, YNP, Wyoming, USA - YL17G03_0 | ecosystem: Environmental > Aquatic > Freshwater > Lake > Sediment | place: USA: Wyoming | collected...
CAGGGAGGCCGATGAAATTGGCCGACCGTCGGAAGGGGGAAAGCGAAGCGGTTCCCCCTCCGAGTTGACTTGCCACTCTGGCGGCATTATTCTTTTGCCAAGCCGATGCAGAGGAAATAAGGGCCATGAAATGCCCGAAGTGTCAGTATGAGAATCCCGAGGACACTTTTTATTGCGGGAAGTGCGCCGCACCGCTCGCGCCCCATAAGGATATTTCCGGTTCTCAGACAGAGACCCTTCAAATGTCCGTGCCTGAACTGACCACCGGTTCGACCTTGGCCGGCCGCTACCAGGTCATCGAGGAACTGGGCCACGGCGGCATGGGCCGGGTCTACAAGGTCTTCGACACCGACATCAAGGAAAAGATCGCCCTGAAGCTCCTGCGGCCCGAGATCGCCCTGGACTAGGAGACGGTCGAGCGGTTCTCCAACGAGCTGAAGCTCGCCCGGAAGATCAGCCACCGGAACGTCTGCCGGATGTTCGACCTGGGCAAGGCTGAGGGCACGACCTTCATCACCATGGAGTTTGTGCCGGGCGAAGACTTGAAGCGGTTCATCCGCAAGTCCGGACAGCTCGGGGCGGGCCGGGCGGTGTCGATCACGAAACAGGTCTGCGAGGGGTTGGCCGAGGCCCATCATCTGGGCGTCGTCCACCGCGACCTCAAGCCCCAGAACATCATGGTGGACGAGGACGGGAACGTCCGGATCATGGACTTCGGGATTGCCCGCTCGCTCAAGGTGAAAGGGATCACGGGCGCCGGGGTGATGATCGGGACTCCCGAGTATATGTCACCTGAACAGGTGGAAGGGAAGGAAGTCGACGAACGTACGGATATCTATTCGCTGGGAATCATTCTCTACGAGATGCTGACCGGCCGGGTGCCGTTTGAGGGCGGTACGCCGTTCACGATCGGGGTCAAACACAAGAGCGAGGCGCCCAAAGATCCGCGTCAGCTCAACGGCCAGATTCCCGAGGATCTCGGCCGGCTCGTGCTCAAGTGTCTCGAGAAAGACGAAGCAAGACGTTACCAGAGCGCGGAGGGCTTGTACGCCGACCTGGAAAAGGTCGAGCTTGGCCTGCCGACGACCGAGCTTGTCCTCCCGAAGAGGAGGCCTTTCACCTCGCGGGAAATCACCGTCAAGTTCCAGCTGAAAAAGCTCGCCTTCCCCGCCCTGGGGGTCGCCGCCCTGGCCGTCATCGCGTTGGTCCTCTGGCGCTTCCTCCCCAAGCACTATGTCGCTCCGCCCCCCTCCGGCAAGCCGTCTCTCGCCATCCTCTACTTTGACAACGTTTCAGGCGACAAGAGCCTTGACGCCTGGAAAACCGGCCTCACGGAATTGCTGATCACCAAGCTCTCCCAATCAAAATTCATCAATGTGCTGGACGGGACGACGATCTACAGCATCCTCAAGAAGCTCAATCTGGACGAAGCCAAAAAATATACCAGAGGAGACCTCCAAAAAATCGCCGACGAAGGAGGGGCGACCCACACCCTGAGCGGGAGCCTGATGAAGGCCGGGCAAAATATCATCATCACCCTCTCGCTTCAGAAACAGCGCACGGGAGAGGTCATCAGTTCTATTCCCGTGGAATGCCACGGGGAACAAGAGATCATGTCCAAGATGGACGAGGTCGCGACCAAGATCAAGTCGGACCTGGATCTTTCGCCCCAACAGATCGCCGGCGACATCGACAAGGAGATCGGCAAGATTACGACCTCATCTCCAGAGGCCTATAAGTACTACAGCGAGGCCAGGAGATTTCATCTCGCTCAGGATTATGGGCCGGCGATCCCGCTTTACGAAAAGGCCGTGGCCATCGACCCGGCCTTTGCCATGGCTTATCGGGGTCTGGCCGCAATCTATTCCAATTCCGGCAATGTTGTGAGGACAAGGGAGAATATCAAAAAAGCTATGGAGCTGAGCGACCGTGTATCGGAGCGGGAGCGCCTGCTCATCCGGGGACAGTACTATTATCATCTCTCCGAAAGGACCTTTGACCAGGCCATTGAAGCATTCCAAAAACTGCTCGAGCTCTATCCCGGTGACAGCTTTGCGAATCAGTTTCTGGGAGAGATATACCACGATCTGGAAGAGCCCGAAAAAGCCAAAGAGTACCATCTGGCAGCCTATCGAAGCGCCAAAGAGATCATCCATATCTGGAACGTCTACCATGATTTTCAGCACTTGGGGCAATACGACCAAGCGCAAAAGATCTTTGAGGATAATCTCCCAACAATTTCCCGAGATCCCCGAGTTCCTAATTATCTGGGGTGGAATGATCTCTATCAAGGGAAATACGAGCTAGCTCTGAGCGAGGCCGACAAGGCATTCTTAAAAGATCCGGGCGAGGAGGAAACTCGCGTCCTGAAAGGCTGGATCTATCTGCTCCTGGCCAATTTCGTTGCGGCCGAAAAAGAATTGCGGACAGTCGTGGAAAACGGACAAGAACCCAGGCGGACTTACGCAAAATTCGACCTGGCGTCGGTGTATCTGGCACAAGGTCGGTTCGAGAAAGCGAAGGAACTGATTAAGCAGATTGCCGCTTCAGCTGATGATTCCGACAGGCCGTCGGACCGTGCTGACTCAGAATGGTGCCTGGCCTATCTTGATTTTCGGACGGGACATCTTCGAGAGGCCCTAGATGAGATCGAAGCGGCCTCAAGAATCTATAAAGAATTGGACTTGCTGGATGGGCAAAGAATGGCCCTGCGCTTGAATGGAATCCTCTACGCCGAACAGGGCGCCATCGAGAAAGCCCGGCAGACGGCCGAGAATCTGAGACAATTGGTTCAAGGAAGCCTTAACCGGAAGGCTATCCGACATTATGACCTCGTCGAGGGATGGATCGCCCTGAAGAAGGACAATGCTTCCGAAGCCGTGGAGAATTTCCAGAAGGCCATTTCTCTCCTCCCCTTCCAAAGCGATTTTTTCAATGATCACGCTTTTTTTATGGAACCGCTACCCCTGGCCTATGAACGGGCCGGCGATGTCGAAAAAGCCAGGGCGGAATACGAGAAAATTACGACGCTCACCTCGGGAAGACTTCTCTACGGCGATGTTTACGCTAGGGCCTACTTTAGGCTGGGGACGATCGCCGAGAAGCATGGGCAGAAGGGGAAGGCCGCCGAGCACTACCGGAAATTCCTCGACCTCTGGAAAGACGCCGACCCAGGCCTACCCGAGATCGAGGATGCCAGACAGCGGCTGTCCAAAATTCAATAAAATGAAATGTTCCAGATGCCGGTTGAATAGCATGGCCGGCTCCCATTAACCTTCTCCCAGGCGTTTGACTTCCCGCCTGTTGCTTGTTATTCTTACGCCAGCAAACATGGGAGCTGACATTGCCCATCAGGTGCCCCGCCTGTCATGCCGCTAATCCCGAGACCGTGAAGTTCTGCGGGGAGTGCGGGGCTGCGCTCCCTTTAACCAAAGACTCCATTCCGAAGGCAACGGAAACCATCAGGGCGCCACTCAAGGAATTAGCTCGGGGAAGCCTGTTCGCCCGCCGGTACGAAGTCATCGAGGAGCTGGGGAAGGGCGGCATGGGGAAGGTTTATCGGGCCTTCGACAAGAAGGTCGAGGAAGAAGTCGCCCTGAAACTCATCAAGCCCGAGGTCGCCGCCGACGAAGAGACCATCAAGAGATTCAGCAACGAGCTCAAGCTCGCCCGGAAGATCGCCCACCGGAACGTCGGGAAGATGTACGAGATCATGGAGGAGGAAGGGGCGCATTTCATCACCATGGAGTATGTCCCGGGGGAGAACCTGAAGAGCATGATCCGGATGAGCGGGCAGCTGGGGATCGGGACCGTCGTCAATATAGCCAAGCAGGTCTGCGAGGGGCTTTCGGAAGCTCATCGGCTGGGCATCGTCCACCGGGACCTGAAGCCGAGCAACATCATGATCGACCGGGAGGGGGCCCCCCGGATCATGGATTTCGGGATCGCCCGGTCCATTTCCACCAGGGGAATCACGGGCGCCGGGGTGATCATCGGGACGCCGGAGTACATGTCGCCGGAGCAGGTGGAGGGCAAGGATGTCGACGAGCGCTCGGATATTTATTCGCTGGGCGTCATAGTCTATGAGATGGTCACGGGACGGCGGCCGTTCGAGGGCGATACACCGCTCAGCGTGGCCGTGAAGCAAAAAACTGAAGCCCCTCCAGACCCCAGCCAGCTCAGTGCGCAGGTTCCTGTGAGCCTTGGCCGGGTCATCCTGAAATGCCTGGAAAAAGCCAGAGAGAAGCGGTACCAGAGCGCGGAGGAATTGCATTCCGACCTGATGCGCCTAGAGGAAGAAATCCCGAGCACAGAACATGCGGTCCCCAAAAGAAAGCCAACGAAGTCCAGAGAGATCGCTATTAGAGAGGGCAAAATCGCCTGGAAGAAAATCGTTCTCTACGCAGGCGCGGCCATTATCCTAGCCCTGATCGTTTATACCGGGCGTCAGCTTCTCTCCGGACGCACCGAGGTCATTGATTCGATCGCCGTCCTTCCCTTCGAAAACGTGAACGCCGACCCGAGCACGGATTACCTCTGCGACGGGATCACCGAAACGATCATCAACAAGCTCTCGCAGCTGTCCAACCTAAGGGTCATAGCACGGAACTCGGTCTTTACCTATAAGGGCAAGACCGTGGATCCGAAAAAAGCGGGCCAGGAGCTTGGAGTCAAAGCGGTCTTGTTGACCCGGATGGTTCGACTTGGGGACCGGCTGACCATAAGCCCGACTCTGGTGCGGGCGAAGAACAACAGCCAGCTCTGGGGGGAAAGGTACGACCGGAAGTTCGAGGACATCTTTTCCATCGAAGAGAATATCGCCACCTCGATCGTTCAAGCGCTGCGATTGACTCTGACCGATCAGGATCGACAGAGAATCTCCGCGAGGCCTATCGACAATGTGACCGCCTATGAGTCCTATCTGAAGGCCAATTCCGAGATCTCTCGCTATAAGGGAGATGAACTGGATCGTGTCGTCCTAGATCTGCAGAATGCACTGGACATCACCGGCCCGAATCCTCTTCTTTATTCGGCCATGGCCAATGCGTGTTGGCAATATGTCAATATCGGCGCCAAACAGGACGAATATCTGACGAAAGCCCAAGATTACGCTAATAAAGCGCTGGCCCTGGACCCGAATTCCTCCCAAGCGCTCAGTGTCCTCGCGATCATCTTTTGGTATAGAGACCCGCATGAGGGACTCCGCTACTTCAAGAGGGCGCTGGCCGTGAATCCGAACGACCCGGACGCCCTGTTTCGGCTTGGCTTTCTCTATCTCTTCTTGGGCAAGCCCTCGGCTGCCGCTCCTTTGTATGAAAGGTTAAGGAAGACCGATCCGCTGAATCCCAATGCTCATCTCACCGAGGGCGCTCCGCAGTTCTATGGCGGTCAATTCGCCCTAGCTCTCGACTCCTACCGCAAACAGTACGAGTCCGACCCCCATAATCCCAACAATGGATTCCTGCTCTTCATCGTCCTGGCCTATAACAATCAAGTCGACGAAGCCCTGTCCATTATCGACACGAGCGCTCGGGCGAATCCGGACAACGCCTTCATCAAGTTCGGGCTTCTGCTGAAATATGGGCTGCAGAAGGACAGGGAAAAAGCGTTCCAGATCATGACGCCCGATTTCCGGAAAACCTGCCTCCGGGACTGTATTTGGTCATACTATGTTGCGGACGCGTTCGCTCTGTTGGATGATAAGAACGAAGCCCTGGATTGGCTGGAGAATGCGGTGACCCGAGGCTTCCTCAATTATCCCTTTATCAGCCGGCACGACAGCTTCCTGGAGAACATCCGCGGCGAGGAGCGTTTCAAGAAGCTCATGGAGCGGGTGAAGTACGAATGGGAGCATTTTGAGGAGTGAACGATGATCGGCAAAACGATCGCGCATTACAGGGTCCTCGGAAAGCTCGGCGAGGGGGGAATGGGAGTCGTCTATGAAGCCGAGGATCTCCAGCTCAAGCGGACGGTCGCCCTGAAGTTCTTGCCGGCCGATCTGACCAAAGACGCCCAAGCCAAGGCCCGCTTCATCCAGGAGGCGCAGGCCGCCGCGGCCCTGGACCACCCGAATATCTGCGCGGTTTACGAAATCGCCGAAGCCGAAGGCGCGACGTATATCGCCATGCCCTATGTCAGAGGCCAGAGCCTAAAAGACAAGATTGCCGCTGGGTCTTTATCCTTAGAGGAGGCTCTGGACATCGCCGGCCAGGTCGCTGAAGGGCTCAAAGAAGCTCACGAGAGAGGCATCGTCCACCGCGACATCAAGCCGGCGAACATCATGCTCACGGAAAAGGGCCAGGCGAAGATCATGGATTTCGGGTTGGCCAAGTTGGCGGGGGTTACCGGCGTGACCAAGACCCTGACGGTCATGGGGACTCCGGCCTATATGTCTCCCGAGCAGGCCAAGGGAGAAGCGGTCGACAGGCGCACGGATATCTGGCAGTTCGGGGCGACGCTCTACGAGATGCTGACCGGGGAGATGCCGTTCGGCAGGAGAAGTGATCAGGCGCTGCTCTATTCGATAGTGCATGAGACACCGGAGCCTCCGACCCGCCTTCGCCCGGAGATCCCCATTACGCTTGAACGAGTCGTCCTGAAAGCTCTTGAGAAAGACAAGCTTTTCCGCTACCAGAGCATGACCGAGGTTCTCGCTGACCTCAAAGCCTTCCGCGCGGCAGGCTTGAGCGCCCCCCAACCCGAGAAATCGATCGTCGTCCTGCCCTTCAAGAACATCAGCGCGGACCCGGAGCAGGATTACTTCTGCGACGGCCTGACCGAGGAGCTCATCTCGGACCTGTCCAAGATCCATGCCCTCCGGGTGATCTCCCGCACGTCTTCCATGATGTTCAAAGGAACAAAAAAGGAACTTCCCGCGATCGCCCGGGAAGTTCATGTCCGGTATGTCTTGGAGGGAAGCGTCCGGAAGGCGGGGAACAACTTCCGCATCACCGCCCAACTCATCGATGCCGCCACCGACGCCCACCTCTGGGCCGAGAAATACGGCGGCACCTTGGACGATATCTTCGACATTCAGGAAAAAGTCTCCCAATCCATCGTCGATGCCTTGAAGCTCAAACTGACCCCGAAGGAAACAGAGCTCTTGGCCGAGCGGCCGATCCCGAGCCCCCTGGCCTATGAATTCTATCTCAAAGCCAGGGGGGAAATACTCAAGTGGACAGAGGCGGGACTGGAAAACGCGCTGAGATACCTCCAGAACGGCCTCGAGATCGTCGGCGAGAATGCGCTTCTCTACGCGGGCATGGCCTATGTCTATTTCCAATATTACAATCTCGGCCTCAGAGAGGAGGCCCTCGGCCGCAAGCAAACCGAGGAGTACGTTCATAAGGCCCTCGCCTTGGATCCGGATTGCCCGAATGCTAGCTTTATTCGGGCCTTGCTCGTGGCTTGGAATCAGCCGAAAGAGGGGATCCGAAGCTTCAGGCGCGTCCTGGATAAGGAACCCAATCATTTCGATGCGCTCTTCTATTTCAGTTGTTTATTCGGAACGCTGGGGCGAAAACGCGATGTCGTTCCTCTCGAGGAAAGGATGATCAAGATCGATCCCCTCAATCCCCTGGCCCATGTTCATTCCGGGTTCAACAGGATGTGGGATGGAGAATTCGCTCTGGCTCTCGAAAGGCTGGGCCGGCTCCATCGGTCCTTCCCGGGGGACGTGATGACGAAATGGAGCTATGGTCTGAGCCTGGCTTACATGGACAGAAAAGAGGAGGCCGGGCGGATCTTCGACGAAGTCGCCCGAGAACAGACGGGGACCCTCTTCGCCTGCCTGGGCCTGGCATTCAAGTGTGCTTTTGAGGGAAAAAGGTCCGAGACGTTGGCTGCGCTCGACGCGAATCCCTCCATCCGGAATCCGTGGGATTTTCAGAGTGCCTATTGGAAGACCGAGTGTCTCGCCTTGATCGGCGAAAAAGAGCGGGCGCTCGACTGCCTGGAGCGGGATGTGGACTTGGGCATGAGCAATTACCCCCTCATGAGCGAGCTCGACCCCTTCCTGGCCAACATCCGGGGCGAGGCACGGTTCATGGAGCTCATGAAGCGGGTGAAATACGAATGGGAGCATCTTGAGGTCTAATGAGGAACAATGAGGTGCTGGGGATCATGAAATGCCCCAAGTGCCAGGCTGAGAATTCCGATACCAAGCGCTTCTGCGCAGATTGCGGGGCTCCGCTCGGGGAGAACGGAATTCGAGGGCCTGGAATTCGGGGACATGTTCCGGATTCTCCTGAATCCGGTACGTGTCCCCCGAATTCCAAGGATGTCCGCTCAGGGGTGACCGCAACCCTTCAGACTCCCATCCATGAGCTGGCCACCGGCGCGACCTTCGCCGGCCGCTACCAGGTGATCGAAGAATTGGGGCACGGCGGCATGGGACGGGTCTATAAAGTTTTCGATACCAAGATCAAAGAGAAAATAGCCCTCAAGCTCATCCGGCCCGAGGTCGCCTCCGACCGGGACACGATCGAACGGTTCTCGAACGAGCTCCGGCTGGCCCGCCGGATCGGCCACCGGAACGTCTGCAAGATGTTCGACCTCGGAGAGGCTGACGGTGCCCACTTCATCACCATGGAATATGTCCATGGTGAGGACCTGAAAAGCATGATCCATATGTCCGGGAGCCTGAGCCTGGGCATGCTGTTGAGCGTCGGGAAGCAGGTCTGCGACGGGCTGGCCGAAGCCCACAGCCTGGGCGTTGTCCACCGGGACCTGAAGCCCCAGAACATCATGATCGACAAGAACGGTAACGCCAAGATCATGGATTTCGGGATCGCCCGGTTGATAAGAGAGAAGGGGATCACCGGTCCGAGCGTCCTGATCGGCACGCCCGAGTACATGAGCCCGGAGCAAGCCGAGGCCAAAGACGTCGATCATCGGTCCGACATCTATTCCCTGGGTGTCATCCTTTACGAGATGGCGACCAGCCGCGTGCCGTTCGAGGGGGAGACCGCTCTCAGCATCGCCATGAAGCACAAGGGCGAGATTCCCAAGGATCCTGGGCAGCTCAATCCCGGCATCCCCGCCGACCTGAGCGGCGTCATCCTGAAATGTCTGGAAAAGGACAGGGCCAACCGATACCAGAACGCTGCCGACATCCGCTCCGAGCTGGACAGTATCGAAAAGGGCCTTCCTACAACCGACAGAGTCGTCCCCCAGCGGAAACCGGCGACGTCGCGGGAGATCACGGTCACCTTGAAACTTAAAAAACTCATGATCCCTGTGGCGGCGGCCCTCGCGGTCCTTGTTCTCGGGGTCATCGGCTGGCGGCTCGTCTTTCACAAGAAAAGCTCCATTTCCCTGGCCAGCGTCCGGTCGATCGCCGTCATGCCGTTCGAGGACCTCAGCCCGCAGAAAGATCAGGGCTATCTGTGTGAGGGCCTGGCCGATGAGCTGATCACGAGGCTCATCGGCGTCGAGGTCCTGAGTATCCCGGCCCGGGCCTCGTCGTTCCTACTGAGAGGGAAGGAGCCCCAGGAGATCGGACAGAAGCTCGGCGTCGTTGCGGTCCTCGACGGGACGCTCCTTAGAACCGATGAGAATATCCATGTCAATATCCAGATCGTCGACGCGCGCACCGGTTACGGCCTCTGGTCTGGGAAATTCGAGGGTGAGGAAAAGGGGCTTTTCAACCTCAGGGATGAGATCGCCTTGAAGATCCTCGAAAGTCTGAAGGTCAGCCTATTGGGAGAGGCCCGGTCGAAAGTCGTCAAGAACTACACCACGAATCTCGAGGCCTATAATCTATACCTCCAGGGCCGCTATTTCTGGAACAAGCGGATGACGGATAACGTGAAGAAGGCCATCGAGTACTTCAATAAGGCTATCGCCCTGGACCCGGATTTTGCCATGGCCTATGTCGGGCTAGCCGACAGCTATCTTGTTCTTCCCCAGTTCGGGGAGTACCGAACGAGCGAGGCCTTGCCAAAAGCCAAGGCCGCTGTTTCCAAAGCCCTGGTCCTTGATGGGACGCTGGCCGAGGCTCATACCCCGCTGGCTTATGTCGAGGAATTGGAGTGGGACTACGCCGCTGCCGAAATCGAGTTTCGGAGGGCCATTGAGCTCAACCCGAATTATCCGACGGGTCGCCACTGGTATTCATCGTTCCTGCAAAAAATGGGGAGACTGGATGAGAGCCTGATCGAGATAAAACGAGCACTGGAGCTCGACCCGCTCTCTCTCATCATCAACATATCTACGGCTTCTGTCCTCTCCGATCGAAGAGAAGTTGATCGAGCGATCGCGCAATGCCGCAAAACGCTCGAGCTCGACCCGGGCTTTGGCCAAGGACAGTGTTTGCTTGGGATATGTCTCCAACAAAAGGGGAAGCTCGAGGAAGCGGTGGCTGAGCTGGAAAAAGCGAATAAACTCTACGGAAGCAGCCCCTACGCGTTGGGAGATCTCGGAAATGCCTATGCGCTGTCCGGAGAAAAAGCCAAGGCGATGGAAGTGCTCTCAACTCTCAAGGCGTTCCTGCAGCGGGGTTATACAGTGAACTTTGAAATCGCCTTGGTTTACCTCGGCCTTGGCGATAAAGAGGAGGCCTTGGAGTGGCTAGGAAAGGCCTGTGACGACGAAGACGAAAAAGCCGACGTGAAATTCTCCAATTTCAAATCAGACTTCAGATGGGACAGCCTCCGCTCGGACCCTCGTTTTAAGCTGCTGCTGAAAAAGATGCATCTGGAATAAGGCATGCGAACGCCGTCGGCGCTGTCCGCTTGTGCACTTGCTGCCCCTCAAATTGAGATGGCATTTCTCTCTGGATAAGGGTTGAAATGTGGGCGATTTTGTCGGAGGGTCAAGATGAAGAAATACCTTGGTATTATTCCCTTTGTCCTTTTTCTTTGTTTTCTCA
>Ga0315275_10006993_pt1 | contig 10869 bp, 10 predicted proteins | sample YL17G03_0_MG_FD_205557 | JGI IMG/M metagenome (GOLD analysis project Ga0315275, IMG submission 205557) | Sediment microbial communities from Yellowstone Lake, YNP, Wyoming, USA - YL17G03_0 | ecosystem: Environmental > Aquatic > Freshwater > Lake > Sediment | place: USA: Wyoming | collected...
GTGTGCCGCGCGCGAGGCCCTCGAGGTAGGCACCGACGCGCGGCATGAGATAGGCGTTGGTGACCGTGGTCGCGGTGCGCTCGTACTCGCGGTACTCGGGGCACAGTTCGGAGGAGCACGTGACCGGCACGCCGAGCCGTGCGAGTGAGCGCGCGAGCCGGGTCTCGTGTGCGCCGTCGGCGTAGGCGTGCAGCAGCGACACGGCCACCGACACCGGCGCGGTGGCCCGAACCGCCCGCGCCACGCGGGCCACCTCCCGTTCAACCAGGGCACTCCAGCACACGCCGCGCGGACCGAGCCGCTCGCGCGCCCCGACCCGGCGCGCCGCCGGCACCAGCGGAGCCTCGCGGCGCGGCGCCAGGTCGTACAGCCGCGGCCGGTCCTGGCGCCCGATCTCGAGCAGGTCCTCGAACCCGGCGGTGGTGACCAGCGTCACGCGGGCGCCCTTGCGCTCGAGCAACGTATTGGTCGCCACGGTGGATCCGTGCCGCACGCGGGTCGCAGGGCCGGCGTCCAGTCGCGCGAGACCCTCGAGCACCGCGCGCTCGGGGGTGGCCGGCACCGACGGCAGTTTGAACGCCACCAGCCGGCCGCCCCGCAGCGCGACCAGGTCGGTGAACGTGCCGCCCGTGTCCACCCCGACTGCCGTGGCGGGCGGGCGGCGGCGCGCGCGGCGGACCGGGTTCACTCGGCGCCCCGCGCACGGCGACGCCAGCGATCGACCCCGACGCCGAGTCCGATCACCACCATGGAGCCGATCACGACCCAGGTCGGGACCCGGAACTTCTGTCCCACCAGCGCGAGCACGTAGTAGTAGGGCAGCGCGCCGAGCAGGATGGCGAGGAAGTAGAGCACCAGCGGGTAGCCCACCACCGCGGCCACCAGCTTGAGCGGCGCGTCGGGCAGCGGTGTGGCGCGCGCCAGCAACAGCGCGAGGAACGAGGCCGAGGGATACCGGGCCAGCGTGGCGGTGACGCGCTCCCGGGTCGGCACGAAGCGACGCGTCCACGGCCGGTCGGCACGGATGAAGAAGCGCAGCAGCATCAGCTGCAGCACGCTCCCCGCCGCGCTGGCAGCGCCGCCGGCGAGCGCGACCTGCCATGGCGGATGGAACTTGCCGTATTCGAGCAGCAGGAAGGTGGTGGCGAAGGAGAAGGTGGCGCCGTCGGCGAACAACAGCGCGCACAGCACCCACAGCGCTTGGGGATTCACGGGGCCGCAGTGTAGCGGATGGGCACGCGCGCACGCACGAAAGCGCACGACCCGCCGTCCGTGTGGGCGGCGGGTCGCGGGGAGCGTCGCGTCAGGAGATCGGGGTGGATGGCGGTGGCGGTGGCTCGGGTGGCGTCGACGCGCTGAGCGGGCCCGCCTCGGGCTCCGCCGCGACCGGCGGCACCACCGGGGCGGGAGCGAACGGCGCCGGCGCCACCGGAGCCGGGGTCATCGGAACGGGCGCCATGGGGACGGCTGGCGCGGGCGCCGGCACGCCGCCCGGTGCCCACCAGCCCGTCGCGCTGCCGGGGGCCGCGGCCTCGGTCGAGCGGAACAGGTGCTGCGGCGGCCACCACACGCCCTGCGGACCCTGGCCGAACTTCGAGCGCAGCAGCGCTCCCATGCCGAGCAGCACGATGACCGAGTTGCCGACGATTCCGAGCACGCGCAGCAACGTGCCGAACCCGCCCATGAACGGGATCACGTGCAGCAGGTGCCCGCCCAGCAGCAGGATGTGGACGATCCCCACGCCCCACAGCGCGCTCGCCGTGAGCGCCTGGCCGGTGCGCCCCGAGCCCGTCGCGAACCGCCGGCCGAGTGCCGCGTAGCCGACCACCGCGCCCCAGCCGGCGAGCACGATGAGCAGCGCGGCGTAGGCGAGCAGCGCGCCGAGAGCGACCGGGATGCCGACGATGGTGATGCAGAGCAGCACCACGACGAACGCCAGCGCCACCACCGACGGCACCAGCAGCAGCACCGCGCCGAAACCGTAGCCGAGCGCCAGGCCGGGCTCGTCCTGCAGCGACTTGAGCGCGGTGCCGGTGCGGTTCGGAGCGAAGTGCGTCAGCAGCCACGCGATCCCGAGCCACATGAGCAGGTAGAGCAGTCCACGCACCACCGCGGACGCGCGACGATGGATCGCGCCGCCGATGTCGCTCTCGGCCCGGTCGCGCAACCGTTCGCGCAGGCGCTCGCGCCCCTCGAGACCGGTCACCCGCTGCCCGCCGACGTAGGCGCCCGACTCCTCGTGGAGCGTGCCGCCGATGCACAGCACATCACGATCAACGCGCGCCGTGGATCCGAGCGTGACGTCGCCGCGGGTGGCCGAGACGTTGCCGCGCACGTGACCGTCGACGCGGATGTCACCTCCGATCGAAAGCACGTCGCCGTCCACCACCTGGCCCTTCTCGATGTGGATGTCGGAGCCGATCTGGACGATGTTGCCCGTGCTGCTGGGCGTGGGCGGCTCGGCGGGCTCGCTGGGCTCAGCGGGCTCACTGGGCTCGGTCGAGGCGCCCGGCTCGGAGATGGCCGGTATGGGAGCAGGCGCGGGCGCCGCCCCGACCCCGGACGCGTGCCGGGAACGGGTGGCGCGCGCCTGCCGGTCGAACGCCTGGGCGCTCTCCTCGGGCACCGGCTTGAAATCGAGCCGCGTCTGCGCGATCGCCTCGTTCGACGACGAGACCCGCTCGACCACGAACGCCGCCGGACGCGTCAGGTCGCGGGCGACCCGCCGCAGGAGCGACGCGGCCGACAACGTCCCGTCGCCCACGATGGGTGCCGAGGCGAACGCCATGTGCAGCGGATGCACCGCCAGTCGCGCGATCGGTGCTTCGATCACGGTGAGCGCCAAGGCCAGGACCGCGATGCCGGCGATCAGTGCCACCACGAGGAGTCTGCGGACGGGTCTCAGCATGGTCACTTCCCTCCTCCCACCACCACACGGATGTCGCCTGACACGGTACGCAATCCGACCGGCGTGCCGCCACCCCGGAAGCTGGCGGACGTGCTGCCATGGCCGTGTCGTGTGACCTGCCCGGTACCCTCGAGTTCGATCTCGCCACTGCCGGTGTTCGCCTTGAGCGTGCATGCCAGCGCCGGATCCAGCGTCACCGTGAGCGTGCCGCTCTGGGTGCCGAGATCGGCGTTCGACAGCGCGCGCGCGAGCTGCACCTCGAGGTCGCCGCTCACCGTGCGCGCGCGCACCCGGCCGGATGCGGCCGCCAGCGTCACCTCGCCGCTCATCGCGTTGATGTCCGCGCCCCGGGGTGCGGCGTCCACCCGCACCGTGCCCGAGACCGTGCGTACGCGCAGGGAATCCGCCACGCCGCGCAGGGTGAGGTCGCCGCTCGTGCTCTCGAGATCGAGCGCGCCACGCGCGCCGTCCACCTCGATGTCGCCGCTGGCGGTGACGACACGCGCCGCCATCAGGTCCTGCAGCGACACGTCGCCGCTGGCGGTGCTCACGGCCACCGGCCCCGCCGCGCCCAGCACGGTGACGTCACCGCTCGCGGTGCGCAAGCGCTGGTTGCCGCCGACCCCGTCGCTGGTGACGTCGGCGCTCGCCGAGTTGACCTCGGCCGCCAGGGCGGGAGGCAGCTCGATGGCAAGCCGCACCTCGTCGTTCGGAATCAGCTCGCCCGACATGTTCTCCCACAGGTTCAGATGCACGTGAAGATGCGGGTAGCGCACGCGGATCACGAGCCGGCCTTCGGACTGATCCACTTCGACCAGCGTCTCGCGAGCGATGCGCTTGGCGTCCTCGAGCGAGCGGCTGCGGACCACCTTGAGCGCCCTGATGTGGATGCGGCCGTCGGACGAGGGCTGCAGCCTCACCTGGCCGCGGGCGTCGTCGACGGCGACCATGGCGATGCCATCGGCGTCGCGGGTGAGCTCGCTCTGCTCGCGCCAGGTCGGGCCGTCGGCATGGAGCGGAGCGGCGGCCAGGGCGAGCGTGGCGAGGGTCAGGATGAGGGTGTCGCGCTGCATGGGAGCCTCCGGGTGTCGCTCCGGGATACGCAGGGAGGGGTTGCCGGGTTGCGCCCGGGGGTCGGAATCCTTGTCGAGACCGGGGGTTCCGAGGTCGAAAGTCACCCCGGAAGGCGCCTGCGCAAGACCGGGGCCGCCGTTCGCGGCTGCTCGGGGCCGGCCAGCCCGCAACGCCCCCAAAATCAGAAAGGGGAGGCAACAGCCTCCCCTTCCCATACAGATCCCCGGCGAACCGGGGCTCGACCCTTACTTCGAGGTCGTGTCAGCCATCATGCTGGTCGAATCCTGCATGCCACCCATGCCCGTATCGGCCGGGGCCGACTCGGTCGCCGGGGTGCTTTCGGCACCCGTGTTCTCGGCAGGCTTCGAACCGCCACAGCCGTAGGCGGCGACAACCAGGGTCAGCGCGACGAGCGCGACCAGGAATAGCGCGAAGTTCTTACGCATCCTTTTTTGATTCACCTCCTCCCAGTTCCGCCGCTCCGCGCATCGTTTGCCGGTTGCGGCCGCGGATCTCGATCTCAGTCATGCGGGAACGTCACCACTCTCAAAAGGCGGTGCGGGCCTGGCAGCGTCCCTGCGTAGGGTGGGTGTCGATGCGGGGTGCGATAGCCCTTCCGCGACCCTTGGAGGGCCGCGCGAACGCATGGACAAAACGCGCGCGTAGGCTAGGGACGACGCCGGGGAATGTCAACCCGGACGCCGCCATTCCGATCCCGCATTCGCACCAAACCGAAGCTATCAAACGACTTGCAGCGCCTGCTCGAGATCGGTCCGCAAGTCGGCGAGATCCTCGATCCCGACCGAGAGCCGCAGCAGCCCATCGGCGAATCCGATCGCCCGTCGCGCCTCGGCGGGCACCGAGGCGTGGGTCATGGACGCCGGGTGGCACACCAGACTCTCGACACCGCCCAGACTCTCGGCCCGCGTGAACAGCCGGAAGCGGTCGAAGATCCGGCGGCCCGATTCGAGCGAGCCGTCACCGGCGATGAACGAGATCATGCCCCCGAACCCGCTCGCCTGACGCTTCGCCAACTCGTGCTGCGGGTGACTCGCGAGCCCCGGATAGAGCACCCGGCTCACCGCCCGGTGCCCCTCGAGCAGCTTCGCCATCTCGATCGCGTTCCGGTCGTGCTGGAGCATCCGCACCGCGAGCGTCTTGGTGCCGCGCAGCGTGAGCCAGCAGTCCATCGGGCCCGGCACCGCGCCGACCGCGTTCTGCAGGAATCGCAACTGCTCGGCCATGGCGACGTCGGAGGTGATCAGTGCCCCGCCGACGAGATCGCTGTGGCCATTGAGGTACTTGGTCACCGAGTGCAGCACCACGTCGGCACCCAGCGAAAGCGGCCGCTGGAAGAACGGCGTCATGAAGGTGTTGTCGACCGCCACCTTCGCCCCGTGACGGTGGGCCAGTGTGCTCACGGCGGCGATGTCGGTGAGCTGCATCATCGGGTTGGTCGGCGTTTCGATGAACACCAGCCGCGTCTGCGGGGTCAGCGCGCGCTCGAACGCGCCGAGGTCCGCCGACGGCACGAAGGTGAAGCGCAGGCCGAGCCGCTCGAGCACCTGGGTGAACAGACGATAGCTGCCGCCGTAGAGGTTGTCGCCGGCCACGACGTGATCGCCGGCCGAGAGCGTCTGCATCAGCGTGTTGGTGGCGGCGAGTCCGGAGCCGAAGCAGAACCCGTGCTCACCACCCTCCAGCGACGCGAGGTTCCCCTCGAGCGCGGCCCGGGTGGCGTTGTGCGTGCGCGCGTACTCGTAGCCCTTGTGCTTGCCGAGGGCCTCCTGCGCGTAGGTCGAAGTCTGGTAGATCGGCACCACCACCGCGCCGGTGGTGGGATCCGCTTCCTGGCCCGCGTGGATCGCCCGGGTGCTGAAGCCCGCGGTGGGCCCGAGGCTCTTGTGGCCTCCCATGTGTCCCCTCCTGTCGTCCGGGCGTCTGCGACGCGCCGGAACTGGCCCACGATCACTCGCCGGCGATGAACTGCAGCATGTCGAAACGCGTCAGGATGCCGACCACCTTGCCATCGCGGCGCACCAGCACGGCCGGATCGCGCGCCAGCAGCCGGGTGACCTGCTCGGCCGCCTCGTCCGCGTCGACCACGGGCAGCGGCTTGCCCATCCAGCGATCCACCGGCACCTCGATCGCCCGCGGATCGCTCAGCGCGGCCTTGAGCGCCTCGCTCTCCTCCAGCGTCCCCACCACCTCGTCGCCGCGCATCACCGGGATCTGGCTGACGTCGTGTTGTTCGATGAGCGCCAGCGCGTTCTTGAGCGGCTCGCCCGACTGCACCCGGAGCAGCGGCGGCAGCTTGCGCGACTTGCCGGTCGCGACCGAGTAGGCCGACGCCGAGCTCGGATCGAGCAGATGATTGTCACGCATCCACTCGTCATTGTGGACCTTGGTGAGGTAACGCTCGCCGGTGTCCGGCAGCAGCACCACCACCAGGTCGTCGGGACCGCAGGTCTTGGCGACCTCGATCGCCACCCACGCCGCCATGCCCGAGGAGCCGCCGACGAAGATCGCCTCGGTGCGCGCGAGCTGGCGAGTCATGTTGAGCCCGTCACGGTCACTGCACGAGAGGATGCGGTCGATCACCGAGAAGTCCGTGGCGGTCGGGATGAAGTCCTCGCCGACGCCCTCGATCTTGTAGGTGTGCGCCTCGCCGATCTGGCCGGTCTCCTTGTAGTGCTTGAGGATCGAGCCCACCGGATCGGCGCCGATCACCTGGACCTTCGGGTTCTGCTCCTTGAGGTACTTGGCGGTGCCGCTGATGGTGCCACCGGTGCCCATGCCGGCGACGTAGTGCGTGATCTTCCCGGCGGTCTGGCGCCAGAGTTCGGGGCCGGTGGTGGCGTAGTGCGCTGCCGGGTTCGCGGGGTTGTGGTACTGGTTCATCAGCACCGCGCCCGGACGCTCGCCCGCGATCCGCTTGGCCACCGAGTAGTACGAGTCCGGGTGCTCGGGTCCCACCGCGGTGGGGCTCAGGTGCACCTCGGCGCCGAAGGCCTTGAGCAGGTAGACCTTTTCGCTCGAGACCTTGTCGGGCATGCAGAACGCGGACTTGTAGCCGCGCACCGCCGCGACCATCGCCAGGCCGAGCCCGGTGTTGCCCGAGGTGCACTCGACGATGGTGCCGCCGGGCTTGAGGCGGCCCTGGCGCTCCATGTCCTCGACCATGGCGAGTGCGATGCGGTCCTTGACGCTGCCGCCGGGGTTGAAGAACTCGACCTTGGCCAGCACCGGGCATGGGCACTGCTGGGCCAGGTTGCGGATGCGCACGAGCGGGGTGTTCCCGACCGTGTCGAGGATGCTCTCGTGATACTGGACGCCTTCGAGTCGCGGGCTCACTGGGGTGTCCTCGTCGCTGGGGTCGCCGGAACGTCGGGTGTCGTGTGGGGGGCGGCCGAACCGGCGACGAGCCTCGGGCTCGCGGCGGGATGAGCCTCCCGGCGAGGCCGGCGCGCCCGGCGGCCGGGAGGAGCCGCGCGAGGCCGCATGCTGTGGGCCGCGACCGAAGTTAGGGGGCGCGGGCGAGTCGAGTCAAGCCAGCGGCCGGGCGGCTCACGAATCGCGGAGGAGCGCCGGCGCCGGATCGCGGGCCGCGCCCCGACGGCCCGGGATCCCGGCCACCGCCGGCCCGGGGCTGGAAAGCACCGCGGCGCCCGGATCGCTCCGGGCGCCGCGCGCGTCAGCTGGCGATCGGGAGGCTCAGTTGCCGCCGCCGTGGCCGTTCAGCATCGGCAGACGGTCGGCCGGGATGGCGTCCTTCTGCTTCTTGCCCTTGATGGTCTCGGCGCTGACGTTGGCATGGACGATCTTCGGCAGCTTGGCGGCGAAGTTCCACTCCGGGTCGCGCTCGGCGATGTGGCACTTGGTGCACGTGGCCTCGACGAACTGCGGCTTGTCCTTCGGGAAGGCATCGTGACGGGTACCCATGCCGTGGCAGTTCTCGCATTGCACGCCGGAGAGTCGCGGCGAGTCGGTCGGCGCCTGGTAGCCGCCGTTCTCCTTGTAGCCCACCACGTGGCAGCCGATGCATGCCGGGTCGGCGTCGTGCTTGACGGTGGTCAGTGTGTTCCACGCGATCGAGTGCGAGGTCGTTCGCCACTGCTCGTACTCCGCCTTGTGACAGCGCGCGCACAGCTCGTAGCCCAGGTAATGGTCGGCGTTGGCCTGCACCGCGGCGCTATTCTTGACCGCGGTCTCCTTCTCGGCCTTGCGCAGCTTCTCGTTGAGCCCGTCCTCGAAGGTCTTGACCAGCTTGAGCACGTCCGCGTTCTCGCCCACCTCGGGCGTGAGGATGAACGACTCGTTGTCGCCGGTGACGGCCTTGCCGGCCTTGTCGAGCGTGAGGATGGTGCGGCTCATGTACTGGCCCTGCTCGCCACCGTAGCTCGCCACCGTGTTCTTGATCATCCGGCCCTTCTGGATGAGCGGCACGTTGTGGCCGCAGATCACGGCGTCGATCCCCGGCACCGCGGTGACCAGGTCCTCGGACTCGACCTTGCCGAGCTGCGACAGCAGCACCACGACCGTCGCGCCCTTCTTGCGCAGCTCCGGCACCATGGCACGCGCCACCCCGGTCGGTTCGCTCACCTTGAGCGAATCACGCGAGGGACCGAGATCTTCCTTGTCGCTCATCAGACTGAAGAAGGCGACCTTGACACTGCCGGCCTTGGTGATGACGTACGGCTCGAACGCGGTCCTGCCGCTCGCCGCGTCGATCAGGTTGGCGCTGGTGAGCGGGATGCCGGTGCGCTTCGCATTCGCCTTGAGGAAGGCGTAACCGAACCGCAGCTCGTTCGCCGAGGTGCCGACCGCCTTGAGGTCGAGCAGCTTCATCATGTCCATCATGAACCAGGCGACGTCCCGATGGAGCTCGTCCTCGGGGAAGAAATTGCCGTTGTCGGCCGCGACGACCTGGCTGTACTCCAGCTTCACGCTGTCCGCGAAACTCGCCCGCCGGGCGAGGCCCCCTTTGGGCGTGTGTCAGCCACAGGGGCTCGTCTTCCCCTTCACGTCGGTCGTGGTGAGGATGACGAGCTTGTCGGGGTTCTTGGTCGCGGCCGGGCTGGTGGCGCCGGCGAGCGTCAGCCAGGCGAGCACCGCGAGGACGAGTGAGGCGAGCAGACGCGAAGACAACGGCTTCATCGAGGTGGTCCCTCAAGAAGGGGTCGGAGATCGCGGGCGCGACCGACGTCGCGACGCGTGACGAATGATTCTAGGAGGGTCCTGAACCACGGTCAAGGCCATCCGCTGCACGAGCTTGCGCCCGCCCGGTTGTCATCCGCCGGTCATGCCCCGGGCTTCACGCTCCCCGGCCGGTCATTCGGCGAGGCGATAGCGGTCGAGCCGGTCGGCCGCGGGTACCCGGCGTCCGGAGCCGGCGTGCACGGCCCGGATCTCGAAACCGTATCGTTCGAGCCCGAAATGGCGCTCGATCAGGTCGATCAGGCCCTGCACGGTCGCGTCACCCCGGACCGTACGACCGCGACGGCCCTGACCGTGCGCCCGCGCCAGTCCCGCGTCGAACCCTGCCCGGTAAGCCTGCCGCAGCATCCCTTCCACGGTGCGCCACTGCGTGCGCTTCAAGCGCTGGAGCGTCTGTCGCTGGGTCATGCCCCCTCCCGCGGACCTGGCTGCCGTCAGCCTAGGCCCGGCCCGGCCGCCGGGCAACGAAGATGTCGGGCGCTGCGCGCGGCGCCGACTCGCGCGCCGGAGGCCACCGGCGAACCATCGGCTGGCATGTGCCGCCGCGCCGGGCTACCTTGCGGGCCATGAGCTACGACACCCTCACCGAGTCCCAGTGGGCCGAGGTCGAACGCATCTACGATCTGCTCGACGAGGAGGAGCCGGAGGACGCACGCCGGGTGCTCGACGCCCTGCTGGCGAGCCGGCCGGGACATCCCGACCTGCGCATGGTCGACGCGGCGGTGTCGCTCGAGGAGGGGGACGCCCGCCGCGCGCTGGCCGCACTGCAGGGCGCCGAGACCTCGGCCGACCCGGCCGCGTTCTTCCACCTGCGCGCGGTGTCCGAGTACGAGCTGTGCCGCTTCGAGCAGGCGCGCGACGATGCGTGCCGCGCGATCGACATCCTGCCCGACTACCCCGAGGCGCACGACCTGCTCTCGCGGGTGTTCGCGCACCTCGGCGACCGCGAGCGGACCGACGAGCACGCCGAGGCGGCCGAAGCGCTCGATCCCGAGGCGTTCCCGCATCCGCTGGAGGTGGGCGATGTCGAGTTCGACGCGCTGGTCGAGGCCAGCATCACCGAACTGCCCGAACGCGTGCGGCGTGAACTGGAGCACCTGCCGGTGATCGTGGATGCGCTGCCCACGCGCGAGATCCTCACGCTCGAGGACCCGCCGCTGTCACCGGATATCCTCGGGCTGTTCGTGGGCCGGCACCTGCTCGATCGCGCGCACGACGAGGCACCGATGGCGCCCGGTTCGATTCACCTGTTCCGCGACAACCTGCGCCGGGCCTGCCACGACAAGGACGAACTCGCGCGCGAGGTGCGCATCACCGTTCAGCACGAGGTCGGTCACCTGCTCGGGCTGGACGAGGACGACCTCGAGGACTGGGGCCTGGCGTAGGCGGCATCCGCCGGCGTCGCGCGAAGGCGGCGAAGCGGCAAGGCTGGCTCGCGGGGTGCCCCGTCCGACGCGGCGGCGGCGGGAGCGCCACGCGCGGCACGGTTCACCCGGGAGACGTCAGGCGAACTCGGCCAGCGCCAGTACCGCCCCGGCCGGATCGCGGATCACGGCGTAGCGCCCCATCCCGCCCATCGAAGTGGCCTCGCGAAGCACCGCGCCGCCGCGCATGCGGCATTGCGCCAGACTCGTGTCGAGAGCGGTCACCGTGACGTACACCAGCCACTG